>ORJL010353883.1_pt1 | contig 25650 bp, 19 predicted proteins | sample 1779941 | NCBI WGS metagenome assembly ORJL01 (sample SAMEA104232317, study PRJEB22302) | groundwater metagenome | biome: forest; feature: aquifer; material: groundwater | place: USA | collected 2011-08-07 | depth 5.8 m
CCGGCGCCCCTGCCGACGCCCACGCTGGCGGCTCCCAACCCCGCGCCCGCGGCGGCGCCCCCCACCACGGCGGCGCCCGCGCCGGCGGCGGCCACGCCAACGTCCGCGCCGGCAAAACCTACCCAGGCGGCGCCCACGCCAACACCCAGGCCGGTAACCCTCAAGTTTGGCACCACCGGCGCGTTAGCTTTTTCTGGGATCTACATCGCTATGGAGAAGGGCTTCTTCAAAGAGCAAGGGATTGAGATAGAGATTGTCCCCTTCCGTACTGTGGGCGAAATGGTCGCCCCGCTTGGTGTTGGGCAGGTGGACTTGGCAGGCATGCCGGTTAGTCCCGCCCTGCTGGCCGCGCGCGACCGCGGCATTGAACTGAAGGTCGTGGCCACCGGGGGCCAGCAGCGCCAGGGGTGGGGATCCGTGTGGGCGGCCCTTCGGAAGGACCTGGCAGATTCCGGAAAGGTTAAGGCACCGGCAGACCTCAAGGGAATGAAGCTAGCGATCGCCTCCCAGGGCAGCTACCTGGATATGTTCGCCCGATTGGTCATGGAAGAAGGCGGGCTTAAGGAAGAGGATGTCGATCTGGTAGTCCTGCCCCATGCCGAGCAAGTGACGGCTTTGGCGAACAAGGCTATCGCTGTTGGATTCACGACAGAGCCCTTTATCGTCCGGGGCGTCCAGCAGGGTCTCTCGGTCAAGTGGATACCGGATTATAAGTACTTCGGCGGAGCTTCCCAGGGGGCAGCCGTGGTCTTCGGCCCGGGCCTGTTGAAGGACAAGGAAGTGGCACAGAGGTGGATGACAGCATACCTCAAGGGCTTAAGGGCCTACACGGACGCCTTTGAAAAGAAAATCGGGCGAGACGAAGTGGTCAAGATCCTTGCCAAGCAGACTGAGGTCAAAGAACCGGAACTGTACGATCTTATGGAACTGCCCTATCTTGAGCCCAATGGCGCTCTAGACAAGGGGAGCATGGACAAGCAGTACAAGTGGTACGTGGACACGGGCGTCTACAAAGGGAAGTCCACCTTCGAGGACCTCGTGGACCGCTCTCTGGTGGAGTACGCAGCCCAGAAGCTGGGCAGGCGTTAGGATAAATCGACGTGCTGCGCCGGACTTCTGAACCAGCGATGCAAAATCGAGAAGGAGGAGTGCTCCGAAGTTGATTCCTGTGACGTACCCGTCGCAATTGCAGGCAGAGCTCTTGCCCGAGGGAGCCATCCCGGAATTCAGATTCACCCTGCCCGAGATGCAGCTTCCCGAGGAGGTCAACCTTACCGAATACTTTTTGGACCGGAACCTCAGAGGGGAGCAAGCCAACCGCATTGCCTTCTACTCAGGTGACCGGCAGATAACCTATCAGGCCCTCCACGAGATGGTCAACCGTCTGGGGAACGGCCTGCGGGGCCTGGGCATTGGCAAGGGGGACCGGGTTATCCTGCGTATCCCCAACTGCGTGGAGTTTGTGGTCTGTGCCTTGGCCTTGCACCGGCTGGGGGCGGTGGTCATTCCCACCATCTCTCTGCTGCGTGAAGCGATAATTACCTATATCGCTAATAGCGTCCAGGCTAAAGTTATTATCTCTAGCCACGACTTGCTGGATGAGATAGATTCGGGTAGGCAGAAGTACCAGACGGTGGAGGACCTCATTGCTATTGGGGGTGATCCCTCCCAGTTGAAAGAACGAGGCTATTTCTCCTATCAGGAGCTGATCCAATCTTCCGGCGACCGTCTGGAGAGCGTTAAGGTGAAGAGGGACGATCTGGCCGTCATCTTCTTCACCTCGGGGACCACCGGGATGCCCAAGGGGTGCATGCATATGCATCTGGCGGTCATGGGCGGGATACACAGTACGGCCGCTCTGTTCGGGGGCATACGCCCGGACGACGTCATGGGCGGTACGCCCCCTTTGGCCTTCGTAATTGGCTACGGCGTCATGATGCTAATGTCACTCCTTTATGGCGTGCCATGCGTGTTAATAGAGGGGCGGGTCACCCCAGAGACGATGTTCGAGACTATTCAGAGATACCGGGTGAGCATTTTCAACAGCAACCCGACGGGTTTCACCCAGATGCTGAACGTGCCGGGTGCGGAGAAGAAATATGATCTCAGTAGCCTGAGGGAGATGCAATGCGGGAGCGCCCCCATGCTTCCAGCGCTTTTCCACCAGTGGAAGGCTCGCTTTGGCACTGAGCTGACGAACGGTATGGGGTCCACAGAAACTTTTGGAGGCTATTTCGGTAACCGGGAGGGTCAGAAGAAGCCGGCCGCCTTGGGCAGTCTCTTGCCCAGTTGGGAGGCCCGGATCATTGACGATCAAGGAAAGGACTGCTCGCGTGGCGCCATTGGTCGCCTGGCCCTCAAGGGTCCAAGTGGGATCATGTACTGGCGTAATCCAGAAAAGCAGAAAGAGGCGGTAATCGACGGCTGGAGCCTCACCGGGGACCTGGCCTATCAGGATGAGGATGGCTGCTTCTGGCATGTCTCCAGGAGTGACGATATCATCAAAAGCCGGGGATACCGGATATCGCCCGGTGAGGTGGAGGACGCCTTATTGGAGCATCCGGCGGTATTCGAGTCGGCGGTGATTGGTGCACCGGACCCCATACAGGGATCCAGGGGGAAGGCATTTGTAGTGCTAAAAGAGGGCAGGCCGGGAACGCCGGAGCTGGCTGAGGAGCTACGGCTGTTCGTCCGGGGGAGGCTGGCGCCTTATCAGGCGCCCAGCGAGGTGGAGTTTGTGGCCTCGTTGCCCAGGACCGAGACCGGCAAGGTCCGCCGCGTTGAGCTCAAAGAGATGGAAGAGAAGCGAGGGCCTTCAAGACCTTCTCCGCGCTGATAGGTAAGCTCTTGATACGGATTCCCATCGCATCGAAGAGGGCGTTGGCAATGGCGGGGGCGGTGGGGCCGACGGTCCCCTCCCCAGACTCCTTGGCCCCGAAAGGGCCTTCCGGGTCCCAGGAGTCAATGTGCACCAACTCCGTCCTGGGCATATCCAGGGAGCTGGGGACAGCATAGGACGAAAGCGATGCGTTCAAGGCGCTGCCACCGTTCCAGACTACTTCCTCAGTCAGGGCGAAGCCCAGGGCCATGTGCATGGACCCTTCCAACTGGCCTTCCACGGCCATGGGGTTTATCGGCGTGCCCCCATCGTGGGCCCCGGTAAGCTGGACAACCTTCACCTGCCCCGTTTCCGGGTCCACTGCTACCTCTGCTACCTGGGCGCCGAAGGTATAGGTGGCGTAGTTCATCTTGTCGGGGGGGTCGTAAGAGGCCTCCCCTATCACCGGCCGGCCCTGGTTGATGTCAATGGCCTTCTTGGCCATCTTAGAGAATGCCACGCGCCGGTCCGGCGTGCCCTTGACGTAGATAGACCCGCCCGAGGCCACCAAATCGGCGGGGTTAGCCTCAAGTTCTTCAGCAGCTACCAGCAAGACCTGCTTTTTGACTTCGCCCGCAGCGGCCTTGACGGCGTTGCCGGCGAAGACGGTCGTCCGGCTGGCGAAGTTGCCCAGGTCCACCGGCGTGATGTCTGTATCCGCCCGCACGAATCTTACCTCGTCGGGGCTCGCGCCCAGCTCCTCAGCGGCGATCTGAAGAAGGAGGGTGTCGGAACCCTGGCCGGTGTCGGCGGCGCCTGAAAGCACGGCCACTGTGCCGTCCTCGTTAATCCGCACCATCGCGGAGGAATAGGTCGGGATGTCCGGCCTCTGTCGGAACCCGTTGCCGGAGGGGAAGCCGCTGCACCCCATGCCGATACCCCGGTACGGGCCTAGCTTGCCCTTCTTCTCCGCCCAGTTCGCTTTCGCCGCCACCTCGCGAATGCAACCGGCAAAGCTAGAACTAAGGATCTTGAAGCCCGCCAGGGTCGTTTCCCCCGCCTCCAGAGCATTGCGCAGCCTTATCTCCAGAGGGTCCATCCCAATCTCCTGGGCCACTATGTCAAGCTGAATGTCGCTCGCGAAATGCCCCTGGGGCGCGGTGTGGCCGCGCATGCCCGCCGCGGGTGGCTTATTGGTATAAGCCCGTGTTCCCCGGTAACGGTAACTCTGATAGCGGTAAGGTATGCTGAGGAAGATCCCCGCCAGAAGAACGCTGGCGGGCCCGTAGGAGTTGTAACCGCCCCCATCCATGATGCACCGCACGTCCCTGGCCACAATGTGTCCCTCCCGGTCCACTCCGGTCTTCATCCAGAAAAGAATCGGGTGCCGCCTTCTGGTCCCGATGAACTCCTCCTCCCGGTCATAGAGGATTCTGACCGGCCGCCCCGACTTCATGGACAGAAGGGAGGCAGCAAAGTCCAGGGTGGTTAGGCCGTCGGCCTTGCCCCCAAACCCCCCGCCCACGTAGGGCAGGATAACCCGCACCTGGCTGTCGTTTAGACCGAGGGTAAGGGCCAGGTCTTGCTTGATAAGGTAAGGGATCTGGGTCGAGGTCCAGACGGTCAGATGCCCGCTGGGATCGTAGCTGGCCATGCAGGCATGCCCTTCCAAAGGGGTATGGCTCTGGGTTTGGGTCACGAACGTATCCTCTCGGACATGGTAGGCAGCGGCCATGCGGCCGTCCACATCTCCGAACTCCAAGTTTATCCTGCGGCTGACGTTGTTCTCGGCGTGGTCATGGATGCGGGGCGCCCCGGGTTTCAGGGCTTCCTCGGGATCGAAGACCGCGGGCAGCTCCTCGTACTCTACCCGGATCAACTCCAGGGCTTCTTGGGCGGTGTCCTCGTCTATCGCCGCTACCGCGGCTACCGGATCGCCGATAAAACGCACCTTGTCCATGGCCAGGAGGTATTCGTCGGCGAAGGACGGCTTGAACCGGAGCACGTTGTACCTGCGACCCAGGGTATCCTGTCCCGTCACCACCGCCTTGACCCCGGGCACGTTCCGGGCACGGGTGGTATCGACACTGAGGATTCTGGCGTGGGCCAAGGGGCTGCGCAGTATTTTGCCTTGCAGCATCCTGGGAAGGTTCAGGTCCCCGGCAAAAGAGGCCTGGCCCGTGGCCTTAACCGGGCCGTCCAGCCGGGGCAGCCGCTTTCCGATTACTGTACGCTCTTCCATCACTAGTGGGCTCCAGGCCTATACCGGTTCACGATGTCCTCCACGACGACCCGGGCTGTTTGGGCCGCGGCAGGAGTTCCGGAAGACCAGCCGGGAATCTTCACACCGTCTCCCACGTTGTAGAGGCCCTCTATGGAGGTCTTCTGGCCAACATCGTAGCCCGGCCAGGTGTGTCCAGCAGGCCAATCGCCGTAGAAGCACTCTGCTGCCAAGATACGGCCATGCTTATCGAAGGCTTCACCGACTATATCGCGAACATCCTGGATGTTCAGCTCTATCTCTTCCCTAAGATTGACCGGGCCAATGGAGTCGGCGAAAGCGCTGAATGCTTCCAGGTAGTGCATGCCCTTGGGCGCCAGCTCGGGGCAGGTGAGAGTGGCCTGGACCATCAGGTACACACGGCGGGTATTTACCGGAAGGAAGGCTCCCGGGTGCTCGATGAGCGGGCGATCGCTGACTACGAACAAGGCCACCACCGGGGCGGGGCGGATCTTGTGGTCCACGTCCATCAAATAGCCCCTTTCGAAGTTCTCCCTTCCGGCGAGCTCGACAGTCTTCTTGGGGCCGGCGCTGCTGATGACCACCCTGGCCCCGACTTCGACTTCGCCATCCGGGCGGTCTACCAGAACCCCGGTGGCCGTCCACCGATTGACCATGATACGTTCGGCAGTAGCGTTGGTCCAGATGGCGCACCCGTTCTTCCGGACCACATCTGCCAGGTTCTCGATCATCGTAATATTCCCACCCTCACAGAGGCCAAAGTCCCGGTATCCTCCATTCTTCATGAACTGGACAAACGCGCCGGCGGGGGTCTCCCAGGCATTGATTACCTGCGTGGTAACGATGGCCCCTTGCAAAACCCCGTGGATGTTGGGGTCGGTGGTGTACTGGCTTAGCCAGTCTTTGAACGAGATGGACATGGAGGGTTCTTCCCACGTCATGGCCCGCTTTATCACGGCCATGACGCGCTCGGCGTCCCGCTCGTCCTGGGCGACATGGTGCAGGAGCCAGCGGAGGCCGCCCTTGGGAGGCGTGACGTGGGTCTGCCCGTTAAGATAATAGGCCATTTGAGGGTCGGGCCTCTTGACCGGAAAGGCCGCCCCTACGTCAATGAAGGTCTGCTCCAGGGGGCCGCCCCTCTCTATGGCGATAGCGCCGGTGCTGACCAGATAGCCATTCAGGTTCACCGTGGAGCATCGCCCTCCCAGATGGCGGAAACGCTCTAGTACGAGGACCTTGTATCCATTACGGGCCAGGCGGGCGGCGGCGGAAAGGCCGCCTATCCCCGATCCGATGATAGCGACGTCGTAAACATCTTTAGTCAATTGACCCTCCTTGAGAACCCCGCGCGTTGACGGTTCGGAAAGGCGTGGGGCAGAAACGGACTTACCACCCCGGCCGATCTCACCGAAAAAAGGCGCAGTATCAGAAGCTTCGGCTGTCCTTGGTCTTGGCGCGCCTGCTGGCCCTCTCTTCGCCGGTCTGGTAGTGCTCACCCCGCAACGCCCGCTCGGCGTCAAGGCGGTTCTCGTCGCTCCAAAGGCCGAGCTCGTAGCCGTGCCAGGGCCGTTTCGGCTGGAGCCCAGGCAGTCCCAGTTCCTGCCAAATCTCCAGGGCGTTTTCCATAAATTCCCGCTTCGGCAGCGACACCGGTGGATAGGCCCACTTCATGGTGGCGTCCATGAGCAGGACAGACGTGCCGGTCGGCGCGGGATAAATTGCCTGCTCATAGGGTGTGTCGGCCGGGGCCGCAGAGGGATCGAGCATGTTCATCTTCCCGCTCAAGATCTGGACATCACGGTGGGGCATCATGCGGAAGGCCATGGCCCAATTCACCGCATCGGCGTCCCGAGGATCAATGTCATCGTCCACGGCGATAATAATCTTCCCAAGAGCGGCGTCGAAACCCGACGCCACGTGCAGGGCCTGCCAGACCTGGGCCGGGTTGGTCTTCTTCATCTGGATGACCATGAAGTACCAGCTAGAGCAGGACTCGATTAGCGCCACGTCGGTGATTGTTGGGATGTTGCAGTCGTACTTCAGGGCCTTGTAGACGGAGGCCTCGGCGGAGATGCCCCGCAGCAAGGTGCTCTCACTGGGCGGGAACTGGCTTAAGTAGGCCTGGTAGATCGGGTTCTTCCGGTGCGTGATGCACTTGATGTTGAAGAAGCCGTTAAGGGTCTGGTGCCCCATGTACCCGGTGGTCTCCCCGAAGGGCGCCTCCCATTCGACTTCGTCGGTCGGGACCTCCCCCTCGAACACTAACTCCGCCGTAGCCGGCACTTCGATGTCTACCGTTTCACACTTCACCAGCTCGATGGGCTCGCCGGCCAGTCCCCCGGCTACGGCGTACTCGTTGATGCTGTAAGGGTACTTGGTGACGCTGCCGACGGCAACCGCCGGCACGGTGCCCACCACCAGGGCTGCCGGCATAGGTAGTCCGCGCTCCTTGTACTTGGCCCAGTGTATGCCGATATGCTGGGCTGGATGGTTCATCACTCCGGTGCGCGTGGGGCTCTTGACCTGGGTGCGGTAGGTGCCCAAGTTGGGGATGCCAGAATCCGGGTCCTTAGTCACCCAGCAGGGGGCGGTGAAGTACGGCGAGGGATCGTATCCGGGAGTGGAGATGGGGATGGGGAACTCGCCCAGTCCGCCGTGCTCCAACAGGCCATTTCCCAGGTGGATCTCTTCCTTCACCGGGGCCTTCGAGCGGTCCGCCATGACCGGCGGGATCAAGTTTCGCGGGCCCTCGACCAGCCTCTCGTAGATCTCCTCCTTGGAGCACTGTAAGCATGTCGCATAGATCGCCCGCGAGGCGCCAAACGCCCCGACCAGAACGGGGATGGCGTAAGAGCGCCCAGTCGCATCGACGACGTTTTCGAAGAGGAACGCCTTCCGCTGGTCCTCCGGAAGGCCCCGGAACTGCCACCGGACCAGGGGCATAAGCTCCGTGTCCTTGTTGATCTGCCGCTTGATGCGATACAGGAGGCCCCGTTCGTCCAGGGCAGCCACCAACTGGCGCAGGTCTTTGTAGTAGCCCACCTTATTTTATTCTCCTTTCGTCGTCACGAGGGTGTAGACGGGTTCGAGGGCGATTCCCGAAGTTGTGTAACGGAATCTCTCATCACCGCCGGACATGGCGAGAAACTCCGGTGGCTGCATTAGGACCCGTGGACCCTGCGCACAGTTGATTGGCCGGCCACGCATTAGGACGCAGTCTTTGAAGGGCGTCCTCGGTGCGACTCGTGTGGAGGCTCTCAATGCGGTTTTCTCTGGGGCAGTCCGGTTCAGTCAAGATGCTGCAACGATGCATACGCCCTTTGACTGACATTAGAGTATCTCCACAGGATTGTCAATATGCCCTGATGCCTCCGATTCTCCGATAATTCGCTGGATTAGATGATTGGCGACAAAACCCATCGCCCGTAAGCGACGAACGCAGCCAGAGCGAAGAGGGCTCCAGTCATGGCAGCGGCCGAGTATTCATGCCGCGAGACGTGGAAGACCGACGCACTTGCCATCACAGCCATGAGCCCGACCCCGGCTAGTGGCGTCAGCCAGGGCAGAACGCCCGATAGGGCGGGCAAGACGATGCCAACCCCGCCCAAGAGTTCACTCACGCCTATGAAGCGTACCAGTGCCGGGGGAACATCAGATACCCATCGTATCGAGTTTGCCAGGTTGTCCAAAGGCTGGAAACCGTGCTGGAAACCGGCCATCAGAAACGCGATTGCCAACAAAGCTTGAACCACCCAAAGTGCGAAGTTCATTTGATTCACCTGCTACTTTGAACCTCCTTTAGCGCGAATCAACCCGCAAGCCCCTAGCACCCAGGCCGTGCCAAAACCGGCTTTGAGTCGAAAACGCCAAAGACCTCCCGCAGTGCACCCATCATCTCCCCCAGTGTCGCGTCCGCCCGGGCCGCCTCGACAATATGGGGCATAACCGGCTCGGCCTCTTTGGTCGAGGCGGCCTTTATGGCTTCCAGACAGCGCCGCACCCGGGCGTTGTCCCTCCGCTCACGCAAGGCCTTCAGCCGCCCCAGCGCTACCTCCCGCAATCGTGGGTTGTACTCGAAAGCGCATACTTCTGCCGTCGCATCAGACAAGTATTTGTTGATCCCTACCACCACCCGCTGGCCGCTCTCTACCTCCTTCTGGTAGCGGAGTGCCGCCGTGGCGACCTCAGCCTGGATGAAGCCCTTCTCGAGGGCAGACACGTAGCCACCCAGATTATCCACCCGCTGCACGTACTTCATGGCCTCCTCTTCCACTCGGCTGGTAAGCCATTCCACGTAGTAGGAGCCGCCCAGCGGGTCCACCACGTCGCAGACGCCTGTCTCGTGCTCGATGATCTTCTGGGTCTTGACGGCCACCCGCACTGCCTCATCTGACGGGATGCAGTAGGCCTCATCATAGGAGTTGGTATGAAGGCCTTGGGTCTGCGCTAGCACCGCAGCCAGGGCCTGGATGGCCACGCGGGCGATGTTGTTCAGTGGCTCCTGAGCAGTAAGTGTGTACCCCGCGGTCTGCATGTGGCAGCGCATTTGCCAGGAGCGGGGGTTCTGAGCCCCGAAGCGTCCCCTCATAAGCCTGGCCCAGATCCTCCGGGCAGCTCTGATCTTGGCTATTTCCTCGAAGAAGTGGTTGTGGGCTGACCAGAAGAAGGAGAGACGGGGAGCGAAGTGGTCCACATTCAGGCCAGCTTCCACACAGGAGTGGACTATCTGGATAGCCACACACATGACGAAAGCTAACTCTTGGACCGCGGTACACCCTGTTTCGCGAACATTGTAGCCGTCGAAATTGACCGTATTCCAGAGGGGCATCTCGGCGGTGCAGAAGCGGACCAGGTCAACCGTGAGGCGCAGGCTGGGCCGGGGTGGAAAGGCCAGCATGTTGGACCCCATGTGGCCTGCGACCGAGTTGTTGGTCACGACCCCGGTTAGCTTGGACCGAGGTATCCCCTGCCTCTCGGCAGCGACGATGTACATGGCAAGCATGACCGGCGCCGGGGCATAGGTTATGAAGCTGGTGTTGATGTTATCCAGCGGGAGGCCCTCAAAGAGGCGCTCCATATCCTCAACAGAACTACACACGACCCCGCATTTGCCCGTCTCCCCTTCGGCCATAGGGTGGTCGGGGTCGTAGCCCTGCTGCGTGGGCAGGTCGAAGACGAGGTTGACGGTGGGCTGGCCGCCGTAGGCCTCCTGCCCGTGCTGCATCAGGTATTTCTGACGCTGATTGGTCTCCTCAGGCAGGCCGAAGCCGCTCACCTCCCGCTTTATCCAGCTAAACTTTCGGTAACCGGTGGGGTAGAGGCCCCGGGTGAAGGGGTACTGCGCCGGCTCCCCCAGGTCCCTGGCATGGTCCACGCCTTCAACGTCATCAGGGGTGTAGAAGGGTTTGAGGGCTATATCCGATGGGGTGTAACGTGACTCTTCATTACTGCTAGGCATGGCAGAAACCTCCGGTGATCGTATTAGGACCCCTGAGCCCTAAGCGGGGAAATGACAAATTTTGTTCTATGTACCCGGCGTACCCGGCGACCACCGGAATGGGGCATAGCTTCCCAAGCCATGGCAGTGTATGACGCCTACGCTCCTGCCCGAAGGTACTCCATGGCGTCGGTGAGACATGGCTGATTCTCAGGTTCGAGATATCCGTGCTCCAGAATATGCATGAGTATGTCCGCCAGGGTGTTTGGGTCGACCTCGCCGCTGGGATCATACCAGCGGGCGAGCCAGTTGCACATCCCAGCGATGGCGAAAACGGCAATCTTGGGATTGAGACGCGAGAATTTGCCGGACTCGATACCTTCCTGGAAGATCTTCTGCTGAATCGAGTCCTGCTGGCGCACAAGGCGATGGAGGCGACGATACTGGCGTGGCGGCAGGTTGTGCTCGCCCTCGCTGAGGAGCACCCACCAGCTCGGCGTGTGCCGGATCACCAGGGAAACGTACTCGCGCACCATGCGATGCATCTTCCGGTCCGGCGGGTCATCGGAGCTGGCGATCTCCTCAAACCTGGCGACCGCATCCTTGAGGGCTTCCTCGAGGATGCGATAGAGCAACTGCTCTTTGCTGGGGAAGTAGTGGTAGATCGCTGTACGCGTCAGTCCAATCTCGTCGGCCACGTCCTGGAGCGTGGCGCCCCGGTAGCCGCGCTCTTTGAATAGGCGCGCCGCCGACTCGAGCATCTGCTGCTCGCGCAGCCCCCCTTCGGAGTTTGATGCGCCTTTAGCGGTTTCGCTCTGTTTTCTTGCGACTCGTGTAGCAATTCTCAATTCGGCTTTCTCCGTGGCAATTTGGTGTAGCTCCTGGGCTGGCTCGATGGATGTTGCTGACTGACTGACGCGTCAATCATATGACATGCACGCGGGGTTGTCAATCGCTCTCGGCGAAGGGCGGCTCTGCCGTTCCGGCTACCGGTTGAGTCTGGTGTTAGGTTTGGGTCAAAAGAAAACGCTTGAGTCGGTCATGCTCCCTATTGACAGCCTGTGCCGCTTGTTCTAGACTGTGACGCGTCAGTCAATTCGCAACTGCTGGAGAGCAGCGACCCGGGACGTCTTGCCTGTCACGGCTGTAAACCGAGGAGGATAGACACATGTGTCAAGGTCCGGGCTGGGGGCTTGCTGGCGCTAATAGGTCGTTCTAACAACAACGCTCTCATGAGTGACGCAAAATGGCAACCTTCTATGACACCGGCCTATCAGCAAGAGGCGCAAGGAGAAGCGCGACATGCAGAATCCCAAGTACGTCAATGTGGAGGGAGTCAGGACCAGGTACTACGAGGGAGGAAGCGGATCACCTCTGGTCCTGATCCACGGGGGCAGGTTCGGTAACTTTTATTCGGCGGACCATTGGAGCCTGAATTTCGCTGAGCTGTGTGCTTCCTTCCACGTCTACGCCTTCGACAAGCTTGGGCAGGGCTTCACCGACAATCCCAAGAGCGATGCTGACTACACCATGAAGGCCGTCATCGCTCATGCCTACGGCTTTATGCGCGACCTGGGCATCGAAGGGGCTACCCTCATCGGCCACTCCAGGGGAGCGCTTCCGGCAGCCCGCATTGCCGTGGACCACCCCGAGATGGTGAAGGGGCTGGTCATCTTGGTCAGCAGCACCCTGGCTGCGGACGATCCATGCGTTCCCATGGATTTCTACAGCAAGCTGGAGGAGAATGCCCCTGCTGTTGCTGATAGGGAGTACGTCAGCCGAGAAGCAGTGGCCAACTCCTTTTCCAGGGACCACGTTACCGATGACTTCGTTGAGGCGATGTTGAGGATAGCCCTGCTCCCCAAGACCCTGGAGGCCAAGAAGAGGCTTCCCCATGTGTTTGAGGCCAGGTTCCTTCCAGACGTGCGAAAAACCAAGTAGGAGACTCTCGATCTCTTAAGAGATAGAGGCTTAAAGGTCCCTACATTGCTCATTTGGGGCTTGAATGACATTTCAGCGCCGATAAAGATAGGATTAGACTTGTTCCATCTCATCGGTTCAGCGGTGGATCGGGCGGAATTCCATGCCCTTAATCGCTCCGGCCACTACACGTTCAGGGAGCGTGCGCCAGAAGTGAATCGACTTGTCGCCAGCTTTGTTGGGGGTTTGTGAGCAAAGCAAAGGCAATGGCGAGTCGCGGGCAACTGAAGAGTTTCGTGGCTCCAGCTACCGCCCTAAGGACACGGTTGGTCTTGTACAGTTGGCTTGACATTGTGGCCAGGACTCGTGCATAATCCCTCTTGTCTTGAGCCTTGATGGCTTCAGGACAGGGACACCGTCTGGCACCACGTGGCGTAAGGGATGCCCTGCTGGGCTCGGGTCCGCGTTCTCCCAAGATATCTCTAAGGCACATACCGCCGCTCCAACTTCGAGTTTGGGGCCATAGCCTTCGGTACAATGGGCTGCGTTGGACTTCTCAGGCAGCGATGCAAATTCGAGAAGGGAGTGCGTTCCGAGGTTGGTTGCTGTGAACTATCCGCCTCAATTGCAAGCGGAGCTTCTGCCCAAGGGGGCTCTGCCTCAACTTAACCTGACTCTGCCCGAGATGCAGCTCCCCGAAGAGGTCAACCTTACTAAATACTTCCTGGACCGAAATCTGGGACCAGAACAAGCTGACCGTATTGCCCTCTGCTCGGGTGGCCAGCAGGTAACCTACCAGGCCCTTTAGGAGATGGTCAACCGTCTGGGGAACGGCCTGCGGGGCCTGGGCATCGGCAAGGGGGACCGGGTCATCCTGCGTATCCCCAACTGCGTGGAGTTTGTGGTGTGTGCCCTGGCCTTGCACCGGCTGGGAGCGGTGGTCATCCCCACTATGGTTCTACTGCGGGAACGGATCATCACCTATGTTGCCGGGCGACGTGGAGGATACTTTAATGGAGCATCCGGCAGTATTCGAGTCGGCAGTGGTTGGGACCCCGGACGCCGTACATGGATCCAGGGTGAAGGCATTCGTGGTGTTAAAGGAAGACAAGCAAGGGTCGCCCGACCTGGCCGAGGAGCTGCGGCTATTCGCGCGGGCTCGGCTGGTGCCGTATCAGGCGCCCAGCGAGGTCGAGTTTATGGGTTCCTTGCCCAAGACCGAGTCAGGTAAGATCCGCCGCGTCGAGCTGAAAGAGTTGGAAGAGAAACGGTACGCGGAAAGCCAATCTGGTCATGGGGAGTAAGGCTTGTTCGCCATGTCATCACCAAGGCGCCTGGGTCGGCGGGGCTAGAAAGCCCCGCCTATCTGGCCCCATCGAAAGCTAATGGAGGGATCATGGCTACTCAAAAGGAGGGCGGGAAGACGGAGCAGATAAAAGATCTGCGATCGTTTCTGGCCGACTTCCGGGAGCCAAAGCAGGCATAGACGCGGCTAAACCGGCGCCGCCCAGATGCTTCCCAATGCGGGTAAACGTGCCGGAGGAAGTATTGGAAAGGGTTACTCTGGAAGCGTACATTGGACCCGAAGTGCTGGCGAGAATCCCCGAACAGCGGGACAGAAGGCCGGGGCGATAGAGATGGCACCAGTAATAAGACAGATTTGTTTTCGAAGGGGGCATTAGGGATGTCGGAATACGCAGTGTTAGGAAAGCGCCTCCCCAGGGTGGACGGGCCGGCAAAGGCGGCGGGCAAGGCGGACTTCGCGGACGATCTAACCGTGTCCGGCATGCTTCACGGCAAGATGCTGCGGAGCCCCCACGCCCACGCCAGGATCTTGAGCATCGACACCAGCCGGGCGGAGAAGCTGCCGGGGGTGCGCGCGGTCATTGTGGGAACGGATTTCGGGAATTTCCGTTACGGCCTGCGGGCGGATACCCGGGACGAGTATGCCTTGGCCAGGGGCAAGGTGCGTTACATTGGTGATGAAGTGGCGGCGGTGGCGGCCATAGATGAGGATACCGCGCTGGCGGCCCTGGAGCTTATTCAGGTGGAGTATGAGGTGCTGCCGGCGGTCTTCGACCCGGAGAAGGCCCTTGAGGAGGGCGCCCCGCAGATTCACGAGGACAAGCCGGGGAACATCAGCATACACATGAAGACGCAGTTTGGGGACGTGGACAAGGCTCTGGCGGAAGCCTATCTCGTCCGCAACGACAGGTTCTACAGCCATTCGGTCCTGCATGGGTTCCTTGAGCCTCCCTCTCTGGTAGCCCGTTACGATCCGCCGGGGTATATCACCGTCTGGGCTTCCAAGCAGAGCCCGTATTTCCTTTATCGCAATCTTTCCACCGCCTTCGACGTTTCGCTGTCCAACGTCCGGGTGATTCAGCCCTTCATCGGGGGTGGGTACGGTGGCAAGAACGGCTCCTACCCCCTGGACTTCTGCGCCGTGATGCTCTCCAAGAAGACGGGAAGGCCGGTGAAGATCACTATGACGCAGGAGGATGTGCTCTCCGCCCACAGGCGACGCCATCCCGTGATCATCTGGCTCAAAACGGGGGTGAAAAAGGACGGTACCATCCTGGCCCATGATTGTCGCGCCATACTGGATGGCGGCGCCGGCACGGGGATCGGCCCCACAACCGTGGCCAACATCTTCAGCTTTATGAACCTGCCCTACGTAGTGCCTAACGTGCGGTACGAGGGCATCAGAGCGTACACCAACCATCCCGTTTCGGTGGCCCAGCGGGGCAACGGCATCCAGCAGATCCGCTATGCGATAGAGGTCCAGTTGGAGATGATCGCCGAGGAGCTGGGCATAGACCCGGTGGCCTTCCGCCGGCGTAACTCTGCTTACACGGGCTACCGGTCCGCCAGCGGGATGAACGTCGGAAGCTGTGGCCTCCAGGAGTCCATAGACAAGGCGTTGGAAGCCGTGGACTGGTCCAAGGAGTTTCGCCCCTGGCCGGAGAAGGCCAAAGAACCCCTGGGCCGGATCGCGAAGGGCGTGGGCATCGCCTGCAATGCCTTCTCCTCTGGCGCCCGCCTTGCCGGCCATAACTGCTGCACGGCGGTAGTGAGGGTTCACGAAGACGGGACTGTCTCTCTGCTGACCGGGTCGACGGACTCCGGACAAGGGTCGGAGACGGTTTTGGGCATGATCACAGCCGAGTTGTTGGGGATTGGGCTGGGGGACGTGCATGTGCCCCAGACGGACAGCGCTATGACGCCCCTGGACCCTGGGAGCTTTGGCAGCCGGGTCAGCTCTACGGCGGGCAATGCGGTGAAGATCGCGGCTGAGGACGCTCGGAAGCAGTTGGCGACGGTAGCCTCTGAGCTGATGGAGGCCCGGGGGGAAGACATCGAGTTTAGAGGGCGGCGGGTATACGTGAAGGGCGCTCCGGACAAGTCCATGCGGTTTCGGGACTTGACGAGGCTGGCGACCACCCATGGCTCCGGCACGACTGTCATAGGAAAGGGAAGCTGGGGGCAGAGCATAGCCCCCGTCAACTTCGATACTGGCGAAGGGGATGTTAGCGGCTCCTACAGCTTTGGGACCCAGGCCGCTTGGGTAGAGGTAGACACGATGACGGGTAAGGTCAACGTGAAGCGGATGGTGGTAGCCCACGATTGTGGCTTTGCGCTCAACCCCCTGGCGGTGGAGGGACAGCACGAGGGGTCCATCGCGGGTGGCGTGGGGCACACCATCTATGAGCACTGCATCATGGAGGACGGGCGCACCCTTACACCCAATTTAACGGGATACGGCATGCCGACGTCCACGGACGTGCCTCCGGAGATGATCTCCACATCCATCGAGACCATCGATCCTGTGGGGGCATTTGGCGCCAAGGAATCGGGCGAGGGAACCCAGGTTTCTACCATTCCCGCCATTGTGAACGCCATACATAATGCCGTGGGTATATGGATGACGGAGTTGCCCGTTACGCCAGAGAAAGTGTTGAAAGCCCTGGAGGAGAAGGGGAAGGGCAAGCGGGGTGGATAGGCAGTTGTTGTCCGTCCGTTCGTTTGAAACCTATTGACAAAGATGGTATAATGCAGTGCCAAGGCGGAGAGCACTGTACTTCTTCCTCGCTTCGTTGTTGTCCCTAATCGGTGGAGATTGCGCCTTAGAGTAGCCTAAGCGGCTGCCAAGGACCGCTCTTTAATGCCTACAATAAGTCATGCAACGTCCCTGTATAGGTGTGGGGTGAGTGGTGAATATCGCTGAACTTGAGACCAAGACAAGAGAAGACCTCCTGGACATCGCCCGGGGCTTGGGAATTCCTGGGGTCAGCGCTCTGCGGAAACAGGATCTGATCTTTCGTCTCCTCCAAAGCCAGGCGGAGCAGCAGGGGAATCTTTTCCGTGCAGGCTACCTGGAGATTGTTGATGATGGCTATGGGTTCCTGCGCCAGGACAGCTTTCTCCCGGGGATAAACGATGTCTACGTATCGCAGTCGCAGATACGTCGCTTTGCTCTGAGGACGGGCGATCTGGTAACGGGCCAGGTGAGGCCTCCCAAGAACGGGGAGAAGTATTACGGCCTGCTGAGGGTAGAGGCTGTCAATGGCATGGACCCGGAGGTGGCCAAGGGCCGGCCATACTTCGAAACCCTGGTCCCCATCTTCCCCAACCAGGTCATAAGGTTGGAGACCACCGCAGGGAATCTGTCTACCAGGCTCCTGGACCTGATAGCTCCTATAGGCCGGGGCCAGCGGGGGCTCATTGTATCGCCTCCCAAGGCGGGCAAAACGGTCCTCTTGAAGAGTATTGCGAACGCCACAACGGCTAACTACAGCGATATCCACCTTATGGTATGTCTTATCGGTGAGCGTCCGGAAGAGGTCACCGACATGAAGCGCTCGGTGAAAGGTGAGGTCATAAGCTCCACCTTCGATGAGCCGGTGGAGAGCCATATCAGGGTGGCGGAGATGGCCCTGGAGCGAGCCAAGCGACTGGTGGAAACGGGCAAGGATGTATTCATCCTTCTGGACAGTATTACCAGGCTTACCAGGGCTTACAACCTCTCGGTGCCGTCCAGTGGCCGGACGCTATCGGGAGGCATCGACCCAATCGCCCTTTACCCCGCCAAGCGGTTCTTTGGGTCCGCCAGGAAGATTGAGGATGGCGGAAGCCTGACGATTCTGGCCACCTGTCTGGTTGATACCGGCAGCCGGATGGATGACGTGATTTACGAGGAATTCAAAGGCACCGGTAACTGGGAGTTGCATCTGGACCGCAGGCTCGCCGAGCGGCGGGTTTTCCCATCCATGGACATCCAGCGCAGCGGCACGAGGCGGGAAGAGCTTCTTCTGGACGAGACCGCGCTGCGGCAAGTCTGGTTACTGCGCCGCATGGTCTCCCTATTGACTGCGGATTCGAACAATCCGGCTGATGCGACCGAACGCGTTTTGGAGAGATTAGCCAGGACCTCAGCAAACAAGGAGTTCCTGGCCACGTTAACAAAAGGTGAGGCGTAGGTGGCCTCATACCGCACATTTAAATGTGCGGTATAGGTATGGATATTAACAAAAGGTGAGGCGTAGGTGGGGCGGCAATTGATGAGTAGATAGGGCCTTCAATAGAAGCTGAGCTAACCCCGCGCTGGCGCCTTCAGGCGCCTGCCGCGGGAGAACGCAGGCCTGAGAGCCAGGTCCTGGCCATTGGTCAGACCAGGGTTGTTTCTCATGCCTTTCTTTTCGTCCTCATCCTGGCAACCTCACTTTACCTCGGTCTGTCGGCTCGGAATATGGCGTCTTCCCCATCGATCTCGTGGAGTAATGATACTGCATACTCTTTCTACTCTGACGGCTACTTTCTCCGCCCAGGAGCGCCGCCCGATCTGCTGAAAGTGTCGACGGTTGCCGGGGGCGAGACAGGTGGGCGGAGCGTCTCCCAAAATGCTAAGGCCGGCGCCGGTCTGGGGCTTTCAGAGTCCGCGTCGGGGGCCCAGGTGGCTGCGGCCCAGGCGATTCCTGCGGGCGCCGACGGCGAACAGGCGGGCTCGATCCAGGCTCCTTCGACTGCCGCTGCTCCCCAGGATAGGGGGATCATAAGCTATGAAGTGGCTCCCGGCGACAGCGTATCCACCATTGCTGAGAGTTTTGGCATCAGCACAGAGACCATTCTCTCGGCCAACAATCTCCGCAACGCGGACTTCATTCGCCTGGGGGACTCCCTGATTATCTTGCCGATAAGCGGATTGCTTCATACTGTGGAGAAGGGCGATTCCCTCCTTTACCTGGCCTCCAGGTACGGCGTGGATACCGAGGAAATCGTTGGGTATAAAGTTAATAAGATCGCGGACGCTGATTCTCTGGCCATAGGTCAAAAACTGATCATTCCCGGGGGCACCATGCCGGCCGCCCGTGCTACCGCCTCCACCCGTGGTGTAGCGCGTCCGGCCGCCGAGGCGGCTGCGGGCGCCGCCCCGGCTCAGGCCAACTCTTCCGCGTCAGGCCAGTTCATATGGCCCAATCCTGGGAGAATCACCCAGTACTTCAACGGCGCCCACTCCGGGCTGGACATCGCCGCGCCCTATGGTACGCCGGTGGCGGCGGCGGACGGAGGGGTGGTCGTTGAACGAGCGGCACTAGACTGGGGGCTGGGCTGGTATGTGACGGTAGACCATGGTAACGGCTATGCCACTACCTATTCCCACCTGTCCAGCTTCGCCGTGGGGATCGGCGCCAGGGTCGCCCAGGGCGACATGATCGGGAGGATAGGCACCACCGGCAATTCCACCGGGCCCCACGATCACTTCGTCGTAAGGCGGAATGGCGTTCCAATTAACCCGCTGAGCGTCCTGCCTTAAAGAGGCCCCGCCGGCGAGCCGCGGCTGGCGGGCGAATACAATTGGAAAAGGGGCGTTATGCAAGCTGAAGCGGCACCGCGCGAGGCCTCTGGGCGGTGAGCGTTGAGAGGTAGGCCGTGGTCATTATTGTGGAGGCATGGCCAAAGTGAATCTGGGGCGCCGTTGCTTCCCAGTCCGTCTTGCTGAGAGCCCAGCTTTGATGCTGTCCAAGCGCCACCGGTCAGGGGAAAGACAGGCCTGCACATCGAAATCGAGCCTTAGGGGCCCAGACAACTCGCCCTTCCAAGACTTCCGGAGGCCACAGAGGCCGATCCTGCCTGAAGCGGCCGCGAACAGAGCCCCAGCCCACTACCCCGCGCACATCGCTAGTTGCGTAGAATGGGATAACGTCTTCCTCGGTCACTTTCTCCCACAATGAGCGCTGTTTGCTTTTCAGTCCCCAGGTGTTTCCGTATTCGAACGAGGTGAGCCAGTCCTCGCGCGAACCTACTGCCAACCAGCACCGCGGTTTGTGCCCCCGGCGGTTACCTGAATCTACGGAGTCGGCGGTCGTCATGCTAGAGCTACCACAACCAAAGCGCAGGTCCCCTTCGCGTGTCGGGACCTATCACGAGCATGGTTCGCATGCGCTCGGCTGTGCTCGCCCCTGATGCCTGTTCTTACGCCGCCACGCTCCAAGCAACCTTCCCTAAACGTCCTAGGCGGTACGCCAACTCATGGTAGCTTCTCCTCCTCGGCGCCAAGCTGTTCGGCCTCCTCATCCGCGAGCCGGTACGGCCCTGTGTACCACCGCTCGTGGCCGTCTCCTCCGGCATCAGCCCTGTCCTGTACTCTATCTAGCCCTTTTCGCGCGTCCCCCTTGGTGTCATATGGTCCAAACTCCTCTGTACCGTACCAGGCGCTGGCCATCTTGAAGTACCAACCCACGTCTACTCTCACCTCCTCAGCAGGGAAGTCACGTAGCCGACTTGATCTAACTCCGTTGAGGCACGCCACAGGTTGGGCCCCGGAGTGAGGTGCTCGCCGCAACGTATCTCGCTTCGCAGGGCATAATAGATGCCTTCGCCGCGGGTTGGGGAGTGGCACCTCCATCGCCCCACAGTAGCTACTCTTTCAGGCGCACCTCCCGTTGCCACCACTTCTCCGGCGGCTCAATCATCTCCACCACCACGCCGTCCGGGTCGAAGAAATGGCAGCAGCGCGCCCCGCCGGGCTGTTGGAAGATGGGCTTGCCCATGGGTTTCACGCCGTGCGCCTCCAACCGGGCCCACTCCGCCGCTACGTCGTCTACCTCCAGGGCCAGGTGCCATAGGCCGACGGTCTCCGGGTGACCGTACTCGTCCGGCAGAGGCCGGGTGCGAGGCCGCTGAAAGATCTCCAGTTCCCCCTTCCCGGCCACGTCCAGAATTACTATCTTGCTTCCATCGGGCATATCCTTGGTGCGCACCACGGCGAAGCCCAGAAGGTCCCGGTAAAAGGCTAGAGACCGGCCCAGGTCTGTAACAATAATGGCGGCATGAGCGAGACCCCTAATCATTATTCCCTCCCCAGGTAATCAGATAATCAGGTAATTGGGTAATTGGGTCATCAGGTAATTGGGTGGCGAGAGTTAGTTGCTCGCAACGCAATCACCCAATAACGAGATCACCTAATGACGAATCACCCATTGACCAATGACTACCTTATCCCGTACTCTTTCCAGCGGGTCAGGACCTTTTGCTGGACGTCCGCCGGCCAGCCGTTCTCGAAGTCCATCACCGTGGGGATTTCCTCCTTCGGCCAGTCCGGCGGAAAGGTAGCATCCAAAGCTACCCGCGCTCCTCTCCAGGCTTCCCGTTCTTTTTGGCTCAGGAAGGGGAAGAGAGGTTGGCCGGGGGCGCCGTTCTGGATGTGAATCCCGTTGGATGGGTGCAGCCGGGAGGTAAGGCACCAGAAGACCTCTTCTATGTTGGTGGGGTCCACGTCCTCGCCTACCATGATGACGTAGGGGCGGAGAATGCCGGCCTTGCAGGACCAGATAGTAGAGGCCACGGAATGGATGAACCCGGCGTACCAGGACTTGGCAGCGACAATGGGACATAGTGTAGGAGGAGGGCAGTAAACGCCACGGAAGGGGATTCCCCGGCTCCGCAACTCTCGCGATAAGAGGGCGCTCGTCACGATGGAGTTCAGGATGGAGGTCTCGTCCCAGGGCTTGCCCATATTGGACATGGTCATGATCGGGTTGTTGCGGAAGGTGACACACTCGGCGTGGAAGACGGGACGCTGTGCCCGGCCCCCGGAGGAATAGCCGGTAAACTCTCCGAAGGGCCCTTCCTCGAACCGCTCGTGAGGGGCTACGTGGCCTTCGATGATTATCTCTGCGCTGGCCGGCACCTCCAGGTCGATAGTCTCGCACTTGACCAGCTCTACCGGCTCCCCCTGCATGGCCCCAATGATATCCACCTCGTTGGTCTGGGCAGGGATACCGGCCCCCGCCACGATGGCCGTCAGGGGATCGGTGCCAATGGCCATGGCCATGGGCATGGGCTTCCCTCTGGCCTCGTATTTCTGGTAGTAGATGCTGGGGCCGTGCTGGGTGGGCATGGCCAGCCATCCGATTCTCCGCTCGTCATGGAGCTGGTGGCGGTACATGCCCCAGTTGACCCATCCGGTATCAGGGTCCTTGATCACGTCGACATGCCAGGTGCCGATATACCGTCCGCCGTCTATGCCGTGGATGCGGGGAGTGGGGAAGTCCAGCAGGTTGATATCTTTCCCCTTCACGATGTTCTCCTTGCAGGGCGCACGGTCTACGATTATCGGCCGGATGTATTCCGTAGATTTTCGGGAGAACCAGTCCACGAGATCGAGTATCGGGGTATTCTTCGGGAGCCCCAGCGCCAGAGCCAAGATGGCATGGACGGGCTGGCTGGGACCGATAATGTTGGCCATAACACGCTGGCTCGGGGGGTAACCCTTGACGTTGTTGAAAAGGAGTGCCCCGCTCTTGTGGTCGATGGCCTTCCGGCTGATGGCCCCCATCTCCAGGTCCCAATCGACCTCGGTATCTATTTTAGTGATTTCCCCTTCTTGTTCCAGTTTCTGGATGAATTGTCTCAGGTCCTTGAATGCCATGCTGTTTCCTCCTTGTTCTTGTCTATGGTATTATCAATCCCTGCCGGGTCCCGCAGACGCCAGCGCCAATGGAACGGGAGTTGGGCCAAGTATAAGATATTGATGGCATTTCCGGCAAGAAGCGCCCGACCCATCCTGGGGATTGGCGACGTTTCGGCCCACCCCAGTTTCGGCTAGGATGTTTTCCACTCAGATGATATAATCGGCCCATGGAGTTGAAAGATATTGTATCTGTTAACGAGCTTTTCGCTCCCATTTACCCTTACGTGGCCCGCCAGGTGGCCCAGGAGTACGGGCGCACCGGCGGGGACGGCCTGGAGATGGGCCCCTTTGCCGGCGGCGTAGCTATCGAGTTGGCCCGTCTGTGTCCTGAACTCGACCTGACCATGGGAGATGACTTCCCGGGCCTTCTGCCCTATTTTCGCGAAAAGGTAGACGATGCGTGCCTTGCCGGAAGAGTCCTGGTGCGGGAAGTGGACAGGTCTAACCTGCCCTTCGAAGAAGGCTCGTTGGACCTGGTAGTTTTTCGCGGGGCGCTCTTTTTTTGGGAAGATTCGGCCCGCATCGTCACCGAGATGTACCGGGTGCTAAGGGCGGGCGGTCTGGCCATGGCTGGTGGGGGCTTCGGGGCCGAGACTCCGGATGAGGTGATCGAGTCGCTGGCTGACCGCTCCAAGGATTTGAACCGTCGCCTGGGCAAGCGGGTGCTTTCGGAGGACCAACTCGTGACGCTACTCAGGGAAGTGGGTCTGGAATCCCAGGCCACCATCGACCGGCGTCACGGCCTCTGGGCGGCTATCCGGAAGCCAGGCTAGACACGAGGAACGCGGAACGAGGAACGCGGGCGCCGCGGGTGGGGGGCTTGTGGGGTGTCCCCATCTGGCCGCCAGGGAACAAGGCGCTGCGGGCCGCCGGGTTCAGGGCGTGTCCCCCATGGCTCGCCAGGGAACAAGGCGCTGGGGGCCGCCGGGTTCAGGGTGTGTCCCCAATTGCTCGCCAGGGAACAAGGGCGCTGCGGGCCGCCGGGTTCAGGGTGTGTCCCCAATTGCTCGCCAGGGAACAAGGGCCTGCGGGCCGCCGGGTTCAGGGCGTGTCCCCCATTGTTTGCCAGGGAACAAGTTGCTGCGGGCCGCCGGGTTCAGGGTGTGTCCCCCATGGCTCGCCAGGGAACAAGGGGCTGCGGGCCGCCGGTTTCAGGGTGTGTCCCGAATTGCTCGCCAGGGAACAAGGGCGCTGCGGGCCGCCGGGTTCAGGGCGTGTCCCCAATTGCTCGCCAGGGAACAAGGGCGCCGCAGGCCGGGGGGTTTGGGGGGTGTCCCCCCCTTTACCTACCTTGTGGGGTGGGGTTGGGCCCGGCGGTTGCCGAAAAGGGGGCATTTTGCTCCGGGTCCAGTTGAAGACTCAATAAAAGGGGAAGAATAAATGCGTACCAGCCTTTTGAAGGCCAACTTCATAGTCTTCATCAGCAGCACGTGCACCCTGGTCATCGAGCTGGTGGCCGGGCGCATTATGGCGCCGTACGTGGGGGTTTCACTGTACACCTGGACCAGCATCATCGGTGTGGTCCTGGCGGGCATAAGCTTGGGCAACTTCGCCGGGGGCAGGCTGGCTGACCGCAGGGCATCGCAGGGCCTCCTGGGCCTTCTCTTCTTCGGAGGAGGCCTGGCTACCCTGGCCATCCTCGCCGCAACAGCCTGGGTCACCTCTACCCCCATGCCTACAGGTTTCCCGTTAGTGGCCAAGATAGTCGTGTTCACCACGGTTATTTTCTTTCTGCCCTGTTTCATACTGGGCATGGTCTCCCCCGTGGTGGTGAAGCTAACCCTGAAGGACCTGGGGGAAGCCGGAAACGTGGTGGGAATGATCTACGCTTTCGGGGCGGCGGGAAGCATTGTGGGCACCTTCCTGACCGGCTTTCTCCTCATCTCGTCCATGGGCACCCGGTCTATCATCTGGCTGGTGGGCCTGGCGCTTATCGTGATGGGGCTGGTCTTCGGGGAATACTGGAAGGTATGGCAAAAACAGCAGGCCTCGGTGGCCGGGCTGATGGTCCTGGCCTATGGGCTGCCCTTCTTTATGGCCAGGGACAATTTCCGGGCCCCCTGTGTGGTGGAGTCAGACTACTACTGTATCAACGTTTATGATACGAAGGTTGAGGATGGTGTCCCGGTGCGGGCTCTGGTGCTGGACCATCTTATTCACAGCTACACCAACATGGAAGATCCCAAGTTCCTGGGCTACGGCTATGAGCGCATCTACGGAGAGGTTACTCAGTATCTTTCCCAGAGCAAGACGGGGCTGAGGGCCCTCTTCCTGGGGGGTGGGGGCTACACCTATCCCCGGTATGTGGAGGCTGTTTATCCAGACAGCGCGGTGGATGTAGTGGAGATAGACCCATGGGTGACCCGGGTGGCGTACGAGTGGCTGGGACTTGCACCTGACACTCGGATCCGCACCTTCAACCAGGATGCCCGTCTCTTCTTCAACGGCACGCCGAGGGAGAAATATGACTTGGGCTTTGGGGACGCCTTCAACGACCTGTCCATTCCTTACCACTTGACCACCCGGGAGTTCGCGGCCATGATCAAGGGCCAGTTGAAGGACGACGGCATCTACATGGCGAACATCATCGACAAGTACAAGGAAGGCCAGTTCCTTCCGTCCTATATGAACACGGTCAAGAAGGTCTTCCCTTACGTCTATTTGATGGGGCCGGGGCCGGCCTGGGAGTATAGCGGCGCCAGCACCTTCGTGGTCATGGCCAGCATGAAACCCTTCGACGTCGAGGCCTTCAAGGCCTTCGCTAGCCGGGAGAAATCCGCTTTCACCGCCGTTCTGGATCAAGACCGCCTGGAGGATTACCTCGCCGAAAATAATAAAATCATCCTGACGGATGACTACGCGCCGGTGGACAACCTTGTTGCGCCGCTCTTTGTGGAGAGGGGATACTAGCTACCCTCCCACCTCTTAAAAGCCAGTACCGCATTATGTCCTCCAAACCCGAAGACGTTGGATAGGGCCGCCCGCACAGGATGCTGGCGGGCCGCGTTGGGCACGTAGTCCAGGTCGCATTCGGGGTCGGGATTCTCCAGGTTGATGGTCGGAGGCAGCATCCCCCGCTGGACCGCCAGCGCGGTGAAGGCCGCCTCGATGGCGCCGGCGGCGCCCAGGAGGTGTCCGGTCATGGACTTGGTGGAGCTTATGGGGATCTTGCTGGCATGCTCGCCGAAGAGGGTCTTGATAGCCTGGGTCTCGGTCTTGTCATTGAGAGGGGTCGAAGTGCCGTGGGCGTTGATGTAGTC
>ORJL010592520.1_pt1 | contig 25630 bp, 27 predicted proteins | sample 1779941 | NCBI WGS metagenome assembly ORJL01 (sample SAMEA104232317, study PRJEB22302) | groundwater metagenome | biome: forest; feature: aquifer; material: groundwater | place: USA | collected 2011-08-07 | depth 5.8 m
AGATCATCCAGAAAAAGAGTAAAACTCCGGCTATGACAATTGCCAGATTTAAAGCAGCAGAGACGAAGCTTCCTAAGTCGGTATAGCTTGAGCTAAAGTTCTGCGGAGATGCAACTGATTGCCCTCCGGGTAGTGTTAAGGCTAACTTGTTCATTTAGTAAATCCCGGTAAGTTTAGTATATCAACTCCGATGACTTGTAAAAAGAAGACGGCAAAAATTATTACCAAAAGCCCGATTACAGCTGAAGTAAAAGTCTCGGTGGCTTTCTTGATAGCATCCGGGTTTCCAGCTGAGGTAATAAATTGGAAAGCCCCGCCAATCATCAAAAGTAATGCTGCTGCCCCTCCGAAACCAACCCCTACCCGGAAAAGTCCCTGGATTAGTTTTTGCGGTTCGGTTGGTACACAGCCAATAGCAGTCATAATACCATCACCCTTATCTTTCTTCTCCCCGTTTGAAGTATCACAGCGTATCCCTCCGGACTGGGTACAAGGATTACCATTTGTATCTGCTCCGTTTTCACATTTTACTTCCGGCTCTCCGAAACCTGGATCCCCTGGATTCAGACGACCGCTTGCTGGGGCCCCTTTCTTGACTAGTAAGTATGCGGTGGCACGTATATTGTTAGGACCAAAAATAGTGACGGGGTACTGCTTGTCTTCTACAGCACTTCCTTCCAGTCCTTCCCCTAAATTAACTTCAAGAGGGCCACAAGGCTCAATGTTGCAATTTCTCTCAGCTGTTTTACCGATAATCTCTGCTTTATAAGTTCCTGTCTGAAAACTCCCTGTGGCGCTGTTTATTGTAACTCCAAGCTTTTGGTTTTTAGTTGCTTTGCCGGAGACAAACTCGGAAGGCTCTAGGCTAATTTTGAGCTCAGATTGGCCGTAGCCCTCAGTATTAAAAGTTTTATCTATCTGTCCTTCGTTGTAATTCAGGCTCACAACATAAGTTGAACTTGGTGTTAGGATGGATGCCGGAATAATTGCTCCAAGTATCCATTTATCCTGAAATTTTGTAAATGAAAAATTATTTAGTACTCTAGCGAATCCCATATCTGCTCCACATGTGTCTCCGCTACAATCTACAGGAATAAGCCCGATATTTTCCTGCACAGGTTGTCCTCGAGCAGCTTTTGGTACTATTTTAACTTCATAATGAGGAGCATATGGGCGAGGAAAATTCGCAATTATCTTAACATCCGTTCCTGATGGGATAATTTGCGGTATTGGCTCATTGTTCCCCATGGTAAGATTAAGTGAAGGTGTGGGTGTGCTAGGATCCCAGTTATAAGCTACCCACTTTGCCGAGTCTCCATTATTTAGATCAATACCTTGGGTAAGTTCATTCGCATCACTAAACTTCTCTCCTATCTGAAAAGTAGCTTTTCCCTGAGCATCTTGGACCCAATTTTTATTAGAATCCTGAATCCACCTTTCCACGCCAGTGTAGAATAAACGCACCTTTGAGTTATCGCCAATGGATATTGTTTGTTCGGGTAAACAAGGACCATTCCATTCTTGGAATCGTCTGTCTCCACCACATCTTGTATCTGAAGAAATGCTTGGTGTACCTAGTGTATATTCGGTTACTTTACCGCTTTGCTCCTTAATCCGAACGCTTACTTTTAAAGAACCTAAAGGTTGATCTTTAGGAACAATAAGCTTAATAGGTCCAACTTTAACTTCTGCAGCAAAGGCGCTAGGAAGTAAAAAAATTAAGTAACCTAAAAAGAGAAATAGGATTACTAACAGTTTAGGCATTAAGTTCAGATTAGCTTAACCGGAAATACTTTGCAATCTTTTATGGTAAAATTTTGTAGTTCCCATGAAAAAAATTCTCTGCCTGTTTGTTTCTGCAGCCATTTGTCTATCACTTATCACCTATCACCTATCACCTGCTTACGCTGATGAGATTTCAGACCTGCAGCAGCAAATTGATGCATTAAATACAGCCCGGCAACAATCCGTAGATGCCACTAAACCCCTTGAGGGGCAACTCAGTTCCTTAAAAGTCCAACTGGCGCAAATTCAGGTAAAACTACAAACGCTGTCTGCCAATATCCTCCAAAAAGAAAAAGCGGTCAAAGTCAGAGAAGATAAACTTGTTACACAACAGGCACTTCTTTCAGAAAGGGTCCGCTCGTATTATATCCGCTCTTTTTTAACCTCGCCTCTTTTGGTAATTCTTTCATCCCGGGGGTCGGGGGATCTTTTCCGGGAGCTTACTTACCGCCAAGCAGCGACCAAGGAAGACCAGCGGGTAATTTCCCAGGTGACTGAAGATATGCTGGACCTTTTAAACCAGAAAGAGAAGCTGGAAAAGGATAAAATAGGCATGGCTTCAATTCAAAAACAGGTTGACCAGAACGCTAAATTTATCGGTGGGGAGGTAGATAAAGCCAAGGCATACCAGAAAGACCTATCCTCCCAGATAGCTGCTTTAAGCGCCAAGCAACAGGCAATTTTATCGGCTAGGTCCGGTCAGTTTACAGCCTCAATCGGAGATAGTGAACTGGCGGATGACTATAACGCCTCTATTAAAGGTTTTAGAGAGTCAGCCCCCGCCGGCTACTATGCCGTTTTTTCCTTCGGTGCCCATACCCACAGAAAAGGAATGAGCCAGTATGGAGCCAGGGGAAGGGCACAGTCAGGCCAGGATTTTAAAACTATCTTGAAAGCTTATTATGGTAAAGAACCGGTAGGCAAAGATACCGGTGGAGATATAAATGTTTCAGGATACGGGTCGATGAACTTTGAAGAAAAGTATTTATATGGTATTGCTGAAATGCCTTCAAGCTGGCACCCGGAAGCGCTAAAAGCCCAGGCTGTGGCGGCAAGGACATATGCGTTTCGGTCTAAACAAAGCGGCCAGGCGATCTGTACAACCGAAGCCTGCCAGGTCTTTTCCAAATCCAAATCCGACAGCCCTCCCCAGGCTTGGAAAGATGCGGTGGATTCTACCCGCGGCCAGGTGGTTGAAGATGTGGTCACGTACTATGCGTCGACCCATGGTGTTTTTACAACTACTTCAGGTTGGGACACGACAGATAATGCAGGAGGCTCGAACTTTGTTGACAAATCATACGAGAAGGTAGGTGGGTCCCCATGGGTATATAAAGCCTGGTATACCCAGGGGTATAGCATTAGCAGTGACAAATGCGGCAGGAGCAACCCCTGGCTTACCGGAGAGGAGCTTGCCGATATCATTAATGCGGCTAAATTTAGGGATGATAGGGTTACCCCGGTAACAACTTCCTGCTGGGGTGGAAACCCGTATTCACATTCAGAACTGCGGGAAAAGGCGGGCGGCCCCTCAAATGTCACCTCCGTAGCAGTCATACAGGGGAACGGGACAACGAGTGAAGTTGTTTTCCAAACCAACATGGGTGAGATAAGACTATCAGGGTCAGATTTTAAAACCGCCTTTAATATCCGTGCTCCGGGAAGGTTATCTATCCCGCAAAGCGGCTTTGCATTTTTCAATATAGAGAGAAAGTGATATTATCCGGTTGTGAAACTCTTTCCCGCTTATTTTGACCGGCCGGTACATATGAAGTTTGCCGACCAGGAGGAAGACGAAACCATTGAGCTTCTTTTAAGAAGGCATTTTGTCACTAATGTCCCTTGGATTTTTATGGTCTTTGTAGGGCTTTTTATTCCGATTATTGTTTTAAATTTATCCAGCCTTTTATCCGGATTTGGTGTTGATAAGATTCCCGGGAATATAATTTTAGCGACAGTTATTTTATGGTATTTGTTTTTACTGGCTTACGCGATTACTAAAATGCTTAACTGGTATTTCAATATTTATATTGTTACCAATAAACATGTTGTGGATATTAATTTCCACAACCTATTAAACCGGGATTTTGTCGAAGTAAGGCTTGATGATATCCAAAGCTCAAAATCTCATATAAAAGGGGTAATTGGATCATTGTTCCACTACGGCGATGTAATAATTGAGACAGCGGCTGAAAGACAGCATATTGATTTTTTATCTGTCCCAAAACCTGATGCGGTTAAGGAGCGGATCCAGGATCTGCAGGAGAAAGAGGAGGGGCCATCCGATGTCACTTGAGGGACCTGTAACAACAACAATACTCACACCTTTCGGGGGTTTCCTTATTATTTTAAAGATCGGCATTATAACCTTATCCGTTTTTTATTTTGCTTTCAGTCTGGTAGTTGTGAGACAAGTCTCATTAATGACTGAAACCCTGATTACAGAGGTTGCCCCTCTGTTACGTGCATTTTCGATCATTCACGCGGGGATCTCTTTGGGTATAATACTTTTATTCATCGGCTTGCTCTTTGGATAAGAATGCTAAAAACTGCGAAAGTTGTAGGATTAAACTCAGACACCGACGTAGCCTTAGCCCAGGTTTTCTCTTCAGATGGAGTTAATCTTTTTACCATCGTCTCTTGTAGTTTTGAGGAAGCGTTCATAAAAACCCGGCAGACTCTTTTTGACGCGCAAGACACATTTTCTTCCGCTGAAGGGTCCATTTCGGAAAAAATAGGGTCGACCCTTAATTTTATTAAAGAAGCTTTAAACGAAACAGAAAATCTGCAGATTATAGTAGGAGCGATTTGTGAGGACGAAATTGGCTCTGTGTTTTATCTCCAGAGTCTGGGTGACAGCCTGGTAACTTACCTTTTAAGAGAGGGTAAAAAAAATGATTTAGGGAGTATGTCGGAAGGGGCACTTGTATCGGGAATTTTAAAACCCGGAGACCGGGTAGTTATGGCGACAAAAAGTCTGGTTGAGCTTTTGGAGGAAGAAGAAGGCTCTTTAAGCGGTTTTCCGTTAGAAAGCTTAGAAGATGAGGTAGCGTCTCTTCTGCCGGAGGCTGACCCTTACCCAGTAGCGGCAGTGGTGGCTGAAGTAGAAAATATTTTACCGCTTCCCGAGGAAATAGATGAAGAACTCTCTCCGGATACAAATTTAGGCAGCAGTCCAAAGATTAATTTCAAAGAAGTGTTATCGACATCTGCAAAAACTCTCATTACCCATATTCCCCGATCTAAAAAAGTTATTGCCGTACTTGCCTGTTTACTGATTGGCTTTATTTTTCTGGGCACATTTATCGGGGCAAGGCAAAAAAAGGATTCAGAGGTGGTGGCAAATTTTGAAAAAAACTACAGCCTGGCCTTAGAAAATTTTAATAAAGCTAAACAAAGCAAAGACACAGACCAGGTAGCATCATTGGCAGGGTGGGCATCTGCTAAAACCTCTCTTGATGAAGCCTTAAAGATTAAGCCGGGGGATTCCCGGGCACTGGATTTAAAAAAGGAAATGGAAGAAATATCAGGAGATATTTTAAAAGTCTACATGATTGAAAATATTCCGGTCTGGCTGGACCTTGACTTAATTAAGAAGGGGTTATCCGCCAAAAAACTCTCGCTTTCTTTGGGGAATATCCTGATTTTAGATGAAAATTTAAAAGTTTTGGTTCAAATTGGTATCCAGAATAAATCCCAGGAGTCATTGGCGGGGCAGGATAAGTTAGGAGAAGCGCTACTGTCGAGTTTAAACGGTGAAATTGCCTGGGTTTATTCGGAGGATAAAGGCATAATCAGGATTGATACAAAAAGCAAAGAAGCCAAGGTGGTAATTAAAAAAGACGATGAATGGGGTGAAATTTCTGAAGTGTTTGGATTTGCAAGTAATTTATATCTTCTTGATTCAAATAAAAATCAAATTTGGAAATATGTGCCGGTTGTTTCCGGGTATTCGGATAAACAAAGTTATTTCAAAGAAGGGGTAAAGGTAGACATAACGGATGTAAAAAAGTTTCAGATAGATTCCTCGGTTTGGGTTTTAAGGGGGAATGGGGAGATTTTAAAATATACCCAAGGGTCAACTGATTTTTTCTCCCTTTCAGGCTTGGATAAGCCAATAAATAACCCTAAAAGTATATTTGTCTCGGATAAAACAGAGAATTTTTATCTTCTAGATAGCGGAAACAACAGGCTTTTGGTGCTGGATAAAAAGGGCAATTACAAATCCCAGTACCAGTTTGATAAATTAGGGACTTTTTCAGACTTAGTAGTTGATGAGACGGGGAAAAAGGTATATTTGCTGGACGGCAGTAAGATATATTCGATGGATTTAAGGTAAAATGAGCAAAGAATGCGGATTGTTAACAAAAAAGCACTACATGAATATCATATTTTGGAATCCCTGGAGGTAGGGATACAGCTTTATGGTTCAGAGGTAAAATCAATTAGGTCAGGAAGGATTGATTTAGGGCAAAGCTTTGCCAGGATTATTAGTGAGGAGGCTTTTTTAGTCAATGCCAATATCCCAAGGTACCAAAATGCTCCCATTAAAGATTATGACCCCCAAAGGACAAGAAGGCTCCTACTTCATAAAAACCAGATCCAAAGCCTGATGGGCAAACTCCAGGCTAAAGTTACCTTGGTTCCTGTGGCAATTTATGAAAAAAACAACCTGATAAAGGTCCAACTAGGCTTAGCTAAATCTAAAAAAGAGTTTGATAAAAGAAAGATTATAAAAGCAAGAGACCACCAAAGAAGGGTAGAGCAGGAACTCCGAGGGAAAGAATGATTTCCGCTGATGAAAAGCGGATTTTCGTGGATATTTTTAGTGGAGACGAGGGCAGTGAGCCCTGTCCGAACTGTTACCATAAAAGCATCTACAAGCTTAGCTGGCATATTTTTAAGTATTGGTTGTAACCTACCAGCAGGAAAACCAATACTTGATTGAGTTGTCTTAAATCCCGATCGATCAAACAAAACTATCGGGACAGCAATCCGGCTGTTGTACAATATTTTAAGCATTCCGCCAGATAGAGATTAGCTTAAAATACCCTTATGCTCGGGCTACGGCGTATCCTGGTTGCCCAAGAACACCAAGCGTAAACACTTGGGATGCCAAACCTTTTAAGTTAGCATTTATTTTTTGAAACAATATTTAACGCTTTAATGTTTCCTTAGCGGCTTGCAACTTTCAAAGTGCCGGTCCGTCGAATCTGTACGTCCCCGTGGCTCGTATTTTAGCAAAAATAAGGGGTAAAATCAAATTAAATGAGGATCCTGGATCTATTATTTCCTAAGTTTTGTGTGGGGTGTGGCAAGTGGGGGACATATTTTTGTCCAAAGTGTATTGAAGATATTACCCAGGGGGATTTGATATGCCCAAGTTGCGAGAGGGAAGCTGTAGGAGGCACAACCCATCCAATATGTCGAAGTAAATGGAAATTAGACGGCTTATGGAGCCTGGGGGCATACAAAGACCCTTTAAGAAAAGCTATCCAGAAATTAAAGTACAGCTATGTTTCTGAGCTGGCCGAGGTCTTAACCGATTTAATGATTTCCTACTGGGCCAGATATACCCCACAGTTTTTTGAGGAGATTAAAGAAGGAGGGGAGTGGATAATTGTACCTGTACCCTTACACCTAAGAAGACAAAAACAAAGAGGTTTTAACCAGTCGGCTCTAATAGGGCAGTTGTTGTCTAAAAAACTTGGCCTGGAGTACGTTGAGACCCTAAAACGTATCCATTACACCAAACCTCAAGTTGAACTTAAAAGCTGGCAAAGAAAGAAAAATATTAAAAATGCTTTTTCGTTATCTGAACACTACACCTTAGACCTTAAACCCTCTATTCTATTGATAGATGATGTCTGGACCACAGGTTCAACCTTAAAAGAATGTGCTTATATATTAAAAAGAGGTGGGGCCCAAAAAGTCTGGGCTATTACTTTGGCTAGATAGAGTATAGAGCGCGTTAGCGCGGAGTGCTGGATAGGATTAGCCGTGTTTCTTTTTTAAAAAAAGAATTGATAATACCAAAGCAAGAGTAATCGCGTTAGCTATTAAAATTGGTGGTTGGTTGGTAACAAAACCATAAGTTGCCCATAAAAACTGGCCTGAACCCAGAACAAGAAATGCCGGTAAAGATATATCTTGGGTACGTTTTGTTTTCCAACTTTTAATTACCTGAGGGAGGAATGATGCTGTTGTTAAGGTAGCAGCGATAAAACCCAGAAAGTTTATGGAATCCATAAATTAAGTATAACATCTGATGCGGAGGCGGTAGGATTCGAACCTACGGTGGGCTTGCACCCACATCGGTTTTCAAGACCGACCTGATAAACCACTCCAAGCACGCCTCCGAGTGCGGAGAGGGAGGGATTCGAACCCTCGGTACCCTTGCGGGCACAGATCGTTAGCACCGATCCGCACTAGGCCACTATGCGACCTCTCCAGGCCAGCTAATTTTATCAGAAGTGAGCCGCCTAATCTACTTCTGGCATAAGAAGTGTTATAATTTATACATGAGTCCGGAGATTAGTAACCAAATAATATTCTTTCTGCTATTAGCCTGGGACCTTTTTTGGAAGGGGATAGGTCTTTGGAGGGCATCTAAAAATAACCAGAATTACTGGTTTGTGGCCATGCTTTTAGTAAATACCCTGGGAATTTTACCAATTATTTATCTAAGGTTTTTCCAAAAAAAGCAGCCGGAATCAAAGATTTTTAACCTTGACTCTATTAAAGATCAACTTCCCTCCTGGCTTTTTCCTCCAAAGAAATAGTGTTGTAGTGGTGTATAATCTTACTTAATGCCCAGATTCTTTGTTAAAAAACCTCAATTAACAGATATCCCCGAGAAAGAAGAGGGGAACGGTTTTAAGTTCCCGGTAGAAATAAAGGATAAAGAAGATGGTGGACAAGAGAATCTAAAGACCTTTCTCTCCTGGAAAGCACCCTCCCGTCCATACAGAAAAAAGGACCGTTCTTATTACACGACAGTAGCCATTATTGTCATAATCTTAATTTTAATCCTGATTTTAATTAATGAATTTATGCTGATTGGGGCTATTTTAGCTTTGGTTTTTGTGGTTTATGTTTTAGGGTTTATTCCCCCTGATGATGTTGAATATAAGATTTCAGGACAAGGAATTACAATTGAAGGCCATTTTTATTTTTGGGATGATTTAGACAGCTTCTGGTTTATGGAAAAAGAAGGCCAAAAACTTCTCTCAGTCCTCACCCATCTCAGGTTTCCGGCCCAACTGATAATCCATATGGGGGATACGTCGGAGGAAGAAGTAAAAAAGATTATGGCAAAATTTATACCTTTTCATGAAATAGCCCCAAAGACTTTAATGGATAAATGGTCGGAAGGGCTGCAAAAGCATTTAACTTTAGAAAATCCCCATAGATAATCTTCAGACAAAGATTTTAAGGCTTCCTTGTGCTAAAATTCACCTGTACGCGCCCGTGGCCCAATGGATAAGGCACAACGTTGCGGACGTTGAGATTACAGGTTCGAGTCCTGTCGGGCGTACACAAGGTGGGATGGCTGAGTGGACGAAAGCGATTGTTTCGAAAACAATTATCCTGAGTGATCGGGATCACAGGTTCGAATCCTGTTCCCACCGCTTCGTGCGCCTGTAGCTCAGTGGATAGAGTACAAGTTTCCGGAACTTGGGGTCGGAGGTCCGAATCCTCTCAGGCGCACTCAGTTTTGTGGGCCGAAGGTCCTGAGTTTATCGAAAGATTCGAATCCCGCCGAGGGCACTAAAGGTGGATTTGGTAAAATACTGAAAATGGAAAGGAAAGGGAGTAGAGAATACTTAAAAAATGAGGTTGTTAACTCGTTAATGCGAGGATACTGGTGTTTTGGGCCAACAGGTCCTTATACGGACGTTTGTATCTCTCCAACTAAACTTTATCAACATGGTAGAGAGTGGTCAGATTTAGCAGCTGAACTGATTCTTGAGCAGCCTACAGGAGGAGTGATCGGGGAGAGATTAAGGGATCAGGGAAAATGGATCCGATGTATGATGCTTGTGGCTAACGCGCTAAAAAGAAAGGAAGCTTATGAACTACCAGTTTCTGAAATAATTAACCCTTCATCATTTGTGGTTTGGGGGCCGTCTCTTTGGGAGTATCCTGAAGGCGCAGAGGTGACAATTTTCACTCCAATCCACACTTTAGGGGATATGTTAACCAAGTTAAAGATGATTGTTGAAGCTCGTTCTCCGGCAAAAGTTACCCGGGCAATTGCCTTAATTGATCGAAATCCTGAACCAACCCAAGAGGTAGCAGGGGTACCTTTTTCTAGTGTTGTTCATCTTCCCTTGCCACTCTACCAAAATAAAGATATGGATAGGGTAAAACAAGCTTATGCTGGTGGTTATGGAGCTTGGTTTGAGCGTGATCTTGATTGGAGACCCCTACCTGGATTAAATGGTTAGCTTATAACCAGGGAATTTTCTGCTGGAGGGATTGTTAATGAGAAAAAATGGATAAATTTGTTTCAAGGGGTGGGATAAAACTTCAGGCTGCCATTGAAAATTGGAAAGTGAAAATTGAAAATTCTGTAGTTCTTGATGTGGGTTCATCTACCGGAGGATTTGTGGATTGTTTGTTGCAAAACGGTGCAGCTAAGGTTTACTCGGTAGATACAGCCTATGGTGAGTTGGCTTGGAAGCTGAGGAATGATCCGAAGGTAGTGGTAATGGAAAGGACAAATATCCTTCACCTGGAAAGTTTACCCGAACAGGTGGATTTAATTACCATTGATGCCGGGTGGACAAAGTTGGGATTGGTCTTACCGGTTGTTCAAAAGTTTCTAAAACCAAATGGCACAGTAATAGCTCTATTGAAACCTCACTATGAAGCAGACAAGAGAGATTTGATTAAAGGTGTTTTGCCAGTGGAGATAGCTGAGCAGATAAAAAATCAGGTAATTAAAAAGATTAATGATTTAGGATTTATGACTAATGATGTAATAGACTCGCCTATTTTGGGTGGGGGAGGGAATAAAGAATATCTTCTACAAATCACAGTTGATAGGTAAAAATACTTGATTTGGTAATATTGGTGGGTTTCCAATTTGGGAAACCTGTTTGGTAGGTTAAAACTAAAGAGCCCCTTTTAAGCTCCTTTTTTAATTTAGTTTCCAACCTTTTTGAGGTAATAGGCAGATAAATAGTAATAATATCTGCCTGTCCTAGGTCTTTACCCCAGAAGTTTCCCCATTCGAATTTAGCTTTCGAGCTACAGAATTTTACTTTTAATAAAGATAATAAATATAAAAAAGGATTAATCTCTATCCCTAAGGAAGGAATCCCTAGTTTAGCTGCTTCCATGACCATCCTGCCATCTCCTGAGCCTAAATCTATTATAAGCCCGGGCTTTTTTCTCCTGGATATTTCCAGCATCTCCTTCATCACCCTTTTAGGTGTCGGTACAAACCATCCCCCGGTAAAGAAGGTAAAGATATAAACAAGTAAAAATAACAGGATGATAAATAAAACCGCAAAATAAAGAAACATTTTTAATACTATACTACGGAAAGCAGGATCATTAAGGTATAATACCTGTGTTGGAGAGGTCGCTTAGTGGCCTAGAGCGCCGCCTTGGAAAGGCGGTTTACCGCAAGGTATCGAGGGTTCGAATCCCTCCCTCTCCGCCTTGATTTGACAAAGGTTAGGGTTCCTGTTATACAGGATACATGGAGCAAAAGCTCAACTATGGGTTCGCCTAGCAGTTGATCCTTTTTGCTCTTTTTTTGTTTTTAGGTTGTCTTAAGCACTTTGACAACTTTTGCACATATTGACTTAAAAAGCTAAACTCCTTTTTAACTTTCTGGAGCAATTTTATCTTGCTTTAACCTTGTACCTTATTATCGGCTTTTTGAAGACGTGCCAAAAGAGAAGGTATTTGCCTTTTCCTCTGGCCCGTCTTCGCTTTGGACTGGATTTACTGAAGTGAATCTGTGTCGGCCTCGTAAGTTTTCAGGCGTTCTGAGGACTGAACAGGTAAGGGTGTAAAAGCGAAGCTAAATTCTCGGAAGGTAGGGAAGATGAAACCTTCAGTATGGGTTCTTATTGTCGCCGTGGTTTGGGGAGTAGTTTCCTACGCCCTAAGCTTTGTTCCACAGTTGGCGCCTGGATTTACCCTCAGCGTTGGTCTGGCGATAGGATACATGATCGCCGGCGTTGCACTCGCAGGAGCTGAGCAGAAGGCGTTCGACTGGGGCGGCTGGATCCTTTCATCGGTAATTCTGGTGGTCGTGTCCTATGCTGCCTCTCTCTTGTCCGGCAACGTAACCTTCGGCTTTGTCCTGGCTCTCGCCATAACCTATATTGTCAGGCAGATAGAACAGGGCGAAATCTGGAAGCTGGCTCCCGTGGGTTTTCTTGCAGCAGTCTTTATCCTACATCGGGCAGTGACCGGAACTTCAGATGCGGTACTGTTCCCGGCTGCTTACCTGATCGTTGGTCTAGGACTGCAGGGACTTCTGGCTTTGATTTCCGCCTGGAATACCGAAACGGGTAAACCACTAGCAAGGCCCGCCTAGGTTGTGTCGGCGGAAGGGGCTCACCCTGCTCCTTCCTTTCCCGGCCTATTACCGGCTATTTTTAAGTCACAAAGCGCCAAAAGGCTTTAAAAAATTACCACAACTTGAGGCAAAGGCTTGCCTCACTATAAGTTTAAGTAACCATCAGTGCCGCTTGGCGCTTTTTTCGTGGCTTTTCACTGCTTGATTTTCGGGCTTTTTTAGGATACAATTCGGCCAGCAATTCCAAATGGCTTCGTTTTGTACGGGCTGCTTGGTATATTGACCCATAATATGGACGATCTAGACCTAATTAAACAAAAGATCAATATTGTTGATCTAATCCAAGAATATCTCCCCTTAAAAAAAGCCGGTGTAAATTTTAAGAGCCCCTGTCCTTTTCATCAGGAAAAGACACCTTCTTTCATGGTTTCCCCTGAACGGGGTATTTTTCATTGTTTCGGATGTAACGTTGGCGGTGACATTTTTAAATTTTTAATGCTTAAAGAAGGGATGGATTTTCCGGACACTATTGAATTTTTAGCCAAAAAAGCAGGTATTACCTTAAAAAGAAAAAGATCAGCCGAAAAAGACAAAAAGTCAAGACTTTTTGAAGTGAACCAAAAGGCGGCCCAGTTTTATCATTATCTTTTAACCAAACATAAGTTAGGCAAACCGGCTTTAGAATATCTCAAAGAACGGGGTTTAACGGATGAAACTATAGAAGAGTTTGATATTGGATATGCTCCAAATTCATGGGAGGAACTTTGCCGATTTTTGAAAAAGAGGAGTTTTAGTGCTGAAGAAATTGTTGATGCGGGGTTGGCTGTCCCTTCTAAAAAGGGTGGGTATGACCGTTTCAGGGGGAGGATAATGTTTCCGCTGGTTGATGTGAAAGGGCAGATCATTGGCTTTGCCGGCAGAATTTTAGGCGAGGGGGAACCTAAATATATAAACACCCCCCAAACTTCAATTTTTGATAAAAGTCATTTCCTATTTGGCCTGAATTTATCAAAGGGTGAAATAAGGATAAAAAATAAAGCAATTTTAACCGAGGGGGAGATGGATATGATTTTATCCTACCAGGCAGGAGTAAAAAATGTAGTTGCTTCAAAAGGCACGGCTTTGACTTCCGGGCAGATAGACCTTTTAAAAAAATACACTGATACAATTCTTCTTTGTTTCGATATGGATTTGGCGGGGGATAGTGCCTCAAGGCGTGGTATTGAAATGGCGGATGCAGCAGAATTTAATATCAAAGTGGTTAATATACCGGAAGGAAAAGATCCGGCGGAGCTTGTTAAAAAAGACGTTAAATTATGGGAAGAGGCGGTTGAAGAGGCTGCCCCTATTTATGATTATTACCTGCACTCGGTTGCTTTAAGGTTTGACCCAAAAACAGCCGAAGGCAAAAGACGTATTGGAGCCGAAGTTATGCCTATTTTTGCAAAGATCTCTGATCCCCTAACCCGCGAACATTATCTTCAAAAACTCTCCGCTTTAGTGGGGATTGATGAAGAGATCTTAAGAAAAGAGATCTTAAGAAGCCAAACTCCTTCCTACAGCGGGGTTTTATCCCAGCCTACCCCCAGGACAATGATAATAAAAACAAGGAGGGAGCTTTTGGAGGAATATCTTTTGGCCCTGCTTTTAAAAATACCGGCCGGGATAACCTTTGTCCCAAGCTTTCCGGAAACAATTTTTCTTCTTGAGGAGCACCGTTCATTATATGTTTTACTGGTGCTTTACCTTGACTCTATTGCCTTTAAAGGTGTTGACTTTAAGGTGGGGGATTTTGTCAAAGGCTTACCGGAGGAATTAGTTCCCCTTGTGGATAGGTTGTATTTAACAGAAATAGATGATAAACTGGCTGGCGCCAAACCTTGGGAAGCAGAAGTTGGTATTGTGGCCGCAGAACTTAAGAAAGCTTTGATTAAAGCGAGCCTTGAAAAGCTTTCTGGGGAGATTAAAAGTGCGCAGGCTTTTGGTAGAATAGAACAACTGGATATCCTGAATAAGAGATTTAGGGACTTGTCGGTGAGATTAAAAAATTTATAAGCGAAGCTCAATATGGCTAAACAAAAAACTATACCACTTGACGATAAAAAACTGTTAAAACTCGGCAAGGACCGGGGATTTGTTACCCAGGAAGAAATTCTCCAGGTTTTCCCAAAACCGGAGGAAAACATTGTTGGCCTCGATGATTTTTACACCAAACTTATAGACCTTGGGGTTGATGTATTTGAAAGTACAGCCGAAGAGGTTGCGGAAGCCGAAAAAGGGACAACTGATTTAGAAAAAGAGCTTGAAATGCTGGCTTCTTTAGAGGAAGGTTCTGTAACCGATCCTGTCCGCCAGTATCTTCGTGAAATTGGAAGGGTACAGCTTTTAACTGCGGCCGAAGAGATTGAACTGGCAAAAAGCGCCGAAAAAGGCGAGAAAAGAGCCAAAGATAAACTTATCTCCGCAAATCTTCGTTTAGTTGTTTCCATTGCTAAAAAATATGTAGGGCGGGGAATGAGCCTTTTAGATTTAATTGAGGAGGGGAATATGGGGCTGATGCGGGCAGTAGAAAAATATGACTGGAAAAGAGGATTTAAATTCTCAACCTATGCAACCTGGTGGATAAGGCAGGCCATAACCCGGGCACTGGCGGACCAAGCCAGGACAATTCGAATTCCTGTACACATGGTCGAGACTATAAACCGTTTCAACCGGGCACAAAGAAAGCTGATGCAGGATTTAGGTCGTGAGCCTACCCCGGAAGAGGTTGCTAAAGAACTTGGTATTGATCCTTCCAAAGCCCGGGAAATTATAAAAGTTTCCCAGGAGCCGACATCTTTAGCTACTAAAGTAGGGGATGAAGAAGATTCAGAGCTCGGAGACTTTATTGAAGCTCCTGGATTAAAGCCCGATGAACAGGCCACCAGGGCACTATTAAGAAGCCATCTGGATGAAGTCTTAGATTCCCTTTCCCCAAGGGAAAAAAGGGTACTGCAGCTTAGATTTGGTATTGAGGATGGAAAACAGAGAACTTTGGAAGAAGTAGGTAAAGAATTCGGAGTAACCAGGGAAAGGATTAGGCAGATTGAAGCCAAAGCTATTAGAAAACTCAGACACCCTACCCGGGCAAAGAAACTTAAGGACTATCTTGAATGAAGTTCAAGTCAAGGTTCTGCGAAGCAGGTTCTTATTTAGAATAATTATCTACACTGATCCAGTGAGATTCTGACCCTGGTTTTACCTGATCCCCCAACTGCCTCTCTGGTAGCCCAGGAAAGGTCTGCAATAAACCCGTGAGCTTCAAACCCTCCTCGGTCGGTAACTATAGCCGGTACCATCTGTCCGGTTTCGGTGTTCATGACATTTACCCGGCTGTTTAAGGGAAGTCTCATAAAGGCAATAGTGAGTCTGTTGTCGTTGAGGATTTCACCATTGGCCATTCTTCTATCCCAACTGCAGCCGACACAGCCGTCCCGGGTATAATATGTAGCTATTCCTTCCCAAACCGGACCTGCCCCGCAGTTTAAATGCTCTTCTTTAATATCCGTTTGGGGAATAGGAAGAAGTGCCTCTTCCGGGATCATCCCCATCCTCTGGAAGGCGTCGCCGATTAACATACCTTCCAGTTTTCCGTCATCCCACTGCTGCAATGCAATAGCCTGAAGTCTGCTTACCCGGAAAGGTCCGAAATCCTCAAGGGCTGCAGTCGGATCACCAGGTTCGAGCCAACTGTGTCTGATCATGGATACTTCATCTATTATCGTCTGTGGTAGGTTATGCAGATTATAAAGTGTGTCCTTACGGCGTGGAGGTATGTATAAACCATATACTCCTGCTTCCAGCTCTTTATCTAAGCCGATTTCGGAAAGTTCATCTAAAATAGGGCGGAGTGTGATTTGACCCTCCGGCCCTTTTTTAAAAATAGCCCGTTGGTAAACAGTGTAAAGTGATTCGTCCATCTGGTAAGCGTTAGATAGGCGGTATCCCCAGCGGTTAAATCCCCCTGTATTTTGGGCTACCTCAATAAATTCTTTAGTGAGATCGGCAGTTATTACCGGGGCGGCTTCGGTAGTTTGCGGTAGAAACTTAACAACAGGGGATAAAGCTGCCGAGGTTGCTACCCCAGCCGCGGCTTTGGCGGATAAGTTTAAAAAATGTCTTCGACTGATTTTTTCGCCCGTTAACTTTTCCATAGTTTTAACACGGGCGCTAGAACAAAGTGGGCGACGTAAACCGCCAATTAACAAAGGGAAGACTTAAAAAAAGAAGAATTCCCTCCATGTCCACATACCTAAGGTATATGGGGTGCATGCTTTGGCATTGATCAACGCTGTTTGGTTACAGCTACGATTTCCTGGAACCATTTTTTTTGGTAGGCCCAGGATCTGCCATTTGCTCAAGGAAGTTTGAGCGCTTACCCTTCGATTTTCCTTCGCTTTCGCTTAGGATCACTCAGGGGAGTTCTAGCACCGCGTATTTAGTTTTCAAACACATGTATTTTACTCTTTAGCCTCATAATCCGTCAACCCTAAATCCCTATCCTGTGCTCTTGGAGAAAAACTATTGACAATAAAGTATATCTTAGATAAAGTGGAGATATGCCGAAAGAAACCCGAACATATGCAGACAGAAAAGCTTATATGGCAAAGGCAACTAATAACAGAAGAAGGAAGCTGAAAAGATTGATGGTTGAGCACAAGGGAGGGAGGTGCCAATTTTGTGGGTACTCAAAGTATATTGGAGCTTTAGATTTTCACCACATTGATCCTACTCAGAAAAATTTTAAGTTATCTATGGAAGAATTGTATAGGAGTTGGGAATTAATTTTGAAGGAGATGGAGAAATGCTTTCTTGTTTGTGCGAATTGCCACCGAGAGCTCCATGGGGGTTTAGTAAAAATTCCTACTAACCTTAAAAGGGTTCACATAAGGTCAGCCTCGGTGATATAATTACACAGTTCTTTAATAATCCCCTGTAGCTCAATGGTAGAGCGAGTCGCTGTCAGATGGCAGCATCTTGTAGTAATACATGATGAAAAATCGGGCTAATTCGGGGAAGTCCTGAGATTTGTCGAAGGATAATCCCGAGCTAAGTTGATGTACCTAAAGGTGCCTCATAAATGTGTAGAGACTATATACCCGAGGTCCTTTAAGGATCATGAGATAGTCCAAGCCTTAAGGTAACTTGAGGGTTCTTGTAACGACGAGGTTGTAGGTTCGAGTCCTACCGGGGGAGCTGAAATCTGTTATTATAACCGCTTGAATAGCTTGTAATGACAGGAAGATCGGTGTGGCCACTGCTCCCACAACTTCTTTATTTTTTACAATTATCTTCTCATAGAAGAATCTTAGATAGTGTCTTTTGAGGAAATCGGGAGCTTCTTTGTAGGTTTTATAAAGATTTCTGGTAAAAGCTAGCACTTCATCAATAAGATCAATATCTATTTTGCTCTCCGCCTCTATCTCTTGAATTTGTGTATCTAAGTTCAAAATCTTATCTTGAAGTTCTGAGTGTTTTCTTTTAAATCCATCTCTGTCTATTGTGCCATCCAGAAGTGCATCTTCTAATTTATTCCTTTTCATCTCAAAGGCACTCTTCTGATTGAGAAAACCTTGTTTAACAGAATCTACATTCTTACGGCTGATTTCTAGTTTGTCTTTGGTCTTTCGAACTACAGCATCTATAAACTCCTGGCTGAATTGTAGGTTTTGAAATTCCTTCTCAATCTGTTTTTCCAATTCAGATATTTCTACATAAGGAGCAGGGCAACCATTTCTTCCGAGCTTTTTGCAGTGGTAATAGCCTATTTTACCGCCTCTGTGCCTGAATTTATGTTCGTCTTTATGCCATTCCGCCGTGTATCTTTGACCACATTCACCGCAGTAAACGAAGCCTCTTAATAAGAAATCATGCACTCTGCGTCTCATTAAAAAGTTTCTATGTTTTGCTAAAACATATTGGCAAGTATCGAATAAATCTCTTGAGATGATAGGAAGGTGGTTTCCTATCTTTGATTCACCTCTCCATCGAATGAGTCCATAGTAAAAAGAATTATTTAAGATATTACAAATAACACTGTGTCCTAGTCCTGTTCCTGTTTTAGAAACTATATTTTTATCACTCAACCATTCCTGAATCTCTAAGATCGAATAATTACCGGTGGCATAAAGCTCAAAAAGTTCTTTGATAATGGTAGCAACATATTTATCTGGCTCACAGGTTTTTCTCTCCCTATCACCACCGATACTGATATAACCTATCGGGGGAGGAGTAGGTTGCCAACCTTCTCTAAATTTTTGCATTAAAGCATCTTTAGTTCTTTGACCGTTTACTTCTGATTCCCATTCCGCAACGGAAGCAAAAATATTTCCAATCAACCCCTCGGTGACGTCTCCATTTTCAGATACGGAAAGTAGTTTTATCCCAAGTTCTTTAAATTGCTTTCTAATGTTAGAGAAATCACCGACATTTCTGGCAAATCGATCAATTTTATAAATAATTACAGCCTCGACAGGACTTTCTTTTAATAACTTTAACAACTCTTGAAATGCTGGTCGATCGGTGGACCTACCGCTCTTTCCTCCATCTTCAAAAACTCTTTTAACATGATAACTATGCATTTGAGCATAGTCCAAGCAGGATCTTTTCTGGTTTTCCAAAGAGAATCCTTCGTTGGCCTGTTCATCTGTGCTTACTCTTAAATAGATGTAACTATTTTTCATATTTATGCTTATTACTTATACTTAACTATACATTATACCACTTATCGTTAGAAGTAAAGTGTTTATTTTATTCCTTTCTTTACTAAAATTTCTCTTAAACTCTCCATCCCCTTGATACTTCTTTTATCTCTTTCTTTTAGATAAGTATTTTTAGGTGGAACTGTATTTCCATCATGGAGAGGAAAGAGACTTCCTAAATGATAGGAAATGCCTTTCCTGTCTATTTTTAATTCTTTCGAAACAGTATAGGAATTAGCTTTGTTCCAGCCAAATCTTTTACTAGAAATTAAACCACTATCAATTAATTCTTTTAATAAATTTCGAACTTGTCTGCTAGTTAAATTCATATCCACTCCAAGTTTCTTTTGCCCAGGAAAACATGCTTCTTTTTGGCCACAATATTTCCGTAACAAACAGAAGAGATATCTTGCGTTGATGGAAAGTTGAGATGGTCCAAGTATTTCATTTGGGATGATAGTAAAGTTTTTCATTTTTATTCTTATTTATATCCATGGCAGTAGTTATTAATTCTGATAAATCATTTGTTTCAGGTTCCTCTGGGCAGAATAAAATTGGTTAGGTTCAACCTGAGATTTATACGAAAAGAACAATTCAACCAGAGATTTTCTATGCGCTGAATCTTCAAAAACGAAGATCATGCGCTTTGGGTTATCCTTGTTTATGGATGTTAGTTTAAAAGACTCGCATAAAAGAAAACTGGCAAGTACGAAGGAATCAGTGGAAAAAGTAGAAGTATTATTCATGTTTATTTTTAACCCTTTTGATCCCTCGTGCTACTCTTCGAGTATGAAAATGGGCGAAAAGTATATTTACCCATTGCTCAACTGCGGCTTCTAATAATTTATTCTTATCTTGATTACTGATTTTCATTAGTAAGCCAAGCTTACCAAGGAGGGTATTGCACAAAGTTGCGCAACTTTTATGGTTACAAATATTTGGGGTTTATATTCAGATCCTTTGTTCTAACTTTAAGCAGGTCTTTGATCATTGTATTTTTGGCTATTTTATTATTGATTCTGACTCCTAGATCATAAACTTTCCTCTTTTGTTGTTTTTGATCAATCTTTTGCTCACGCCAAGCCTCGATAATTTCATCCCAAGACCAAACACGGGCTGTGAGGGGTTCTTTAAACACCACTCTAAGGAGGTCATATTGAGGCAAGTTAAGCGTAAATAAAATATCTTTCCCTCCTAAAGACAAGGTTCCTGTTTCAGGATCAAAACTTGGTGTTCCAAGATTTTTACCCTCTGCCTTTTGAGCTTGTTTCTTTCGTTCTGCGGCTGCATATTTTTTATATTCTAGTCCAGTTTTGGAATAAACTTTTTCGAATTTCTTTTTATCAAGGATAGTTACTGAATAGAAACCTTCTGTTTCCTTAAATTCAAATATATCAGCATCCTGATAAGAAGATAAAACGCTGTTAATTAACAAAATATCACGGTTTTTAATAATTACGGCTGTTTTTGGAACTATAAATCCACTACGATAGTTTTGTGCTTCCGCATAAGTTTTAATTCTTTGTAATGTTTCCCATTTGGGTCTAAAGCCATCATAATTCGCTTTATTTGAATAATCAGTTACCATACTCATATTTATTTTTATGGAGCAGAGTGTAGCACTACCGGTTCAAATCTTCAAAATGGACGCTTATAACGACCCACTATGTTTTGTGTATTTTGAGCGGCACTGTAAGCCTTAAAACCCGTTGTATCAAGCACATGTTTGGCTGTTGCTAAGACTACTTTAGGGTTATCACATTGCATACATTTACTCAAGGCTCTGACTGCCTCTAAGGCCATGAGAGCAGCTTGATGTTGGTATTGGAGTCTTAACTTATCAATCTCACCTTTAAACCAGCCATTGTACTCTTTATGCCATCTGCCTTTTTTAGCAAGATAAATATTTAAAGTATTTTCTTTTATACCTGTTAACGCGGCAATTTCTCTTCTGGTTTTACCCTCGAACTCAAGTCTAAATGCCTTAGCCTGTTTAATGGTTTTCATAAATAGAAGTTATATTTTCTTATATTTTACACTACAAAAACATGCCTGATAAATGAGTCTCTTTAATCAAGAGTAGTGTTTTTAGGCTCGTTCCTTTGTAACTTTAAAAGGAGACTCAAAGCTAGATTTATAACTTTTTATTGTTATTGAAGCTAAAAAATGCTTTTTGGTAAGTCTCTCGAGAGGATAGAGTCAAAAAATACCTATTTCTGCTCGGTACAAAGCTTATTTATGAGATTTTCTACCTCTCTAAGTCTTGAGAGATCAGCAATTGTGGTTTTAAGATGTTGACCACTATTACCCGTGATGATAATTTCTCCAAGACCTTTGGATAGAAAACCTAAACTTGCTATTTTTGTCTTAGTTTTAACACCGGTTATCTGTTTTATATTTATTGAATCGCTTTTATGGACTCCGAATTTATCCCACTCGATAGTTACCCTATCGGGGTAGACAGCAAATTGACCGTTAAAACAAGGATATTTAAATAATGGACTCATTTTTATTTCTTGAACAAGTTAATGCCTATATTAGCTTCAAAATTAGGCGTCCTCGCCACATACAATTATGGCATAGACGCCATATTATTTCAAATATGGCTACAATTAATGAAAGATTTGGTCAAAAAGTTAGAAAGCTCCGAGAGGAAAGGAAAATGTCTCAACTAGCTTTGGCTCAAAAAGCACAGTTGGATCTTGCCACCATTAACAAGTTGGAGAACGGCAACAGGGATCCGATGTTAAAAACAATTTGGCGGATCGCCAATGCCCTAGAAGTAAAACTGTCTCAACTGTTTGACTTTTGAAAGTTGGGATGAAAAAATAGAGGAAGGGAATTGTGGCTCCCTTCCTCTCGATCCTTAACTCTTTTTAGGAGTAGGGTTCTTAACTCGCTCCATCTCGGTTATTTTGGGATGTTGCTTAACATATCTGTCAGTAACAAACCTACCGGTAATGGCGCTTCTGCCTTCTGTCCGTGTTTTTGTTGCCAAGTAAATCACCTCCTTTCAGGGCCTCTAAATGTGTTGTAAGAGAAGCTTTCATAATTTAAGTCTAGCTTACAATAGATTCAGATATTTGTCAATGAAACTTACAAGTAGGCAAGTTCTGTAAGTATGTGTTACAATAACCAAAGCTAAATATGATAACAAAAGATGAACTGGGGGCGAAGATTCGCCAATTGAGAATTGAAAAAGGTAAGTCACAGGAGGCTTTGGGTGCTGCGCTTGGTCGAACTCACGCTACTATCTCTGATATAGAAAGAGGAAAAACAGATGTTACCGTTAGAGATCTTTATGTAATAGCAAACTTTTTAGAGGTACCAGTGACTGAATTTTTGAGTGTTCAAGACAGAAATACTGCAGCCCACTCCTCATTTGTTCAAAACAGAGACGCCAAAGACATAACTCCGCATGAGAAAGAATATGCTGATAAAGTTGCAGGAGATTTTATTAAATTGGCCAGGGAATTCGCAAAAGATAATTCTAATGAGTAGCTCTAACAGAATCCAAGCTCAAACCCTCCTTAAATCCGCTCATATTTTAGAAGCACCGATTGATGTAGAGAAGATAGCCAAGATACTTGGATTTACAATAATACCTTTTCCCTTCCCTGAAAAAAGAAGAGGGGTAGTTTTAATTGAGGATGGAGTTAAAGCGATTGGTGTTAATGAAAAGCATCCGATAACTCTACAGCGCTATACAATTGCCCACGAATTGGGCCATTTTATCAATGGTCACGCACATTTTGAAAATGAGTTTATAGAGGATGAAACAATCTTTTATGATCACCACTTTCAACAAGAGAGGGAGGCAGATGCTTTCGCAGCAGAATTATTAATGCCTAAAGATTTTTTAGAAAACGACCTAGCCATAAGTGGTATCGATGAAACTTTGCTGCTTGCTAAGTATTTAGTCAGCAAACAAGCTTTTTGGATTAGACTAAATAGTCTCCGTCTTGCTGAGAAGTATTCACCTCTACGCTCCTAGACTATTTGTATGTATAATTAAGTCTAAGAGCTATGGCTAAAACTAGACTTATAAGAATTAAAGAGGCGGCCGAAATATTGGGGGTCAATCCTGAAACTCTAAGAAGGTGGGACAGGTCAGGTCGGTTAAAAGCAATTATTGTGAGTAGCAGAGGCGACAGGCGCTATAAAAAGGAAGACATAGATATCTTCATAAAACTATCTCAATCACACCACTGACTTTATATTACTGCAGAGGCCTAAAAGGTTTAATTTGAGTATAACTTCTAATAATAAGATATACCCTTCCTGATTCAGGTTATAATAACAAAAGGAATGACAGATAAAATCTGTTATTATTAGGACAATTATATGCCAGTTCAAGACGATGTAAGGGAAAATGAATTAATAAAGCTTTTCAATCTAAGAAAACCTGATAACGCTACAAGAGGTGGGACGGACGCTGTTCTAGATTTTGAAGGTAAAGAACTTGAGTTCGAATTAAAATCTACCACCACAGGATCTGTAACAACAGTAAGAGATTTTGGACCAGAACATATAAAAAAATGGATCGGTAAGCATTGGTTGGTAGGTGTATATGATGAAAATGGCGCAAATTTACAGTATTGTTTATATGGCTCCCCCAAGCAAATGGAACCCTGGATTAAAGACAGAGAACTTTACATTGGTCCTGATTTTTCCCTGATAAAAAAGACTCCGGAACTACTGACATTAGATGACATGTATGAGGTATTGGGTAAGAAAGAGAAGTATACCCTGCAAGATGCACTCGCTTTACAAAAAAAGCAGTACACAACCGCTGAATATCACGAATTAATGGATATAGAAAACGGGTATTCTCCGGAAAGAATGTTGAAAATATTGCAGGATAGATGTCGGTATTTACTATCCAGAGGAGCAACTCTCAATAATCCTCATATACCAGCTTCTTATTTCCAGGGATGGGAGAAAATAACAGAAAACCATATTGACAGGCTCAGGGAATTGGTGGCGGAAGCTCTTCAAGACAAAGTTTGAGCGATAGCCTTGGCTACATTGTAGGCAACCACAGGAACCACAGAGTTACCAATTTGACCCAAAGACATATAAATTGCCCCGTAGAACTTCCATGAATCAGGAAAACCTTGTAGAAGAGCGCAATCCTGCACAGAGAGTCTGTAAGCGCCATTTCTAGTTGGCAGGATATGTGCATCTGCTCTATTTGCAGCAACTCCATTTGGCCATATTCCCAGTAGATCCCATTTTTTTTGTGCAGATACACTACTTAAAACAGAAGTTGTATGATGCGCTCCCGTCAGTGCGCTTCTCATCGTTGGAATAAGGTTGTCATATCCGATGTCTGGAAGTCCCAAAGCCTCTCTGGCACCCATACACTTTCTCAGTTCTTCTATTGGTTTTGCTTCAAATATCTCTAATTGCTCATTCTTGGAAATAAATGGGTCATAATGTGTTGGTTTGGGTGGAGTGAATTTATCTATAAGGCCACCTTTTTTAAATCCGAAAAAGAACACTCTTTTTCTAACTTGGGGAATGCCGAATCCATCTGATCTTAATACCACTAGTTGAACGTCGTATTTTTCTGAAAGAGGTTTATAAAAGTTATCTTCAAGATAGCCCTCAAATTTATTAGAAACCAAAGCAAACACATTCTCCATAAGAAATGCTGGTGGCTCGATTTCTAAGACACATCTAACGAATTCCGGAATCATATCTCTCTCGTCATCTTTACCTCTTTGTTTACCGGCCATTGAGAAAGGTTGGCATGGAGGACCTCCGTGTACTACATCAACTAATCCTTTGTATTGTGTCCAGTCAACAGTTTTAACGTCTCCTTCTGGTCCTGAAAAGACTGTCCATTCCGACTCGTTGAGTCGTAAAGTCTCACCGGCATCTTTTAAGATTTCATAAGAGGCTATGTGCGTGAATCCAGCTCTCATAAAACCTAAATCTAATCCTCCTCCACCACTGAATAAAGAGAGAGAGCGGAGGCCGTTCTTTTTTAATTGAGGCATAAGCTCTTCTGGTTTAAGATTAGGCTTATAAATAGGATGTTGTTTTAAAACTATATCAGAAGGATCTGTTTGTACGGGTGCTGGTATTGGATTATTCATATTTATAGTTAGAGATTAGAAACGCCTGTTTCTTATTTTACCATCTCTAAATTCGATTCTGGCACAGGGCTTCATAAAGTATTATAGCCTTCTCGTAAGTGTTTAATCTCTATCCATCTTTGTCGTAGTTCGCCCATGTAACTTTTATTTGATAATGTTTCCAAAATTTGTGGGTATAATGATTCAAGGGATGGGGAGCAAAATAAAGTTCAGAATGGAGCATATCTTTAAAGGGTTTTCATTAAGGCCATTTTACGCTTGGCTAATAAGATACTCGCTAAAACAAATCCCGTATATGCTAACCCACTTATGCAGACCTGCGTAATATTGACTTCGTGCTTCAAGATTAACAGCACACCGGAGGCGAATGTTCCCAACATTAACAAATAGACAAATTTTAATCTCTTTGGAGAGGGAACGATAGCAACATATGTTGAGTAAGCTAAACTGATAAGTGC
>ORJL010020869.1_pt1 | contig 25627 bp, 21 predicted proteins | sample 1779941 | NCBI WGS metagenome assembly ORJL01 (sample SAMEA104232317, study PRJEB22302) | groundwater metagenome | biome: forest; feature: aquifer; material: groundwater | place: USA | collected 2011-08-07 | depth 5.8 m
CTCCACACCTCGTCCCCCGGGGAACCGCCGAAACCCAGGCGGGGGCGCACCTGGCCCCCGGCTCCCCCCGCCGCGAAGCGGAATCCCGGGTGTGTCGAGACCGCCGGTGTGACGGAGAACAGGGGGCGTGCCGCAATCAGCCGCAATTTGCTTTGACCCGCATGGAAACCAAATCCACCTGCCCCTACTGCGGCGTCGGCTGTGGCGTGATCATCGAGCACGATGAAACGCAGGTCACCGGCGTGCGCGGCGATCCGGAGCACCCGGCCAACTTCGGCCGGCTGTGCACCAAGGGCGGCACGCTGCACCTGACCATGACGCCGCAAGTCATGGCGCAGCGCCTTGCGCATCCGCAACTGCGCCGCGACAAGGCCGCGTCGCGCGAGCGCGTGAGCTGGGATGCAGCACTCGATCACGCGGCAGACAAGTTCGCCGCGGCCATCCGCGAGCACGGCCCCGACAGCGTGGCCTTCTACATCAGCGGCCAGTTGCTGACCGAGGACTACTACGTTTTCAACAAGCTGGCCAAGGGCCTGATCGGCACCAACAACGTCGACACCAATTCGCGGCTGTGCATGAGCTCGGCCGTGGCCGGCTACAAGGCCACGCTGGGCGCCGACGCGCCGCCCTGTTCCTACGAGGACATCGCCCACGCCGACTGCCTGCTGATCGCCGGCGCCAATACGGCCTGGGCGCATCCGGTGCTGTTCCGCCGCATCGAGGACGCGCGCGCGGCCCGGCCCGAGATGAAAATCATCGTCGTCGATCCGCGCCGCACCGACACGGCCGAGGCCGCCGACCTGCACCTGGCGATCCTGCCCGGCACCGACATCGCGCTCTACAACGCCATGCTGCACGTGCTGCTCTGGGAGGACCTGGTCGATGCCGACTACATCCGCGAACACACCGAGGGTTTCGAGGCGCTGAAGACCATCGTGCGCGACTACACGCCGGCCATGGCGGCCGACATCTGCGGCGTGAAAGCGGAGGACATCGTCACCGCCGCGCGCTGGTTCGGCCAGGCGCCGGCGGCGCTGTCCTTCTACTGCCAGGGCCTCAACCAGTCCAGCCACGGCACCGACAACAATGCCGCCATCATCCACCTGCACCTCGCCACCGGCAAGATCGGCAAGCCCGGCTGCGGCCCCTTCTCGCTGACCGGCCAGCCCAATGCCATGGGCGGGCGCGAGGTCGGCGGCCTGGCCAACCTGCTGCCGGCCCACCGCGACATGGCCAACCCCGAGCACCGCGCCGAAGTCGCGCGCCTGTGGGGCGTCGCCGCTGTTCCGGCCAAACCCGGCCTGGCCGCAATCGAACTGTTCGAGGCTGTGCATCGCGGCGAGATCAAGGCGCTGTGGATCGCCTGCACCAATCCGGCGCAGTCGCTGCCCGACCTCAATCGCGTGCACGAGGCGCTGGCGCAATGCCCCTTCGTGGTGCTGCAGGAAGTCAGCGCCGATACCGATACGGCGACCCATGCCGACCTGCTGCTGCCGGCCGCCGGCTGGGGCGAGAAGGAAGGCACGGTGACCAATTCCGAACGCCGCATCACCCGCGTCAAGGCCGCAGTGCCGGCGCCGGGCGAGGCGCGGGCGGACTGGAAGATCGTCGTCGATTTCGCGCGGCGGCTTGAAAGTCAGCACTCGCGGCACGCCAAATCTTTGTTTCCCTACGAAACCGCCGAATCGATTTTCAACGAACACCGCACGACCACGGTCGGCCGCGACCTCGACATCGGCGGTCTCTCTTACTCAATGCTGGAACAGTCCGGCCCGCAGCAATGGCCGCTACGCGCCGGCGCCACCGCCGGGACGCCGCGCCTTTACGCCGACGGCGTGTTTCCGACCGCCAGCGGCCGTGCCCGTTTCAAGGAAGTCCAGCATCGGCCGACCGCCGAGGCCACCGACGCGCGCCATCCGCTGCATCTGAACACCGGCCGCCTGCGCGACCAGTGGCACGGCATGAGCCGCAGCGGCGTGGTCTCGCGCCTGCATGCGCATGCGCCGGAACCGGCCATCGAAATGCATCCGCGCGACATGGAACGGCGCGGCATCACTGATGGCGACCTGGTGCGGCTCAAGGGCAAGCGCGGCACGCTGCTGCTGCGCGCGACGGCCTCGACCACGCTGCGCCCGGCGCAGACCTATGTGCCGATGCACTGGGGCGGGCGCTACATGTCCGGCCGCGGCATCAATGCGCTGACCCTGCCGGCCAACGACCCGATCTCGCGCCAGCCCGAACTCAAGCACGCGGCTGTGCAGGTCGAGAAATTCGCCACCGGCTGGCAACTGGTCGCCATGCGCCGCGACGAACACGGCGGCCTGCACGCGGCCCTGCAGCCCTGGCTGGCGCGCTTCGATTACGCCACGCTGACCCTGGCCGGGCGCGAATCCACTGTCGTCGTGCTGCGCGCCTGGGGTGGCGAGAACAGCCCGCCGCCGTCACCCGAACTGCTGGCCGAACTTGCCGCCGCGATGGGCCTCGATTCGCCCGCCATGCTGGCCTTCAACGATGCCCGGCGCGGCATCGCCAAGCGCGCCCTGATCGAGCACGACCGCCTCGCCGGCGCCCTGCTGTGCAAGGAAACCCGCGCCACGGACTGGCTGCTCGACCTCATCGCGCGCGGCGGCAGCACCACCGAGCTGCGCAAGTGGCTGTTCGCCCCGCTGGCGACCCCGCCCGCCGCCGGCCCCGCGCGCGGCCGCATCGTCTGCAACTGCTTCGACGTCTCGGAAAACGAAATCCGTGCCGACCTTGCCGCCGGCCTCGATCTCGCGGCACTGACGGAAAAGCGCAAGTGCGGCAGCAACTGCGGGTCGTGCCTGCCGGAGTTGAAGCGCATGGCGGCGCAGGCGGAGGTTGCGGCGCCGGTCGGCGGCTGAAGTTCGCCTGCCGCGCCGGGCGCAGCTGCGTTCCCCGGTTGAATCGGGCAGCCGGGGACGGCTTATCGTGCCGCCAGCAGCCGGGTTGCCGCCAGCGGGTCCATGACGTCGATGCCGTCGCGCATGGGGTAGGGCGCGGCTACCGGGGCGACCACCAGCTTCTTCGTCGCCCCCACGTCCATGGCGGCCAGGTGGAAGCCTTTGGAAACCGTGGGCGCGGAGGAGCGCTTGATTTCCACTACCCAGGTCTCGCCGTTGCGAAAGCTCAGCACGAGGTCGGCTTCCGCGCCGTGGGAGGTCCTGTAAAAACTGGCCTCGGCGACACTGGCGGCGGCGAGCAATTGTTCGATCACCAGGCCTTCCCAGCTCGATCCCGCCACCGGATGGGCCAGTACCGCTTGCAGATCGCCCAGGCCGAGCAGCGCATGTACGATGCCGCTGTCGCGCACATACACCTTGGGCGCGCGCACCAGTCGCTTGCCGACGTTGCCGTGCCAGGCCGGCAGGCGGCGCACCAGCATCAGGTCGCACAACAGGTCGATGTAGCGCGCCACGGTTTGCCCGCTGACGGCCAGCGATGCGGCCAGTTGCGACTGGTTGAGCAAGCTGCCCTGGGCATGAGCCAGCATGGTCCACAAGCGGCGCAGAGTAGTGGCGGGGATGCGCGGACCAAGAGCCGGGATGTCCCGTTCCAGATAGGTCGCGATGAACGCCTCGCGCCAGCGCAGGCTGGCCACATCGTCCGTCGCCAGCCACGAGAGGGGGAAGCCGCCACGTACCCAAAGCGGGTTGATGTCGGCGACGGCGGAGTCGGCCGGCAGTACTTCCCGGGCCTGGAGGGGTGCCAGTTCCAGCTGGGCAATCCGCCCGGCGAGGCTTTCGCTTGCCTGTTGCAACAGCACGCCGGATGCCGAACCGAGCAGCAGGAATTGCCCGGCGGCTTCGCCGGCCCGGCGCCGGATGTCGATAACGCCGCGCAGCACGGCGAAGAGTTCGGGCATGCGCTGCACTTCGTCGAGAACCACCAGCCGGTCGCGATGGGCGAGGAGGAAGGCCTCGGGATCGTCCAGCTGGCGCTGGGCCGAGGGGAGTTCCAGGTCCAGATACAGCGTATTGCGGCGAGCTTCCGCTTCGGCCAGGGCGAGCGTGGTCTTGCCCGCCTGGCGCGGGCCGAGGAGCGCGACCGCCGGAAATTCGGCGAGCAGGTCGGCAAGTTGCTGTTGGGCGAGGCGACGATACATCCGTGCAGTTTATCCAAAGCATGGAAGAAATGCACGGATAAACTTGACCGGCAATGCCTTGGTTGGTTGCCCCATCCGCCCACCTGTTGCCGCCGCCGTCAGCCCCCGCTCAGCGCCTGGACGATGAGCAGTTCGTCGGTCGGCTTCAGCGCCTGCGCCATGTCGCGCGCCTGCACGCCGCCGACGAAGAAGCGGATGTGCGGGCGGATGCGGTTCTGTTCGTCGATCATGCGGAAACGGATGCCCGGGTAGAGGCGCTCGAGCTCGTCGAGCACGGCGCCCAGCGTCGCGCCGCCGGCCTCGGCCCAGGCGCTTTCGGTGTAGGAGCGCAGCGCGCTGGGGATCAGCACCCTCATCGGCGGCGGCTCTAGGCGGTGAGCTCGGCTGCCTCGACGGCGTAGATTTCCGGCAGGTGGCGCGCGATGCAATGCCAGCTCAGCCCTTCGTCGCTGCTGCCCCAGAGCTCGCCGCTGGTGGTGCCGAAGTAGAGGCCGACCGGGTCCTGCGCGTCGGCCGTCATGGCCTGGCGCTTGACGGTCCACCAGGCTTCGCCGGGCGGCAGGCCGGCATCCTGCCGCTGCCAGGTTTCGCCGCCGTCGCGCGTCGCATACACCGCCGGCATGCCGCCGGGGCTGGTGCGCGGCCAGACCGTGCTGCCGTCCATGGGGAAGACCCAGGCGGTATCGGCATCGCGTGGATGCACCACCAGCGGAAAGCCGACGTCGCCGACCGCGGCCGGCATGCTGCGGCCGATGCGCTGCCAGGTGGTGGACGGCCGGTCCAGGCGGTAGATGCCGCAGTGGTTCTGCTGGTAGAGGCGGTCGGGCCGGCCCGGCGCCATGCGCAGGCAATGCGGGTCGTGGAAGGTGGCATCGTTGCGGTCGAAGCCCTCGACCACTTCCAGGCCGTCGATCAGCGGGTGGAAGCTCTTGCCGCCGTCGGTCGATTCATGCACGCCGCCACCCGACATGGCGATGTAGAGGTGGGCGGGGTCGCGCGGGTCGACGACGATCGAATGCAGCTTGGGGCCGTCGGGCGTGCCGTCCTGCACGGTGCCCATCCACTGGCGGTATTGCGCGTCATCGTTGATGCAGGAGAAGGGCGCCCAGCTGACGCCGCCGTCCTCCGAGCGGAACAGGCCCTGCGGCGAGGTGCCGGCGTACCAGACGCCCGGCTCGTTGGCGTGGGCCGGTGTCAGCCAGAAGGTATGGTCGACGGCGCGGCCCTCTGTGTCGGCGCCTGCAGCGGCCGCGGCAAAGGCCGGCGGCTTGGCGGCTTCCTTCCAGCTGCGGCCGAAATCGGTGGAGCGGAAGATGGTCGGCCCGAGATGGCCGGTCTTCGCCGCGGCGAGCAGCGTGCGCCCGTCGCGCGGGTCGAGCTGCACATGGCTGATGATGTGGCCGAGGAAATGCGGCCCGTCGACATGCCATATAAATCGTGCCGGATCGCCGTGATACAGCCAGGCGCCTTTGCGCGTCGCCACCAGCAGGACCACGTGCCGCGCCGGGGCGCGGGCCGCTATCGCCGGCGCCGGTGCCGTCGTCGTTTGTTCCGTGTCTTGCACCATGGCGTCCTCCTTGGTCAATCGCGGATCGCATATGGTACGCCGCCATGGCCGGTCATTTCAACGTGAAAACCAGTACCCACACTGTGGATTTTCGCGAACCGGACGGCGCTACACTGGGTGGCACGCCGTAGTGATGCCATCGATCGCCGAGGAGGAAGCCATGCCGCAAACCGCCCACGATTCCCGCCGCCGCGCGCTGCTCGCCGCTGCCCTTGGCGCCACGGCGCTGTCGGCCCTCCCGCGAAGCGCCCGCGCCCAGGCGGCGAGCCTGAAGCTAGGCATCATCGGCACCGGCCGCATCGGCGGCGCACTGGCCGAGCATTGGGCCAAGGCCGGGCATAGCCTGATGATCTCCTCGCGCCACCCCGAGCAACTCAAGCCGCTCGCCGAACGCCTCGGCCCGCAGGTGCGCGTCGGCACGCCCGAGGAGGCGGCGGCCTTCGGCGAGGTGCTGCTGATCTCCGTGCCCTATGGCGCGCTGCCCCAGGTCGGGCGCGATTACGCGGCACAAATGCGCGGCAAGGTCGTGCTCGAAACCGGCAATCCCTTCCCGAGCCGCGACGGCGCGATGGCCGAGCCGGCACGCGCCAGGGGCACCGGCGTCGCCTCGGCCGAGTTCCTGCCCGGCGTGCGCCTGGTGCGCGCCTTCACTTGCGTGCCGCACACCGCCGTGCAGGGCGAGGCACACCGCAGCGGCGAGCGCATCGGCGTGCCGCTGGCGGCGGACGACGCGGAAGCCATGAAGATGGCCGAGCGCCTGGTGCGCGACGCCGGCTTCGATCCGGTGGCGGTCGGCGGCCTGGCGCGGGCCAGGGATTTCGATGTCGGCACGGCGGTGTTCGGCCGCGCCATGACGGCGCGCGAACTGCGCCAGGCCCTGGGCCTGGATCGCTGACGGCGTGCGCACTATGTCAAACGATTTCTCCGCCTCGCGCCGCGAACTCCTCAAGGCCGGCCTCGCCGCGGCGGTCGCGACGCTCGCGCCGCGCGCGGTGCAGGCAGAGGCGCCGCTGCTGACGCGTCCGGTGCCCGCCACAGGCGTGCGGCTGCCCATCGTCGGCATCGGCACCAACCGCTTCCGCACCGGCGACGCGGCCTGGAGCGCGCGGCTGCGGGATACGCTCGCCACCTTCGCCCGCCTCGGCGGCAAGGTGGTCGACACCGCGCCCTCCTACGGCGATTCGGAACGCGCCATCGGGGCCATCCTCGGCGAGACCGGCCTGCGCGAGCAGTTGTTCCTCGCCACCAAGCTCGATCGCGACGGCATCGCGGAAGGCCGCCAGCGCCTCGAGGCATCCTTCGCCGCGCTGGGTACCAAACGTCTCGACCTGGTCCAGTTGCACAACCTGCGCGGCGCCGACACGCTGCTGCCGCTGCTGCGCGAACAGCAGGCCGTCGGCCGCATCGGCCACATCGGCATCACCAGTTCCAGCGACAGCCAGTACGCCGAGATGGAAGCCATCATGCGCAGGGAAAAGCTCGATTTCATCCAGGTCGACTATGCCGTCGGCAACCGCGGCGCCGGCGACCGGCTGCTGCCGCTGGCGGCGGATCGCGGCATGGCGGGGCTGATCAACCTGCCGTTCGGCCGCGGCGCGCAGTTCCGCGCCGTCGGCAACCGGCCGCTGCCGGGCTGGGCGGCAGAGATCGACTGCACTTCCTGGGCGCAGGTTTTCCTCAAGTACGTGCTTGGCCATCCGGCGGTGACCTGCGCCATCCCCGGCAGCACCCAGGCCGCGCACGTCGAGGACAACCTCGGCGCCGCCCGCGGCCGCCTGCCCGAGGCGGCGCTGCGGCAGACCATCGAACGCTACTTCGACGCCATCGCCGACGCCTGACAAAGGCCAGCACTGAGTCAAATTGAAAGCGATGGATGTCACTCCAACCGTCATCCCGGGCTTGACCCGGGATCCAGTACGCATCTGGGTCCCGGCTTTCGCCGGGACGACGGCCTAATCAGCGCCAGTTGCAAAACGTGCGAAGCACACCGCTAGCAAAACTGTTCACCAAGCTCGTCCCGCTGCGTCCGGGCGAGGCGGTGCCGACGCTGCTCGCCACCGCCTACGGTTTCTGCATCCTGTTCGCCTTCTACCTGCTGCGGCCGGTGCGCGACGAGATCGGCGCCGCCGATCGCGGCAACCTGCAACTGTTGTGGACCGCGGTGTTCGTCGTCATGCTGCTGGCGGTGCCGCTGTATTCGCTGGCCGTGGCGCGGCTGCGGCGCGGCGTTTTCATCGTCCTCGCCAACCGCTTCTTCGCCGCCAACCTGATCGCCTTCTACGCCGCGCTGGTGCTGCTGCCGGAGTCGGCGCGGAGCTGGATCGACCGCGCCTTCTATGTCTGGCTCAGCGTCTTCGCGCTGTTCGTGGTCACGGTGTTCTGGGGCCTGGTGGTCGACCTGTTCCGCGACGAGCAGGGCAAGCGGCTGTTCGGCATCATCACCGTCGGTTCCTCGCTGGGCGGCATTGTCGGCTCGGCCACCACGGCCGCGCTGGCGGCGCAGGTGCCGGTGTTCCTGTTGTTGCTGCTCGCGGTGCTGCCGCTCGAAGCCGCCTGCTGGTTCGCCCGCGCGCTAGACCGCCGCGCCGCGGCGGCACCCGGGGACGCAACCGCAACGCTGAACCGCGAGCCCGAGATGACCATCGGCGGCGACGCCTGGAGCGGCATCGTCGCCGTGTTCCGCTCGCCGGCGCTGCGCGGCATCGCGCTGTGGATCCTGCTGATGACCTTCGCCTCGACCATGCTCTACTTCATCCAGTCGCACCTGGTCGGCGAGGCCATCACCGACCGCGCGCTGCGCCGGGCTTTCCTGGCCCGCATCGACCTGGCGGTCAACGTCGTCACCATCCTGACCCAGGCCTTCCTCACTGCGCGCATCCTGCAGCGCATCGGCGTCGGCCTTACGCTTGCGGTGCTGCCGGCGGTGGCGGCGCTCGGCTTTGTCGCACTCGGCGCGGCGCCGGCCGCGCTGGCATTGACCGCATTGCTGGTGGTGCGCGTGCTCTACGACAGCAGCCGCCATGCGCTGGCCAAGCCGGCGCGGGAAGTGCTGTTCACGCGGGTCGAGCGCGAGCAGCGTTACAAGTCCAAGGCCTTCATCGATGCCGCCGTGTACCGCGGCGGCGACCTGCTCAGCGGCTGGATCTACGTCGGCCTCGCCGCCCTGGGCATGACCGTCGGCGCCATCGCGCTGGCCGCCGCGCCGGTGGCGGTAGCCTGGGCCGTGCTGGGGCGGCGCCTGGGGCGGGACGATGCGGAGTGAGGAGGCTGTGGTGAGCCCTTTATGCTTCGGGGCAACGGTCTGCTCGTCGGCCATTGCCGCCATTGACCGGAAGCCTCAGGGATAGCAGCAATGTGTCGATTAACAGCCGTTGACGCCGGGAACACTTCGAACGGCCGCTCTGACTTTAACGCTAGGTCAGGACGTGCCCTGAACGGATCTTGCCAACACGGGATAGCAGACGCTCAGGAACGTTTGGACTGGGTGCCTACAGGTGAGCACAAGGGACTTTCATTCGGGATCGTGGCTGCGCGCAGCTTGTGACTTCATCTGGCCAATCATGCCCCGCATGCTACTCAGGTGTACGAGGAGTAGCGGAATCATCTCGATGAACTTCCCGGTGCCTGCATAAAAATCTGCTGCTACCTTCGTCACTTCCACTCCATCGATCTCGACGATATCGCGATACTGCCGAATAGCGTCCGGGTCTCGGTGTGCGATGGTTGAGTTTCTGAGGTAGGCAAACTGGCGCCGAGCACGCGATTGAGCCTTCCGAATAGAGCGCATAGCTTCCGTCACCTCTTGCTGTAGGTCTTCAGGGATTGCGCCATCATCAAGCGCTTGCCTCAGTTTGTTGCCCGCCACTTTGTCGATATCTAGCTCATGAATTGTGAGGAGCATGACTCGTGCAGCCAAACCTCGTTTCCATGAGTCTGAGTGAGTTAAAGCATCTATCTTCACTGCCTGAATGTCCCGTTCTGCGATCAAGAAAAAGAGCCCGAGGTTTAGGATTGCAGCACTTGCCTCAAAGCCGAGACGGCGCGCCCTTGATGCCTCCAATGCAAGGGTTTCAAGGGCTGAAACAAGAGCGTCCTTCCTCTTGCGCTCGGACCACTGAAGACGAGGACGGCTAAGGCGCCTTGCGAAGGTCTGTGCCTTACGTAACATCCACCTGCGGACTGCCAAGCGGACATAGCGCTCAACGAGTTCCTTGCGTTGTTGGAAGAGTTTACGAGTTTGACGCGCCATGCCGCTGTTTCAGATACCCACGTTCAAGGTGACAAGCGCTACGCGGTTTCATCGCGCAGCGTCCAGCGACCGAAGGAAGCGAGGTTGACCGCGAGGCTGGGCTTCACATTTTTTTTCCTAGACCAAGTCCGACTGCTGGGAAGCGACGAACAAGCTCCTTCTCAATTTCTGAGGAGAACTGCTGAACTAGGTCTCTTACGCGACACAAATCCTCACCAGAAAGATCAACCAGACTGCCGTCGCTACAGCGCCCTGCGCGATGCACAATATCGTGCCGAACTTTGACTTCCTGCATCAACTCGCCTATCTCCGGAATACGTATTTCCAATCCACTAGCAAGCATGGGTTTGACCTTGTCCAACCTATGCCAGACAAAGTCAGCGAGGTACGTCTTAATCTCACCTTTGAGATTTTCCAGACGCTCGAAGAGTTCTGCGACAGTAAGCGATCGTGCTTGAAAGTCTTTGTTGGTCCTCACGAAAAGGCGTAGTGCGCGTTCGTCTTTGTCGATCCAATATGACACTGTATCCGCAAGATACGCTTCAAGCGCTGCGACCAGCGAACTATGAGCCATTTGATGAAGAACCCGCCTATCTACTCCGCCCAGCGGTGAGGCATCAAGCACTACAAAGATCTCACCTATGCGCTCAACAAGGAAGCGAAGCGGATCACTTCGATCGACAACGATTAGTTGACTTACATAGTCTTCGTAGTCGACGCCTTCGTGTTCGATCGGCGCCCACTTGTCCCCGACATCACGCCATAGATCCGTGATGAGTTCCATCATCACGTCGAGTGCGACGGTGTCACCAAAACGGCCTTGAATTTCGTCATTTGGATCGTATGGTCCTCCCCATACGAAAACATACTCCTTGCCCTCACCATCCCATGGCGTCTCGTTAGCTGGATCCTCAAAGCGGTCAAGGAACCAGCGCCGCATGGCAGCGACTTGTAGTTCTCGCGGCGCCGTCGCTAACCACGCGTCATTCGGCTCAAAAGAGTAACCATCAAAATTGCCAGCCTCAAGTGGTAGTTCTGACATAGTGGAGATGTGCTTTGTGAGAACTTACTGCGGAGTGTGTGGAGTTTGTCTCTTTCGATGCCCTACAGTTATTCAGGCACAGAAAGGTCCGGGTTATCGCCAACAATATCCACGCGGTAAAAGTACCGATAGGGTATGCAATGACGTGGAGATTATCCGATCCCGGCTTCTGTATCAATCAAAAATCATGTGGATAGAACCACTCCGTTGAAGCCACCATTAGCTGCACGACCTGTGTTGATCAAATCTCTGAAGGACAGCGTTTGGCCGGTATGAAAAGCATTTCATAACGGCCAGGAGTGGCCTTTAGGGGTTGCCCTCCAATTCGCATAGTGGCACGATGATCTCCTGCGGGTCTCACTCCAGTCGCCGGCACCTGCCACTTGCGGCAGGCAGATTAACTTAACGTGCAGTGGCACGATTACCAAATGGTCCGCTATCTATGAGATGGAATCGACCGAATGGCCTTGGGAAAACGGTCGAGGCAAAAGCAATCAACCGGCCCGTGAAGATTGCATATTTGGTTCCGTTTGAGGACGCACCTGATTCGCATATGAATCTTGATGCAGTGTTCTTTGAGTCGTACACACGTTGGGCTGGGTTGTATACGCTGATCATACCGACCAAAGCTCAGGAATTCTTAACTGATGGGTATGGTGATTGGCTGAAGCAATATGACCCTGACTTCATTTACTCGTATGTTGATTTAGACGCCGCCTTCGTCGACAAAATTGACCGTCTTTGCTGTCCAATCGCATTCCTCAAACATAATGTGCGGGACGGGAAAGTTCGTGAAGCCGATTGGCGCGTGTTTCTCCCGCGCTGGGACCACTATATTCAACCCGTCTCTTCGATAAGCACGGTTCAAAATCCCGCCAATTACCCACAGTTCCCTCACGAGGAGCGGCCTCGGGAACCCACCATTTTCACGCAATACGGAATTGAGCCAATTAATCGGTTTCTTGCGGACAACTTTGGCACTGCATTTAGCCTCCATAACGTAACTCACGCTATTCCTGGTTTCTTTAAGACGCTGTGCTTGGTTCCGGCCGATCTTCCTGTCCACGTTGTGGCCGGTACGGAACGCTGTTTCTCCACACTGGAAGCCCTCCGTGCAATAAGTGACCATAAAGCCACGCCGATTGCTCGCTTGGCCACCTTGAACAGTCCTGGAATACCGCGCCCAGAATCGATGAATTGGGCGTTCGCATTTCGACTGTTTATTGGCAGTACTCCGCTCGACAGAATTAACTTTTGGAACTCCCGCCATTTAGGGAGCAACTGGAGCGATACGACAAATGCGCTAATTCTGGAACCAGCATTCTTCGATGACGAACAGTTAATAAAGCAGCTGGGGCAGTACCTGAATAAGAATAATTTTCTAGGCCATGGCAACGGGCAGTATCAAGCAGAAATCCATAGCATCAGTGTGGAAGCTGACGTCTTGAACATAATCAGCGCAAAGCTTCAGCTCCACACATGGAACTCGGTCCACGTCAGCCGGTCATTCAACGCGCCGGCGATACCGAGCCAAAAGGACCTTGTTGAGCGCATCCACGACAAGACTACTGACACGACGACGCTCAAGCTCACCGAGGACTCCAGTGAAATATCAGCGTCGGAGCCGGATCACTTCGTTTACATAGCGCCTCAATTCAAGGGATTCGCTCGCGGCCAATGGATCGTTGAATTGAGCATTCAGCGGCACAACAATCTTTCGAGGTATTCCAACGTGGTCGATACGTGGGCACTGCCACGACGCCGCGAGATTGCACACGCGTTTACGAGGCGGCTGGCTAAACCAACACTTGGCGGCCGACTTGCACTCGTGCCCTCGACTGAGGGCTTCCCGTTTAGGAATCAGGCGATAAACGACCCAAGTTCCTACGAAATCTACCTTCCATCAGATGAAACATTCTTCTGCCATCTCTTGTTGGAGTCTTTTCAATACGCCGCCGATGATCTGAGGGCACCCATTCCAAGAGCGGGATACAGAGATTTGGCCGTCTCCGACAAGGGGCAGAATCTTCGCGGCGTGATTTCATTGTTCGACCACCTCTCCACCGCCTTTGGGATTCTGACCAACAAGTTTTGGCGCACCGTTCTCGCAGCGGTCAAGGAGGATTCCACTAAGCCACTGACGTTCGATCGGAACAAGCTCCACAGCCTGATTCCAAATGACCAAGGAACGATTCAGCGTCTAACGCAGAAACTCCGTCTTGACAATGTTGGAATCACTAAAAACTACCTTCGCGACAGCCTAGCAGATACGCTTGAGCACCTGATCCGATCGAACGTGTTCTATCAAGTAGCCAATTGGCGATGCAAGTACTGTGGCCACTTGAATTCGCGCAGCCTTGACAACATGAAATTAAAAAACGAGTGCGATATCTGTGCGACTGAGTACCTCGCCCCGATTGACATTGAGTGGAAGTACGAATTGAACGATTTTGTCTACCGCTCCCTTCAAAAGCATTCTGGCCTGCCCGTGCTTTGGGCGCTTGGATTTCTTCAGGATCGATTGCATACAGGGGCCTTTTGGTATCTCCCGGAGGTGGACCTTTACGAGGGGGACGACGATCCTCAAAGCAAGAACGAAATCGACATCCTCTGCATGCTAGATGGAGCGTTCTACGCCGTCGAAGCGAAACTAAGTGCTTCGCTCTTTCTCAACAAGGCGCAGGCTCTCGATAAGTTCGTGAAGGTCATTGGGCTGCTGCGCCCTGATGTCGCCCTACTCGCTTTTGAAAGATATTGTGCTGAGGGAGAAGATGTAGAAGCAACGAAGGCAAGGCTTGCCGAAGCAGCTAAGGCTATCCGCGAGCGAATAGGTCCATGGACCAAGCTGGAGATTGTTATCGCGCATGACGTCGAGGGGTTCAATGACTTTCCCGCCGATATTGGATGGTACGGTCGCCGCGTCAGCAAGTACCAATGAAGGGCCGCTATGGGCAACGATCCTGACCTAGCGTAAAAATCAGAGCGCCGTTCGGAGTATTCCTGGCGTCAACGGCTGGTAATCGACACATTGCTGCCATCCCTGAGGGTTCCGGTCAATGGCCGCAATGGCCGATGACCCGACATCCGCCGCCTCGCCAGCGCCGACTCTTCAGCTATCCCTTAGTTCCGGGCCATTGATGGCTTGCGGCCCTGTGGTTTGCCGGCCGCTCCAGAGACGGGCTGAGCCGATTAGCGGCTGCGGCCCTTCATAATCAAATCAAAAAATGAGCCGAATAATGCTAGGATTCGGCTCACGCCCTTCTTCCCCGGACCTCATATGCCGTACTGGATCTGGCAACACCCGCAATGGCCGCAGTTTGGCTGGCAGGCCGAGGTGCTGGCGCCATCGCTGCGCCAGATCACGCTGGCGCAAGGCGCCTTGCTGGGCCGGGCGCGCGGCTCCGACGCGGCGCTGCAGGCCGAATTCAGCCTCGATGCGCTGTTGCAGAACATCGTCAACTCCAGTGCGATCGAAGGCGAACGCCTCAATGTCGAATCCGTGCGCTCCAGTCTCGCGCGCCACCTTGGCCTGGACGACGCCGCCACTGTCCCGCCCGAGGCGCGCAGCGAAGGCCTTGCCCGCATCATGTGGGATGCCGCCACCAATCTCGATGCGCCCCTGAGCAAGGCCCGCCTGCTGCAATGGCACCGATGGCTGTTCGCCGGCGACGACGGCTTCCTCGGCCGCAAGATTCGCATTGGTGCGTGGCGCGGGCCGGAGCCGATGCAGGTGGTCTCCGGCCGCGTCGACCGGCCCACGGTGCATTTTGAGGCGCCGCCGCGCGAAGGACTCGAAGCCCGCATGGCCGACTTCCTCGCCTGGTTCAATGCCAGCCGCTACGAGGCCAGGCTCGATCCGCTGCTGCGTGCCGCCATCGCCCACTTCTGGTTCGTCACCCTGCATCCCTTCGATGACGGCAACGGCCGCATCGCCCGCGCGCTGACCGACCTCGCGCTGGCTCAGGGCGAGCGGCAGAGTATCCGTTTCTACGCCATGTCGGTCGCCATTCTGGCCGACCGCAAGGGCTATTACCGGCAACTCGAAAGCGCGCAGAAAATCGCGTCGACCAGGCAGGCGCTGGATCTCACGCCCTGGCTGCAATGGTTCCTCGCCACCCTGCAGCAGGCCGTTGGTGGTGCGCTGGCGCAGATCGACCGTGTGCTTGGCAAGAGCCGGTTCTGGCTGCTCCATCGCCAGCAAAGCCTCGGTCCGGAACAGATCAAGGTGCTCAACCGTCTGCTCGACGGCGATCGGCCCGACCGCGGCGGATTTGCCCAGGGCATCAGCGCCGCGCAGTATCAGGCCGTCACCCGGGTCAGCAAGGCGACTGCCACGCGCCATCTCGCCGATCTCGTGGCCAAGGGCTGCCTCGTCAGGCTTCCGGGCGGCGGACGCAATACCCGTTACCGGATCGCGCCCGAACCGAAAAACGAAGGAAGTCCATCCCCTTGAAAAGGGATTCCCCGACCCCATATCGGGCCGGTACATTCTGTTTATTCAGGGGATTTTGATGACCACCGCGACCCAAGACACCGCCTCCAAAGAAACCCTCGGCTTCCAGACCGAGGTCAAGCAGCTCCTGCAGCTGATGATCCACTCGCTGTACTCCAACCGCGAGATCTTCCTCAGGGAATTGATCTCCAACGCGTCGGATGCCTGCGACAAGCTGCGCTTCGAGGCCCTGCACAACGCCGGCCTGTTCGAGGGCGATTCCGACTTCAAGATCCGGGTTTCCTTCGACCAGGAGGCCAGGACCCTGACCATCGCCGACAACGGCGTCGGCATGAGCCGCGAGGAAGTGATCACTAACCTCGGGACCATCGCCAAGTCGGGCACGCGCGAATTCTTCTCCAAACTGTCGGGCGACCAGCAGAAGGACGCCAGCCTGATCGGCCAGTTCGGCGTCGGCTTCTACTCCTCGTTCATCGTCGCCGACAAGGTCACGGTGCTGACCCGTCGCGCCGGCGCCGAGGCGAACCAGGGTGTGCGCTGGCAGTGCGACCAGGGCGCGGAAGGCACGGGCGAATTCACCATCGAAATGACCGACCGCCCCAGCCGCGGCACAGAGATCACCCTGCACCTCAAGGAAGGCCAGGACGACCTGCTCTCGGCCTGGAAGCTCAAGTCCATCATCCGCAAGTATTCCGACCACATCGTCCAGCCCATCGTGATGAAGGGCGAAAAGTGGGACGACGAAAAGAAGGAACAGGTCGCCACCGACGAGGACGAGACCGTCAACCAGGCCTCCGCGCTGTGGGCCCGCCCCAAGAGCGAGATCACGGAAGAGCAGTACAAGGAGTTCTCCAAGCACGTCGGCCACGATTTCGAGGACCCGCTGACCTGGACCCATGCCCGTGTCGAGGGCAAGACCGAATACACGCAGTTGCTCTACGTCCCCGCCCGCGCGCCCTTCGACCTGTGGGACCGCAACGCGCGCCACGGCGTCAAGCTCTACGTACGCCGCGTCTTCATCATGGACGACGCCGAGCAGTTGATGCCGCTCTACCTGCGCTTCGTGCGCGGCATCGTCGATTCCAACGACCTGCCACTGAATGTCTCGCGCGAGATCCTGCAGGAATCGAAGGACATTGAGGCCATCCGCAACGGCTGCACCAAGAAGGTATTGGGCATGCTGGAGGCCCTCGCCGGCAGCGAGGATGCCGCCGAGAAGGAAAAGTACGCCAAGTTCTGGGGCGAGTTCGGCAAGGTGCTGAAGGAAGGCATGGGCGAGGACCACGCCAACAAGGACAAGATCGCCGCGCTGTTGCGCTTTGCCAGCACGCATGCCGACACGCCGGACGAGACCGTTTCGCTGGCCGACTACATCGGCCGCATGAAGTCCGAGCAGGAAAAGATCTACTACGTCACGGCCGAAACCTTCAACGCGGCGAAGAACAGCCCGCACCTGGAAGTCTTCCGCAAGAAGGGCATCGAAGTCATCCTGCTCTCCGACCGCGTCGACGAATGGGTGGTGTCGCACCTGACCGAGTTCGAAGGCAAGCAACTCGTTTCCGTGGCCAAGGGCGGTCTCGATCTCGGCAAGCTGGAAGACGAAGCCGAGAAGAAGGAACAGGAATCGGCGGCCGGCGAGTTCAAGGAGCTGACCGAGAAGATCGCCAAGTCGCTGGGCGAGCGGGCCAAGGAAGTGCGCGTCACGCACCGCCTGACCGACAGCCCGGCCTGTCTGGTGGCGGACGAGCACGATGTCTCGGGCAACCTGGCGCGCATCCTCAAGGCCGCCGGGCAGAAGGCGCCGGCCTCGAAGCCCATCCTCGAAATCAACCCCAAGCATCCGGTGCTGCTGCGCCTCAAGTACGAGGAGAAGAAGTTCGACGACTGGTGCGCGGTGCTGTTCGACCAGGCCCTGCTGGCCGAAGGCGGCCAGCTCGACGATCCGGCGACTTTCGTCAAGCGCATGAACCAGTTGATGCTGGAGATGAGCGGTTCATAAGGCGGACAGACTGACGGGCCTCGCGCCCGTCATCGACGCACGGGCCCGGGTGCTGATCCTGGGCTCGTTTCCGTCCACCGCCTCGCTCGCCGCGCGGCAGTACTACGCCCACCCGCAGAACCAGTTCTGGCGCATCCTCGGCGCGGCGATCGGGCGACCGCTCAAGGACATGGACTACCCGGCACGTATCGTCGCCGTGCAGGCCGCCGGCATTGCCATCTGGGACATCTATGCGTCGTGTGAGCGCGCAGGCAGCCTGGACTCGGCAATCCGCGATGCCGTCGCCAACGATCTGTCCGTTCTCCAGAAGTGCCCGGAGGGCCGCACCGCGCTGGCGCCGGCGCTACGGCGCGTCTGCTTCAATGGCCGCGTGGCGGCGAAGCGCATCCGCGAAGTCGAAGCCCTGGGCTATGAATCGGTGGTGCTGCCCTCGACCAGCCCGGCCCATGCCGGCATGGCATTCGAGGACAAGCTCGCGCACTGGCTGTCGGGTCTGCTGATATCCAAATGAAAAAAGGCAGGCCGAAGCCTGCCTTTGGATTTGCGCTCCGAGAAAATGGCGAGTTAGCGCCCTGGCTCAGTTGCAGGTAAGCGGGACGGTCTTGCCAGATGCCTCGGGTCCGATGCCCCTGGCAAGGCCCTTACCAGGCGTGCCGCACTCCCAGGCAACGTTGTAGTTCTTCGCGCAACCCGGTGCCGGGTCGCCGATCAGCGTGTGATTGACCTGGTAGTTGCAGCTTGGCTTGCCGTTGCAGGCGCTCGCGATGTGTGCCGTGACATTCGGGTTCTTGGCCTTGCAGTTCACCCCGTATTCGGCCTTGACCACCTTGATGAGCTTCTGTGCCGCCGGCTTAGCCGCAGGCGCAGGCGCAGGTGCCGGAGCCGGTTTTGCCGCAGGCGCCGGAGCTGGCTTGGCCGCGGGTGCGGGTGCCGGTGCCGGTTTTGCTGCGGCTGCCGGAGCCGGCTTCGCCGCTGCGCCGCCACACTGGTAGTACTTCAACTTATCCTGGGCGTCCGCAGCCGCCTGCGTATAGACCCCCAAGCTCTTGCTGTAGACGTCCTTCAGTATTGCCATGCTCGAACCCGGTTTCTTCTTCTCAGCAGTCTGCGCTTCCTTCTGTTGCTGCTTCTCCCATGTGTCTTGCTCTTTGATCTGGTTAAGGTAATCGTTGGGTATTGCGCTTCTGTCATACGCAGGCACTTTTTGGTTGTTCCTCAGGCACTCCCTGAGCTTGGTACTCAAGTTCATCACTTCCGTCCGCTTCAAGCCCTTCTTGTTGAAGCAGTCCTTTGTATCCGTGCACGACTGGGCAGAAGCGAACCCCGTCATTCCAAAGATCAGACCACCGGCAACGACCAAGTGCATCAGCATGCCGAAGCTCTTCCGACAATCTCTCTGACTAAGCATTTTTCGTCTCCTTATCTTTTTTGCGGTTTGAGCGGCGAGTTTATTTTGCGCTGCAATAATTGAAGTCCAAAGTTTATTGCGCGCATTCAGAATAACGCCTTATCGGGGGAATCGGTTGACACGATCGCGCCTCAAGGTCGTTTGCCCTCCGGTAGCCCTACCACCGGGCAGACACGAAATGCCGCCGGCGGCCATGAGGTCCCGGCCGGGACCGCCTTCAAGCTGCGGCGAGTATGATGTTTGAAGTACTTCCACGGGAGTTCGCCATGAAAAAGCCCGTTGCCCTGCCCGATCTCGACCACCCGACGCTGGACGCCAATTCGATCCGGCGCTCGCTCTACAACCGCCTCGTCTACACCATTGGCAAGGACCCGATCACGGCCACCGACCGCGACTGGTTTTTCGCCGCCGCCGCCGTGGTGCGCGAACGCCTGATCGAGCGCTGGATGGAGACCATGCGCAGCTATTACGCCGAAGATCGCAAGCGGGTCTATTACCTCTCGATGGAATTCCTCATGGGCCGCACCATGACCAACAGCATGCTCAACATCTGCGCCGGCCAGGAATTCCGCGATGCGCTGGCGGCGCTGGGCGACCTCGGCCTCAAGCCGGAGAGCATCGCCGCGGTGGAGCCGGACGCGGCGCTGGGCAATGGCGGCCTCGGCCGGCTCGCCGCCTGCTTCCTCGATTCGATGGCGACCATGGGCGTCGCCGGCTACGGCTACGGCATCCGTTACGAGTACGGCATGTTCAACCAGGGCATCGAGGACGGCCAGCAGGTCGAGCACCCGGACAACTGGCTGCGCTACGGCAACCCCTGGGAATTTCCGCGCCCGGAAGTGCTCTACCAGGTGAAGTTCCACGGCCGTGTGGTCGAATTCGCCGACGGCCACGGCCACAAGAGCCACCAGTGGGTCGAAACCGACGACGTCATGGCCATGGCCTACGACTACCCGATCCCCGGCTACGACACCGGCACGGTGAACAACATGCGGCTGTGGGCGGCCAAGGCCAGCCGCGACTTCGACCTCAAGTATTTCAACGAGGGCAACTACATCCGCGCCGTCGAGGACAAGAACGATTCGGAGAACCTCTCCAAGGTGCTCTATCCGGACGACACCACCGAGATGGGCCGTGAACTGCGCCTGAAGCAGCAATATTTCTTCGTCAGCGCTTCGCTGCAGGACATGCTCTACCGCTTCAGCAAGTCGGGCATGCCGCTCGACAGCCTGCCGGACAAGGTGGCGATCCAGCTCAACGACACCCACCCTTCGATCGCTGTGGCCGAACTGATGCGCATCCTGATCGACGAGCAGCATTTCGAGTGGCAGCGCGCCTGGGACATCGTCACGCGCATCTTCGCCTACACCAACCACACGTTGATGCCGGAGGCGCTGGAAACCTGGCCGGTCGCGCTGTTCGAACGCGTGCTGCCGCGCCACCTGCAGATCATCTACGAGATCAACCACCGATTCCTCAAGGACGTGATGCACCACTACCCCGGCGATCCGGCGCTGTGGCAGCGCATTTCGCTGATCGACGAGACCAGGGGCAAGCGCATCCGCATGGCCCACCTGGCCATCGTCGGCAGCCACAAGGTGAATGGCGTCGCCGCCATCCATACCCGGCTGATGAAGGAAACCATCTTTGCCGACTTTCATCGCCTGTGGCCGGACAAGATCGTCAACATGACCAACGGCGTGACGCCGCGACGCTGGCTGAACCAGGCCAATCCGGGGCTGGCCAGGCTGATCACCACCCACGTCGGCAAGGGCTGGCTCAAGGACCTCGACCAGTTGCGCCGGCTGACGCCGCTGGCCGACGACGCCGGCTTCCGCGACGCTTTCGTGCGCGTCAAGCGCGACAACAAGGCGCGCCTGGCGCAGCTCATCGAGCAGCGGCTGGCGATCCGCGTCGATCCCGATTCGATCTTCGACGTGCAGATCAAGCGCATCCACGAATACAAGCGCCAACTGCTCAACGTGCTGCACGTCGTCACGCTCTACAACCGCCTGCGCGCCGGCGGCGATGCGCCGCCGCGCACCGTGATCTTCGGCGGCAAGGCGGCGCCCGGCTACCGCATGGCCAAGCTGATCATCCGCCTGATCAACGACGTTGCCGACATCGTCAACAACGATTCGCTGGTGCAAGACCGGTTGAAGGTGGCCTTCATTCCCAACTACGACGTGTCCAATGCCGAGATCATCATTCCCGCCGCCGACCTCTCGGAACAGATCTCGACGGCCGGCACCGAGGCCTCGGGCACCGGCAACATGAAACTGGCATTGAACGGCGCGCTGACCATCGGCACCCTGGACGGCGCCAACGTCGAGATCTGCAACGAAGTCGGGCCGGAAAACATCTTCATCTTCGGCCTCACCGCCGACGAAGTCGCCGCCCTGCGCATCAAGGGCTACAACCCGTGGCTCTACTACGAAAGCAACCACGAGCTGAAACAGGTGCTGGACATGATCCGCGACGGCTTCTTCGCGCCCGAACAGCGCGAGCGCTACCAGCCGGTGTTCGACGTGCTCACCGCGCAGGGCGACCACTACCTGCTGCTGGCCGACTATGCCTCCTACATCGCCTGCCAGGAGCGGGTCGGCGCGCTCTATCGTGACCCCGAGAACTGGACGCGCCAGTCCATCCTCAACGTTGCCGGCATGGGCCAGTTCTCATCCGACCGCACCATCGGGCAATACGCAAAGACGATCTGGAATGTCGAGGCGAAGCCGCGGGTGGTGGAATAAGGGGGCAAGAGTCGGCGCCGGCGGGACGTTGATTTTCGCGCCACATTCTTCCGGTTACGGTCAAAGTGCTACCATTTATCCATGATTGACTGGTCTTCCTGCCCCGGTGTCGAAAGCGATCCCGACCGCATGAGCGGCGCTTGGGTTTTTTGCGGCACGCGGGTGCCGGTCGCGGCACTGTTCGAGAACCTGGAAGAGGATGCTTCCCTGCATCAGTTCATCGAGTGGTTTCCTGGCGTTTCCTTGTCCCAGGCGAGAAATGTGCTGGAGCACGCCGCCAAGTCGACCCTCCAGGCGGCATAGGTGCGCGTACTGTTCGACCAGGGAACTCCGGTTCCCCTGCGCAACGCCTTGCCCGGTCACGAAGTCTTTACGGCCTACGAACTCGGTTGGTCCACCCTCAAGAACGGCGAGCTTCTGCGCATGGCCGAGGATCGGGCGTTCGATGTACTCGTCACGACCGATACCAACCTGCGTTACCAGCAGGACCTCGCGCACAGGCGCATCGCCATCGTCGTGCTCCTGACCACGAGCTGGCCGCGAATCCGTGGCGTTGTCGAGCGTGTTGCCACGGCTGTCGATGCGGCGTCGGCCGCCAGCTACGTCGAGATCGCGATTCCGTGATCTGAATGCCGGTATGGACTGGGTGTTAAGGTGCAATAGCTTATTCCCGCCGAGGCGAAGCCGCCGGCAGGGGAATAGGGGGCAAGAGTCGGCGCCGGCGGGACGGTGAATCGGCGTCGCGCCGCGCAGCGCCAGCCTGTCCGATCCCATGCTTGAGCGCCTCAAACAGCACACCAGCCGGCTCAAGGCGGAAACCCACGCGCTTTTCCTTGCCGCCCGCCATCCCGGCACGCCTTGGTATGCCAAGCTGCTGGTCGCGGCGATCGTGGCGTATGCCTTGAGTCCGATCGACCTGATCCCGGATTTCATTCCGGTCATCGGCTACCTGGACGACTTGGTATTGATCCCGCTCGGCATTGCGCTGGCGATCCGGCTGGTGCCGTCCGCCGTGCTGGCCGAGTGCAGGGAACGGGCCGCGCGGGCGACGGCGAACGGCAGGCCCGTCAGCCGCGCCGCGGCCATCGTGATCGTCCTGCTCTGGCTGGCCCTGGCGATGCTGTGTATCGTGTGGGCGATCGAGTGGCTTGACCCACCCTTCAGGAGAGGCGCATGAACCCGACCATTCCCGCCCGCTGGTATTTCGACCTTGTCTCACCCTTCGCCTACCTGCACCTCAAGCGCTTCGGCGAACTGCATCCGGCGCTCGAGGTCGAGCTGGTGCCGGTGTTGTTCGCCGGCCTGCTCAAACACTGGGACAACAAGGGCCCGGCCGAGCTGGCGCCCAAGCGCCTGCACACCTATCGCAGTTGCGTGTGGACCGCCGCGCAGCACGGCATACCCTTTCGCATGCCGCCGCGCCACCCTTTCAATCCGCTGCACGCATTGCGCCTGTTGATCGCGCTGGGCAGTCCGCGCACGGCGGTCGATGCTGCCTTCGACTTTGTCTTCGGCGAGGGGCGCGACGTCGCCGCGGAATGGCCGGCCTTCTGCGCGCGCCTCGGCATCACCGAGACCGAGGCGGCGACGCGGATCGCCGATCCCGCCGTCAAGCAGGCGCTGATCGACAACACGGCCGCCGCTGTGTCCCTGGGCGTGTTCGGCGTGCCGACGCTGGCCGTGCGCGGAGAGAACTTCTGGGGCAGCGACACCATCGCCTGGTGCAATGCCTGGATCGACGATCCGCGGATGTTCGAGTCGGGGGAGATGAAGCGCGCCGCCGAAACCGGCATCGGCGCGATGCGCAAGGAAGTCGCTTAGCGCCGGCGGGCAATGTCGGCGCTGCCAGTACGGTGATTCAGGCCGTATCCCGCGCCCGCTGCTTGGCCGCGACGTAGTCGGCGTGGGAGACGTAGAGCAGGTCGGCGATCTTGCGCATGAAATGCTGTTCGTGGGCGTCGAGGTGGCCGTCGGCGTAGGCGACCTGCCACAGGTGTTCGACGACCTGCACTTTCTGTTCGGCGCTGAAGTTCCTGTTGATCAGCGAGGTGAACTGGAAGTAGTCGGTGGCCTGCCTGGCTTCCTCGGCGGCCAGTCTCAGCAAACTGTCGAGCTCCTTCGCCGTGAGGCCGAAGCGGGTTTGCAAGGACTTCGCCACGGCTGCCGTTTCCTCGTCGGTGACCGTGCTGTCCATGCGCATCATTTCCAGCAGCAGCGCCGCCGTCGCGATCTGCAGCGCATGCTGCCGGGCGGCGACCGAGGCAGTGTTGTCCGTTGCGATGAACTGGTCGAAGAAATCCCGGATGCCGTCGATCATGGTGAGTGTTTTCCTAAAGGCGCAATGCGCCGGCATAGCCCGTGAGTTCGAGGTAACCGCGCCCCGACAGGGTACCGCGAATCGCCACCAGGCCCTCCCAGTAGCTGAGCGGCAGCGGCCGCCGCGCGGTGATCTCCTGGTCGTCCAGCACCGGCGCGGTTTCGATGCGGTGCGGGCCGACGCGGATTTCCATCTGCACCGGATACTGCGCGCCGTTGCGCGGCGAGGTCCAGCGCCGCCGCGGCGTGAAGCCGACCTCGTCGGCGCCGAACTGCGTCAGGCGGCCGGCCGCATCGCGCAGCGCGGCGTGGGCGTATAGCGTGTCGCCGGCGGCGTCGCGGATGCGAAAGGCCATCAGCGCCCCGCCGTCATCGAGGTTGATGCCGATCCAGTCCCAGCCCACGCTGCCGGCGGCCAGCACTTCGCTCGACCATTCGTGGTCGAACCAGGCGCGGCCGCGCGCTTCCTGCCGCTTGCCGTCGAGCGTGAGGCTGCCCGCGACATGCAGTTGCGGCCAACTGACGTAATGGCTGGCGAGTTCGGGGCGCGGGCCTTTCTGCGACCAGCCGCCTTCGCCCTGCAGCAGCAGCGGCTGGCTGGGTTTGAGTACCAGGTCGAAGGCGAAGGCGCTGTCCCGCGCCGTGAGGCGGAGGCTCTCGTCGGCGCCAGTGCCGCTGCGCCGCATGGTCCAGGCGCCGACGTGCAGCTCGCAGTCGGCCGTCGAGAACGCGGCGCCGAGATTGGCGCGGCCGGCGCGCTCGGCATGGATCAGGCGGCCGCCGCGCGAGGTGACGGCGGCGTGGGCGAAGAGGATCTGGCTGGCGGCGATCGGCGAAGCAAGGTCCTCGGCCAGCCCCGGCCGGCTGCGGAAGAAGGTGAGCTGGAAGCCGATGTCGCGCGCCGGCAGGTCGAGCGCGCCGGTGACGTACCACCACTCGCTGCGGAATTCCGAATTCGCGCCGTGGTCGCGCGGGAAGGCCAGGCGGGGCGCGCGGCGGGCGGCCGGATAGCTCACGGCCGGCTGTTTCGCTGCCGCGAATGTCGGCAGCAACAGCGATGCAAGGAGAAAGCGGCGGCGTCGCATCGTGCCGCCTACTGTGCGCTCGCCAGAACCTGCGCGGCCGGCAGGCGCGTGGCCTGGCGCGCGGCGAAGCGGCTGGCAATGACGCCGGCCGCCAGGGTCAGCGCCGCGCCGCCCAGCACTTGCGACCACGGCACCTGCAAGCCCATGCGCCAGTGGAAGGCCTGCGGATTGACGACGCCGGTCAGGGTCGCGCCGACCGCGATGCCGCAGGCCAGGCCGACGGCGAGGCCGATCGCGGCGATCAGCGCGCCTTCGACGACCACGGCACGCGTCAGCATGGCCCGGTCGAAGCCCAGCGCCGAGAGCGTGGCCAGTTCCCGCGCGCGCAGCCAGACGCTGGCGGCCAGCGTCACCGCCAGGCCGAACAGGCCGATCAGCATGGCGGCGGCTTCCAGCGCGTAGGTGACGGCGAAGCTCTTGTCGAAAATGGCCAGGCTGAGTTCGCGGATTTCGCCCGCCTCGGCGGTTTCGACGCCGTGCTGCGCGGCCTGCCGGGCCAGCCAGCGGCGCGCCGCCGCGTCGCCGCCGGGGCGCGGCCACAGCGCCAGCTCGGTGGCCTCGAAGCGTCCGCCCAGCGCGCGATAGTCGTCGGCGGCGATAACCACGGCGCCGAACTGGCGCGCGGAAGCGCGGCA
>ORJL011769014.1_pt1 | contig 25610 bp, 29 predicted proteins | sample 1779941 | NCBI WGS metagenome assembly ORJL01 (sample SAMEA104232317, study PRJEB22302) | groundwater metagenome | biome: forest; feature: aquifer; material: groundwater | place: USA | collected 2011-08-07 | depth 5.8 m
AGTTTCGTGCTTAGGATTTAGAGCTTAACTCCTATGGCAAAATTCTACGTTACTACTCCGATATACTACGTTAACGACAAGCCCCACATTGGCCATGCCTACACGACAATCTTAGCCGATGTTTTATCCCGCTATCACCGCAGTGGCGGCGACGAGGTTTTCTTTTTAACCGGGCTCGATGAACACGGCCAAAAGGTTCAGCAGGCCGCCGAGAAACGCGGTATTTCCCCTCAACAGCACGCGGATAGTATGGCTCCGCGCTTTTTGGATCTGTGGAAAAAATTAGAAATCCAAAATGATGACTTTATCCGCACAACGGAATCCCGCCACACAAAAATCGTTCAAGATGTTCTGCAAAAAATTTACGACAAAGGCGATATTTATACGGATGAATATGAAGGCTGGTATTCTGTTTCCGAGGAGCGTTTTATCACCGAGGAGGAAAAAGCCTCCGGCAATTTTCGCGACGTCAAAAGCTTAAAAGAAAAGAATTATTTCTTTAAGATGGGCAGGTATCAAGACACGCTCATTAAATATATTCATGACCATCCCGATTTTATCCAGCCGGAACACCGCAAAAACGAAATCCTGGGGTTTTTAAAAAAACCATTAAATGATTTGTGTATTTCGCGGCCCAAATCGCGGCTCTCGTGGGGGATTGAAATTCCTTTCGATCATGATTATGTGACGTATGTTTGGTTTGACGCGCTGGTTAATTATATTTCCGTGTCCGGATATGGCAGCGATGAAAAGAAATTTAAAAAGTGGTGGCCGGCGGACGTTCATTTAATCGGCAAAGATATTTTAACCACGCACTGTGTTTATTGGACGACGATGCTTTTTTCGCTTGGGATTGAGCTGCCCAAAACAATTTTCGCCCACGGCTGGTGGCTTTTGGGGCAAACCAAGATGAGCAAGTCGCTGGGCAATGTGATCAATCCGCTTGACTTAGTGGAACAACACGGCGCGGACGCGGTGCGCTATTATTTGATGAAGGAAATGATTTTGGGCGCTGACGCGAATTTCACGCCGGAGGGCTTTGTCAAGTGTTACAACTCGGATTTGGCGAATGATTTTGGAAATCTTTTGAATCGCGTGAGCGGGCTGATTCAGAAATTGTTTGAAGGCAAGATTCCGCAAGAGGGGAAAAGCAGGGCCGCCGCAGATGAACAAATACAAGCGGCGGCCCAAAGTCTTGGGCCTTTAGTCTTTAGTCTTGTGTCTGATTTAAAAGTCCAAGAAGCCATTGAAGAGACGATTAATTTGGTGCGCCTCGCCAACAAATATTTAGAAAGCGAGGCGCCTTGGAAAGTCGCCAAAAGAGATTTGCCCCGCGCCGGCACGATTCTTTATACCGCCACCGAAGCGCTTCGTATTGCCGCGCTTCTTCTTTCACCTGTGATGCCTTCAAAATGCCAAACAGTTTTAGAAATCCTGGGCGCCCAACAATCAAAAACTTTCTGGGGCGCCCTTCAATCCGGCACCCAACTCCCAACCCACGACGCCCTTTTTCCGAGATTAGAAGTTGAGAAAAAATGACCGCGCTTAATTTCAGCTTCGATAAATTTGATCAAGCCATCGCCAACGTACTGCACTGCTACGGACGTTTTCTTCTGCGGATATCGATAGGAATTATTTTTGTCTGGTTCGGAGCCCTTAAGAGAAGGGGGCAGACCCTAATGGGGATTGACCCTTTTACTAAATGGGGAATGACCCTTTTGCCTTTTACTTTTACCTTTTCCCTTTTGCGGAAACAAAATTAAGATGTCGCTAAGGATAATACACTTTATAAGTTGTAAATATTTGACATTATAAAGTTTTTATTGTATACTTCTACCATGAAAATCAACCTTTCTCTTCCTAAAACAATATTGCCTTTTTTAAAAGATCAGCTCGATGATTTTTATTTAGCAGGCGGTACGGCGCTTTCTATGTTCTACTTTCAACATCGCGAGTCTTTCGACTTGGATTTCTTTACAAGAAAATTCAAGAGGCAGAATGTTACAAACATCGCAGATCATTTGAGTAAAAAATCTGGTTGGCCTATTGAGCTTATTGGTGAACAAACTAAAAAAGATTTGATTGGCGTTGCCATTTATATGGTTCATATAGACGCAGAGAAAAAATGCAAGCTTGATTTTGTGGAGGATTATATCGAGCCTATGAATCCATTGAAAAGAGTGGATGGAATCAACATCCTCTCCTTAGAAGATATTTATTTACGCAAGATTTATACGATCGCCGGCCAGATTTCTTCGGTAAATGATATAGGCCAGAGCGTTGTTTTAGGCGGGCGCCAGGAAGCCAAGGATTTCTTCGACGTTTACTGCCTGTCCACAATCACAATGCCGTTATCACAGTTTGTATCCCAACACTGTAATCCTGTTATCAAAGAGGGTGTCGTGCGCTGGTATCAAACCTACGACCGCATGGCGATGAAAACAGGGCTTTTGGACTTGATGACAAAGGCCGAACCGGATTTCCGAGTGATTGAGAATCATTTCAAAAAAGAAATCGATAAACTATTAAAAATGATCATTGGAGAGTGAAAATGCGGCCTGCCTGGTTATGGGATAGAAATATGTCGATTGAAGAAGTTAAAGCAATCACTCAAGACTCTCTGAATCCGCGTTTTGCAGAGATGGCGGCCCTTCTTTTGTCTCGCAACAATGCCCCTAAGGAAATCTTTGAAGAATATTTGGATAAAAAGATGTTTGTCCAAAATTGGAACCGCGTTAAGCGCCAAATGCGCAAAGATTCCTGGAACAATCCGCGCATTATCTTTTGGCAGGCGGTGTATGAAAAAATAGCTTCAGAGTTTAAAGAAAAGGGAATCCCAATTCGCCAGGTAAAAGAAGTAAAGGCTATTGATGATTTACCGAGGCAAATAGCCGAAAAGTTAAGAGTTTATCGGCAAAATCTAAATTTAACGCAGAAAGATTTAGCTGATAGAATTGGAATTTCTCAGCAAATTATCTCGCGCATTGAAAAAGGGCGGGATGATATGCGGCTTTTGACGCTCTCTAAAATTTTTAGTTTTTTAGGAGAGCAGATTGTGATTGATTCAAGGCCCAGCTGGATAGAAGGCAAAGTCTATAGCAAGTAGAGAATCTATGGTGAAAGAAATAAAATGCTTGGCCTGCGGTTATGTCCTTTATCGAATCGGCCCCCTCGATGAAAAGGGCTTAGCCTGGGGTATTTATGAAGAAGACGACAAGAAATATGAATCTATGCAAAAAAATAGTGACGGCAAGGAATACCTCGAATGCCCTCACTGTAAAAAGAAAAACTGGCTCGCCTCTAAGAAGGTTGAAGGTTTAGGGCTTCAAACTTGGATATCACATGTGACAGAGTAAAAAAATAATGCTGAAAGCTAATAGCTCAAGTCTGTAGCCCGCCATTAACCTTAAGGTAAATGGCGAGGTCTCGCCAAAATTTTAATTTTGGCGGATCTTTGGTCTTTAGCCTTTCAGCTGAAGTCGTCTCGGCGGTGAAGAAGAGTTTGGAGGGAGAAGGAATAAAAAAGATACGTGTCTCTAGAAGCTTAGCCTATGACAGCACTTGATATCAAGAGAGCTTTCTTTGATCGCAATTTTTTCCGATTTACTGGGCCGCCTGAGAATTGGTTAACTGCGATTAAATACATGACTTGGGGCTTAGAAGAGAAATATCTTAGCCGCTGGAATGAAATTAACGAAGGTGATGTATTTTTAATGCACTCCACCACAGATTCTTTGTTTTACAAAAGGCCTATTTCTTCCATTGTAGGGATAGGTGTCGTCGGTGGAATTCTGCGAAATAAAAACAACTTTCTCTGGATTCAGGAAATTAAATCACAAAAGAATATATGGCCTCTTCTCGTTCCATTTTCAGAAATTTACTTATTCAGTGAGTTGCAGGAAGTATCAACATGGGAAGCCCCAGACTTAACAAATAGCGAGGAGGCTGTAAAATTAATTCAAAACCTTCTAAAAGATGCTGTCCCGACCTCTTCATTCTTGGAAAGATTCCCGGTCATGGGAAGCTGGTCTAGGGTTAGAGATAAACAGATCAACGATCTTTTTAGTAAGGCAACCCCAGTTCTTTATAACGAGTTTTATACAAAACCTTTTACCGTTGCTGAAACTCTTCCAAAATTCTTAAAGATTAATAATGCAGAAGAAAGCATCAGGTATGTCCCAACGCTCAAGTTTCTTGATGGGGATAAAGTTAAAGTTCGGAAAATTGTGAATGAAAGAAGTACCTTTGATCGTGATAATGCCATTTTGGAGCGCGCTGAAGAAAATCATGCCAATGTATTGCAAACTGCTATTGATTTTTTTAAGAAAAAGGGCTTTGATACTTGGTCAAACCAGCATGTTGATTTATTAGCAGAATCAGAAGAATCCGCCTTTTTGATTGAGGTAAAAAGTACGATTAATTCAAATTTCAGAAATCAAGCAAGGAGAGCTGTGGGGCAATTGCTTGAGTATGAATATTTTGATGTAAGAAGGTATTTTGAAGGGCAATCAAAAGATGCACCCGTTGATAAAATCTTAATGATTACAGATGATCCCATGGAAGGCGACTACACGAAATTTTTGAACTCTTTGAATGTTCACCTTACTTGGCCAAAGGGTACGCACATTAGCGTTGGTGGAGAAGCAGGGCAGCTAGCTCAGCTCATGCAAAATTAATTAGTCGTGCAAGGACGCTTGGAACAAACGTTTTTATTTCTATGGTGCGATGAAAACTTAGATTGAACCTCGATGATGATATGGAGGCAGTATGAGCGAAATAAAAGAGTTAACAAAGAAGGTAAAGAAATTTCAAGACGAGAGAGACTGGCGCCAATTTCATAATCATAAGGATGTTGCCATATCTCTTGCCCTGGAGGCGGCCGAAGTTTTAGAGCATTTTCAGTGGAAGTCGCCCGATGAAGTAAATGCTCACGCTGAATATTCGAAAGAAGAGCTTGCTGATGAACTCGCGGACGTTGCCATGTATTTATTTGAGCTTGCGGATAATCTTGGGATAGATTTGCCAAGGGCAATTGAAGCGAAAATAAAAAAGAATGCAGAGAAATACCCAATTGAAAAATCAAAAGGAAGGCACACTAAGTACAATAAGTTATAATAGGCAGCCCAAAAAACACAAAATAATTATTGACAAAATTATTCATTCTGTATAATACTGTATACATGAACGCCAGCCAAGTAATTTCCCTCAAAGAGTCAGAAGCTATCCGTGAAATTCGCAACTCCCTCATGCATGTTGGGCGTATTCCTTCCCTGCGAGAGCTAATGTCTTCCCTCGGCTATCGCTCTCCGCGTTCAGCGTCTTTAATCGTCGATAAATTAATTAAAAAGGGTGTATTGCGCCGTCGCAAAGAAAATGGCGAGCTCCAATTTATAAAAAATTTAAGCGAAGATGCTACTCGGGCGCAAACCGTCGATGTTCCCTTGATAGGGGCAGTAGCCTGCGGGACACCGGTGCTTGCCCAAGAAAATATTGAAGCCATGTTTCCTGTTTCAACCAAATTAGCTCGCCCGCCGCACCGGTATTTTTTGCTCAAGGCCAAAGGTGATTCAATGAATCAGAAAAATATTAACGATGGAGATTTAGTTTTGGTGCGCCAACAAACAGTAGCTAAAAATGGGGATAACGTCGTAGCGTTAATTGATGACAAGGCGACTATAAAAGAATTTCACAAAACGGGTGAGACGGTTGTTTTGAGGCCGCGTTCAAGAAATAAAGAGCATAAGCCGATTGTTTTGACAAAGGATTTTCAAGTGCAAGGTGTGATAGTGACGGCGATAAGAAATGTCTAAAGAACCAAAATCGATTCGACGTGTGGTTTCCCCTTTTACTGTGCCTCCACACTTTACTGGATCGATTAAAAAAAGGGGGAGAAAGATGGAGGCGTTTAATCAGGCGAGTGCATCAGACAAAAAGAATGACAGGTTTGCTTTTATTGATTTATTTGCCGGAATTGGCGGTTTAAGAAAAGGTTTTGAAGTGCTTGATGGAAAATGTGTCTTTACAAGCGAATGGAATAAATATGCGAGAGAAACTTATCTTGCCAACTATGATTGCAGACATCCAATAGCAGGTGATATCACCAAAATTGAAGCTGAAGATATTCCCAAACACGATCTTTTGCTGGCCGGATTTCCGTGCCAGCCTTTTTCCATAGCTGGCGTCTCTAAAAGAAATTCTTTAAAAAAACCACATGGTTTTCACTGCGAGGCCCAGGGAACCTTATTTTTTGATGTTGCCAGAATCCTTGATTTCCACAGACCAAAAGCTTTTCTTCTAGAAAATGTGAAAAATCTAATTAATCATGACAAAGGCAACACATTCAAGATTATCCATAAAACCTTGACGGAGGAACTAGGTTATCATGTCCAATATCGAGTTATAGATGCTCGCTCATGGGTTCCCCAGCACAGAGAACGTATTTTCATTATAGGTTTTAAGGAAAAAAATGGATTTGATTTTAAAAATATGATTTTACCGGATCCACTAGCTGGCCCGAAGCTCGGAGATATTCTTCATCGGGAGGATGGCGTGGAGAATGTTAAGCAAAATCAGCAGTTTATGGACATTAAAACAGGAAGAATTTTGGAGAAATACACATTGACGGACAAACTCTGGAATTATCTGCAGAGTTATGCTGAAAAACACAGGAAAAAAGGAAATGGATTCGGGTTTGGTCTTGTTGAACGAAATGACATTGCCAGAACATTATCTGCAAGATATTACAAAGACGGGTCTGAAATTCTTATAAAGCAGAACAGAAAAAACCCCCGCAGACTTACTCCTCGAGAATGTTCTAGGCTGATGGGTTTTGACCGTTTGAATGGCGGTGACTTTGTCATACCGGTTTCGGATACGCAGGCATACAAACAATTTGGAAATGCCGTGGTTGTTCCTGTTGTCAAAGTTGTTGCAGAACACATGGCTCGCTGGATTGTCTCACCCGAGGGTATTCAGAAAAGATATGGCAGGGAGTTGATAACGGTTGGCTGATATCGTCTCCAAGAAAAAAAGAAGCGAGATGATGTCAGGTATTCGGTCCAAGAATACTACACCGGAACTCGTCATAAGAAAAGCTCTTCATAGGCTAGGCTTTCGTTTTCGGTTACATCAATCTGATTTGCCCGGAAAGCCCGATCTTGTTTTTCAGAAGTACAGGGCTGTGATATTTGCACATGGTTGTTTTTGGCATGGGCATAAATGCCACCTTTTTAAATGGCCTTCATCTTGTTCTTCCTTCTGGAGAGAAAAAATAAGCGGGAACAGGAAAAAAGATAAAAAATCTATAGAGAAATTGTTTAGTGAAAAATGGAGAGTTCTTGTAATCTGGGAATGTGCATTTAAGGGAAAATTAAAGCTGGAACCAAAAAAGCTTTTTTCAACAACCCGCAAATGGTTAAAATCAAAAGAGAAATTCTTGGAGTTTCGTGGGAGAAATTAACGTATATGATAAGGAGATTTTGTGAAAAAACTTTTTGAAATTTACAAAGAAACAATGCTTTCTCCAAAAGAAGTTTTGGAGAAAGCATTGCGGAGAGCTATGCCGCAAACCTTTACAGTTGTTTATGCCAAAAAGAATTTTAGCAAAATTATAGATAAAATTGGCGATGAGGCTTACAAGGTTTTCTTGACAGAGCAGGAAATGGCAGGGAAGAGAGCTATAAAAAAATATTTTACCAGCTTGATTCCAAGTTCTTCTACCAGAAAATCGTCAATTGAAAAAGTGGCAAACAATTTCAAGGAATTTGACCGTTTCTTTTTATCGTTGGCGCAATCGAGAAAGCCGCGAGCAGGAAGCACGTTTGAATGGATCATAAAGGGCCTGTTCAAGAAATTGAATTATCCTTTCGCCGAACAGCAAGTAATTAACGGCAAGCCGGATTTTTTGATGCCCGCCAAGACGCATTATGACAAGAACCCCATGGATTGTATTATTTTTACTGTTAAAACAACTGTCCGTGAGCGATGGCGACAGATAGTGACGGAAGGGACGCGGGGTTTGGGCTTTTTCCTTGCGACTGTGGATGATAAAATATCAGATAATCAGTTAGCAGAAATGCTAAGGAACCGCATCTATCTCGTTGTTTCTTCAAAATTAAAGGCGAAGGTGCCTCATTATAAAACGGCCGCAAATGTAATTTCATTTGAACAATTTTTTCGCGATCATTTAGATCCTGCAGTCAAGCGGTGGAAAAAAGTGAAGGTTATCAAATAACAGCAAATATTTAGATGCCTGTTTCAAAGGAATCAAAAGCGATTTAAGTCAGATTCTTTATGAAAAATAAACCGAAACAACTATAAAATTCAACAACCGACACTATAAAGCTCGAGTACTAAGTATGGGAGACTTGGGATTGGTGAATGTTTGCTCAACGGCATTGAATAGGCTCCTTGTTTCCAAAGAGGGCGATTACGTCTCTGATGAAGCTAGGCATATTGATGAACAAATCTTTTATTTTGTAACTTCGTCCAGTTTTAAATTATTTGATCAGGATTTGGTTTGTAAAATACTTAAGGAAATGTATTAAAATAATTTAAACCGTTTCTAATTTACTCTTTGGGGTATAAATGGTTATGTTAGAAGTGTCCGGGATAAAATTTAGCGGATAGCGTTTAGTGAAGATAGGAGTAAAATTGGGCGATTTTGGCCGGCGGCCAAAATCGCCCTCTATTATTCCCCCAGGGTAGAGAGAGTTAGATTCCAGGTGTACCGGACCTGCCCGGGTTCAAAACCGTGAAAAATTGTGCTTTTTATTATTTATTCACTGTTTTGTTGACAAAAGAGTGAATACAGCTATACTTAATCTATGACAAAGATATCAAATTTCTTTAATGCAATCAATGGTTTACGGCAACGTTACTATAGCGCGTCTGCCGGAAAGCAGGCTCTTTTAACATTGCTTAGTGAAGCAGAAGTGGCCGAACAGGTGTATAACTCTAATGCGATTGAGAACAGCACGCTAACTCTTGAAGAAACAGAGAAGATATTGCTGCAGATAGATTTGGACAGATATATTTCTGAGAGGGAAATTTTTGAAGCTAAAAATTTGGCGCGAGTCGTTTCCTATATTGAAAAGAAAGCAAAAGAGCAGGAGCTTGACATTGATGTCATCTTGTCGTTGCACAAAATGCTTATCTCAAATATTCGCGATGATGTGGCCGGAAGATTCCGCAAAGACAATGAGTGGGTGAGGGTTGCCAGCCACATAGCGCCGGACCCAAAGGAAGTTGTGGAAAGGCTGGAAAAGATGTTTGTAAAGTATTATTCAAGCAGCCACGAAAATATCATTAAGCGCATCGCGTTACTGCATTTAACATTTGAATATATTCACCCGTTTGTTGATGGTAACGGCCGCATCGGCAGAGTCATCAATAATTATTTGCTTATTCGAGAAGGTTTTGTGCCGATCAATATTAAATTTATTGATAGAAAAATGTATTATGAGGCGTTTAAAGAATTTGATCAAAAAAATACCGCCGCTATCATGGAAGACATCGTTGGCAAAGCCATCACAAACAGTTATCATAAAAGGCTCGCGTATTTAGAAGGTAAGCACATCATGCCGTTGTCTGAATACGCAAAAAAGAATAAAATATCACACTCCAACCTGATCAATAAAGCAAGCCGTCAAACCATAGAAGCATTTTTAGAAAAAGGGATTTGGAAAATTGGCACGCCTCGGCCTCGCGCTTAAGGAAAGCGCGATTTCGAAGATTCCCGGATTCCGGGGGCATTGCATCTAATTAATCTCATGACAAAACCCACCTCAATTACATTAGATCCGCAAAAGTACACTGAAAAAGAAATTCAGGCGTGCATCGCGCTTTTGAACGACCTTGTTCAAAACAGCGCTCAGCTCGCTTATCTTTCTGAAGAACAAAGGATCGCGCTGTTTACCGCCGCCGGACGGCTCTCGCGCCCTGACCGCATGGAGCGCAGGAAAAGAAAAAGAGAGAGCCGGTATGTTAAACGACAAAGGGTTGTTAATTACGAGCGAAGCGCGCGCAGGAACACCGGAATCCGCACGGCGCGGGAGGAGACGGTTTTTAACGCGCCTTTACAGATTACCGACGAGAGTGTTGCTAAAGAGCGGCCCGAGTTAAAATCCCCTCGAGATTGTTATGTTTGCAAAGCCCCGTTTACGCGCTTGCATTTTTTTTATGATGCCATGTGCCCGACGTGCGCCGAATTTAATTATGCCAAGCGTTTTCAGACAGCGCCGCTTTCGGGTAAGGTCGCTTTTATTACCGGATCGCGGTTAAAGATCGGTTATCAATCGACTCTAATGATGCTTCGCGCGGGCGCCAGCGTCATCGCTACGACGCGCTTTCCGGTTGATTCCGCTATTCGCTATTGCAAAGAAAAAGATTTTTCCGATTGGAAGGATCGCCTGCACGTTTACGGCCTGGATTTGCGCCACACGCCCAGCGTTGAAATTTTCTGTAATTATATTGAACAAAAATATGACCGCCTTGATTTTCTCATTAACAACGCGGCCCAGACGGTCCGCCGTCCGCCGGGATTTTACAGTCATTTGATGGCTAATGAAAATTTAAGGTTTGATCAACTTAATGAAGACGTGCGCGGCCTTCTTTATCCTTTTGAAGAGTGCAAGGCCGCGCTGATTCCCCAATTGCGAGGCAATGTGGCAACCGAGTCCGCTTTAACAACCGGCGCCTGGAACGGCCGGATGCCGGGGATCGGCCTTTATGCCTCCGCGCGCCTTTCGCAGATTCCTTACACGCATGACCACAGTTTGCCCGTCGAGAAAGTTTTTCCCAAAGGAAAACTCGATGCGGATTTGCAGCAAGTCGATTTGCGCGAGACCAACAGCTGGCGCCTTCGTCTGGGCGATATACCGACCTCTGAAATGATTGAACTCCAGCTTGTGAATGCGATTGCGCCTTTTGTTTTGTGCAATAAATTGTCGGGAATGATGAAACGCGAAAACACCGGGCAAAAACATATTGTGAATGTTTCCGCGATGGAGGGGAAGTTTCATCGCTACACCAAAACCGACCGCCATCCGCATACCAACATGGCTAAGGCCGCGCTTAATATGCTGACGCACACATCCGCAAGCGATTTAGCGAAATACGGTATTTTTATGAACGCGGTCGATACCGGATGGGTGACGGACGAAGACCCGATTCTTCTGGCGGCGCGAAAACAGGAAGAACACGATTTTCAGCCGCCCCTGGATATTGTTGACGGCGCCGCGCGCGTCTGCGATCCTTTCTTCGACGGGATTAATAGCGGCAAACACTGGTGCGGAAAATTCCTCAAAGATTATTTTCCGGTAGATTGGTAAATGAGGGCATAACTTATGGAGCTCTTTGGGCGACATAAGTTAGCGCCCGAATTTATCCCCTGGATACATTCTACCCGCCTGTCGGCGGGCGGGCAAGAATGCAGGGGGGAAACAAGTCTTGCAAGAAGCGTGCGGAAATGTGCGAAAAAGCCGCCCTGTCAAAATTCCTCAATTAACACTTGATGCGTTTTATAGGGAAGGGTATATTGAAGCCGTAGTTTAAAAAACGTGGTGCTGTTCGAAGGGGTAAATCCGCCACACGACAAATAACAAAAACCTTCGCGGTCTAAAAGACTGCGAAGGCTTTTTATTTTATAGCGCCTAAAAATTTTACATAATGGCTTGGAAAACGCTTTGGCGGAAAGGAGGGGAAAGGCATTATGCCGGGTGTTTGAAAGCCATCGGGAAATTCAATAGTTAATAGTGTCAGGAAAGGAAATAAAAATGGACGGCGGAAAAATATTTAAGGACTCACAGGTGGTTGTTCTCGGCGTTTGCATTGCTGTCGCGACGATTGTTTCAAGCGTTATTCTTTCGCAGGGGTTTATGAAGGTGATGAAGTTTACGAAAGAAGTCATTCTCGTGACTGGATCAGCGCAAAAGGAAATCAAAAGCGATTACATTGTCTGGAAAGGGTCATTCGCCCGCCGGCAGACGGATCTTCCGTCGGGTTACAAGAAACTAAAGGAAGACTTGGAGCGTGTTAAAATTTATTTGCTTTCAAAGGGTGTGGAGGAAGAAGAGATCATCCCCTCGCAGATCTCCACCGCGACGATATTCAAGAAAAGCAAGGAGGGCAAAGACACAAACGAAATTGAAGGCTATGAGCTCTCCCAGGTTGTTGAGATTCGTTCAACCGATGTCGGCAGGGTTGATCTTATTTCGCGGGATTCCACGGAGCTCATTAACGACGGCATTCAATTTATTTCTGATGCGCCGCGGTATTTTTATACAAAGCTTGATCAGCTTAAAATTGAGATGCTCGCCAAGGCCACCGAAAATGCGAAGCTAAGGGCCGAAAGCATGGCCAAGTCAACCGGCAATAATGTCGGCGCCATCCGCTCGGCCAAGATGGGGGTTTTCCAGATAACGCCGGTTACCTCGACGGATGTTTCCGACTGGGGAGAAAATGACACAAGCTCTTTTGATAAGAAAGTGATGGCGGTTGTGTCGGCCTCTTTTGCCATAAACTAATTTCCCGTTTTGTAGGCGGTTGACGGCTTTGTTTTTGTGATAAAATAACTGTATGCTTGAGCACAGTTCAAAATTCACCTTCCGCTTTAACCCAGATTTTGTGCATTCGAGCACAAAATCTGCCCATGCGGGCCGACTGATTAAATCTCTGCGAGATTTAATCAAGCTGTCGGGGTTGAATTTAAACGTCCTTTTATGAGTAAAATTTCCGATCAGAGTCATAAGTACACGTTTAAATTCAAAGACAAAAAGGTTGTTTTTAATAGAGCCCCGAGCGATCCTGAATTTTATCCCTTCGCCAAGGCCCTTCTTTACGCGCTTTACCACAAAAAATATCCCACGATGCGCGTTGAGGCAAAAGTGGATGAGCGCTTTCAACCGGATTTAAGCGCTCAAAGCTATGACGGGTCCATGATTTTCTGGGCGGAGGTGGGAAGCGTTTCTATCGGTAAGATTGAAAAACTTTTTAAGAAATACCGCCAGGCGCATTACGCCTTTGCCAAATTAGAGAAAGATGTCGCGAATTTTACCAAACAATTGGACAGGCTCGCCGAAGATGCCCACACGCTGCCTTTTGTCGAAATTGTTGTGTACCCCCAACATTTTGCCGAATGGAATGTGAGCGAAGAGGGGGATGTTTTTGTCCGCAGGGAAGATGTGAATATTATCGTTTGGAATGAACCTAAAGGCATGGTTAAACATTATTGATTAAACGCTCGTCAAAAGAACCGCCTGCCCGTAAAATATAGCTATGTTAAAACACAAAACACTTATTTTGAGCCGAAAAGATGTCGTCGCTTTAGTTGACATAAAAAGCGTGATTCACGCTGTTGAATCGGCGTTTTGGGAATATGGCAAGGGGCGCGCGAAAATGCCTCCAAAGATTTATCTTGATTTGAAAGAATTTGGAGGCGATTTTCGCGCCATGCCGGCCTATGTGGGAAAGTTTAAACTTGCAACGCTCAAATGGGTCAACGCCCATCCGTCCAATCCGTGTTTGGGATTTCCGGCGGTGATGGCGGTCTTGATTGTCAGCGATCCAAAGACAGGTTATCCTTTGGCCATCATGGACGGAACGCTGGCGACGAGCCTTCGCACCGGAGCGGGCGGGGCGGTCGCGGCAAAATATTTGGCAAGAAAGAATTCCCGCGCTGTGGGGCTGGTTGGTTGCGGCGTGCAGGCGCGCACCCAGCTTGCGGCGCTTCGGGAAATATTTAAAATTGAAGAAGTGCGTGTCTGGGGCCATGAAACGGCGCTTGTAAAGAAATTTATCCGTGATATGAGAAAATCGGGTGAGGTGATGACGGCGGCCGCCGGTATTCAAAAATGTGTGGCGGCCGCCGATATCATCGTTACCACAACACCGTCTCGAAAACCCATTGTTCAATCCCCATGGATCGCTGACGGAGCGCACATTAATGCTATCGGCGCGGACGCCCCGGGAAAAGAAGAATTAGACCCCAAGATTCTCAAGCGCTCCAAAATCATTGTTGACGATTTCGAACAGGCCTCCCATAGCGGCGAAATCAACGTTCCTTTCGGCAAAGGAATATTAAATAAAAAAGATATCCACGCGACGCTGGGCGAAATTATCGCCGGAAAAAAGAAGGGCCGCGCATCCGCGCGCGAAATAACGGTCTTTGATTCAACGGGCCTGGCTATCCAAGATGTCGCCATTGCCGGTCTTATTTATCGGGCGGCGTTAAAGAAAAAAATCGGGCGCCGGGTGGAAATTATTTAACGTCTATGGCTATGAATCCAATCAATCTGATGAGCGGCGGCATTCAGCGCTCAAATCTTTTTTTACACATGCCTTTGTTCGATGAAATATTTTACGAAGGCTATTTGGAAGGGGCGGTGAGAAAATACAAGGCCATCCGGGAGGATCAATCCTGCAAAATTCTCGGACTCAACGTTATCCGTAAAGACGAAGATATTATTTGGGATGCCCTTGAAGATTTGATCAAGCGAAGCGTGGCGCAGGCGAGCCAGGGCGTCCATGGGATTTATGTTTTTGATTTACTGACGGTGGACATTCATAATGAAGTCAAAACGTTTAATTTAAACGAATTATCAACGGTGATTGCCAACCACGCGGCCAAGTTAAAGCCGGGGGAAACGCGCCTGGTTCAGTATTCGACGGTTTTTGGCTTTCTGCAGAAATTGGTCGCCGAAGACTGGGGGAAAATTACCTTAAAGACTTCGGTCGAGGTTTTCGCCGACAAGCCCGCTTTCCTTGATTTACTCATTAAGCAATTGATTAAGAATTTTGAGTTTGCCCATGACCCGGGAATTTTGATCTTGAATGACCTAAGCCAAAACCCGCTTTTTGACCTCAAAGATTCTTTGCAGCAAACCCGGCTAAGAAAGGTGATTAGCGAACAGATTCCGCAATCCATTGAGTTTCTGCCGGAAGTTTACATTCAGGACAAAAACGGTGTTTATGAACTCTTATCAAGTTCCGTTGTGAAATAAGGATTGCGCATCATTGCCCCAAAAGAGATATAATACGCGAAGGCAGGGGGATTCTTAGCAACGCCAGACCGTTATTTTTTCATACTCATGGGAATTTTGCCAGACAAGCGCCGGCCATGTTGGATTTTTGCACTCGGGATTTTTGTGGCATTGACATGGCCGGCGCCCGGTTTTTCCCAAGCGCAAGATTCACCTCAAACGCTTGTCTTTGTTGATGGCGCCGCAGCCCCCGCGAGAAACAACAGCGCATGTTTCGACTGCCACGGTGATCCCAACAGCCCGCCGTTCCTCGATTCTAAAAAATTCACATCTTCGGTTCACGGAAAAAATCTTTGCACGGATTGCCATACTGATCTTATCGGAAGTGATTTTCCCCACGATTCGCCAGTAACTCCCGTTAATTGCGCCGCGTGTCACGCGCCCCAGGAAGCCCAGTTTGCCGACAGCCTTCACGGCAGAGCGCTGGCACAAAAAGACAGGCTGGCGCCGCGCTGCCAAAGCTGTCACGGGGCGCACGATATTGTTTTTGTTAAAGACAAAGATTCAAACGTTGCGCCGCTTCGCATTCCTTTTGTCTGCGGTTCCTGTCACAGCGAAGGCCGCCCTGTCCAAATGCAGCGCGATATCCATGAAGATCATATCCTGGAAAATTACTCCGAGAGTATCCACGGAGAAGGACTTTTAAAAAAGGGCCTTAGCGTAAGCGCGACCTGTGTTTCCTGCCACCGGGCCCATCAAATCCTCACACATACAGACCCGCGCTCCTCCATCGCGCGGGAAAACATCACCGAAACCTGCCTTGCATGTCATAGTCAAATCGAAGAGGTGCACCGCAAAGTGATTAAAGGGGAACTGTGGGAAAAAAATCCGCAGATGATTCCCGTCTGCGTTGATTGCCATCAGCCCCACAAAATCCGAAAGGTTTTTTACGATCAGGGCGTCGCGGATAATGATTGCCTGATGTGCCACTCGAAAAATGACATCGCCTCTTCTCGCGACGGGCATTCTCTGTTTGTCGACGCCCAACAATTATCGGGATCGGTCCACGCGAAGGTGTCCTGCGCCAAATGCCACACGGAGGTTTCTATCGCCAAGGCAAGGCCGTGCGAAACGATTACCAAAAAAGTCAACTGCGCGGTTTGCCATAATCAGCAAGTCGAGATGTACGGGCAGAGCATCCACGGAAAATTGTTTCAGGAAAATAATCCCAACGCGCCAACCTGTACGGAATGCCACGGGACGCATAGGATGCTTGCCAAAATAAATCCGGCATCTTCCACCTATCCGACAAACGTGCCCGCGCTTTGCGCCCGCTGCCATCGGGAAAATGAAAAAGCCGCCGTCCGGTATAAAGGATCAGAACATGAAATCACTGAGCATTATACCGAAAGCATCCACGGCAAGGGCCTGCTTAAAAGCGGGCTTGTGGTCACAGCCATGTGCACCAACTGTCATACGGCGCATCGTGAGCTTCCGGCCGCAGATAGCACATCCAGCGTCAACCGTGATAATATTGCCGCCACCTGCGCCAAATGCCACCAGGGTGTTTACGAAAAATACATTAAAAGCATTCACGCCGCCGGAAAAAGCAAACATCCCGGCCCACTGCCCGTCTGCAACGATTGCCACAGCGCGCACACCATCAAGCGGACGGACAAGGATCAATTCAAATTTGAAATCATGAATGTGTGCGGAAAATGCCATGAAGATATCGCGCGCACGTACTTCGACACGTTTCATGGGAAAGTAGTGAAGCTCGGATACGCGAAAACCGCCAAATGCCACGATTGCCACGGCTCACATGAAATTCTTTCTATCACAAATCCGCGTTCCACATTGAGCCGTGAGAATATCGTTGCCACGTGCCAGAAGTGCCATCCCGGGGCCACACGGCGCTTCGCGGGTTATCTGACGCATGCCACGCACCACGACCCTCAAAAGTATCCGTGGATTTTTTGGACATTCTGGTTTATGACGTCGCTTTTGATAGGAACTTTTACGGTGAGTTTCCTTCATACATTGTTGTGGCTGCCCAAATCTCTTGAAATGAGACGATTACATCCGCCCAAACCATACGATCCGTCCGAAAAGCAATATGTCCGTTTTCCGCTTTTTTACCGGATTTTGCACGCGATTATGATTATCAGCTTTTTGACGTTGACCATCACGGGGATGACGCTCAAATTTTCCTATGCCAAGTGGGCCATCTTTTTGTCGTCTTTGTCGGGTGGATTTGAGGTTTCCGGATTTTTACACCGCTTTGCCGCCGTGCTTTTGTTTGGAATCTTTTTCGCGCATATCGGAGATCTTGTCCGGCGCAAGAAAAAGGAAATCGGCGGCTGGAAAGAAATGCTTTTGGGCCCCAACACAATTCTTTTTACCGCAAGAGACGTTCGGGAATTTATCAAGACGATGAAGTGGTATATGGGCAAAGGGGAGCGCCCATCTTACGGGCGATGGACGTATTGGGAGAAATTTGATTACTTTGCCGTCTTTTGGGGCATCGCGATTATCGGTACATCGGGCCTTATGTTGTGGTTTCCGGAAGTTTTTACCCGCGTTTTGCCGGGATGGGTTATTAATGTGGCAACGATTGTCCACAGCGACGAGGCTTTGCTGGCGGCCGGATTTATTTTTACCATTCATTTCTTTAACACGCATTTTCGGCCCGAAAAATTTCCGATGGACACGGTTATTTTTACCGGCCGCATGTCGTTGGAGGAATTGAAGCACGAACGGCCGTTGGAATATGAGGCGCTTGTTACCAAAAATGAATTACAAAAGCATTTAGCCGATCCCCTGGCGCCTCAAACAGTCCGGATGATGAAAATCTTCGGCTGGCTGGCGCTTGTCGTGGGATTGACGTTGACGGTCTGCATCATTTATGCGATGATTTTTGGGTATAAATAATCGAATCGGCATAAGAATAATCGCGAAGGTAAAAGAAAAAATGGCTATCCCGACAATCAAATGGGTCAACGGCGCGGCAAAAATTATTGACCAAAGACAGCTTCCCGCGAGGCTTACATTTATCGTCTGCGAAGACGTGAAAACAATGTGGCATGCGATCAAGGTTTTGGCCGTGCGGGGCGCCCCGGCCTTGGGTGTGGCGGCGGCGTTTGGAGTACTTTTAGGATTAAAAGGGTTTAGGGGAAAGGGCCGAGGAGAATTTGATTCTTATGCGGAGAAAGTTTGCGATTACATCGGCACGTCGCGCCCGACGGCGGTGAATCTTTTTAACGCGCTTGAGCGGATGAAAGGCGTTTTACAGCGCCATCCGAAAGCATCCGTTGAGCAGGCAAAAAAACTTCTGAAAAAAGAAGCCCTGGCGATTTTCGAAGAAGACAGAAAAGTCTGCCGCGCGATGGGAAAATTCGGGGCGAGGCTCATCAAGAATCACTCGCGCATTCTTACGGTTTGTAACGCCGGGGCGCTGGCGACCGTTGATTACGGGACGGCGCTGGGTGTCATGTATAGCGCTAAGGCGAAAGGAAAAAGATTTAAAGTGTATTCGTGCGAAACGCGGCCACTTCTGCAGGGCGCACGGCTGACAACGTGGGAGCTTTTGCGCGAAGGAATCGATACAACTTTAATCTGTGACAATATGGCGGCAACGCTGATGAAGCAAAAGAAAATCGACGGCGTTTTTGCCGGGGCGGACCGGATTGCCACAAACGGAGATACGGCCAACAAAATCGGAACTTATGGCTTGGCGGTGCTGGCAAAACATCATCGTATTCCCTTTTATATCGTGGCGCCGCTTTCAACATTTGACCGCAATATTAAAAGTGGAAAACAAATTCCCATTGAGGAGCGAGATATCCGCGAGGTGACAGAATTTGCCGGCCGGCCGACAGCCCCCAAAGGCGTTAAGGCCTACAACCCCGCTTTTGATGTGACGGACAGTAAGCTGATTACCGCGATTGTCACGGAGTGGGGAATTATCCGCCCGCCTTTTACAATCAATATCAAAAGAATTCTCAAAAATGCGTAAACGTTTGTCCGATGTGGGCGAATTTGGATTAATCGCCGCGCTTTCAAAATTGGTTCATAAAAGTCCATCCGTTATCAAAGGCATTGGCGACGATTGCGCGGTCATCAAAACGCCCGACGGGGAACATTTGCTTTTAACAGCGGATATGCTGGCCGAAGGCGTTCATTTTACAAGGAAAATGGGCGCGAGGGCCATTGGGCATAAAGCGATGGCCTGCAGTGTTAGCGATATTGCCGCGATGGGCGGTGTGCCGGTGGCGGCGGTTGTTTCTTTGGGGGCGCCGCCTGATTTAAATATCAGCTTTGTGAAGGATTTATACCGCGCCATGAATTCCGTTGCTAAAAAGTTTCATTTCGATATTATTGGCGGTGACACGATCAAGACAAAAACGATTGTGATGAACGTGGCGATGATCGGCAAAACAAGGAATAAAAAATTTGTGTTACGCTCCGGCGCCCAAAAAGGAGATTATATTTTTGTGACGGGGGCGCTCGGCCGGTCTTATAAGAGCGGAAAACATTTGAGCTTCACGCCGCGCCTCTTTGAGGCGCGGCGTCTGATGGAAAATTTCCGGCCGAGCGCCATGATCGATATTTCCGACGGGCTCGCGGGAGATTTGGGGCACATTTTAAAGGAAAGTAAAGCCGGGGCGGTTTTGTATGAAAAACTTATTCCAAAAACAAAAGGCGCGGATTTAAAAGAAGCGCTTTATGACGGCGAAGACTTTGAGCTCCTTTTTACGCTCCCGGCCCGCGAAGGCCGGCGGATGATCATCGAGAAACAAAAATTCCCATTTCATTATATCGGCAGTATTGTTGATCAAAAAGAAGGATTTATTTTACTTACGTCCCAGGGTAAAAGAACGCCGGTCAACAAAAAAGGCTTCACGCATTTTTAATCCCCATGATAAGTTTTTTATCCACAAAAAAAGAAGAAACAATCAGGTTTGGCGCGCGGCTGGCCAAGCTTCTTAAAAAAGGGGACATTGTCTGTCTTTTTGGTGATTTGGGAAGCGGAAAAACCACCTTTACTAAAGGCATCGCCAAAGGCCTTGGCATCAAAGAGGCGCTTGTCAACAGCCCGACCTTTGTTTTGATGAATGAATACGACGGAAAAATTCCTCTTTTTCATTTTGATTTATACCGCGTTGACAACACAAAAGAAATTTCCGCCATCGGCTACGAAGATTTTTTTTATGACAACGGAATCACTGTTGTTGAATGGGCGGATAAGTTAGGAGAGCTTTTACCGAAGGATTACATTAAGGTGGAATTCTCTCATAAAAATGAAAACAAGCGGGGGATTCGCTGTTCGGCCGTCGGAAGGCGCGCCAAAGATATTATCGCGGGTTTAAAGAAATGAAAATATTAACCGTGGAAACATCCAGCCGGCATTTCAGCCTGGCTTTCTCAGATGGTGATTGTGTGATTGTCGAGAAAAGTCTGGTGCTGGATAAAATCCTTTCGGATTCGATTATTCCGTCTGTTGAGGAAGTTTTGCGAAAGGCCAAGACGCCTTTAACTTCGCTCGACGGGTTTGCCGTTGGTTTGGGGCCGGGCTCTTTTACAAGCCTGCGCGTGGGTTTGGCAACTGTTAAGGCCTTCGCGTTTGCTTCTGGAAAGCCGATCGTCGGAATTCCCAGTTTGGATGCCACGGCTTTCGGTGTGCCATCAACTCAAAAAGATATTTGCGTTATTGCCGATGCCAGGCGTAACCTTGTTTACGCGTGTTTTTATACAAAGAAAAACGCAGCGTTCAAACGTAAATCTGAGTATCTTCTTTGTGGTCTTGATGAAGTCATAAAAAAAATAAAGTCCGATACGGTTTTTGTAGGAGACGGCGTTCCTTTACTTAAAGAAAAGCTGGAGGCCGGCCGCAAAATGAATTCGAAGGCGCCGTTGATAAGTTTCGCGCAGGAAAAATTTTGGTATCCTAAGGCCAGCGCGCTTGCGTGTTTGGCCGCCAGGCGCTTTGCGCGAAAGCAATTCGACAATCCCGACACGCTTATTCCTTTGTACCTGTATCCCGATGATTGCCAGGTGGGGAAGCCATGACGCCACTTCGAAATAACCCGCCGTATTATTCCGCGTGGGCAGAAATTGATTTAAAGGCCATCGTCGGCAATTTCCGCCTTCTTTGTGCCGTGGCCGGAAAGACGACGCGGATGTTGTGCGTTGTCAAAGCCGATGCCTACGGGCACGGGATGGTTGAGGTGTCGCGCGCGCTTCAAAACGCGGGGGCCGATTTCTTTGGCGTGGCCGATATTGGCGAGGGAATAACCTTAAGGCAAAACGGAATTCGAAAACCTATTCTGCTTTTTGAAAATCCTCCCGCAAAATACATCAAAACCATTGTCGAATACCGGTTGACGCCGACCATTTGCACGCGTGAACTTGGCGCAGCCTTAAACCGTTTTGCGAAAAAATCCAGGAAAACAATCAGTGTCCACGTGAAGGTTGATACCGGCATGGGGCGGCTGGGTGTTTGGCACCGGGAGGCTGTCGAATTTCTTTTGTTTGTTAAAAAACTTTCCGGATTGCGCCTCGAGGGGATTTACACGCATTTTCCATCCGCTGATATCGACGAGCGGTTCACAAAAAATCAGATACGCGATTTTCAATCGTTGGTTAAAGAGCTCCGCCGTCTTGGTGTAGATGTTCCTTTTATTCACGCGGCCAACAGCATGGGGCTTGCGCGTTACCACGAAAAAGTTTTCAATCTGGTGAGGCCCGGCCTCATGCTTTACGGCATGCACCCTTCTTCTGCCTCCAGGGAGAAAATTCGCCTCAAGCCCGCGTTGAGCGTTAAATCCCGAATCATGTTTGTTAAGAATATCGCGAAAGGCCGCAGTATTAGTTACGCGCGGACTTTTGTCGCTTCAAAGCCGATGCAGGTTGCCACGATTCCTATCGGATATAACGACGGTTATTTTCGTTCGCTTTCCAATAAAGCCAGCGTACTGATTGATGGTATTTTATGCCCGGTTGTGGGGCGCGTGACCATGGATCAGATTGTCGTGGATGTGACAAAAGTTCGTAAGCCGCGCGTTGGAATGGAAGTGGTTTTAGTGGGGAATCAAAAAAGAAATTTCATTTCCGCCGATGATATTGCATCATGGGCGGGAACCATCAGCTACGAAATAACCTGCAGTCTTGGAAATCGTTTAGCGCGGTTTTATCGCCCGTCAAAAGATTAAAACCGCGCTCTAATCAAAGCAAAAGCTGTTGTTAAAAAGATAAACGGCGCCATCCACGCCGAAACAAAAGGCGCAAGAAGCCCGCCTTTGCCCAGCGCCAAACCGATAGCATTAATCACATAAAAGAAAAATCCCAGCGCAATCGCGATCCCCAGTGATGTAAAGGTAAGGCCTTTTCTTCGCCCCGTGACCAGCGCCAGCGGCAATCCGACTAAGATAATGGCAACATTACCGAAGGGAAAAGCAATCTTTTGATGTAAATCGACGCGAAGATTATTGATGGCTTTTAACGCGCCGCTTCGCTCAAAGCGCTTGATATAACTGTCGAGCTGGCGGATATTCATCGAAGAAACATCCAGCCGCTGCTTGAGAAAATCCTGCGGGGTTTCCTTGATATCCATCAGTTTTTCCTCGAAATATTTTACACCCTCCGAACGGTTTAAATCAGTGGAATCAAACGCGGTCATTTGACAGTGGTACAATTTCCAGGCGATCCCCGTCCATTTTCCCTTGAGCGCGACAATCTTCTCGCGGATATTTTGCGTGTCGTCGTGGGTAATAATCGTGATTCCCTCCAAAGTGAAGCTGTTGGGGTCAAAGGTATCGATAAAATAAAGCCGGTTTTTCAATCCGTAAAAGGTCAGGTTTTTAATCTTCTCCATCTTTTTACGGTTGGTATCGGTTTCAAGAATGATGTGCTGGTCGCGTATTTCATTGGAACTTGATGTTGCCTGGGGGACAAAGCGTTCGTTCATCCAGAAGGTGAATGCCGAAACAATCAAGGCGAAGCACAACGCCGGCCTTGTCACCATCCAAAAATTCATGCCGGCTGTCCGAAGCGCCACGATTTCATTATCATGGCTCAAATGCCCGAAGGTTAAAAGAACCGCGATCAAGCAGGCGATGGTTGAGGTTTGAACAATGATAATGGGGAAGAAGGAAGCGTAGTAACGAAGGAGGATTTCCAGAGGAACTTTACGGTTAATGATTTCGCTTAAGTTGCTGGCGACGTCAATCAGGACGTAAAGAAAACAGAAAATCAAAATCGTCGAAAAAAATACGCTCAAAACTGATTTGACAATATGGCGGTCTACGATACGCATAAGCGGTAATTCAGATAAAGGGCCAAAAATCCGGCAACGACGTTGGGAGCCCACATGGTTAAGGCGGGCGGCGTAATATTTTGAATACTCAAGGCCTCGCAACCCAGCGACAACAGATAATACACGGCGGCGCAGAGAATGGCGAGGGCGATATTCGCGGTTTTTTCCCGTCGGTGGGTAAAAACGGCGATGGGAAAACCAAGAAGGATGAAAACCAAAGCGGAAAACGACCACGTGATCTTGCGGTGGTATTCCGCGATGAGAGGGGAGATGTCAACGGAAACGTCTTTGAGGTTTTTGATTTTTTCTTTAAGCTCCTTGAGCGTCATTCCTTTTGGTTTTTTATCAACATTTTTTGATTCGCCCGCGTTCATGTCCAGGGTCATAAAGTAGTTTTTAAAGTTAAGCTTGTAAAAGTTGTTGGGATTTTCAAAATTCGGCTCATCGGATGTGCCGTTCATCAATTTCAGTTTGATTTTACTTTCGCCGGGAACGGGCGTAAATTCGCCTTCTTTGGCAATAATGGTGCGCGTGGGTTTTCCGTTAGGCTGGGGCTGGTAGATGCGGACGTTGTAAAGATGGTTTCCTTCAATGCGATAGATAAACAAGATCTGGTCTTTAAAGGCATTGATAAAGGCGCCGGCCTCCAAAGCGGCGGTGGGATTTTTTGTCCCGATGTCTTTTAAGATTTCTCTTTGCCTCTGATGGGCGTAGGGGATAATTCGTTCATTGAGGATAACGGAAAAAAGGCTTAAAACGACACCCACCGTGATGAGAGGAAAAAGGAGTTTCTTAAGATGAATACCGTTGGCGCGCATGGCCAGGATTTCATTGTCCGAGGAGAAGCGGCTGAAGGCCAGGATGACTGTTGTCAAGCACGCGATGGGAAGCGTATAACCCAAAAGAAGAGGGGCGTAGAGAAGGAACATCTTCCCGATGGAGACAAGGCTGACGCCTTTGTTAATGACCATGTTGGCCAGGCGAATCAGGTTTCCCAAAAGAAAAACGCAGGTGAGGATGCTGACGGAAAGAAAGAAGGGGACGACGCATTCCCGCAGGATATAGTTTCTTATGATTCGCATTTATGAAGTCGCAATGGCCAGGGTTAATACGTAAACGCTTTTCGCGCCGTTTTCCTTTAACGTCCGCGCGATTTCTGAAGCTGTCGCGCCGGTTGTCAAAAGATCATCGACGACCAACACGGATTTGTCTTTGAATACAGACGGAGACGTTATTGTAAAAGCTCCGTGGATGTTTGTCCAGCGCTCTTTTTTGCCCAAGAGGGCTTGATGGCGGGTGTGGCGCTTTTTTATGAGGCTTCCCACCGGCAGGGGAATGGAAAATTTCTTTGAAATACCCTCCGAGAGCATCAGCGACTGGTTAAATCCCCGTTCACGCAGCCGCGCGGGATGCAAGGGCGCGGGGATAACCACATCCATCGGTCTTAAATCGATTTGGTAGCGCTCAATAAAAAGAAAAATGAGCTTTAAGAAAGTTTTTCGAAGCGCTGTTTTGTCCCGGTATTTGAAAAGGTGAATCAAATCCTGCATGGTTTGATTATAGACGGTGGCGGCCCAAATCCGGTCGAAGTGATAGGGTATGCTTTGGCATTGACGGCAGACAGTTTCTTTTTGCTGTGCATCTAAACTGCGCGAACATTTTTGACAAAAAGGCGGCGCGTTAAATTCAATTTTATTGAGGCAGGAGAGGCACAAGGCGTCGCCTTCGGTTTGGGGCGGTAAGTTTTTCTTGCACAAAAGGCACGCCGGAGGATAGATGAGATCGAGAAAAGCGCGGTAGAATTCTTTCAACACAAGCGCCATTTTAACATGGGGTATTTTTTATGTAAAGCAAGGCCCTCGGTAAAATACAACTGGAAATCCCGGAGCGGCAATCAGAGAATCGCCTTGTCAGTGTTGAAGAGGGAAGATATAATACAACTGGTTTTATTGTGGTTTTTAAAATTATAAAGAGGAGGCGAGGATGAAAAAGATTATCGGCCTATGCGTTTTGGCGGTTTTTTTGTGCGCCAACGGTTTTGCTCTTGAATCGGACCTGAAAATCTCCGGCAAGGAAGAAATCGTGAAATTTTCGGATGAAGATTTGACCTCAGCCTATATCGATGCCGCCGTCGAAATTGAGGCCAGCAAGACACTGCACAACACATCGGGGTTTATGCCCAAGGAATACAAGGAATTTAAGGATCTTTTGCGCTACCGTATTTTGCTTTTGAATGAAATTAAAAAGCGCAAACTTGAAGCGCCGGCGCTTTGATTTGATTGATCAGAAACGAAAAGGAAAAAATTTTAGAAGCTGAA
>ORJL011142174.1_pt1 | contig 25595 bp, 29 predicted proteins | sample 1779941 | NCBI WGS metagenome assembly ORJL01 (sample SAMEA104232317, study PRJEB22302) | groundwater metagenome | biome: forest; feature: aquifer; material: groundwater | place: USA | collected 2011-08-07 | depth 5.8 m
TTCCATAACATCCAATGTTTTGTTCGCCAAAAGCGCACTACACGCATCGCATGCATTACAGGGTTCATGTGCTCCTTTTTTTCGCTGTTGGCAATTAAGCGCGCGCACAAATAAACGCGCCGTTGTTGTTTTTCCAACCGCGCGTGGCCCACAAAAAAGATATGCGTGGGAAATCATCCCTGTTGCAAGTTCTTGTTGAAGTGTTTTTTTGATGACTTCCTGTCCTACAACTTGGGCAAATGTCTTTGGTCGATACTTCCGATACAAACTGCTCATAGCTCACTTAATAATTTGTTCTTTTTACAATATTTTCAACGGCTGCCCATTTACTTACGCCGTCTTTTGGAATAAGAATAATAATTTCATCGCCCGGCATTCCTTTGTAATACGTAACGCTTGCCGTTAATATGCGCCATTTATGTTCTCCGATATGCGCATAATGATCACGCGTAAGAGAATCTTGCCCTAATACTCCCACCAACCGTAATCGTTCAATAGGCCCTATTTGCTTAAACATAAACGACCCTTGCTGGCTCATCGTAAGTTTTAAAATATCTCCTTCGACAAGTTTTGATTTCGATGCGTAGTTTGCAGGAATATTGTACTGCTTGCCGTCAGGACCAATCATGTGTTGGCCATCAAAAATACCCTCAATAATTTTTGTCTGCCCATATTGTTCTGTTGTTTCATACGTGGGTTGACTTTGTGTTGATTGTGGTGGTTGTTGATGATAATACTGCAATGGTTGTTGTTCTATATTTATTTCCTTTTTCGTTACCATCTGCGCTTGGGAAATTTCAGATATCGATACCATAGATGGGGTACTCAGCTCTTCTTTCACTAAATTAAGCGCTTTGACAACCTGCATCTGAATATCTTCAAGTGTTGCCTTAAGAAGTACCAGTCGAGTATTGCGTGAATCAGGCCGATTGGTGCTTTGTTCACCCGTACGAGAATCGAACTCCTGTTCTTGAGGATGTCCGCCTGAGGCGGATCCGCCTTTGGCGGAAAAACCCTGTACTTGACTGGGCTGCTGATCAAATATAAGGGTCCGTTCTTGGCCATCTTGGTTTTGGCCTTGCATATTCTGCTGTCCAAACGCCATGTGCTGTAAAAACAATGCGTCATTACCAAGAGGCGTATTTGGTAAACTGCCACCCTGATGTGGATTTACTTGGTTGTTTTGGTCTTCAAAAAATGAGTAGTGAATTTGAGACATAAAATAAGAAGCAAGTTGGCAAGTTAACCAGTTGCCCGGCAATAAATAAACGGCATTACCAATATAACAGGTTTTACTTAGAAATCAACTAACTGGGATCGTTCGTAAATTTCCGCCTCAACTAATGCACGATCGCGCCCATATTTAAGGCGTGAAAGCTGTTGAATAGCCTGAGCTCGATTTAAATTGCCTTTTTGATAGGGGAACATTTTCAGGTTAAAGGGGCGTGCGGCGGCATTATGAATAAGTAATCGGATATAGGCGGTATACTTTTCGATATTCATAACATCATACTGATTAAACACCGGAGCCATTTGTTTTGCAATTAACTCGGAATCATCAACACCCACACGAAACACGAGCATGGTGCCTACATTTCCAAAAATAGAATCACGCACTTTTGTGTCGCCTTGCTTGGGCGTTAGTTGGGCAATATATTGATGTGCCAAGATAAGATCCAGTCGGTATTTACGGGCTTCAGACAAAATAGTAGCAATACTATCCGTAATGAAATTTTGAAACTCATCAATATATAAATAAAAGTCATTTCGCTCTTCTTCGGGTAAATTAACACGAGAAAGCGCAGCCATCTGAAGCTTGGTTACTACAATAAGACCCAATAAATTACTATTCATTTCACCGATTTGACCCTTTGAAAGATTAACCAATAAAATTTTCTTTTTATCCATTACCTCGCGGAAATCAACCCCCGAATGCGTTTGGCCGATAATATTTCGAATCATGTTATTTTCAATAAACCGGCCGATCTTAGAAACCAAATACGGAAGCATTTCTCCTTTTGTCTGTCCTGATGTTTGAGGAAGCTCTTTCTCCCAAAAATTTCTAATAATAGGATCCGTGACTTTTCGAAGAAGCATGTTCTGAAAATCCTTATCAGTCAAAATACGGGGAATTTCCACAATGGTGTTGGGGTTTTGAGGATCTGCCATCAACGTAAGCATCGCATTTCTCATGTAATGCTCAAACATTGGCCCGATCATAGAAGGGTCAGTTACCAATCGATAAAAAATTGCGATCATTTCTTGGGCCACAAAATCCTTTTGATCTTCTGTTTGGGCCTCAAGCATATTAAGTCCAATTGGGCGATCCACATCACCAGGCTCAAAAAGAATAACGTCATCGGCGCGTTCAGGTGGAATATTTGCAAGAACCGTATGTAAATCCTGGCCGTGCGGATCAATATAGCAGCATCCCCTTCCTTCACGGATATCCTGCAAAATCATATTAATCATTGCGGTTGATTTTCCTACACCCGTCATACCGACCACATACATGTGCCGCCGGCGATCTTCCGTTAAGATGCGTACTAATTGCTTTCTTCCTCGATATACACTTTCACCAATAATAATACCTTCTTTGGGAAGATTTGACGGCGGGGGCGCCCCTCGCGCTTTGAGCCACTCGATATTTGGAGTTTCGGTAATACTTAATGGTGGATGATACAAACTATTCATTTCTTCAGAATTGAAAATAAGTTTGCGCCGATCATCAAAAATACGGTAAATAAAATTGCGTAAAAAGAACTTTTTCCAAAAGGCATATTTGATCCACCGAAAATTGATATTTGATTCAGGCCCCATGTATTGACCAAATGCTTTTACAATATTATACAAGTGCATTTTTGCCACATGTTCCTGGTCAGCGCTTGTAACAACGCGTACATTCACTTCAAATCCTCCTTTTGAGGTTTTTTCCTCAAGTGATTTGATAATTTCTTGTTCAAAGGGAGAATGGCGGTAATATTGCTGCTGGCGCTGAGGATCATACGCATTATTTTTATCTTTGCCGCCACTTGATACCATGTGAAACATTCCGTGGAGCAGTGAAAGTAACATTTTATCCGGCCGCTTGTTATGCATGGCGTCCTCCAAGCTTTTTCCTTGTTGCATAGCCCGCGCAATGCGCTGCCCCTTCGATCGCCACCCCGGTTTTGCGGTACGAATAAGAAATTGAATCACCGCACCTTGCGTACCTTCCACCTTACTCATTACATTGGTAAGGGCATTCATGGGATCGGCATTAAGCTTTTTATACGTCTTAATTGAAAAGATAGAAGATTTTGTCAAAATAAGCGGCGCGCACGCAATAAAACCTTTGGGGCGAAAAATATTATAATCCTCCACCTCCTCAATAAACGCTGAGGAATATTGTGCGGTAATTTGCTGTTCGAAAAATGTTTGCAAATATTCAGGCACGACAATATAAAATTTTAATAATCCATCCTGTACCACTAGCTCAAATGAAAATTGATCCTCGCGACCGAGTAAAAAGGCAGTAAACCAATTTCGGGGTTTTACCTGACTTAAGGACTCATAAAATGCTTCTCCGGCTCCGATAATTTCCTTGAATTCCTTTCGCGCGGATTTTGCTTCTTCCTCCTTTTGTGCCGCTTCTTTAGGAACAAGCACTTTTAAGACCTTTCGTTTCATCGCCCAATGGTAAGCAAAAAATTTATGTACAATATGGCGCACAAGATATAACACTAAAAAAATGCCAATAATAACAGAAACGCCACCCCAAAGCATCTGTAATAAATCCTGCTGAGTTTCTACTTTTTTTACTATTCCGGAAAAATAATCATCCTGTCCAGCAGTATTGGTGGTTTGCGCTTCTTGTTTTTCTTGTATCGGTACTCCGTATTCGTTATAATTTTGTGCTATCCGCATAACTGTCTACTTAATTAAGTTACCAATCCTCAACTTCACTTCGGAGGGTAAGAATTTTTTCCGCCTTAATTTTTGCTTCTTGTTCTAGAAAATATTTATTTGCACCCGGAAGCAGTGAAAGCCATTTTTTAATCAGCTTAATAATTTCCATGATTGTTACCTTTGTCTTTTGCATAAGTACTTCTATCTTTCCGGCCATTTTTTCTCCCTCATCTCGAAATTGTTTGCGCTGTTTTTCATTGAGTGAGGTATATAATAATTCAAGGTCTTCTTCTAACACCCGTTCAATATCTTTAAGTAACTGGCTTTTGTCTTCCTCTACTAAATGAAGTCGGTCATCATTAGAAACAGCAACGGGCGTTGGGAGAGGAAGTGTTGCTTCGTCCTTTTGTTCCGGAGGGGTTTGCCGTTCAGGAATAGTACGCTCACCACTCTCTGTTTCTTGGGGCATTTCAGGTGTCTGGATAATTTCTGGGAGTGATTTTCGAATGGTGTCGGACATATAATAAAAAGGTGTAGCGTTTAACGTTTAGTAGTTAGTTAATGTCTCGTCATTATTATAGCATTTTTAGTAAAAATACATAAAAAAACATCCTTTCGGATTGATAATAAAAACATAAACAAATCAAGATATAAAGAAACTATCTTGGAAGAGGCGCATGTTCACGACGGCGAAGAAACATCATAATAACAATGGGTGCCAAAAGCCAAAAAGACCGCGGTAATTCACCGGAAAAAAAAGTTGTTGATAATTGACTTGTATACACTTCTTTGGGAATAAACGCCAAGATACTGCTTATTAAAAGCCCCACTTGAAAAAAACTCAGTAAAAATGACTGGAACCACGAATGTCCAACTTCTGAACGCAAGGAAAGATTAAAAGAAAAAAGAATATAGAGTAAAAGAAAAAGCCCTAAAAATATCCCCAACCGCCAATACAAATATTCACCGGGCTTTACCATGGTAAGGGCATTGAGAATAACAGGTGTTGTTAACGAAATTGCCAAAGCGGAATATACGCTTAATAAAACGAGTGCGAGCCGTTCTCGGTTAGAAAAAAAGGAATAGACTAATACGCCAATACAAAAAGCAATTACCAGAAAAGTATCCCATCCTGGGTTTGCGAGATTAATTCCTGAAGGATCTACGGAAATATTGATGAAATACATACTTAAATTCAATAGCCAGTTGGCAAGTCTGCCAGTTAGTCGGTAATACTAGTATACCATAATTTTATTTTTTTAAAAAACACATGATCCACGTTTAGATAAAACGTGGATCAGAAAAAAGAACTATATAAATTTAATGAATATCAGAAAAGAGAAGTGCACAATCAACGAATGCCTTTACTTTAGTGGCTTTCGCGCGACTGGTATCATGCGGCAATCTACGCATTATGCAAACTAATTCATTCCAATCATCGATATCTAATGTACGTTGCGTAATAAGCATGTATGCCCCAAAAAGATCCGTCGAATCATGTGAGTCATCAAGCATGATCCGCGCAAATCGACGCGCCTCGTCATATTTTTTTTGCTTAAGTAAAATGCGAATAGTGCCAATACTTAATGCAGTATACTCTCTCTCAAGCCTTTCATCTGACAAATAATTCGTAAGTTTTACTGCACAGCGCTCAAGAATATTTTGATCAAGTGTGACACAAGCAACAGCTACCAGTGTTTGAATATAAACCTCAAACCAACCAATATCGTCAATAAGTTCATAACATTGAAGTATTTTATTGCATGCTACATACATACGAACCAAGGCGCTTCGTGCAAGCGAGGGATATAAAACACTTTTTGTATGATCAATTTCACTCATTTCATTAAATGTACTGCGCGCCAGCAAAATATCAGCATTATCGTTCGTCACTGAAGCTATCAATGCCCATGCACAGGTTGCATAAAATCTATTTTTTATTGCATGCGCATAGATTCTCGCCTTCACAATATCCCCCCAAATAACTAAAGTTTTCACAAGCTCAAAAAGTGGTTTTCCGCGATAGTGTTGCGCATGAATAGATGGGTAATGCAAGTGAGTTTCTTCTTTTATCTGGTGAATTGCCATTTGCATCCTGAAAAAGAAAAGATTGTCTATACACATGACTCAATGCATGCGTTCGCGGCACCGGATCTTCGATTGGACACTCATCAAAAATATTTCTTGCATTTTGCACGTGGATACACGCACTTCCTCGGATAACATCTCCGTAGGCAAAATCTCTAAAATAAGGATCCTCAATACTGAGTGCAAACTTTTTTGCGTTCGCGAGAATATCTATGGCATTCATCATCATGGCGCCTCTCCTTTTTTGGTTTTTAGAGCAAATTGTCAAAGATATTATTATTCAACCAAAATCTCAAGATCGGGATTTCGCAGTATGCAGAATTCAAGAAGAACTGAACGATGACAACGCATTGGGTCCTTTTCCTTGCAAAGTACAGTTACGGCCCGGTTTGTTGCCAGTGCGATCAGTCGATCCACAACTGACACTACGCTTTTCGAGGCGAGGTGATTTCGATAGCTTTGGACAAATTCACCCCACGGCATTCTGTGTTTGTAGTATGCCCCTATAAGACGTAGTGGCGGCGCAAGCTCTGGCCAATGCTCGTGGAAAAGGTTTTCTGTTATCGCTGGATCAGGAGTGATTCCATCATTGAGTGTGTGTCTGCTCATAACCGAAACTCTTATACCATCTTCGCAAATAACAGGGAGATAAATCTGTTTACATTTCAACATACATAACTCCCGCTCGTCATAGTTACTCTCCTTTTTTTAAGGAAAACAAAATTGTCAAATAACAAAAAGATATCGCCTACCATACGATATCTTTTGTATTCTGTCAACGACACGTGAAGGAGTTTAGAGCCCCTCTTCTTGTAATTTTTCAAAAAGTTCTTTTTGTCGCTTATTCAAATGGTCTGGAATTTTAACGGTAACGATGACATATAAATCTCCGCGCCCTTGTTTTTGTAAATACGGCACTCCAAGTCCTGAAAGGCGAAACATTTTGCCGCTTTGCGTTCCGGCAGGTATTTTAAGTGAAACTGCGCCATCAAGCGTTTCTATTTCGATACTATCACCAAGTACGCTTTGAGAAATATGAATATTTGCATTCATATGTAAATCATTTCCTTCTCTACTGAACCGCTTATCACCCCGCACATGAATGGTAATAAACAAATCCCCTGCACTTGCCCCGTGAAGCCCTGCTTCCCCTTGGCCACGAATACGGATAGTCCCGCCGTGTTCCATACCACCAGGAATTGCCACTTGAAGCGTTTCTTGGGTGCGCACTCTGCCTTGCCCATTACATGATTTGCATTTCTTTTCAATAATATTCCCTTCTCCCTGGCATTCAGGACATGCTTGTTTGGTACGAATTCCTCCAAACACTGTTTTTTGAATGACAGAAACTTCTCCCGTTCCTTGGCACCGCGTACAGGAATGAACTTTTGTGCCAGGCTGTGCCCCATTACCTGAGCATGTATGACAGGCTGCCATTTTGTAAAGTTTGACATCTTTTTTTACGCCAAAAACACTCTCCGAAAAATCAATCGTAAGTTCCATGCCAATATCTTGTCCACGATTACGCGTGGCTTTTGAGCTGCCTCGCTGGGAAGAACCAAACCCAAAAAAATCTCCGAAAATATCACCCAGGTCTCCGAAATCAAATTGAGCATTATTTGGATCAAATCCAAACCCTGAAGCGCGCGCAAAATCTTCCCATGACCCACCGCCACCTCCATGCCCTCTTCCCATTTGGTCAAATGCAGGACCATACTGATCATACGCTGCTCGTTTCTGTGGATCTGATATTACCTGATAGGCTTCATTGAGTTCTTTGAATTTTTTCTCATCTCCTCCTTCTTTATCGGGATGAAATTCATGGGCTTTTTTGCGGAATGCTTTTTTTATTTCTTCTTGACTAGCGCTTTTTGAAACGCCTAAAATATCGTAATAATCTTTCATGTATTGCCGGCGTTATGATTTTTTCTCAAACTCCGCGTCTATAGGGCCTGAGTCCGGTTTATCGGACTCCGGTGAGCCTGTCGAACCGTCACCTTGTGCACTATCCCCTTGGGGTGCACCCTCTTGGCTAGCCTGACCAGCCTCTGGCGAGCCTGCCTGGCCATACATCGCGGCACCAATTTTTGTTGCCACTTCCTGTAATTCATTCATGGCTATTTTTAAGCCATCGATATTATCTGCTTCTTTTGCCTTTTTGAGGGCTTCAAGTTTTTCAGTGACTTGTTGCTTTACATCTTCGCCCACCTTATCACCATACTCTTTTAATGTTTTTTCAGTCTGATAAATAACTGAGTCTGCATTATTCTTCAATTCAATTGCCTCTCGTTTTTTATGGTCTTCCTCCGCATGGAGTTCCGCCTCTTTTTGCATGCGTTCAACTTCTTCTTTTGAAAGACTTGTTGATGCAGTAATGGTGATTTTTTGCTCTTTTTGTGTTGCCTTATCTTTTGCCATGATTTGTAAAATCCCATTTGCATCAATATCAAATGATACTTCAACCTGTGGCATGCCTCGCGGAGATGGCGGAATACCATCTAAAATAAACCGTCCGAGTGTTTTATTATCAGCTGCAAATTCACGCTCACCTTGAAGCACATGGATTTCAACCGATGTCTGATTATCCGCAGCGGTTGAAAACACTTGCGACTTTGAAGTTGGAATGGTGGTATTTCGTTCAATAATTTTTGTCATCACTCCTCCCAATGTTTCAATTCCTAGTGAAAGCGGGCTTACATCTAATAAGAGCACATCCTTTACTTCTCCTTGCAAAACACCTGCTTGCACCGCCGCACCCACCGCAACTACTTCGTCTGGATTCACTGAAATATTTGGTTTTTTTCCAAAAAACTTTTCTACCGCCTGCTGTACCAACGGCATGCGTGTCATTCCACCAACTAGAACAATTTCATGAATATCTCCTGCCTTTAACCCTGCGTCTGCCAATGCTTTTTTACAGGGCTCTAACGTTCTATCAACTAATTCTGAAACGAGCTCCTCAAGTTTTGAACGGGTTAATTTTAATACCAAGTGCTTGGGACCAGAAGAATCAGAGGTAATAAACGGCTGATTGATTTCCGTTTCAATACTTGATGATAATTCATGCTTTGCTTTTTCTGCAGATTCTTTTAAGCGTTGAAGTGCAAGCTGATCTTTTGAAAGATCAATTCCTTGTTCTTTTTTATATTCTTCAATGATCCAAGCAATAATCTTTTGATCAAAATCATCGCCACCCAAATGCGTATCACCATTTGTTGCTTTTACTTCAACCGTATCATCGGCGACTTCAAGTACAGAAACATCAAATGTTCCGCCACCAAGATCGTACACTACAATCTTTTCATCTTTTCGTTTATTAAATCCATACGCTAAAGCAGCAGCTGTCGGTTCATTGATAATACGCTTCACATCAAGTCCGGCGATTTTTCCCGCATCTTTTGTCGCTTGTCGCTGGGAGTCATCAAAATACGCAGGAACGGTAATAACAGCTTCCGTAATTTTTTCTCCAGTTTTTTCTTCGGCATCTGCTTTTAATTTCTGTAAAATCATAGCGGATACTTCTTGAGGGGTATATTCTTTACCGCCCATCATAACTTTTACACCCTCCCCGCTTTTCACAATTTTGTACGGGACAAGTGAAACATCTTTTTTTACTTCCGCATCTTCAAAACGGCGGCCAATAAGGCGCTTTACACTAAACACGGTGTTTTCAGGGTTTGTAACCGCTTGGCGTTTTGCCAAAAGCCCAACCAATCGCTCATCTGTTTTGGTGATTGCAACAACGGAAGGCGTGGTGCGGTTTCCTTCTTTGTTTTCTAACACGCGTGGTTGCCCCGCTTCAATAATTGCCATGCATGAGTTTGTTGTACCAAGGTCAATACCTAATATCTTTGCCATATAAATGTGTTTAAAGTTATAAAGTTATAAAGCTTATCAAGTTTATGAATTATTTTCTTTATCGTCACTTTCTGACTTCTCTAATTCTATCGAACACGTTTGATTCGTATTATTCTTTTTATTCACAATTACTTTTGCGGGGGAAATAACTCTGCCATGATACCGATACCCAAGACTTATTTCCTGACTTACGATATCATCATCAAAATCATCCCGTGCCTCCTGTCCTACCGCTTGGTGAAGGTTTGGATCGAATAGTTTACCGACTGAATCATTATATTCTTCAAGACCCATGGACTTTAATGCTTCTTTCATCTGATTTTGAATGTGCTCAATGCCTTTAACCCACTCTGAATTTTTTAATTCTTCAGGTAAGTGCACAAATGCATTTCTAAAATGTTCGAGGAGCGGAATGAATTGAATAACAAGCGACATCCCCGCAAACTGCGCAAGCTCTTTTGAATGTTTTTCTTGTTCGTTTTTAAAATTAACATAATCAGCCTGCGCCCGTTTCCAGCCGTTAAGATACTCATCTTGTTTAACTGTTAATTCCTCAATTTGTTTTTTAAGAGCTTCAATGTGCTCCTGAGCTTGTTCAAGCGTAATTTGTTCATCCGACATACGAAATAAGTTTAAAGTTATAAAGTTATAAAGTTCATCAAGTGCAATTTAAGATTTATGAATAATTCTTAAGAATTGAAAAAATTGTTTAACTGACAGACTGGCTAACTGGCTAACTGTTTTGCTATCGTTTTCATAACCGCCATGTTTTTTGCGTAATTCATGCGCATCGGCCCTAAAATTCCAATAAATCCGCTCTGTGATATAGTACGATATCCTACCACACATAAACTGCACTGGGAAGAGAGCGTATGTTCTTTGCCGATCCAAATATCTGCCTTACCAACTTCAGCGCGTGTTTCAAGTGCACGTATCACATCTTCAAAAGAATCGATCAAAGAAAAAAGCGACTCGACAAATTCCTTATCTTGAAATTCCACCTTTTCTAAAAGATGAGTAAAACCTTTTACTGAGTAGCTGGTGGGCCCGGTGGTTACGAACACTAGTTCACCAATAAGATCTGAAAGAAATGTTGCACATTGGCTTGCTTCTTTTTGAGGATCTGCCAAAAATACGGCAATTGCCCTTTGTACAGCCGTTTCTTGCCGTAATCCAATCCGTACTGGTTGTAACGATTCAACGTACGTACGATACCCGACTTGTGTGGGAATCCTGCCTGCCGAAGAATGAGGAGAATACATATATCCTTCCTCTTCTAAGAGAGCCATAATATTTCGAATTGTTGCAGAACTCCAGGAAAGCCGCATTTTTTCAACTAGATATAAAGAACCTATGGGGCGGCCAGCTGAAATATATTGGTCGATAATGAGGGATAATAAATCGTGTGTTCGCTTGTCCATGTGTGTACGGGCTAATTAGCACTTATACTATATGAGTGCTAACACATCATACAAAGAAGAAAAATCCCTGTCAAGGGGTCATTCCTTAATTGTGCAAATTTTCGTCCCATGCTATACTTTTAGAAATCGAAAAAATACGTTTTTTACGCGGGAAATACCATTGAAAGTTACCACAAAAAGTGGTATTCTTTTTTTTATGGTCTAAATTTTTTAACATACTTTTATGCACAAACCCCAAGAGCAAGATGATCTTCCCACACTTCCCTGGCATACACTCATTAAAGATCTTTGGAAATGGATCAAGCCCTATCGCGCACAATTTTTCTTCTCAAGCTTCCTGCGCTTTACGAGCGATGTGGTTAATCTCTATCCCGCATTGGCGTTGGCGTGGATTATTACGTTTCTTTCCAACTATACACAAGGGCAAGCGTTAGATGAACTATGGAAAACTTTTATTCTCCTCTGTATAGCACATACATGGCGATTGATTGGAAACCATTGGGGAACAGTGTCTAGTCATTTTATTTCTGAACGTATTGCGCTTGACGTACAGCTTTCTGCAACGAAACATTTATTCAATCTCCCTACCGCTTGGCATGAAAAAGAAAATACTGGCAATAAACTTAAGCGTATTATGCGCGGTGGAGATTCCTATAATAGGCTTCTGCGTATCTGGATAAAAAACATAATTGAAATTTGCGTAAACTTTATTGGCATTTCTTTAATTATGATTCATATTGATCCTTTTCTTGCAGGATTCATGGCATTTTTTTCAGTTATTTACTACTTGTTAGCCCGCACACTTATTAAACCTGCAGTCAAGGCAGTTAATGAAACAAATATTCAAGATGAAAAATATAACGGCCTTGCATTTGAGGCTTTAAATAACATCAGAAGTATCCAGGTATACGGTTCTTGGTCACTCCTCTTAAATCGCGTGAAATCAATAATTGATCTGTTATATTCTAGTATCAAGAAGCAAATGTGGAAATTTACTATTAGAAACGTTAGTCTTGAAACTTGGCAATTAGTCTTTCGCATGAGCGCTCTTATTCTCATTATCATTGGTATAGTAAATGGCCGTTATGAAATTGGTTTTTTTGTTGCATTTAGTTGGTATTTTAACTTTATTTCAGAGTCAGTCCGTGAACTTGCAAGTATTTCTCAAGAATTTGCTGTCTCTCGTCTTTCAATTCAACGACTTAATGTAATTATGCAAGAACCATTAAATGACTGGGATAATCCTCAGGCGTTAGGGCTTCAAAAAAAATGGACTCGCATATCATTTCAAAATGTATCTTTTTCGTATGGGGAAAATCAAGTATTAAAAAATATCTCATTTGAAGTAAAACGGGGGATGCGCGTTGGTATTGTAGGGCTTTCGGGCGCGGGAAAATCAACCCTCTTTAAACTTCTCATGAAAGAACATGAAACATATACGGGGGAAATTTTATTTGATAAAAACCCTTTACGCTCACTCTCGCGAACTTCGTATTTTAAAAATGTTGCCGTAGTACTTCAAGAAACAGAGGTATTTAATTTTTCACTCAAAGATAATATTACTATTTCTAAACCCGACCCCGAAATTTCTCAAAAAGCACTCAATGAAAGCATCGTAACAGCCCATATTACTGATTTTATCGGTAAACTCCCGCAAGGCATTGATACGCTTGTGGGCGAAAAGGGCGTGAAGCTTTCAGGCGGGGAAAAACAGCGGCTTGGCATTGCGCGCGCGATTTACAAGCAACCAGATCTATTATTACTTGATGAAGCGACTTCTCATTTGGATTTGGAGTCTGAAGAAAAAATTAAAGATTCCTTACATCACTTCTTTAAAAAAGTAACAGCTATTGTAATTGCACACCGTCTCACAACTATCAAAGAAATGGATCGTATTATTGTAGTAGAGGCCGGACGTATTATTGAACAAGGCTCATTCAATGAACTTCAGCGAAAAAAGGGACGATTTGCAGAACTTTGGGAAAAACAGAAACTATAAATTTTAAAATAATCATTAACGACAAATCCCGCTCCGATAGTCATCGGTGCGGGATTAAAAAAGATCAATATTTTAGCGAGCACTCACTTGTTTTAAAACACTCTTCTTTATGGCTGGTAAATCCGTAATGTTATAAATGTAATCACTTACATTTGTGTCATATTGAAGATGTACATACACGTAAGTCCCATGGGTATCTCCTGCAATTAATTTAAGAAAATAACTAGCATCTTTTCCTTCTAAATAAATAAAAAGAATTTCAACTTGTCCAGGAAGTGTGCCAAATACTTGATATAATCTTTGTTGGATAATTTTTTCAAATTCACGAAAACTGATATTCAGTGGGAATTGCATTTTCTGCATATCTATCTATTCCTGCCGTGGCTCATAATATCCAGTCTTAGGAATTTTAATTCCACCTTTTTGAATATAGCAATTCCTTTCCATATCAGTGAGCCCTGATTGAGACCCAATCAAATACTCCGATGCGACTGATTGATCACTCGTTACTTTTTCAATACACATACTAACCGAATGAACTGAAAGTTTTCCATTTTTACCAATTTGAATTATTACATCAACTGGAACACCCTTTTGAAAAGTAGGATTAATAATTCCATGCGATTCACTTTGTAAAAACTGAATCGAAACAGAAACAATAATCTTATTGTCATCAAATTGAGGTTTTTGACATGTATCAATAATGCAAGCTACTTTCCCAAACTTCAATTGCAACGCAGTTACTACCAAATCATCGATTTCTTTTTCATAGCCCGGAAGGAGTGTGATATTCTGACTCATTTTTTTCTCTTCCTTCTTTTTTTAATTTTCAACGAACTAAAATAAAAACAACAAAAAAAAGAATACCATAGGGTATTCAAAAGTCAATCCTTAATTAAGTACCTGGTACTTAATTCTACACAGGAAATTCCTGCCCTTTTTCAAGCGCATGCAAATATCGTTTTACGCCGAGCTCATCTTTTGGGTCTTTTTTTAATAGTTCGCTGTAACATTTTTTTGCGTATTTTGTATTACCCTTATGGTATGCAAGGTGTCCCAATCCAATAAGCACCCGCATCACGGGGCGATCCTCTTGGGAATTCCAATGGAGTTCTTCAGGCCATACATGTTTAAAATGCTGGTCTAAAAGATATTTTGCTTCACGATACCACCTGGTTGCATGAAAAAAATCCTTATGCGCTAAAAAACATGCACCCTGCCCATTATGCGCATCAACCAAATCAAGTACTCCCATATGGGGGTCTTCTTCGCGATCAAGCACATGTTTAAAATGATGCTCCGCTTTTTCAATATTTCCAATTTCTAGAGCACCCCAACCGTCTTGGATATCACGATGATATTTTGATGTGAGATAGTTTAAAAGCATAAAAATGTCCGACTGTGTAATTTTAAAAGATACCGGATGGAAGGTTATATTTCAGTAGGGGCGGCCCATAACTTCCAGGGTGCGTCCTCCAATACTCACGCATAGGCTTATCCTCATTTTCATACGTATCAGTAAGGGGGTTGCCAATATTTTTTAACGGAGCTTTGATTGGCGATTCAATTTTCTTAACTTCAACAGGTTCAATTTTTTTAATCTCGCTAATTTTTTTCTTTAAACTTTCAAGCTTTTCTTTTGTTTCCCGAGCCTTCTTTTCTTTTTCAGACAAATCCCACACTGGTCCTTCGATTAAGGAATATACAAATGGTGCATCACCAGAAGGTACTGGGCTTGGTGTTGGTGTTGGTACAGCTTTTTCTTCCTCAACTAATTTTTCTGCACTCTCGAGTTCTTTCGTTACATTCTCTAATTCTTCCTCAAGGTCTAAAAGTTCTTCGTTATTTTCCTCGTTCACAACCTCCTCCTGTTCCTGCTGTTCTACCTGTTCTTGTTTTTTTACTTTTACTTTTGCCTTGGGTGCCGTTTTTACCTTTAGTGGTTTTGCAAGCTTGACTGGTTTAACTTGCTTAACTTGTTTTACCGGTTTAGCAGCTGGTTTTACAGCTTGTTTTTTCTTAACAATAACCTGCTTTGGTGCCTGCTTTTTCTTTGCAGCAACCGTTTTCTTTACTTGCTTTGTATCACTTTGCGCAAAAACTCCTGTACTCGGTATCCCGATCAATAAAAAACTCAAAACCACAAAACTTCCAATAATTTTTTTCATACGTTTAATATCTACTAACTGGCTAACGTGCCAACTCATTAGAGTATACCACATTCTAGGATCGCCTACCAATACGGTAACCAAGCCAAATACCAGCGGCACCGCCTAAAAATGAAAAAAATGCAGTTGAAAATGAAAATTGATTCGCACCCCACACAGAAGGTATCAAACCCCCGAGTAGCGAGCCTAAAATAAATCCGAGCCAAACAATCTTTTTCATGTTTTTTTCTCTTTCGAAATTAACCCCGGTTGCCATGGTGTTCCCAAAAGTGGCAACAAGTAGCGATCAAACCCGATCCATCCGGCAATTCTCCATGCCAAAATCAAAAAAAGTTGTAAAAGTAATAATATCGGATTTGAACTTACGGTACCTGCGAACAAATAATTCAAATTCATAAATGTGCCAAAAAATGCAGCTATCCCCGTAAACAACCCGAGTATTAAACCAATACCAACTGCAATCTCGCCAAATGTTACAAGATACGAAAAAAATTCTGCGTTCGGCAACGCAAATGTTTGAATAAAGGCTGCATACCACCCGGAAACATCCGGGTGCGCGCCAGTGGTTTTTGATAAGGACCCTTGTAAAAATCCCTGTACCGCGACACCAGCTTTTTCGCCAACCCACACTGGGTTTTGTACTTTTGTCCATCCTGCAATAAGCCACTCCCACCCAACATATAACCGTATCAAGAGCCAAACAGGAGCCATGCGAGGATCCGCAAAAAGAAATCGCGCCAACGGCGACTCGGGAATATAAGTGTGGTCAATCTGTTCTTGTTTCATATATTTAAGGTTACTTATTTAGTATAACAAAAAAGGCTCATTTATGTGAGCCTTAAAGACTTCGTAACAAAATTTACCGGCATGAATTTATTTTCTTAAACTCATTTTATCACCTTCGTCATCATTATCAAACTACCAACGTTAAATCTCCATTGATTACTATGGGCTCCATGTCGATAATTTCATCCACATAATGAATTCGTTCGCTTCGGAGTGGAATTGGATTGTACAAAAAAATCTTTTTTTCATGACCATAAGCAAATCCCATTTCCATGAGCGTACTGCCACCAATATAATTATCTATTCCTTTTTTATTCAAATTTAAAACGAGAATTGCATCTGAATTTCTTATATAATCCCAATATCTCTTAATCATATCGATCGGCTCTACAGCTCTAAGCAGTATATCACCACCATTATCTTCCTTGGATTTCACATACTCTTCATAGGAAATTTCACCGTTAATCATCTTTTGGGTGAAATAAGGAATATTAACTTGATGTCCCGCCCTTTCCAATTCCTTTTTAATTTCAATAATTTTTGGCGAAAAATCAACACTGGAACAAATAGTAATGGTCATAAAAATAGCATTTTTATTGCACGGGTTCTAAATTAAGAGTATCGTTTTTCGTATTAAGAAGTAGTGGAATAACTGTATTTATACGTTGTATAAGTATAGGTATTTCATTACTCATGTTTCTTTTTAATTCATTAACATTGTCTAATTTTTGTTCATGATATTCTTGCCCTTTTCTTTGAACCTGTGTTTCAGCCCTGCGCTCAGCCATTTTGTTTAACATACCTTCTTCCTTTACCAAGTCTTCTGCTATAATTTCTTTTAATTTATCAGCTACTGCTTTTCCCCACTGCTCTCTTTTTGTTTTCTCTTCTATCCAATCATCCGCATCTTTTCCCTTAAATGCAAATTGAAGCTCACTGGGAAGTTTACCGTCGATTTCAAGCGCTATTCGAGAGAGCACTACTAAAAAAACTCTGTGAAATAAACTGACTGGGTCATTTCCTTTTATATAACAATGCCAAAGCGCATTACTTCGTAATTCACCAAGTGTCGCTTGAAATAATAATTCCAAAGCATTTTTATCAGCATGTATTGTTTCAAATTTTTGACTTAAATGTAAATCTGGAGGCATCGCATGAACCCCGAGTGTTGCGGGATTCGTTTCAATAGTTATTCCGCTTCCGCCACTATGCATAATGAGATAGTTCGCCATATCAACCATAACAGCTGGCAATATATGAGGGCATTCCTTTTGAAGCGCAAGAAGTTCTTGGGATGGCTCACCGGCTATATATTCATGGAGCGTGCCTTTCGTAAAATCTTTTTTGAGTACACTATATAAAAGCGCGACTCGTTGCGTATTAATCGTATGGGTAAAATCTCGTGCTTCTTCTTGTATTCCATCTTCATTTATTATATCCGGGGACATAAAATTCGTGTATGCATTAATTTTCTTACTTATTCACTTATTACTAGGCTCTAACCATGAATTTGCTTCAAAAATTCAAGGGTCGCCTTTACAGAAGGGTTTTCCGTATGAACACAGTTGAGCCTATCTCCCCATTCTTCTTTGAGTGGTGTCACAAATTCATCTGCCCATGATGGAGTAAGTACGTTAACCCCTTCAAAATCAAGCTCAATACCATCAACTTCGTCTTTCGAAGGGAATATATACGCACAAGCAGAAAGATAGGCCTCTTTCCCAGCCGGTCGAGAAGATAAAAAATCTCCAAAATTTTTCATTACTATTTTCATAGAATTAAAAAGATAATACGGCAATCACGCCTTTTTGTATTTCTTTATCTATTTTACAAACAGAGGTATGAGCATCAATACTATAGATACCTCGACCTGAATAATAGTCTAATCGCCAATTTTTTTCACGAACAATTTTTGCAACAAGTTTCAAACCATTACCTCGTTTTTCCGGAGCACGTCCCGAAAGTGTTTCAGTAAATGCAACCGTTAACGCTTCACAGTCATCGGCAATACTTGGTCGTACCTGACGCAGTGTTGTAAGTACACCCTGACCTCTATCAGCAATTACCACAATTCTATGTTCAGTGTCATACACAAAATAAGCACCTCTTTCATCACGCCAATTGCCAAGATTATGATCAAAAGTATTATTACCTATCTCGCCAACTATGAGGCCAAGTAAATATGCATCATCCCCGATCGATGAGATATGAGAAAATTGAATTACCATTTTATCCGCTCGTGACTGCAAAACATCTCGTGTCGCACAATGCTCATTTAGTGATAGAAAATTCATGCCAATATCCATGGCAAGCCAATCAAACGCTTTTTGAATTTGAAGATTCATTTTTTCCATATAGGCTCATTATTGCATGAATGTATCAATAAATCAAAGATAATGAGTCAATCTCAACGAAAAAAGACCGCCTCAGTTCGAAACGATCTCTTTTCATAGCCCATGGGAGAATCGAACTCCCGTTAATAGCTTGAGAAGCTACTGTCCTAACCACTAGACGAATGGGCCCACTCACTGTCATGTCGTACCAATAATTCATTGGCTCGTTCGGGTTCGGCCATGATTCTTTTCACGATATATTCTAACCGCACCCCCTGCGAACCCTTTACGAGCATCACATCTCCTGTATGAATTATATCACGCACATACGAAGCGGCTGATACCGAACTATCAAACCACACAACTTGTTTAGGGTCAAGACCATTTGCAATTGCTGATATACCGATTTCTTGCGCCAACGAGCCAACGGTTATCAATATATCAATTCTGGACTCAACAACTTTTTTCCCAAGAATGTTATGCTCTTCATCACTCACACTACCTAACTCAAGCATATCCCCTAAAATTACTATTCTTCGCCCTCCTTCATCAATCTGGATTTTTTGCATTACTTCGAGTGCCGCATGAGCAGCTTTTGGCGAAGAGTTATAGGTATCATCAATAATAAAACTTTTTTTAATTCCTTTGAGCCCTTTCATTCTTCCCGGTACGGGAACCACCTGAGAAATTTTTTGCAACGTAACAGGCAGTGGAATAGCATAAAATATCCCGCCAGTAATCCCTGCGAGTAATGAAGAAAGAGAATGTAATCCTATTATATGGGTATTTTCAAATTCATATTCCTTATCCTTATACGTGATAATACCGTTTATTCTTGATTTCCACTCACCATTTGTAAATATATACCGTTCGAAATATTTTTTTACACTCACATCGGCTTTAGGGTTTAATCCATACGAAAGGACCGGAACACGAAGGTTGGATCGCTCTTCAAAAATGTTCTCATCATCTGCATTTAAAATCGCACATGACCGCTCCCCTTTTAAGTGCTCGATAATAATCTTTTTTTCTTTTGCTAGCAATTCCAATGATCCAAGTTTTTCAAGATGGGTCGGACTAATAGCAGTAATGATCCCAACGCGACACGGAGCAAGGGTTGTAAGATACGAAATATTTCCTGGTGAATCTGCACCCATTTCAAGAATAAGAACACTTGGATAGTGGGCATTTTTTCGAGTAAGCAGCGAGATGGCATGTAAAAAAATTCTCATCCACCCAACAAACGAACGACCGGCGCTCCTCTCTGCCAAAAGAATAGTAAGGGGAACACCTAACTCATTGTTATAACTTTTCTTACTCCACTTCACATTGAAATGTGACTGCAACACATACCCCAACACTTCCTTTACGCTTGTTTTCCCTACACTTCCGGTAATACCAATAACATCCGGGTGGTATTTTTTTAATACCGCTCGCGCTAAATGGTATAGAATGTATTGAATAATTGGTTTCATAGTTGGTAGTTGGTAGTTGGTAGTTGGTAGTTTTTTATTACTACAAACTACTCACTACTCACTACTCACTTTTTTACTTCTTCAGGTTTTTCATCCGGCGGCACTTCATAATATTGTAACAAAAATTTAGCCAATGTCCCGAAAAGCGGTGCTGCTGAACTTTCCGCCCATTGCACATCACGCGGACGATCAATTTTTACGAGCATTACAAATCGCGGATGCCCCACCGGCCCATACCCAATAAACGAACCGATCGTAGCGCCACTCTCATACCCCTTTTTATCTTTTCGTGGCACTTGGGCTGTTCCGGTTTTACCTGCTATATAATAAAGTGGCACTCCTGCTTTTTTGCCATGCCCATTACGCACCACATTTACCAGCATCCCACTAATAAGTGAGGAAGCGCTTTCAGAAATAACTCTACGAACAATTTTAGGGTTGGTTTTTTCTTGTCGCCCATCCGAATGAATAATTTCCTCAATAATAGTTGGCTGTACTAAATTCCCTCCATTTGCAAGAGCTGCAAAAGCCACCACTATTTGCAGTGGCGTTACACTAATTCCTTGTCCAAAAGAGGCGGTTGCAAGATAAATATCCCGCTTATCACGCAATGATGAAATATCCCCTTTTGCTTCCGGACCCAATTCAATCCCTGTTTTTATACCAAACCCAAAGTTTTTTAGATAGTCTAAAAAGTTTTTCCTTTCAATTTTACGTGCGACAAAAATTGTACCAGTATTTAATGATTCTTCAAGTACCTGGGTCATTGTTTGCTTTCCATGTTTTTTTCCATCAGAATTTTTTATCGTGTACGAGCCAATTACGACTTTTCCGGTGTCCTCATAGGTTGTGGTGGGCGTTATTTTTCCTAAATCAAGTCCAATGGCCATGGTAATCGGCTTAAAAATAGATCCCGGTTCATACACATCATACAGTGCGGGATTACTATAGCTGGAAACTTCAGCTTTTGCATAGTCATTTGAATCAAAATCAGGCGTACTGCAAATCGCTAAAATTTTACCGCTATATGGTTCCATGATAATGACACTTCCACCATCAGCTCCGTGCTGTAAAACCCATTTTTTCAGCTCATCGCATACGGTCAATTGAAGTGAGCGCTCAAGAGTAAGAATGATCTTGCTTCCATGTACTGGGTCAATATTTTCTTGATTTCCAACCGGGATCAATGCGCCTATCGGGTCTTTTTCCAATTTTACTGAGCCATTTTTCCCTCGTAAAAGTGAATCAAAATACCCCTCTATGCCATATCTTCCTTTAAGTGTACTTCCCTCATACCCTAAAAAACCCATCACATGCCCGCCGAATCCTGGTTCAGGATAATATCGCAGCTGTTCTGTTTCAAAATGAATACCTATTAACTCAAGTGATTTTATCTGATTTATTTTTTCTTCCGGCACTTTCTTTTTTAAAATTTCATATACGTCATTTTTTTTAGAAAGCTTTTCAAGTAATAACTCTTTTTCCATTTCTAAAATAGGTGCGAGCGCTTCAGCCGCCTTGAGAGGATCTGGCACATATTTTGGAACCGCATACACCAACGTATATTCGCGGTTCATAATAGCAGGAAATGTAGTAGTTCTATCCTTCAAAAATACTTCTCCACGTTTAGGAAGAATTTTTTTTGAGTATGAATGAATTTGTTCTGCTGACATGCGATAATCCTCGTAACCCAACACCTGCAAGGAAAAAAGACGAACCGTAATAATACCCGTGGCTATTAAAATAATAATTTGAACAGCAAGAATACGATCAAATCCAACCCTTGGTCTATGAGATCCGTTTCTTGAAGAAAATTGAAAAAACCGTTTTGGGGGCATACCTTAACAAGTTGAAAGTTATCAGGTTATAAAGTTCATAAAGTTTAATCAAATACGTATCTATTCTGATTTACTTATAGTGTATCTTATTTATCGAAAAAGCGAAGTCCAGCCCCTTTAAAAGGCCGGACTATAAAAAGAACAAAAATTGAGACTAGTGAAAATTATGAATGGTGCGCGCGCCATGCCGCACGATATTCAAGATAAAACGAAGCCATAAAAAAGATAAGTACCGCAACAATCCCTATAGGAAGAGATATTACGACTAGGAAAGATACGTTATCAAGGCCATTCATAAACACAAAAAACAGATACGCAACAAATCCAACCACAACCCATGGCCGTATTCTTGCGGTACGTGAATGTTGTGAGTTATGACACATTAAGCACTTCTTATCGAGCGGAACTCCAATTTCACCAAACATGAGGTAATGCGATACATTCATCGGGGTTGTCTCTCTCATCATTGTTGACTCTCCTTTTTTTGGGAAAACGTATCTTGTAACGAAATAATCATCAAACCGATTCCAAAAATACACATGAGTAATCCGTAACCGATAATAAATATGAATTTTTCAAACAAGTTCGCCTCCCGATAATCCCGAGAACCGAAATACCAGTTTGAAGGAAGCTGCAGTAAGTAGTTTCCGTAAAACCCATTGTCATTTTTACTCATGATTCTTCTCCTTTTTTTAGCACTCCATGAAGAAAATCCCACAATTCACAATATTCGCGATAAGAAATAAGCTTAAACAATATCAAAATGATTATTAAACCGCTTCCAATACCAATAAGCCGAATGCCAAGCTGGAATTGATCCAGGTGTATTCCTTTTTCTAGCACATAGAATCCCAAAAAACCAAAACTTCCCACTACAAATACTCCTGTCAGACAGGAAACGATGACACGGGGAATAAGTAATTTATTTCGAGCAATTTCTTTTCCTAGCCGGTTACATATCGCTTCCAAATCGCCAACATGTGCTTGCCATTCGTCAATATCCATAAGAATAAATTTGTTGAATGGAAGCCTATCTTTACACTCAAAAAAATCGATGCTCATTGGATGGGGAGATGTGATAATCCAGCCTTGATACATCTTCTTGCCTTTCTTTTTATTTTCAATGTACAGATATAAAAAAATACGAAATCATCGTACTCCATTTATAAAAAACCACAAGGAGCAACCTGACGACAGAAAACGATCAGGTTGCTCCTTGTGGTTTCTCTCTCTAACTAGTGATTAGCGAACAGCCACAGGTGCTTGTGTATTTTTAAGATACCCAACTGAATCAGATTTTACCAATTGCATGTTTTCAATCTTTTTTTGAACAGATCCAAGGCTTTGTAATTCAATCATTTGAAGGTGTAGTTTTTCATTTTCCTTTTGAATAAGAACCTTTTTTTTCTGATAATCCCGTAGAGTATACCCGCGGGTTGCAAGGGCATTGATATGTATAAGGTATCCTAGCCCAAAAGCCACCAAAGTCAAGAAGAGTATCAGGTTAATGGTACGCCATCGTTCCTCGAGTTGTTCGCCCGCGCGAGCACTAATAAGCGGGGCTTTTTGGAATCTTTTAAGTACTAATGCAAATGAGTGGGACATAATTTTATATTTTTTGAATGGCGCGAAGTTTGGCGCTGCGTGATGCGGGATTTTTTAAAATTTCTTCTCGTGTTGGCGTTATTGGTTTTTTCATCAGAAGAAGTACTTTTTTTTCTTTGTATAGTTTTTTAAACGTGTGCTTTACAATTCTATCTTCAAGAGAGTGAAAAGAAACAACCACAATTCTTCCCTGGTGTTCTAAAAGCTCATACCCTTCCTGAAGTGAATATTCCAACTGTTCTAATTCGCTGTTAACAGCGATGCGGAGCGCTTGGAATGTTCGTGTTGCGCAATGAATCTTTCCTCTTTTATACCAACCTGGTACCACACCTTCGATAACAGATACTAATTTTTGTGTGGTATCAATTTTTTGTGTTCGCGGGAATTCTTTTATTGCCCTGGCAATTCTTCCGCGAAACCGTTCTTCGCCGTACGTAAATAAGATGTCAGCAAGCTCCTCCTGAGATGATTCCTTTAATAATCGTTCCGCCGTCATTTCACTTTGAATATCCATCCGCATATCAAGCGGTTCATCTTTTTGGAAAGAAAACCCACGTCCGCTTGTTTCAAGTAAATCCCGCGAGAGACCAAGATCGTATACTATTCCTGAAACCTTTAACTTACTATCAGTAATCTGGCTAATGTTACTGAAATTATCATTAATAATGGTCAACCGCTTGCCAAAATGCTTTAACGAAGCCCTGGTGCGTTTAATTGCACTCGGATCAAGCTCAAACGCAATCACTTTTCCCTTCGGGCCGTTTGCTTCTAAAATCTTTTCGGTATAGCCACCAGCTCCAAGCGTACAATCAATGTAGTTCTTATTTTTCTCGACTTTCAAATAATCCATTGCTTCTTGTAAAAGAACAGGGATATGCACAGCCTTTTCTGTTATTTTCATATCATCCCGAGTGTTTCTGCAATATCATTACTATCTTTTTCAGTTGCTGTTTTATACTTCTTCCATTCTTCGCTATCCCAAATTTCGAGCCGATCATAAAGCCCTGCAATCACAACTTGTTTTCCTAGCCCCGCATACTTTCGTAAATAATCAGGCAAAATCACTCTGCCCTGTTTATCAACTTGTACGTCCATTGCGCCTGCAAGCATAAGACGGCTAAATGCGCGTGGCGCCGCTTGGCTCATGGGAAGCTTGGAAATTTTTTCTGCGAGCTTATTCCATTCGGCGGCCGTATATAAAAACAAACAGTGGTCAAGCCCACGCGTTACCACTGCTCCATACGTTAAAATTTCCCGGAATTTAACCGGAACCGCCAATCTTCCCTTCTGATCCACGGAGTGGTGATATTCACCGATAAACATGTGCTTTTTACCTTAAAGATAATGCGGTTACAAAGTCCGGAGTTGAGTGCAGTTTGAGCCAAAATAAGGATAAATAATCTTTGTAGCCCGCCAGAGGCGGGTCCGCCTTTGGCGGAAAAATGCGCCAACTCCGGACTTTGTGATAAAAGATAACTCAGGAAGATATTGCTATATGCTAAGAAAAAAGAGAGAACAAGCATGGTTTTTTCTTTAATTTTCTTAGTTTTATATTCTTTTGGGGTTGTTTTAAAATTTGTTTGAGAAGAGTTTTTTTCCCTAGACTCTTCCTGAGTTATCCCCACTTTTTCCCACTTATCACCTTTCATATACCATTATACACCCATAAAATACCCCTTTCAACCACTTTCATGTGCATAAGTATAAAAAAGCGAAACCCCCTCTAAGAAGAGGGGGTATTTGAAAGAACTGAAGGTGCAAATGAATTATCTCGTTCGCGAATATATGAATCAAGCGTATCAAGAATATATTCACTTCTCGGACTAAACAAATCATGTAATTCTCCTGCCCGCGTACAAAACCCTTTATACATTTTAGGGTCAAGAGTGCCATGATCTTTTTCGTATAACTGCACAAAGGTTGCAAAAGACCCGTCAATCCATGATTCAAGAAGTGTTGCATTATCTGGAACTTGAAGCCTTTTCATAATATATGTTGGGGATGCAGTGCGTGTTGCACCCACTCTTCCCCAAAAAATATGATGCCTAAGGTCATTGACCGACGTCCGCTCTGGTTCTGGAATAGGACAGCTAGCTTTATACTGGGCAATCCATGATGGAAAAGCTTTTTTATCAA
>ORJL010624073.1_pt1 | contig 25577 bp, 29 predicted proteins | sample 1779941 | NCBI WGS metagenome assembly ORJL01 (sample SAMEA104232317, study PRJEB22302) | groundwater metagenome | biome: forest; feature: aquifer; material: groundwater | place: USA | collected 2011-08-07 | depth 5.8 m
CAATGATACGTCGATTCCTGCATAATGCTCCATGGTCGTCTCTCCTCGATGCTTGGAGCGGAGGCTCATCCCTCCGACTCCGTCACACCATCAGTGTGAGGGACGACCGCCCATCCTCCAAGCAAGCCGTGCGACGCGCGCGACCCAATAGCGCCGTAGCAAGCGCGGCTTGCTCGGAGGGCAGACCGGGGCCCGTTACCCCATCTACGCTGTCTGAGACAACCGCCTTCGCCGCCGAACGCGCGCTTGGCACGCTGACCGATCTTTGACTGGCGAATCTAAGCGGAGGCAGTCAGGCCGTAGGCGATGCGGGACGCAGCAAATAAAATCCCTCGCTTGCGACTTTGGGATGCTATGCGGAAAATCCGACGTGATCTCCCGCGAGCCCCTATTGGACGCGTCCGAGGAATAATCGCTCGGCTCACCTGGTGCCTCAGGCAACCATTGGATCACGCTCGCGGCATGCGTATTCAATACTGCGTCGCAAACACACATGGCGCCGCTCCATTGAGTTCTAGCTTCGCCTTGAACAATGCGACACTTTCATTCGGGCTGGCGTTGGAAAATCTCGGGTTCGCGGCAGCAATTGAGAATCTTTACTTGAGGACAGGCGTCAATGTCCATCTCGGCCGTCTGACTCACAAGGCAGTCGCGGCTTCGCTTGGGCTCTCCTTCTCCCCCTCGAAGAACAATTGGCTGCATAGATTCCTCCGTCAGCTTCATAACTCTCCCAAACTGGAGCCGTCCGACAAGGCGGCTCGCTTTTTTAGGCGAATCAAACAGTCAGCCGGATTCAAAGCGAAACACAGATTGACCCGCAATTTCACATAGTCTACGATGCAATCGTTTGCAAAGCACTAGACGAACGAAAATCCGGGTGTTTTGCAAATTCGCAAGGGGCCGGTTTGCTCACGGCAAAATTTCTTCGATTTCGGTCTGGAGCCGAAAGGGACCGCGGGTATCTGGAATCGGGTCGACATTTCGGATTGTCTCTGAGGCTACGCTTGAGCGTCTTTCGAACCAGCGGGAAATCTGCCGCAAGAACCTGAAAAGGGTCAATTTCAACGGGAGGAGTAACGATGAATACCATCGAACTGGAGACATCGGACCTTCTCCATCATGGCGCCAGCGTTGGGTGCTTCGAGCTGCTGCACCATCAGGGCATGGCAATATGAGTCTGGCCCACGAGTTCATGGGTAGCGCGGGCGCCCGCTTGAAGTCTGATTCGGGAAGCTGTGTTCCGCTGCTTGAGCTGCGCTCCATCAGCAAGTCGTTTCCCGGCGTGCAAGCGCTGGACGATGTTTCCTTCGCAGTTTGGCCGGGCGAAGTGCATATGCTGCTTGGCGAGAATGGTGCCGGCAAATCTTCATTGATGAAGGTGTTATGCGGCGCCTATACCGCCAATGGCGGTGAATTCTATTTTAAGGGCGAACGGGTGGAGATGCGCGGTCCCGCCGATGCCCGAACATTTGGCATCGCCGTCATTTTTCAAGAATTCTCGCTGGTTCCTTATCTCGATATCGCACAAAATATCTATCTTGGCCGCGAGCTTCCGGGCGTGCTGCCCGGGACCATCGATCGGCAACGGATCCGCGACGAGGCCAGGCGGGTACTCGATCAGATCGGATTCGACATTGATCCCCGCACGCCCGTCCATAGGCTCGGCATTGCTCAGCAACAGATGGTCGAGATCGCCAAGGCGCTTTCACAAGATGCCCGCATCCTTGTGATGGACGAACCTACCGCCGCACTTTCAGACCGGGAAATCGAACGCCTTTTCGCCATGGTGAGGAAGCTCCAGGCCGATGGAGTGGCCATCATCTATATCTCCCATCGCATGGCTGAAGTTTTCGAGCTTGGCGATCGCATTACCGTCTTACGTGATGGCCGCAAGGTAGGAAGCGTACTGCCATCGGAGACAACGCCTGACGAGCTTGTAAGGCTCATGGTTGGCCGTTCAGTCGATACCAGCTATGGACGTCATTTCTGCGAGAAGCCGGGCGAGATTGTTCTCGATGTAAAGAACGTAACGGCGGCTAATGGCATTTCAGACGTCAATTTGACCGTTCGCTCTGGCGAAATTGTCGGACTTTGCGGGCTGGTTGGCTCGGGTCGTACCGAGGTTGCGCGGGCAATCTTCGGCGCGGATCGGATCGCGTCGGGCCAAATCAGCGTTTTCGGAGAATTGCGCAAGGGCGCACCGGACGTGGCCGTGCGGCAGGGCCTCGCTTTAATCCCGGAAAGCCGGAAAACCCAGGGATTGGCGTTGTTGCGTTCCGTCGCCGATAATTTGCTTGTTGCTGGACTGAACAAGCTGTTTCCCGACGGAGTTTTCCGGAAGACCGTAGCGCGTCGGACTGTCGACGAGACGGTGCGGCGATTGCGCATTGCAACTCCATCGACACGTCAAATCGTTAATTTCTTGTCCGGTGGCAACCAGCAAAAGGTCGTTATCGGCAAATGGCTGACAACCGGCGCATGCCTCTTCATCATCGACGAGCCCACTCGCGGCATAGATGTCGGTGCAAAGGCCGAAATATTCGCCCTGATCGATGGTCTCGTGCAGGAGGGAGCGGCTGTTCTGATGATCAGCTCGGAGCAGTCTGAGATCGTTCATGTCTGCGATCGCGCTTACGTCATGCGTGAGGGTCGCATCGTCGGTGAACTCGCGCGCGAAGAATTGACGGAAGAAAATATCTTGAGACTGGGGATGCACCATGTCTGATCTCGCTACCGCCTCCACAGCGAACTCACCTATCGCAACCATCCCGGGTGTCGCCGTTGTCCTCGTTATGCTTTCGGCGCTTTTTGCGATGGTCGCACCTGGATTTTTTTCCGTCGCAAACCTGTCCAATGTTCTCGTGCAGTCGACCATTCTGTTGATGATCGCTTTGCCGATGACATTGATCATCATGACGGAGGGGCTGGATCTGTCGGTTGGAGCGGTTCTGACGCTTGCTTCAGTCGTGCTTGCCCTGACGGTTGTGGCGACCGGATCTTTTATTCTGGGTCTTGCCACGGCTCTCGCTGTGGGTTTGGCGTTCGGCGTTCTAAACGGTATCCTAGTTGCATGGATGGCGATCCCACCGTTTGTCGCCACGCTCGGAACGCTCGGCGCCGCTCAGGGACTGGCCCTGATCGTCAGCGACGGGCAAAGCGTCGTCGGCGTTCCGCCAAGCATACAGTTCATCTATTCCGGTAAGGTTTCCGGTGTGCCGATGCCGATCGTTCTCGGCAGTGCAGCTTATCTGTTCTTTCACGTATTGCTCTATCACACCCGTTTTGGCACTTACGTTCCAGCATTGGGCGGCAATCGCGAAGCGCTGAAACTTGCGGGTGTGCCCGATCGCGGCATGTTGATCGCGGTCTATGGCCTTGGCGGCATCATGGCGGGTGTTGCCGCGATGCTGCTGACGGCGCGAATGAATGCGGGTCATCCGACTGCCGCGCTGGGCATGGAATTCGATGCCATTGCGGCAGTAGCGGTCGGCGGCACGTCCTTCGAGCGCGGCAACGGATGGTTATTCGGCACTTTGCTCGGCGTATTCGCGGTCGGAATCTTGCGCAATGGCCTAAATCTAATGGCGGTGCCGTCTTCGGCGCAAGTCGCCTGTATCGGCGTGTTGGTCATTCTTGCCTTATACATCGACAGCCTTCGGAACCCGTCATGAGCACCACCTACGTGCCTCCGTCTGTCCGCATCGGCATTTCACAGGATCTGGTGCAACTCATCTTTCGCCTGTTGGGCGCCGCGATCATTTGCGTTGTACTTGCTCTGCTCAGTGATGCATTCCTGACGACGAACAACATTTTCAATGTGTTGCGTCAGACAAGCCTGCTTTTCTTCATGTCGGCGGGCCTTACGCTGGTGATCCTCACCGGAGGTTTGGACCTTTCTATCGGCGCCAACATTGCGTTTTCGGCGTGCGTTGCGGCCACCGTCATCAAAGCCACGGGCTCGGCCTGGCTTGGAGGCGCTACCGGCCTCGGCTGCGGCTTTCTGATTGGGCTCATCAACGGCGTTCTGGTGACGAGGCTGCGCATCCCCTCCTTTATCGCCACCTACGGGACGATGTGGATCATACAAGGCGCGACTTATTACTACATGGCCGGCCAGGTCATTCATGGCTTTCCACCTGCGTTCAGGGCTCTAGGCAGCGGTTATCTGATCGGCATCCCGATTCCGGTCTTTCTGATGGTGATATTTCTCGGGCTTGGCAGTTTTTTCACGCAGCGAACGATCTGGGGTCAGCAAATCTACGCGATTGGCGCAAATCCGGTTTCAGCGCGGTTGTCAGGCATACCGACCATGCGCCGCCTCGTCCTGGTCTATGCCGTCAGCGGTGGAATGGCCGGATTGGCCTCTCTTATTTTCCTCGCGCGTTTGAATTCTGCCGAAGGAGACATCGGCGATTCACTGACCCTCCCGGCGATCGCCGCGGTTCTGATCGGTGGAACGTCTCTGTTCGGTGGGATCGGAACAATGTCGGGCACCTTGATCGGCGCTCTCATTCTCACGCTGGTGCTTAACGGAATGAATTTGCTCGCAGTCAATGCGAACTGGCAGCCGCTTGTGACCGGAGTGATCGTCGTATTGGCCGTCTGGGTGGATAAGAAACTGCGTTACCGTGCAGGCCACGTTTCATAAACAGGCAACAGAAGACAACTTTCCAAGGAGGAAACTATGATGAATAAACTCAGGTTTGCGATAGTAGGGCTGTCGATGGCATTTGCGGAGAGTGCACTCGCAGATGGCGAAACCATCGCCGTATTCACTAAAAATCAGACCAATCCATTCTTTCAGGCAGTTCGTGTCGGCGCTGATGCCGCGGCCAAACAGCTCAATGCCAAGGTCGTCCATTACATCCCGACCAAGCCCGACAGCATTCCCGAGCAACTAAGTCAGGTCGAAGACGTCATCGTCAAAAAGCCGGATGCTATCGTCTTCACTCCGGTTGATTACAAGGCAATGGTCCCGAGCGTCGAAAAAATCAACCAGGCCGGCATTCCAGTGGTCAATATTACGGACCGAAGCGCGGGCGGGAAATTCGTCGCCTTTGTGGGGGCTGATGACTATAGTCTCGGTCTGGAGACTGCTCGGTATCTGGTCAAGACGCTCGGCGGCAAGGGTAATTTGGTCGTGTTGGAAGGCGTCAAGGGTGCGCTGACCAACATCGATCGTGTGCGCGGCTTCAACGACGCAATCTCCGAGGCGCCGGGGATTAAACTGCTGGCGTCGCAACCTGCGAACTATCAGCGATTGCAGGCACTCCAGGTCATGGAAAACCTGTTGCAATCCTATCCGTCGATCGATGGTGTGCTCGCGGCTAACGATGCAATGGCGACCGGTGCGATCGAAGCATTGGACGGGGCTGCGCGCAAGTCGCTGGTAACCGGCATCAACGGTACCCATGAAGCCATCGACGCGATCAAGTCGGGAAAATTGCTCGCAACCGGGGATTATAATGCCTTTCAGCAGGGCTGTCTCGGGGCCATGATTGCAACCCGTAATCTTCGCAAGCTTCCCGTCAAATCCGAAATTTTGTTGAAGCCGTCCGTCGTGAATAAAGAAAATTACAAAGACTACGACACTCCGCTGGAGCAGCGAAAGTGCGCGGCGTGGGAAGACGCAATCAAGTAGTCCCAGATGCTGACAAGTCAGCGAGAACCAGACGGGCGTTCCCGTCTGGTTCAACCCTTGATTCCGAAAACGCCAATCCGGGTATGCATTTTCGGAAATCGGATCCGTTCAGATGCTGCCGCCGCTTTATTTCGAATTTACGAAAGTCCGAGTTCTTCGTGAGAAGCAATTCGACGCCCGGTACCTACAGGAAGAATTATAAATTATCATGAAAGTCGCCGTCGTAGGCCTTGGATGGTGGGGAAAAGAAATCATCCGTTGCATTTCACGCAGCCCGAGATTTACGGTCGTTTGTGGTGTCGATCCTATGCCACAAGCCGGCATCGAGCCTTTTGCACGAGAGTTCAAGTTCGTTCTCGAATCCGATCTGGAGCGTGTGCTACGGGATCCGGGTGTGGAGGGTGTGATCCTTGCGACTCCCCATGCACTGCATGAGCGGCAGGTGCTTGCCGTGGTCGCTGCGGGCAAAAATGTTTTCTGCGAAAAGCCGCTGACGTTGACTGGCGCCGGCGCTGCGCGGGTCTTGGATGCCTGCAACAAGGCCGGCGCAATTCTCGGCATCGGGCATGAACGTCGCTACGAGCCGGCCTTTGAGGAACTCGGGCGGCTGATCGACAGTGGCACATTGGGACGGCTTCTTCACATCGAGGCAAATGTGAGCCACGACCTATTTCGCAATCTCGACACCGAGAATTGGCGATTGAGCAAATCGAACGCGCCCGCGGCTATGATGTCCGCGGTCGGGATTCATATCACGGATTTATTCGTTTCGTATGCCGGTGCTGTCGCTGAGGTGCGGGCGCAAACGGCGAGTCTCGTCTTTGAACCTCCAGCCGAAGATTTCGTCGGCGCCAATATCACCTTCAAGTCGGGCGTCAGGGCAACCTTGACGTGCCTGTCGTCAACGCCGTTCTATGGACGGATCACCGTTTTCGGGGATGCAGGCTGGGTCGAGATCGCCAACGAGGGAAATGTCGATCAAGGCAAGCCCACGATTCTGACTCATTGCGCGCAGACGGGGGGCGAGCGCAAGCAGATCATCTACAACCCTGTCAACGCGGTTATGCTGAATTTCAACGCTTGGGCCGCAGCGGTAGCTGGCGAAACAACCTATCGCTTCACAGCCGAGCAACTGCTCGAAAACATTCGGCTGTTCGAGGCCATTGTGACCTCCGCTGAGAAAGACGGAAAAATCGTCCGACTGTGACGTCGCGAGCGCATTGAACAAGGTCCAAGCCACGCCAATTGCAGAAGACCGCAGCTTATTTTTCCAAAAATGACGTTCTCCCGGCCGGTGGCACAGCGTCGAGAACATCGAGCAGCCTGCCGGCCTTCACTATTTCTCGTCGCGTTCGCCTCAGTTCGAAGCGCGCTTTGGCGCCGTGGCCGGCCACGACTTGATCAGCGTGTCTCAGTTATCCTGGCTACGCCGGACGACTCGTGAGCGCCGGGGATCAGAATCAGAAAGCGTGCCGGGATTGAGGCCGCTGGCCGATATCCGCCCGATCTGATCTCATCCGGCTCACCGAGGATGTAACGGAGATAACTTTGATGGGAAAGCGATTCAAAGTCGGTGATCACGTGACCTGGAATTCGGAGGCGGGGCACGTCAGCGGCACGATTATCAAGGTCCACATCAAGGACGTTGATTACAAAGGACATATGCATCGCGCCAGCGAGGACGAACCGCAGTACGAAATCAAGAGCGACAGGACCGACCACATTGCGATGCACAAAGGGGCAGCGTTGAATAAGACGAACGGTTGAAATGGTGTTTGCCTCACTCCTGTCCGCTCGAACGATCATATCTATCGAGTTTGCGGGCGTTAGTGCAGGGAACCTTTTCCGCTCCAAACCATCCAACTAGGCAGTAAGGAGACCCGCCATGAAAAAAGCGTTAGGACGAGAGCATGCGCCCAACGTTGTTGGGAGGTTAGACGACGCAGAACTGGTACAGCGCGCGCTTGCAAGGGACGGCAATGCCTTTCGCACCAGCATGCAGCAGTACAACCAGCGACTTTACCGCATTGCCAGGGGCATCCTTCGCAACGATAGCGAAGCGGAGGACGTCGTTCAGGAAGCATATGTCAGCGCCTTTACCCACCTCGACAGCTTCCGCGGCGACTCTAGTCTGCCGACGTGGCTCGCTCGAATTACCATGAATGAAGCATTTGGGCGGCTGAGGGCTCAGCGTCCGACTGTGGATATCACGAAATTCGAAGCGAATCGAACCGCGGCGGAAATCATTCAATTTCCTCTGACGTCAAAATCCGACGACCCGGAACGGACAATGGCGCAACGCCAGATCTTACAGCTAGTTGAACAGGCCACCGATAAACTTTCCGAAGTTTATCGAATTGTTTTCATTACGCGCGTGATCGAGGGAATGAGCGTCGAGGACGCCGCGGAGATCCTCGGCATTCGGCCAGAAACCGTCAAGACCAGGCTGCACCGCGCGCGACGGCTCGTCCGCGATCAGTTAGACAAGCAAATCGGTCCTGTCCTGATGGATGCCTTTCCGTTTGCTGGCCGGCGCTGCGAGCGTGTGACCGCCGCGGTCCTGAACCGGCTCGGCCTGTCCGGTTGAACCCGGGAACCTTTCTGCTCAGGGATCATCTAACGGGCTTCAACATGTGAGCCAAACGTCGCTTCGACGCTGGGCATGGAAGGGCATTTCGATGAGTCCAAATGTACATGCGCTGGGTCGCACAAGAACGTCGCAACCCGAGATCCAACGACCGGGCCGAGCCGAAGTCGAAGCGGCGGTCCGGACTATCATCCGATGGACGGGTGAAGATCCCGAACGTGACGGCCTGATCGAGACACCGGCTCGTGTGACTCGTGCGTTCGAGGAGTTTTTTGCGGGCTACGGCCAAGACCCGGTTGAGATTCTGGAAAAGACCTTCGAGGAGATCGAGGGGTACGACGAAATGATCGTGCTGCGGGACATTCGCTTTGAGAGCCATTGTGAGCACCACATGGCGCCGATCATCGGCCGGGCCTGGGTGGCCTATATTCCAAATGGCCGCGTGGTCGGCATCTCCAAGCTGGCCCGGGTGGTAGATGTTTATGCCAGGCGCTTGCAGATCCAGGAAAAGATGACGGCGCAAATCGCCAACACCATCAACGATGTCCTTAAGCCGCAGGGCATTGGCGTGATCATCAAGGCGACACATCACTGCATGACCACCCGCGGCGTACACAAGCCCGGCACGGACCTGGTCACCAGCCGCATGCTCGGCTGCTTCCGCGACAACGCACTGACCCGGCAGGAATTCCTCGGCATGGCAACCTGATGTAGAGTGGCTTGTCGACCGCCGGTGCGACGACGGAGGGAGTGAACATGGCTGAAGAACAAGCCCCGCCCGCGGGGCCGGATCTCGCACAAGGCGTTGCACCAAGTGATTTCACCGGCGAGACCTTGCTCGGCCACGTCGGCGATCAGAACGTTTTGCTGGTGCGCTCCGGGTCCGAGATCTTCGCCATCGACGCGCATTGCAGTCATTATCACGGGCCGCTCGCAGAGGGGCTTGTGGTCGGGGACAGTATCCGGTGTCCATGGCATCACGCGTGTTTCGATTTGCGCACCGGGGAAGCTACGCGCGCGCCGGCGCTGAATCCGCTCGCGGTCTGGCAGGTCGAGCACGAGGGCGATCGCATCTTCGTTCGGCAAAAGCGCAGCCAGCCAAAGCCGCGCGGCAAGGGCCCCGTAAATGCGCCGGACAAGATTGTGATCGTCGGGGGCGGTGCGGCGGGGTTCGCCGCGGCTGACATGCTGAGGCGGCAGGAATTTCGCGGCAGCATCGTTATGCTGAGTAACGATGTCGCGCCGCCGGTCGACCGGCCGAACCTGTCCAAGGATTATCTCGCCGGCAGCGCGCCGGAAGACTGGCTGCCGCTGCGCCCGGACGGCTTTTACGCTGAGGCTGGCATCGACATGCGGCTCAAGACCGAGGTCGCCTCGATCGACAGCAAGGCGCGCAACGTCGTCATCGCCGACGGCGGTACCGTTGCCTACGACCGTCTCTTGCTGGCGACCGGTGCCGAACCGGTGCGGCTGCCGATCCCCGGCGCCGACCAGCCGCATGTCCATATGCTGCGCTCGCTGGCGGATTGCCGAGCTATCATTAACTCCGTGAAAGGCGCGCGCCGCGCGATCGTGATCGGGGCCAGCTTTATCGGCCTCGAAGCCGCGGCGGCATTGCGCGCGCGCGATATCGAGGTCCACGTCGTTGCGCCGGAGCAACGGCCGATGGAGCGCGTGCTTGGGCCCGATATGGGCGATTACGTGCGCGGTTTGCATGAGGGACACGGCGTCATCTTTCATCTCGGGGATACCGTGGTCGCGATCGACGGTAAGCGCGCGACGCTCAAGAGCGGCGGTGTGCTGGAGGCCGATCTGGTCGTCGTTGGCGTCGGGGGGCGACCGCGGCTGGCGTTGGCAGAACAGGCCGGTCTTGCGCTCGAACGCGGCGTCATCGTGAATACGCACCTCGAAACCAGCATCTCCGGCATCTATGCCGCAGGTGATATCGCGCGCTGGCCCGATTCGCATTCCCAGGAGAACATCCGGGTCGAGCATTGGGTGGTGGCGGAACGTCAGGGTCAGACCGCCGCGCGCAATATGTTGGGGCAGCGCGAGGCATTCGATGCGGTGCCGTTTTTCTGGAGCCAGCACTACGATGTGCCGATCAACTACGTCGGCCACGCCGAGCAGTGGGACGAGATCGCCATCGAAGGTGATATCGCGGCCAGGGATTGCCTGCTGCGATACAAGAGCAAGGGTCGCGTTCTTGCCGTTGCCTCGATCTACCGCGATCTTGCAAGCCTTCAGGCCGAGCTTGAGATGGAGCAGAAAGCGATACGCTGAGCCTGCATCATTGTTTCAACTCATCACGCATGGGATGACGAGTCCGCGATAGAACGAGTCAGATTTCTTTCGAATAATTCCGGGAACCTTTGCGCTCCCGGTGCACAGGCGCTCGATCTGGTCAAGAAACTCAAAGTCACGCCCGAGGACAACGACACCAGCAAGTCATTGTCCAGGGCGGCTGCCGACAAGCAGGCCGAACTCAGCGAAGCTGAGCGGCGCGGCCTACGACAAGGCATATGTCGCCAACGAAGTTGCCTATCACAAGACGGCAAACGGTGCGCTCGAAAATACCCTGATCCCATCGGCGACAAACCCCGAACTCAAGAGCCTGCTGCAGACGGTCCTCAAGATCACCTCATCAACACGATAGGATTTTCGTTACACACAGGTGAAAGCAAGCTGCGCGCGAAGAATTAGGCATTGATAGTACGAGCTATCTCTTCGTTTCGTCTGCTTGCATTTGGTTTGCTGCCGGCCGGTCAGAGATCGAATGGTTTGCCGAACGAAAGTGCGACTGTGTTCAATGGTAATACTTGGCGTCTGTTCAAAATCTATGGAAGCATTGTTTGCGCTTCGTCCCATAACCGCCTCACAAGGTCGGCCGCGGGCTCATCGCGTGCGAATGCGCCAGCTTGACCGGCCCACATCTGCATTCTGTCGACGTCGCCGACCTTCGCCGCGGCCTCCCTCATGGCAGTCGTTAGTCCTCGCTGCACAGGGTACGGCGCCGGTTTGGGGGCATCGGATGCGTTTGCCGCCCTCACATAGTCAGTGCGGACGGATCGACCCAAACGGCCGCTGAAAGCCCTGGTCTGCGTCGTCATTTCCGGCTCCAGTTCGATCAGTGCATTGGCCCACGCAGGGTGCGTCTTCGCTTCCGGGCAGCGAAGAAGTGCGGTTCCAATCTGGACCGCGCTGGCACCAAGCGTCAGTGCGGCGGCGATTGCTCGAGCGTCACCAACACCGCCGGTTGCGATCAGCGGAAGCTCGATGTTGTCAGCCAGCCGGGGCAGAAGCGCAAACAGGGTGCCTCCCTGCGCTTCTGCCGAGGCGTCCTCGAATGAACCACGGTGGCCACCTGCTTCAGCACCCTGCACCACAAGCGCATCGGCACCGGCTTTTTGGGCTTGGCGGGCCTCATCAAGCGTGGTCACGCAGGCAAACCAGGAAATTCCCCTGCTTTTCATACGGGAGATGATTTCCCCCGGAAACAATCCCATGATCGATGAAATCACCGGAGGTGCAATTTCGAACAATGCCTCGCATTGTTGGGTAAAGTCATGGAGTGGAATGTCTCCCGCTTCGGCTGCAACAACTGGCCCCCGTTGGGAAAGAAATTCCCTTACCCGAAGCTCCGCCGGCCTATCGCGGGTCGGCGCAGGATCCGGAATCCAGAGATTGATCTGAAACGAGCCATTACTCTGCGCGCGATATTCCTTGGCCCATTCCAGTATTCCGTCCGGTCTTGTGGTGATAGCGCCCAGCGCGCCCATTCCGCCCGCATTGGCGACGGCAGCCGCAAGGCTGGGAGGACATGCGCCCGCCATTGGTGCTTCGAGTATCGGAACACGAAGACCGAAGCGTTGACAGAACTGACTGGATCTATCGCGAGCCGAGCTGCGGAAATTATTCATTGGATTCTCCTCGAACTTGGAGCTGCAGACATCGGCTGCGCACACATTTCCATGTCAGCGCAACCGTAACGTTGAACGATGGTTGTGGTTGCATGAGCCGGCGAATGTGCCGTGCCAGCGGCGCTATTCATCAATCCGCCCGGCCTGAGCGAAGCCAGGCGAAATCGAGGTAGAGTGAAGGTTACGCACTTCGGCCCGACCCAGCAGAATATCTCTCAAGACGATGGCATGGTTATGAATCTTATCATGGGCCGCGAAGACGAGCGTGATCCGGCCTAATTGAGCGCGCGCGCGCAGCTCGTCGAGCTGCTCCCGATGCCTGCGAATCTCATTCGCGTATCGTCGTCGGAATTCTTGCCAGCGCGCGGGATCATGCCCAAACCAATTGCGCAGCATGGTACTGGGCGCGATGCTCTTGTCCCACTGATCGATAGCCGCGCTCGCTTTACTGACCCCCCGGGGCCATAATCGGTCAACCAGTATCCGGGTGCCGTCGCTCGCAGCGGGAGGATCATAAGCGCGTTTTAGTTTGACATTTGCGGCGGCGATTCTCTTGCGCATCTAGATTGCTCCACACGTCATTTCTTCCCTCCATCGGCAAGCCACTCGCACTAATCCGTACGTGCCCCTGGAAATAGCTGCGACACCGCCTCCTGCTGCCCAACGACGGCGTTGGTGTGGTGCGGCTGGTTGGAGGAGTTCTTGACCGATTGTTGGTTGATATTCCCGGAAATCGCGATCGATCCAAAAATGATGCCGTAGACCAGCCACATCAATAATTTGCTGCTGTTGTTCTCGGTCGAAGTCGAGCTGTCCCGGGAGCCGTTGTGCGATGGCAGAAGCTCGATCAAACGCGCAGCGACAATGCTTGCCTCCGAAGGCGACCAGCGCTCGCTATCCGACTTCCAGATGGTTGAAGCAAGGCTGTTTACAGCATGGTCTTTCGGAAGCTGGGCCAGACGAGCAGCTTCCTGCCATGCGTCAACGTCCTGTCTCGCCAGCGCCGACAATACACTCAACGGCGTTTCGCCATTTTCATGAAGCGGCGCGAACAGGAAGCGATCAAACTGAGAGCTGGCGCGAGACAATTGGGTCATTTCCTATTGTCCTTTCATGGCGAGAGAACGCTCGGCATTCGGAAAGCCTCCGCCATTCAGCGGCAGACGAAACCTGTTTGACTGCATTGGAACAAGCCGCGCGATATACGCAGATGTTATTTTCATTTTTCGCGATGTATTTTGCAAGCGAGAAATTATCACTGTTTAATTCGAATAATTAGATGTCAAAATACTGGTCCATACCCTCTTTGAATCGATCGGCGAGATCGCAGATTCTTTGCCGTGTATGGCCTGGGCGCCAAGTGATTAGTGCCGGTTCATCCAGCCGCGCGCGCGGCTCGTTAGCTTGTTAGGTATTTCGCAGAGCAAGGCCCTCGTATTATCTACCCCGCGTGACTTCCGCGAGCTGCCGCTTCAATTTACGGTTCTCTTCGAATCGTCTGGTCACATCGCGAAGAATCGCCACTGTCCCGATCGGATGATCCTGCTCGTCCTTCAGCATAACGATCGTAAATTCGACTGAGATGCGTTGGCCGCCCCTGGTCAGCGCTGGCACTGACAGGAGGTCGCCGTGGCCGTAGTGACTTTCGCCCGTCTCCATGACGCGGTTGAATCCGGTCCAATGTCGCGCTCGGAGATTGTCAGGAATGATCAGGTCGAGTGAGCGTCCGATGGCTTCATCCGCCGTGAAGCCGAAAATTCGGACCGCACCAGGGTTCCAAAAATTAATGGTGCCGGTGTGATCAGTCGCGATGATCGCATCCGACGCGGTTGCCAGGAGCGCATTAACAAGCCTGTGGGGAACAATCATGATATCTCTATGCAGTGAGAGTTGCCCTGGCGAGAACATTCGCTGGATTGCACGACCGAGCTATCCAGAGTGGGCGGCGCAGCGGGAGCTTCAAGGGAACTACCTTGGTCGTGCGTGTCCCTGATATTGCACGGTGTCAGGACGGTTGAACGGGGCTCCATCGGTATTGCTGCCCCTGGGTTGCTTTGCCGCGCTACGCCTCTTATGGGGGAAGCGGGTGATCGTCAGCGGATCGCTTGCCGGAAATGTGCCTTCCAATTCCCTGTCCAGTTGAAGATCCAGTTTTCGCCTATCTCGCTGTTTGACGGTTTCTTTGGCCATGGCGTGCCTCCTATCGACGAGTGATGTATGTGCTATCTCCGCGGTACCAAGTCCTGGCCGTTCGGATCGATCGTTCATGCCAACCCACGAGGCAGAAACCGTCGTGAATCGACCTGCTAGACATGAGGATTACTCAATCCGCGGCAACACCTCGAATTGATGAAACGGCGGCGGCGAGGACAGCGTCCATTCAAGCGTGGTCGCGCCCGGCCCCCATGGGTTGTCCGCAGCCCTTTCTTTACGGATAAACGCGTAAGCGAGACCCACAAAGAATACGATCAACCCTGTAGCGGAGATATAGGATCCAACAGACGCGATCTGGTTCAAGTCCGCAAATGCATCCGGATAATCGGCGATGCGTCGCGGCATTCCCGACAGCCCGAGGAAATGCATCGGAAAGAACGCCAGGTTGACGCCGACGAAGGTCAGCCAGAAGTGCAGCTTGCCGAGGGCTTCCGAATACATGTACCCGGTCATTTTCGGAAACCAGTAATACCAGCCCGAGAAGATGGCGAACACGGCGCCGAGGGACAGTACATAATGGAAATGTGCGACCACGTAGTAGGTGTCCTGTAATGTCCGGTCGATGCCCGGATTGGCGAGCACCACACCGGTTACGCCACCGACCGTGAACACGAAGATGAATCCGACCGCCCACAACATCGGCGTTTTAAATCTTATGGAGCCACGCCACATGGTGGCGATCCACGAAAAGATTTTGATACCGGTTGGTACTGCGATCACCATGCTTGCGAAAGCAAAGTAAGCCTGGGCGCTGCTCGACATGCCGACGGCATACATGTGATGGGCCCAGACCACGAAGCCGATGAATCCAATCGCGACCAGTGCATAGACCATTCCGAGATAACCGAAGATCGGCTTGCGACTGAACGTGGAAACCACATGACTGACCATGCCGAAGCCCGGCAGTATCATGATGTAAACCTCGGGATGACCGAAGAACCAGAACAGGTGTTGAAACAATACGGGGTCGCCGCCGCCGTCTGCCCCGAAGAACGTCGTTCCAAAGTTGCGATCGGTAAGGAGCATGGTAATCGCGCCGGCGAGCACGGGCAGCGACAACAACAACAGGAATGCCGTCACCAGGACCGACCATACGAATAATGGCATTTTATGCAGAGTCATACCCGGCGCACGCATATTGAAAATGGTGGTGATGAAATTGATCGAGCCAAGGATCGAAGACGCGCCCGCGATGTGCATCGACAGGATCACGAAGTCGACTGCCGGTCCCGGATGGCCCGAGGTCGACAGCGGCGCGTAGAGCGTCCAGCCGGTGCCGGCACCATTCAAGCCCGGCTCGCCTTCGACGAACATCGAGACGATGAGCAGCGCAAACGATGCAGGCAGCAGCCAGAACGAAATGTTGTTCATGCGCGGGAACGCCATGTCCGGCGCGCCGATCATCAGAGGTACCATCCAGTTGCCAAATCCACCCATCATCGCCGGCATCAGTGTGAAGAAGATCATGATGAGGCCATGGCCGGTCACGAACACGTTATAGGTATGCGTATTGGTGAAAATCTGCAGTCCTGGGTGCTGCAATTCCATCCGAATCGCGACCGAAAGGATCCCGCCGATCAATCCCGCACACATCGCGAACACGAAATACATCGTGCCGATGTCTTTGTGGTTGGTTGAATAGAGATAGCGCCGCCATCCGGCAGGATGACTGTGCGTGTCGAGATCGTTGGTCGCATCTGCCGCGGACAGCATCTTTGGCCCTTCCATGACAATTCCGGGATGAGTCGAAGCTGCCGCGTCCTTCAATGCGTGAAGGCTTCACTCAAGTGCGGCAGCGTGATCCCGTCTATCCTCATACCGGTTGGCCCATCGCAGCGATCGTTGCCGTCGCTGCAAATTGTTGCCGCAGCAGGATCGACAGGAAGACGGAAGAAAGTGCAGCACCGCAGCCCCCTATGTGAGAAGGGTCTTGAGTTGCTCTATTTGCTTCCGATGAAGTTGCAGCATCCTCATGAGATGGGCGTTCAGCTCTGCATCGAAAATATTCAGAACGGCATCTTCGATTGTCTGGACCAACCCGGCTTGATTGGATCTCGCGGATGCGACCGCCTGCTCAAGGCTGAATGTTACGCGACGTTCATTGGACGGGCGTTTGTGGGGAGCCGTGACGGTTGCCCCTCTCTTCACGAGTTCTTTCGTAAGCAGGACGCAAATCGACCCCTGGTCCAGTTCAGACTCAAGGATCAGATCGGCAATACGAAGGTCGGCTGCATGACCGATGTCGGCGAAGGCCTTGGTGCCGATACGCTCTCGCTCCAGGAGTGATTTGAGAAAGGCAATAATTTCTTCCTTGGACCAATAGCCGAGATAGCCCGGATCGACGTCATGCATCCAGCAAGGAGACGATGAATATTTTCGAATCGTGTCGACAAGGCTGGCTGGTTGTCGCGACTGCGCTTTGTGCATGGCTCTATTCCCATGAATCCAGAGATGCGCAGGAACGAACCCTTTCGTTGCCAAAGGACGGAATGTCCGAACGAAATATCCTGGATCTCGTCAGGCACTCTCGTCCCTTCTTTCAATTTTACAAGCGAGAAATATTAGCCGTTAAATTCGGAAAGATAGATACATCGAAACGACCGGGCAGGTTGAAAGGATCTTCGGTGCGCCAGCGCCGTCACGGTATTGCTTCACATTGCGGCGCGAAACATTGGACTGCGAGCTTGACGAACGTCTAGCGACCTTTTCGCGCGGCTGGCTTCGTCGTTCTCTTTCCAACTTTTATCTTTGTTTCCGGGTTGGCGATTCGATGCATGATCTCGAGCGCGTTGCCGAACAAATCGCGATCGTACTCGAGCGGATAAACGACGTAAGCGGGCATCGAAAATTCAGGCGCGCCACCGATCAGGCTTAGCCGCTTGGCTTTGAGGTGGGGCAGCACGATCCGTTTGGGAAAATAGCCGGAGCCACCATTTTCCAAAACGTGTTGCAATCCCAACCAGCCGATATTCGCGGACAGCGATGGGCCGGCGAAATTCGGGAAGCAAGCACTGTGTCTGGCGTAGAATTCCGGCCCCCAATCGACGTATACATAGCCGGGTTGAGGTTCAGGTTTGCCCTTGGGATCCGTTGAGACCAGGATGAGTTTCTCCTCGAACAACTGCTCGATCTTTAGTCCGGGACGACTCTGTGGAGTGTACATAACGCCGATGTCGGTTCGCCCCTCGATGAGTCCTTGCATGAGTTCCGGTTCGAGCCCGCTTTCGGCGCGAATGGATATCTCCGGCCTGGCCTCCTTCATGAGCTGAAGCCACTGCAACAAGAACTCTTCCCACAGGCCAATGCGGCCGCCAACAACTAGCGTTCCGCTAAACCCTTCAGGAATTCCGATGTCATGGCGCGCCTGTTCGATTGTTCGGACGAGCGTAGCGGCATGCCGCTGAAATTGCCGGCCGGCAGACGTGAGCGTTGTACCGGCCTTGTTGCGGACAAAGAGTGTGCAACCCAGTTGGTCTTCAAGCGTGTGAATGCGCGTGCTGACCGTCGACTGGCTGACGTGAAGTCGATCCGCGGCACTAATGAAGTTTCCCGCTGCGACAACTGTGAGGAAGGTTCTGGCCAGCTCCGTGTCCATCGTCGCGCTCCCTTGATATCTATCGCGTAGATATCAATCCGCAATATTATTCGTTTGTCAAAACTATTATGAGGCATAGTTTCTCATCCATGAGATGTCGGCGGCCAGCCCTGTTAGTGCCGGAAACACTTGAACGGGCCGCCACGTGAGTCCTAGGAAGACTCCAGCGAGAGGAAGGCATGCGCGATGACGATTGTGCTTCTTATCCTCTTGGTTGTTTACGTCGCGGTGGTGTCCGCTCCGATCTCCATGAGGCTCGTTGGACTAATTCTGGCGCGCAACGGACTCCGCGAGCTACCGCTGCTCGGGGGATCGACGACATTCCGTTCAGCGATGCCCAAAAGCGGCACCAGTGCAGCCCCTAAATGGCTCGGACGCGACAGCCATGCAATCGTTCGGAACCAAGATGTGCATGTCCAGGGAGGAAAATCATGAACAAGCGATCGTGTTTTCAACCAAGGAAAAGGCCGATCACCTATCGGCTCAGCTGGGCCGGCTATGCCGCCAATGCTGTTTTTCGCATGCTCGGTTTGAGTGACTTCGACCATGGCACGTCATCGTCTTCATCTCTCTGGACTCGAAATCATGGCGGAGAGGTGCAGACGTCGCTCGTACCCATTCGCATTCCCATCGGCCGACGAAGATACCCATGAGGGAAGGGACGAGGCAACAATCGCGTAGCTGGAATCCGTTGTGGATCATATTCAGTGAGCGTGGATGTCAAGCGGTGTGAAGCAGCCCAAGACGTAACTAACGGTACAGCGCACCTGGAAAAGGAGATCTGACCATGTATCAAAACATTCTCCTGGCCTACGACGGCTCACCCGATGGCCGCGAAGCTTTGGCTCAAGCCAAGAATTTGGCGTCGATGTCTGGTGCGATGGTCCGTCTCCTCGCAATCATAGATCCAGCCGAGAACATGCTTGTCGTCGAAGGAAGGTCGTTTATTCCCGACAATCAGCGGTTTGTAACACAATCAGTACTTGATGCAGGCGTGAAACGCCTGCAGGGCGCTGGATGCGAGGCAACGAACGACGTCAGGTACGGGAATCCTGCCGAACAGATAGTTCTGTCCGCGAGAGAAATGAAAGCGGATTTGATCGTCGTTGGCCATCGAGATCAAGGGTCGCTTGCGCGCTGGTTAAATGGTTCGGTCGGTGCATCTATCCTGCACCATCCCCCCTGCAGCGTACTCGTTGCGGTAAAATCCGAACAAATGAAAGATAACGTTACCCCAATCCGAAAAGACACAAGCGCGGGGTGAGGGATAATACCATGTTGAAAACATCCGGCCTGTCAGCCCTCTTATTGGTAGCGGTCGCTTGCACGATGCCAACCAACGGCGCTCTTGCAAAAGACATTGTCTTGGGAGCGTCCGTACAATTGACGGGACCGGTTGCCAATACCGGCCGCTACTATCGCGACGCCTATCAGCTTGCGATCGACAGGATCAATGCCGCGGGAGGCGTCAAGGTCGGCAATGAATCCCGCAAGCTCGTGCTCAAGCTTTACGACAATCAATCCGATGTCAATTTGAGCGTACGCCAGTACACTCAATTGGCTTCTCAGGACAAGGTCGATTTTCTGCTAGGACCGTTCGCAAGCAATTTCGCGTTGGCGGATTCGGCGGTGTCCGAAAAATACAAAATTCCAATGGTTCAGGGTGGCGGTGCGTCTGACCAGATTTTCGCGCGCAACTTCAAATATATCTTTGGGACGCTGGCGCCGGCCAGCAACTATTTTGGTTCTACGGTCGACATGTTGAAGGGGCTCAATCCCGTTCCCAGAAACGTCGCTCTGCTTTATGCAGACGATGCCTTCGACGTTTCGGTGGCGGACGGCACGCGCGCTAAACTGAAGCAGGCAGGCCTCACATTGGCCATGGACGAGCGTTACAGCACCAACGCCACGGACTTCAATTCGCTGCTCTCGCAGATCAGGAGCAAGAGCATTGACGTGGTGCTGGTTGCCGGCCACGAAACCGAAATCCTGAACTTCGTGCGGCAGGCGAAGAGCCTTGCGGTCGCGCCGAAGATGTATTCCTTCACGGTGGGCGTCCCCAGCGAAGACTTTCGAAAAGCCCTGGGCAAGGACGCCGATTACGCCTTCGGCATGACCGCCTGGCTGCCTTCTGCCAAACTGAAGGATCGCTGGTTCGGTGACGCCGCGCAATTCGCCGCGACGTACAAGGCGAAATTCGGTTATGACCCGGACTATCACGTGGCCTCCGGCGTCGCCGACGTGGAAACATTGGTGCAAGCCGTGGAGAATGCAGGCTCGACCGATCCCGCGAAGGTGCGAGATGCGCTGGCGAAGGTGAAGTTCGACAGTCTTTACGGTCCGGTCGCGTTCAACGAGAACGGTCAGATCGATCTGCCCCAGATGGTTATTCAGGTTCAGGGAGACGCGCTGATCGCAATTTACGGCGCCAACGGCAAGATCGCGGAACCGCGATATCCGATGCCAGCCTGGGACGCGCGCTAACAATTTCGTCAAAGGACATCGACCAGGCCAAGGGGAGCGATGTGGATCTGCTCGAGCAAATCCTGATCAACGGAATCCTTTTGGGGGGATTGTACGCTGTGATGGCGCTCGGTCTCGCCCTGGTCTGGGGCGTGTTGAATATTGTCAATTTAGCGCACGGCGCATTCATCATGCTCGGTGCCTATGTGTCGTGGTATCTCTACACTTACGCCGGTATCGACCCGTTTGTGGGACTGCCGATTACCGCAGTGGTGATGTTTGTTATCGGTTACGGCGCGCAGCGCGGCCTTTTGAACCTGATCGTCCGCGCCCCCATGTTCAACACATTGCTGATAACCTTTGGGCTGGAGGTCGTGCTGACCTACCTGGCCCAGCTCGCGTTTTCAGCCGACTTTCGCACCATAAATCCTGCCTATGCAGGTAACAGCATCCAATTGGGAGCGCTCGTACTGCCGATAGCGCGGCTTCTGGCTTTCGGCGTTGCCATTGTGCTGACCGTTGGCATGTGGCTGTTCCTTTTGCACACAAGGCTCGGACGTGCCATCCGTGCCACCGCGCAAAACCTGGTGGCGGCGCGCCTTTACGGCGTTGAGCCTCGGCATCTCTATGCCATGACGTTTGGCATCGGAATTGCGTTGGCCGGAACGGCGGGAGGCCTCTACGGAACGGTATCGCAGATCAATCCGTATATCGGCGCCGCGCTGACGGCAAAATCGTTTGCCATCTCGATTATCGGCGGATTGGACAACCCGCTTGGCGTGATCGTCGGCGGCCTGTTTCTGGGAATCCTCGAATCGTTGACCGCGCTCTATATAGGATCGACCTACGCTGACGTGGCAAGCTTTGGCGTGCTGGTGTTGGTGTTGATCGTGCGCCCCAATGGTCTGCTCGGGAAAGCGACGTGAAAGGGCTCCGCACCGCGTTCATTCTGGCGGCGCTCGCCGTCCTGGCAGCAGTGCCGTGGTTCGGATCGGATGTGCTGATCCAGTTCGGTATCAATGCGCTGCAGCTTGCCGTCCTGGCACAGGGTTGGAACATCATCGGCGGTTACACCGGCTACGCCTCTTTCGGCAATTCTGTTTTCTACGGGCTCGGCAGCTACGGCGTGGCTATTGCGATGGTGCAGTGGCAATTGCCATTCGGTGTCGGTCTCCTGTTTGGCGTTGCGCTTGCCGTGGTCTTCGCTGTGCTACTTGGGGTGCCGGTTTTGCGGCTGAGGGGGCATTATTTCGCGATCGCCACGCTGGCGTTGGCTCAGGTCATGACCGCGATCGTCTCCAATGTGAAACTGGCAGGCCAGAATATCGGTCTCGTGTTGCCGCCACTCAATAATGACCCTCTCTTTTATGAGTTGTCGCTTGGACTCCTGGTGCTGGCTACGTTGACCATCTATTGGCTGACGCGTAGCCGCTTCGGTTTTGGATTAATCGCCATCCGCGAAAACGAAGAAGGTGCGGCGGTGATGGGCGTCAACACAACATTATACAAGACGCTGGCATTTGCTTTGTCAGGGGTTTTCAGTGCACTGGCAGGCGGCATTCACGCTTACTGGGTTACGTTCATCGATCCGGAAAGCGCATTCGACATCAGCCTGAACGTCAAGATGATCATCATGGCGGTGTTCGGCGGACCTGGTACGGTTCTCGGGCCAGTCGTCGGCGCATTTTCACTCTCTGCGATCTCCGAATTTCTTTCGAGCGAGATCACCAGTCTCGCAGGCCTGTTCTTCGGCGTTGTCGTCGTGGCCGCGGTTGTGTTGATGCCGCGCGGTCTGGCCGACATGTTGCGACGTTTCCGCAGTATGGGATGGCGTTATTTCGCCGAAAACATTCGGACGCACCGGCTGTGACCGCGATACTTGAAATTCAGCACGTGACCCGTCGCTTTGCAGGCCTGATCGCGGTCGACGATGTCAGTTTTATACTGCAACGCGGAGAGATTCTCGGCGTGATAGGTCCGAACGGTGCCGGCAAAACTACGCTCATCAGCCTGATCAGCGGGACGCTGGCCCCAAGTTCGGGCGATATTCTCTTTGAAGGACGGTCACTTGCCCACATGCCCGCTTATCGTCGTGCACGGCTGGGCATAGGACGCACGTTTCAGATCATGCGGCCGTTTCCCGGCTTATCTGTTCTGGACAACGTCGCGGTAGGCGCCCTCTTTGGGCGCGGAGCAGGACAAGCCCAACTGGCGAAGGCCCGCGAGCAGGCGCGCGCCCAGCTGGATTTGGTCGGGCTCGGCAAAAACGTCGATCAGCGCGCGGATGAATTGGGAGGCCCCGGCCGCAAGCGGCTGGAGCTGGCAAAGGCTTTGGCGATGCAGCCGAAAGTTCTCCTGTGCGATGAGGTCATGGCCGGGCTGAATCTGGTCGAGATCGAAGAAGTGATAGAGGTAATCCGTAAGGTCCGTGACGAGGGTATCAGTATTCTCGTCATCGAACACGTCATCAAAGCCATCAAGAGTCTGTCGGATCGGCTGCTGGTACTGCACCACGGCGAGAAGATCGCCGATGGCGAGCCGGGCAGTGTGCTCGCGAACCAGGCCGTTATTGAGGCTTATCTCGGCAAGAGACGGGCATGAAAGCGGAGCCAGCAATCGAAGCGGACTCTCTGCTTGACGTGCGCGGGGTGAGCGCTGGCTATGGCGGAATGCCGGTATTGCACGACGTCACTCTGAAGGTCTACCCGGCCGAGATCGTGGCGCTGGTCGGCAGCAACGGGGCGGGCAAGACCACCTTGCTGCGTGCATTGTCGCGCGTGCTTTCCTGCACGGGCGGCATTGTCATGAACAACCGCGATCTCGTGCCGATGACCTCCGATCAGGCCTTTGCGGCGGGCCTTGTTCAGGTTCCGGAAGGTCGTCAGCTTTTCGATCGCATGAGCGTACAAGACAATTTGCTGATGGGCGCCTTCAAACGTGGCGATAAAGTCGAGGTAGCCCGCGATCTCGAGAAAATGTATGCGCTTTTTCCGCGTCTGTCGGAGCGTCGGCGCCAACTCGCGGGAAGCATGTCGGGCGGTGAACAGCAAATGTGCGCCATGGCTCGTGGCCTGATGGCGGCGCCAATCCTGCTGATGATCGATGAGATGAGTTCGGGACTGGCTCCGGTCATTGTGGAACAGTTGATAGATGTTCTGGCAACGATCCGCGACGACGGCGTAACGGTGTTGCTGGTCGAACAGGATGTCAATCTGGCGCTGTCAATTGCCGATCGAGGTTACGTCATGGAAACCGGCCGCATCGTTCATAGCGGCCCTGCCAGAAAACTCATTGACGATCCCCAAGTCCGGCGCGCCTATCTCGGAATCTGACTCGCTGTTGCTCATTGTTCAAAGGGATCTCAGCACGCGCCCGACCGGACGTTCGGAGCAACATCGAACGTGACTGTTCGCGTTTCGCGCAAGTCATTTAGACTGGTCTTCTCGACAGCCGCGATATGAACAAGAATATCCTTGGTTCCGACGCCTAGCGGTTGCGTACTTTAGGTACGCGGACTCTGTAGCATCCAGTGGCCGGCCCGATTGCCGGCTTAGATCCTCTAGCAGCCCGCGCATCACGTCGAGCTCCGTGCCAAAAGTCTGGCCTGTTTGGGTGAGCGCCGCCTTGTTCTATCGAAAGACTAATATTCGTAGGGGGCTTACCATTCTCGAGTAGATGGCCTTTTCCAAAAAGATAAAACCCTTTCGACAGGCCGATGTATGTCTAAGGATTTCCATCGACATACCCTATGGCCGTGATGATCGAAGTAAATTATGGGTCAATGACATAAGAGTTCGTGGTTTTATTCTGAATGGCGCGCCATTTGCCACCATTCAAAACAAACCTGCGAGCATCAAATCTGCGACGACGTTGTCAACGTCGTGCATTGTCGAAAATGCATTCGCAAGCCTGGTGACTTCGCAGCAAGCATCAGCGTTCCAGGGTGAAAACAATTGTGCCGTCTCTTGAGCCGACGAAGCCTTTTTTGGTCGGAATGAGAATGACGCAACGCTCAGACATCAGCGGCATGGGCTTCAGACACATGCCGTCGGCAGTCGGTCGCCATTTCGGGGAGAGCTGCATTGGTCCACCCGTCATTGTACCTGTCCCATCTGAAAAGAGGACAAGAGAGGTTGTGCGGCCATCATCCATAAGCATTTGCCAAGGACGTCCGTCGGCGACCCTGGCCGCCAACGATACGTTGGAACCAGCCTCTCGTGCTGATGCAGCAGTCAATTGCATTGTTGCGCCTGCGATCATGATGAGCACCCATGCTGCGCTTCCAAAAGCACAGACATTTGGGCGAGGCGATGATGAACCAACTAACGAACCTGAGTTCACGGGTGCGATTTTCTTTGCTCTGATTGCCATGACGAGAGGAGCACCGACCGTGCGGTCAGCGCTGTGTTCTCAACTAAAGTTTCGCAGGGGCCTTCATTGCCGATATCGAGGCTACCGACACGACGATCCAAAACAGCAATCTAATGGCCATTGCTCCTACGGTTCGGAGCTCGAATGCTCCGCCACCCAGGACGTAAGCGCCAAATGCCGCAGCGATGAGAGCCGTCGATGACGCGAGAAAAATGGATGCATAGACAGCCCAAGGCCTGCGCCGCAGGAGGCCCAACCCGGCCAGGATGTAGACGAAGCCCGCGCAGAAATTGAACCAAAGGACAAAGGGCACGGCATTGCCGACGGAGGCGCGGGCCTCCGGGGTGCCGAACAGGGCCCGCCCCCCGGAGAAGAGGGTCAAGGCACCGAACGCTATTGCCACTATTGCCAGCCAATGTAGAATGAGGTGTTTGTTCATGGCGCTTGCTCCTCTGAATTCTGCCTGCTGATTTGCTGAACACGCTTGCATTGGACGAGAACGCCGCGCTCATTCGAACCCGACGCCTTCGCCGGCTTCCTCATCGGTCTTTCCGTCCCGGATGTGGTAGATGCGCTTGAACGTCGGGATTATTTTTTCGTCGTGAGTGACGACGATAATGGCGGTCTGATATTGCTGCGCCATCTTGTTCAGGATGCGGATGACGGCGAGCGCCCGCTTGCTGTCGAGCGGTGCTGTGGGTTCGTCGGCGAGAACGACCGGCGGCCGGTTAACCAGCGCGCGGGCGATGGAGACGCGCTGTTGCTCGCCGCCGGAAAGTTGGGACG
>ORJL010203172.1_pt1 | contig 25569 bp, 23 predicted proteins | sample 1779941 | NCBI WGS metagenome assembly ORJL01 (sample SAMEA104232317, study PRJEB22302) | groundwater metagenome | biome: forest; feature: aquifer; material: groundwater | place: USA | collected 2011-08-07 | depth 5.8 m
CTCCGGACTTGCCGCTAATAAAACCTTTCCAAGCCATTTCTTTACCGATGCCATTAGGAGATATTACGCCTATACCGGTAATAACCACTCTGCGTTTTTTCATTTTATTCCTCTATCCTAGTCACTTTAAAAACAATATTTCCGCCGTCGGGACAAGTCACCGTATCTATTGCATTGGGGTCCTGCATAAAGAAAAATTTTGCCCCGAAATTTAACGCAAACAAAGCCGGAAATGCAGTATGAAATGCTGCCCCGCAAAAATCCGGGATGCATTTTAAACCTTTGGTTTCCCATTTATCCCCGACCTTATAGCCGAATGTACATTTACCTTTTGCCTTAACCACCTCAATAACCATTTTCTTTGGAGCCGGGCCTTTAAAATCCAGATCCTTAGGCAAACTTTCAACCTTTCCTTCTTTATCCAGAATCTCAGCTTTAAATTCTAACTTTCCGCCGTCAGGACAAGTCACCAACAATGAACGCTGATTATCGCGGAAAGGAAATTTTGCCCCGAAACTTAAAGCATAAATCACCGGGAATAAAACATGTGCTAACCCCAGACAAAAAAACTTAGGCGGATGGGTAAAATCTTCCAGAATAAGCTCATCGCCGATTTTATAACCGTGGTAACAGTCGCCATACACCCCTGTTACCGTTAACTTAAGCCGGGGAAAAGGAGAATTAATATTTTCCATACTAGTTATACAGCCCTTTCGTATTTTTTAACAGATCCTCTTTCGTGAAAAACTTTCCGGTTTTTTCTACTTCATGCACCATAGCAACCAGCTTCTCATTTAAAGAAGCATTAATTTTATTTTCTTGGGCCATCCGCACAAACTCACCGTTTATATAATCAATCTCGGATGAACGGGCGCGCTTTATACTCTGTAAAATTGAACCATAAAGAGGCTCTTTACTTAAACTCATCATAATCCCAGAGAATATTTTGGCTGCCTCAATAGTCGGCAATGCCGCTAATTTTGTTACCCTCTCCAAAGGAAACCCCGGAAGAGATACTAAATCAATACCCGATTTCTTGACTATCTCCATGCCTTCTTTCCAGATAGCAATACTAATGCTGCTTATATCCGTATCTTTAAATGCTTCTTGCATGCTTACGCCTAATATAGCGGCTATGCAATTATTGGCATTAACAAAAATCTTCAAATATTTCATGCCTTTAATATTATCAACAACTACTACCGGGAATGTATCTTTTAAGACTTCGAATATTTCTTTTATCTTTGGATCATTTTTCTCAAACATACTGCCGATGATCCAACTTCCTTCAAAATTATGCACTACCTTGCCTGTCTCCAAATATGTCGAACCAAACATAACAATACTCGAAAGAATATTGTCTTTCGAGATATACTTAGAAACCAGATTATCCGCCTGTACGCCGTTTTGCGTAGTTAAAACAACGGAATCTTTGACAAACTCCAGGTTATCTTTTATGGCTTGTTCTAAATCCTGAGTCTTGGTGGCCAAAATAACCAAATCCGGCTTATAAGTAAGTTTATCGGCGATATCAATTTTAACGTTAAGATCGCCCCTTACTCCTCTGATTTGTAAACCTTTTTCTTTGATTACGTTGACCGAATCAATATGCCCAACTAATGTAGTATCAGCGACTTTTGCGCGTAAATAACCTGCAACTAAACAACCAATAGCCCCTGAACCTATGACTGCAATCTTCATTTAGGAAAACCGTATTTTCTGTAGTCGTATCCTGCCTGTTCCAAAAGCCGGATCATCATGCTGTAGAATGCCTGAGGTACCTCGGAAAAAAAGGCGGAAACAACATCCTGTTCTTCGACTTGTTCCGAATTGCGTACTCTTGCCAAATCTTGCGCTTTTTTAACCACAGCTTCTTCGGTAATGTGGCGGTGAAAAACGGGGATCTTAGATATTATTATAGAGAATTTTTCTTTGGTTTTTGGTTCCCAGTTCATGGTTATGCCTTAATCCCGACTCATATACGTGTAAAACTTCTGTCGGAAGTTTTACACATTCGCGGGATAAGTTCGGCTTAATAACTTATGTTTCGCAGTAGCGAACACCAACCAATCCAATATGACCGGGTGCAACTGCTGCTCCATAAGTTATAGCCTCACTTATAGTAAAATTTTACTATATTTAGATTTAAATATTATATGGCGGCAAGGGCCAAAGTCAAGTAATTTTATCACCTAACTATAAAGGGCTTAAGAGGTTACCTTTAAAAGCGTGAGGATGCCAAGAAGGGATATAAGAACGCCCACATAACGCTTGATCCTGTCAGAGCTGATATTCTTTACGGTTAAAGCCGCAACCGGGACAGCCCCCAGCGCGCAAATAATCAATAAACCCGTAAACTTATAGTCAATGGTTCTGCCTAAAATTAAATAAATGATAAATCCTACGGAGCAAGTGACCGCCTCCGCAAAAGCCGTAATTCCGATGGCGTTCTTTGGAGCAACACCGGAAATGATCTGGCCGCCCATAACTAAAGGCCCGTATCCTCCTCCGGATATGCCTTTATTGAAAGCAGCCAGGAAACTCAAACCTAATATTTTACGCCAGGAAAAACGTACCGGCTTATTTACAGTGACAATTATAAGGATACCCATGAAAAATACGAGCAACCCGATATAAAGGGTTAAAAGCCACTTGGGAATTTGTAAAGCTATGACCACCGATAATATAACACCCAGAGAACTTATTGCACCCAGGATAGCAGCAATCTTAAGGTCCGGAGATTTAAACTCAAAATTTACATTGCGCAATTTATGGTGGGATATACAGGCGGCTACATCCGTAACAAGTTGCGATATTAAAATCGCGGGTATAACCTTTAAAGGATGATACCCCATTATAATAAGCACCGAAGAAAGGACAGTACCATAACCCATCCCTAAGCCGGAATCTAAATATTCACTGACAAACGTTACGATGCCTATAAGTAAAAACAATCCGCCCTCTTAATTAATTTTGTTTAGAATTATTTATTCTTTCTTTCTGCGGCGATTTTTACGGCGATTTCATTAGGGACCTGGGCGTATTTAGAAAATTCCATGGAGGCATTTGCGCGTCCGCTGCTTAAAGAACGAAAATTAGTAGCGTAACCAAACATTTCAGCCAGCGGCGCTTCCGCGGAGACAATTTTTTGTTTTCCTTTATTTTCCATTCCCAGGATCTTACCGCGGCAAGAACAAATATAACCTACGATAGCATTGATATATTCTTCGGGAGTCGAAACCTCTAAAGACATATAAGGCTCCATAAGTATCGGCTCTGCTTTCATCACCCCTTCTTTAAAACATTCTATGGCCGCCAATTTAAAAGAAAGTTCCGAAGAATCAACTTCATGGAATGAGCCGTCGATAACATCAACTTTTATATCTACCACCGGATACCCGGCATAAACACCTTTTTTCATTGCCTCAATAACGCCTTTTTCAATAGCCGGGATAAAAGATTTGGGGATTGCCCCGCCTTTTATTTTATCTACAAATTCAAAACCTTCTCCTCCTGGAGGAAGCGGCGAAATTTCCATTACGACATGCCCGTATTGGCCACGGCCCCCGGATTGCTTAACATGTTTTGCTTCGGATTCAACGGATTTGAGAATTGTTTCCCTATAGGCAACCCGCGGTTTACCTACTATCGCTTCCACGCCAAATTCTTCTTTTAATCTATCAACGATAATCTCTAAATGCAATTCCCCCATTCCGGTAAGCAGGGTTTCTTTTGTTTCTTCATCGGATGAAACCATAAAAGTCGGATCCTCTTCGGCAAGTTTAGCCAGACCTCTACCTAATTTATCCTGGTCAGAACGGCTTTTAGGATTAATGCTTAAAGAAACTACCGGCACAGGAAATTCTATTGCCTCCAACAAAACAGGATTATCTATATCGCACAGAGTATTACCGGTAGTGGTATGATTAAGCCCCACTGCCGCGACAATCTCCCCGGCAAAAGCATATTCTATATTTTCACGCTGATTAGCATGCATCTGTACGATCCTGCCTACCCTTTCCCGCTTATTTTTAGAAGTGTTTAATATATAAGAGCCTGTGGTTAATACTCCTGAATAAACCCTTAAATATACCAGCTTTCCCATATGCGGGTCAGATTGTATTTTAAAAGCTAAAGCCGAAAAAGGCTCGTCGGGACTATGCTTGCGGGGGATAACAGTATCGGGGTAATTTAGGTCATGGCCGTTTACCGGCGCAAGGTCTGCCGGAGAAGGCAAATAAGTTATAACTGTATCTAGTAACTTCTGCACGCCTTTATTTTTGAACGCTGAACCGCAAATAACCGGGACCATTTTATTTGAAATGGTACCTCGGCGTATAGCGCTAATAAGCTCTTCATTAGTTATAGAATCTTCGGATTCCAGAAACTTTTTGGTTAAGTTTTCATCAAAAGCCGCGGCCTTTTCAACCAGCATGTGCCGATATTTTTTTGCCAATTCCAAACAATCCGCGGGGATTTCTTCGGTATGAAAATCTTTTCCCAATGCTTCATCCTCATAAATATAAGCTTTCATTTCAACTAAATCTACAACTCCTCTAAAATTAGTTTCATTGCCTACGGGTATCTGTAAAGGCACAACATTGCCGCCCAAATCTTCTTCAATACCTTTAATAACAGAGAAATAATCCGCGCCTACACGGTCCATTTTATTTACAAAAGCAATTTTAGGGACGTTATATTTATCCGACTGCCTCCAGACTGTCTCTGATTGCGGCTCAACTCCGCCTACTGCGCAGAAAACTGCAACCGCTCCGTCAAGGACCCTCAGACTACGTTCAACCTCTACCGTAAAATCGACGTGCCCCGGAGTATCAATGAGGTTAATCCGGTGGTCTTTCCAAAAACAGGTCGTCGCAGCAGCAGTAATGGTAATACCTCTTTCCTGTTCCTGTTTCATCCAGTCCATCTGGGCCTTGCCTTCATGTACTTCGCCTATCTTATGAGATTTACCGGTATAAAAAAGTATCCTTTCGCTGACCGTAGTCTTTCCGGCATCTATATGCGCCATAATCCCTATATTTCTTATCTTATCTAAACTTATTTTCGGAACAGGCTTGGGTTTTTTCTCTTCTTCAACAGGCGGTTTTTCTTGCGCAGGGGCTTCTTTCGGGGTTATTTCTTCTTCAACAGGCGGCTCGATCTTTACCGGCTCTAAGACTTCATCTTTAACCGTCTCAACCGGAACCTCAACCTTTTGTGGCTCCACGATAGGCTCAACCGGCTTAACCTCAGCAGAAATAATAACCACAGGTTCGCCTGCCTTAACAAGGTTATTCAGCCTGACGATTTCCTCGGTAAATTTCTGGATCTTATCGTCTTTATCTTCAATCTCTTTTTCTAATTCCGTATATTCTTCATTGAGCTTCTTAAATTCTGTGCGCGGTACCCAGTCGCTAATCGCTTCTTTTTTCTTAAAATGTTCAATCATCACCTGCTGTTCTTTAATATCCTTAAGGGCTTTTTCTATTTTATGCTTAGAAGCCTCTATCTGGTCATCCTTAGATTTATTGTCTTTTCCCAGCAAAATGTATTTATCGCTTAACTCCCTTAGCTCCTTGGTAAGGTTCACATTTTTGGCGAACATTTCCTCAATTTCTTTTTCTTTTTTCGCAAACTCCCGCTCTGCGGTTAAACATTCTTCTTTGACTTCCTTGACTTTTTCATCGCTTTTACTTACCCACTCTTTATGCCGGCTGACCTCTTCATTAAGCAATGCTTCTTTAGCGCGCGCGGAATTCAAATCCTGCTGAGATTGCTCATACTCAGACTTCAATTTATCAAATTCCTGCTGCAAATTAACGGATTCTTCTTGTAATTTAGTGATTTTTTGTTCTTTATAATCTTCCTGGGGGATATTAAGATGGGGATCTTTCTTTTTGGATTTCTTCTTGCCCGGGGTATCCGGATAAAGCCCGTACACAAGAAGGCCGACACTCACCACGAACAATACGCCGATTAAAGTTACCATAAATTATTAAGCAGTAGTTTACACGCCACGCATTACCACACTAGTGGTACACCGGCCGATCCTATACGGCCGGGTGCTAGATACCGTCGGGTGTTAAATGTCCTCTAGTTCCCAGCAAAAAGCTTTAATGCCTTCTTTGCCTAAAACCTTACGTAATTCTTTTATGCAAGCCGTAATTTGCTTTGCTTGGGATTCGGAACATGCCACATATAAAATATTATTTCTCCCCGGCCAGACGTCATTTCCTAGATGCACACCGGAAGAAACCCCGCTTCCAAAAGAAGCAGTGGTTTTAGTATAATTCTTCAACGCGCAGTTTCCCAATGTTTCCATCACTTCGTTATCAATGGCCTCATTATACACTATCATCACCATTTTTGTCATTTTTTCTTCGCTCCGTTTTTTTTGAGGCGCAATTCAAATACCGCATAAAGTGTAGGCACAAAAAGCATAGTAATTATGGTAGATACGAGCAATCCTCCGAACATAGTAATGCCTAAAGGCTTCCAAGACTCTGAGCCTTCGCCGTTTGATAAAGCTAACGGCAGGAGCCCGACCAGAGTAGTTATGGTAGTCATTAAAACCGGCCTTAACCTATCGCGGCCGGCACTGGTAATAGCCTCATAAACCGATAGCCCCCTGGCGCGCAATATAATAATATAGCTAACAAGCACGATGGCGTTATTAACCACTATGCCCATTAACATAATAGCCCCCAAATAACTGATAATATTTAAAGTTGTCCCTGTGAGCAGTAACGCTAAAATAACTCCGATAAAAGTAAACGGTATAGAAAACATAACAATAAAAGGGTCAAGTAGCGACTCAAACTGCGCAGCCATAATCATATAAACCAGTATAATCCCCAGTATCAATAAAAGCCCCAGGTCGCGAAAAGACTTCTTTTGCTCCTCCGCCTCACCGCCGAAATTTATAATGATATCTTTGGCAAAAACTATATCCTGCATAGCTTTTTTCATATCTTCAATAATCTTACCGGAAGAACGCTTATAAGCATTGCACTCTACCCGGACCATTCTTTCGCGATTCTGGCGCTGTATATTTAACGGCCCAAATCCTTCATAAATCCGGGCGATATTCGACAACCTGATCTGTTTCTGCGTTAGAGGAGAAACTATGGTAAGATTTTCAATATCTTCAATTTCACTTCTAGAGGATTCCTCCAGCCTTACATAGACGTCATAGGTTTTACCCTTTTCACGATATTTAGTCGCAGTTGAGCCGGCAATATAAGTCTTTAAACTGCTTGCGATAATATCCATGCTTAACCCCAGGCTTGCCGCCTTCTCCCTATCGATTTCTATTTTTAATTCCGGCTGGCGGAATTCACGGGAAACCTCTACATCTACCGTACCGGGGATATTTTCCAATGCTTTCTGTATTTTCGCGGCGGCTGCGTCCGTATCTTCAAAGGAATGCCCGATGATTTCTATTTGGATAGCCTTGCCGCCCATACCGGTAATTAACCTGCCTATGGGGTTGCCGGTAGAAATGTCAATTTTTAGAACACCGGGAATAGCCTTTATTTTTTTCCTGAGATCCTGAGCTACAATATCCACGGAACGCGTGCGTTTTGTTTTTGATATTAACTTAGCGCCTGCGGTTACAACATTAGTTCCGGAAGACTGGCCCATAGCCCGGCTTCTGCCTGGAGTTGAGCCGGTACGACTGTAATAAAATTCTGCTTCCGGAACATCATTTTTCAGAATATCCTCTATTCTTTTAGCCAACTTATCGGTTTCTTCAAGCCTTGTTCCGAGAGGAAGTTGAATATTCAAACGCATATCTCCGGTATCTTCTTCCGGAGCAAACTCATTACCCACAAAACGGACTAAAAATATACTCATAATTAAAGCACCCAAGAACCCAAAAATAACTACCTTTTTATGGCGCAAACACCACCCCAGCGATTTAGAGTAAAGGTCTTCCCACGATTTAAACATCTTCTCGGAAAAGTTATAAAAACGTGTAAACAAGCTCGGGCTTCTACCCGCCACATTTACTGGCCGCATCCATTTCGAACAAAGCATCGGGCTGAAAGTAGCAGCCGTAAAAAGCGAACCCAACAATGTAACAGTAATAATAACCGCCATTTCACCGAACATAATCCCGATAACCCCGGGTAAAAATAACATAGGTAAAAATACTACTACCGTAGTAAATGTAGAAGCAGCGATAGAAAGAAACATCTCCTGGGTGCCAAAAATCGCGGCCTCTTGCGGCCGGTTACCGCGCTCCATTTTACGGTATATATTATCAACGACAACAATAGCATTATCCACAACCATGCCGGCGGAAATAGCTAAAGACGAAAGGCTTATAGTATTGATAGTGCGGCCGCTTAAGAAAAGATAAATAAAAGAGATCAAAAGCGAAAACGGTATAGTCAGGGCGATTATTGCGCTGGGAGAGAATTGACGCAAGAAAAACCAAACTACCAATATTACTAACGCTATGCCTAACCAAACTGAAGAAGTTAACGAATTAAGAGAATTAATAATATCTTTAGAAGTATCAAAAATCGGATAAATATTTATATCCTTGGGAAGAGTTTTTTGTACTTCGGCGAGTTTATCCTTGATAAGCTTGGCAACGGCAACCGTATTAGTATCCGATTGTTTCTGCACAGAAACCAATAATCCTAAATTTTGGTTAATCCTTACGTTTAAAGTTACCTCCTTAAAACTGTCATCAACCCGGGCCACATCCTTAAGGTAAACAAACTTGCCATCACGCTTACCGAGGATTATTAAATTTATCTCTTCAGGAGTCGCAAATTCTCCCGGGAGCCGCATTAAATAATCAGTTAACCCGGACTTTAATTCGCCCAGCGGCTGCGAAATATTTTCTTTCCTTAACGCATCGTAAATATCTAGGATGGAAAAACCATAGCCTTCCAGCCGGCCTCTATCTACCCAAATGTTAATCTGCCTTTCCAGCCCTCCGATAAGGTCAACCGTTCCTACGCCGGGTAATTGCCGCAAGGCATCCCCTACCCTTTTGTCAATTAAATCGTAGAGTTCATAATAAGACTGTTTTGCCGTAATCCCTAAGAATACGATAGGGATATTCGCAGTATTAAATTTAAAAATAAACGGCTGCTCCATCTCATCCGGGATATCCGGAAGCGCACGTTTAGCCAAATCAATACGGTCGCGCACATCATTTGATGCCGCGTCAAGATTAGTGCCCCAGATAAATTTTAGGCGGATTAAAGACATGCCTTCGGAAGAAGTCGAAGAGATTTTTTCGATACCGGGAGTAGTAGCCAGCTGATTTTCTAAAGGTTCTGTAACCTTAGACTCTACGTCTTCGGGGCTTGCGCCCGGATAAACCGAAATTACTGTAATCATGGGTGGTTCAATTTTAGGCATAGAATCTATGCCTAAACGCGTAAGGCTATAAGCCGCCAGCACAATAATGGAAAAGAAAATCATTAAGTTTGTTACCGGCTTTTTAACCCCGAATTCAGGAAAATTCATAATCTCAACCTTTTATTAATTAAACTAATTATTTTCCATTTCTACCGTAACAGGCGCATTATCATAAAGTTTCTGCTGGCCCAAGACAACCACAAGATCATTTTCCCTTAACCCTGCGGCCACTTCATATTGCGAGCCTTGATGTATGCCTAAAGTTATTTCCCTTACCGCGGCTTTATTATTCTCGACCACATACACATAATTATCCGGCGCTTTGCCCATAATTGCTTCTTTTAGAATCACCGGCACGTTTTTGCGCTCTTCTAAAACCAAAGATACCCTGGCGAACATGCCGGATTGTAATAAAGCATCCGCGTTCTCAAGTGTAATCTCTATCGGGGCTGCCCTATTTTCAAGGCTCACCACCGGGCTTATCTGAGTAACTTTACCTAAAAATTCTTGTTTAGGATACGCGTCTACTTTTACTTTAGCTTCCTGCCCAAGATAGATCTTCGGCAAATATTTCTCCGGCATATCCAAATTAATCTTAACTGCCGTCATATCCAAAACCAATGCCACGGGGACTTGAGAATTAATATTAGAACCGATATCGACGAAAATCCTGCCCACTACTCCGGTCAGCGGGCTCTCAATAGGGGCTCTATTAAATTTTAAACCTACTTCATCACGGTCAATATAGGCAATCGCTTCCCCTTTTTTAACAGGGATACCTTCGCCTTTTACTTTCTCAATAATTTTGCCGCTTACTTTAGGGTAGACCATAACTTCATCCTTAGCCTTAATATTACCGACATACTCTAAGGTCTTATTTATATCTTTTGGCTTAACCACACGCACCTTAACCGGGACAGCCTGCTGCTCTTTCACTTTGATTTCTTCTTTCTGCGAACACCCTAAAACCAAAAAAGAAAGCAATAGAAAAATTGCTGTTTTATAAGCATGGATTTTAAAAAACATTTTAGCCTCCTGTGGCTTTATCAAAATTACTCTTGGCAATAATATAATCGTAAATTGCCTGTTTCTTGTTAAAATCTGCTATTTTATATTTTAACTCGGCATCATCCAAATCTAAAGAACTTGTTAAGCCTTGTTTATATTTCTTTTCGATAACAGAAAGATTGTCCTTATATACTACTAAATCAACTTCTGTGGACTTTATTTTTTCAATCGCGTCTTTTAAACCTATATACGCGTTTTTTAGTTCTAAAGCGATATCACCAAGCTTTTTTTCTTTTTCAAGCTGTGTGGTTTTTAAATCGATTATTGCGCTCTCTACTTTGGCTTTAGTAGCCCAGCCGTCAAATATCGGCCAGGAAAAAGTCAAACCCAGGACATTATAATCATTCCAATTTTTAGCAGTTGATGCCGAAGAATTTGAGCGGCTATAATAATCCCAGGAAGCATAAATACTGGGGCGGTTATCCGCCTTGGCAATCTCTATTGCCTTACGATCCGCTCTTTCCTGCGCTTCATATTGCTTAATTTCCGGGCGTGATTTCATGGCCTTTAGAAAAGCCTCATCGTAAGCAACTTCAACGGGCAAATAAGAAAAATAGCCTTTAAGGCTAACTTGCACTTGCGTATCAAAAAATAATAAATTCTTGATCAAGGCTTTTCCTGAATCAACCTGGTTTAAAGATGCGTCATAGGCTTGCTCCATATTAGCCGCGGTCGATTCAATCCTTAAAATTTCCGACTCGGATTCATGGCCGTTAGTGTAACGCTCTTGTAAAGTTAAAATATGCTTACGCGAATTATCCACCATGCTTTTATTAAGCGCGGTTAATTCCTGGGATAAAAGAAGCGTAAAAAAAGCCTTTCTTACCTTTAATACAATCTCTAATTTCTCTTTATCCAATAATGCTTCAGAAACCAACAGTTTATCTTTACTTTGTTGAATAGTATTTACGGTTTCTGAGCCTTTATACAAATATTGCTTAAGGCTAAGTTGGGCTGAACTCTGTGTTGTATCTTTAGAATATAATCCGCGCGTATCCGACAACCCGCCCGTAAAAGTCAAAGAAGGAAAAAGCCCGGACTTAGCATCTTTAATATCTTCTTTAGCTTTTTTTACGTCTTCGGTTTTAAGTAATATATCGCGGTTATTTCTTAAAGCCAAAGACAGGGCCTCATCTAAAGTTAAAGAAACCTCTTCGGCCCCTAAACAACAGCTTACGCCGGCCAATCCTAGAGGCCTGAGCGTTAATTGGCAAAGAGGCGCAAATATAAATAATATGAGAAATATAATACTTCTTCTCAAACTTTTCCTTCTTTCTCTTTTTGCAGGCTTTCTTTTACCTGAGTAAGAATCCTTAAATAATCCTGCCGGTCTTTATCCGATATTTTAGAAAATATGTCCACGGACATTTTGCGCCTTTGCTGATGGATTTTATCCACTAATTCCGCTCCCTTTGACGTAATTTTAATTTTAATCACCCGCCTGTCGGAAGGGTCCGAGACCCTCAAGATATAACCGCTTTTAACCAACCTATCCACTATGCCGGTAGTGGCGGCAGTAGTTACATTCATCAAGCGCGCTAAATCCGTCATTTTAAGCTCGGTTTCCCGGCTTAGAAAATCGAGCGCGAAAAACTGCGGGAACGTAATCTTACCTTTATATAGCGCGTCATCAGCATGGCGCCTGGCGAATTCCCGCATGATTACAGGCATAATTTCATTTAATTTATCGGCAAATTCAGCGAGCGAAAGTCCTGCCATTTGAGCACCTCATGTTTTAGTTTAGCTAACGCCCGGCCTAATTTGAATCGTCCGGCGTTACGCTTTCTGCGTAAAACTCCGCCGCAGGCGGAGATATCATGCCGCTTCAAGCTTAATATTTAATTAACTTAATTATTAACTATATTAACTATCAACCAACTAAAGTATATCACATAACTGAATATTTGTCAAAACCAAGTAATTTACTATTGGAGAGTCTGGTTAAGTCCGGAAAGAAAGTTGGCTTCGCTTTTAAGCATATCTAAATTATGCTCTAATATGCGTTTTAAAGAAGGGGTGTTTTTACTTGATTTAAAAGAAACTAACATTTGATTTAAGCTATTGTAAATTTTCTTAAGAATAACGGTCCGGGCATGTAGCCTGCGCTTAGCTTCTTGGGGTTTTAGGTAATGCAAAAAATAAAGGCTTAAGTCTAAACTGAACTCCGGGCGTTTGAAATTAAGAAAACTCTTACCTAACAACTCCTTAAAGAGCGATTCTCCCTTAGGAGATAAAGTATATACTATACGCGTGGGCCTCTTTCCTTCTTTGGCCCTGTGCTTAACCACAAGATTCTTTTTTTCTAAAACTCTTAAAGGGTAGTAAATGGATTTAGGGTTTACGCCGGCAAACAAGGAGAGTATTTCTTTGATTTCTTTTTTTATTTCGTAGCCGTGTTTTGGTCCGCCTTTTAAAAGGCCAAGTAGAATTAGTTCATGTTCAATCATTCAAATTTACCTATATCTCTGAACTTTTTATAACGCAGCCTCAATAGCTCGTCTTTCTTTAGGGTGCCGGCCTCTTTTATGCTGCGCACCAACATATCTTTTATATTTTGCGCCATTTTCTGCGGGTCACGATGGGCACCGCCCAATGGTTCAGAGATTATTTCATCGATAATGCCCATGCTCAATAAATCCTGGGCAGTAAGCTTTAATACTTTAGCGGCTTCGGGAGCTTTAGAACTACTTTTCCATAATATGGCAGCACAACCTTCGGGAGAAATAACGGAATAATATGAATTCTCTAAAACACAAACTTTATCTGCAACCCCGATACCTAACGCCCCGCCGGAGCCACCTTCGCCGATTACAGTCGCAATAATCGGAGTAGACACAGAAACCATTTCCCTTAAATTCAATGCTATTGCCTGGGCTTGGCCGCGTTCTTCAGCTCCCAATCCGGGATAAGCTCCGGGGGTATCCATAAGAACAACAACCGGTTAAGAAAACTAGTCTGCCAACCGCATGAGCTTAAGGGCCTTGCGGTAGCCTTCCGGATGAGCACAACCAAAATTTCTTTTGAGGTTTTCATTAGTATCGCTGCCTTTTTGCGTACCTATGACCACAACCTTTTGTTTATCTATTTTTGCAAACCCTCCAACCATGGCGTAATCTTCAGCAAAAGAACCGTCGCCATGCAACTCTATAAAATCCGTCATAATCATACCAATATAATCCAAAGTATAAGGCCGCTGCGGATGCCGGGCAATCTGCACCCTCTGCCAGGGAGTCAAGCCGCCATAAATATCCCTTCTTAGTTTATCGAGTTTATCCTGCAGGCGGGCAACCTCTGAAGACAAATCTACGTTGCGCTGTTTCATAAAAACGTGCAGCTCTTCTATTTTCTTTTCTAATTCCGTAATCGGTTTTTCGAAATCTAATCCTATCATAATTTAGTCCACGATTGTTACTTCGGTGCCTATGGGAACAATATCATATAGCTCGTTTACTTCGGAGTTTGAGAGCCGTACGCAGCCTTGAGTAACTTGTTTGCCTAAATTCTGCGGTTCGGTTGTGCCGTGTATCCCATACCCGGGTAAATTAAAACCTAACCAACGCGAACCCAAAACATTCTCCGGGCTGCCCGAAGGAACCACTGCCCCCTCCTTAAACCAGGTAGGATCTTTTAATTTATTTACGACCTTAAAAACTCCTACTGGTGTAGAATTATTTGCCCCCGTCGATACTATATAAGTCTTTATAATATCATCTGCGGCTTTTAGTATAAGGGTATTTTGCGATTTATCGACTAAAATGCTAAAATTAGCGCTCCATAGCCTCAATTGCTTGCCGGGAGTAATTTTATCATCCGTCAAATTATTACTTTTCGAGATCAATTCGACCGTTGTCTTAAATTCTTTGGCAATTTTATCCAGTGTGTCACCCGGTTTTACTTCATAAATTAGAGTATTGGGAATAGCTACCCCGGAAAAAAGCATCTTGATATTAGAATCTTCTATTTTTTTCTGCCAACTCATGATTTCGCTTGAGTTAGGAAAAGAATTAACTAATTTTTGATAGGCAGACTTAGCAGAAAGAAGATTTCCTTTAGCCTCAAAATCTTTGGCTTGAGTTATTAAAGAGGCCATAGATATACCATCTGTAGTTTTTGCCTCCTGTTTTCCTCTGATTTTCCCCAGAGTAAAAACCATTAAAACAGATACCGCAACAATAACTCCGACTATAATCAGAATCTTTTTCACTTAACCCTCCTGCTACTTAGCCAGAACAGCGATTACTACTCCTAACAAAAAACCCATAATTACTTCAAAAGGAGTATGGCCTATTAATTCCCTTAAACGGCCTTCTTGAATTTTACCCTGCCAGTAAATATCATCCATAATTTTATTGAGAATGTGCGCCTGGCGCCCGCTTGCCTGCCTTACCCCCTGCGCGTCAAACATAACCACAAGGGCGAAAGCTGCGGCAAGAGCAAAATAAGGGCTATCAAAACCATATTCAAAACCCATCATCGTCATTAAACAGGATGCTCCCGTAGCATGGCTTGATGGCATTCCGCCGGTGCCTACAAACCAGCGGAAATCAAATTTCTTTTGCTTTATTACTCCGATTATAACCTTAATGGTCTGAGCTATAATCCAGCTTGATAAAGTCGCGACAAAAATTTTATTTTTATATAATTGAATAAATATATCGATTATCATCTTACCGCCTCTGCCGGCTGCACTTCTATTTTAACTTTGGAATTTACGGTAGGCTGGCCCTTTTTAATCACAAATCCCTGGTTGCCTAAGATTTTCCGCTCCATTTTGATTTTCTTTTTTATTTCTTGCCCGGCGTGACGCATCTGTTTCTTTAGTTCCCGTATTGCCTTTTTTAATTCCGGGATTGAAGTAAGCCTGGCAATCAAACTTTCATTTTCTTTCTTGGTATCATTCAATTTTATCTGCAGTTCGTCGTTTTCCTCAGACAAAAATACTTTTTCTGCCTTAACTGCTGAAACTTCCGCGTTTAATTTCTCTACGTCCTCTTTTAAACTTTGGTAATCAAGGGTTATTTTATCTAGTTGCGCCTGGGTAGATTTGAGAGTACCTTCAAGTTGAACATTCTTACCCTCGGCTGCAAGGCGTAAAGATTTTTCTTCCTCGTATGACCTTTTTATCCCCTGTTTCTCATTTTCAAGCTGAACAAGCTGGACTTTAATTTGCTTAACTGTTTCGACAAGGTCATATTTCTCCCTTTGCAGAATAATATACTTTACTATGCCGAAAACCGCCAAAGCCAATAATGAAATAATTATAATATTTCTTATCAGTATACGCATATTTAAACAGCAGTTTACACCGGCTGATCCAATAAGGCCGGATGTTAAGCAGTAGCTTACGCCAGATAAACATATATGTTCGAGCGTTGGCCTTTAACCAAGTATTATATAATAGCCCCCTTAAAAAGCAAGGCTTTTGAGCACCTAAAGCTTTTATTTAGCTAACACCCGGCGCCGATCGAGATTGCGCCGGTGTTGCACTTTCTGTGCAAAACTCCGACGTAGTCGGAACTAGAGCACCTTAAAGCTTTAATATAACGAATGCCCGACCCTCCTCCCGCTACAGACAAAATTTTGGTTAGATTTAGACATCTCAAACGTCTATTACTAATAATGGAAAGGGAGACAATAACATGCTAGCAAAAATATGCAGTTTCGGGATTTGGGGTATAGACGCGTATCCTGTTGAAATAGAAATAGATGTATCTAGAGGGCTACCGGCAATCAATATGGTAGGTCTGGCAGACACCGCCATTAAAGAGAGCCGGGAACGAGTAAAATCGGCTATAAGGAATTCCGGGCTCAACTGGCCGGCCGAGCGCATAACTATTAGCCTGGCTCCATCAGGGATATACAAAGAAGGCACTGGTTTTGATTTGCCCATAGCCTTGGGCATACTTGCGGCAACTCAACAAATAAACAATGATAGCTTAAAAGACTTTTGCTTTCTCGGTGAATTATCCTTAGACGGTGCTTTACGCCCGGTAAAAGGAACTTTAGCTATTGCCGCCAAAATCCCTCAACATGGGCATAAAAATATTGTGCTGTCTCCGGAAAACGCAAAAGAAGCGGCATTAGTCCCTCAAATTCAAGTTTGGCCAATGAAAAGCCTGCGCCAAACAATAGAATTTTTGCATAACCACGACGGCTATAAACCTTTATCGATAAACATACAAGAGCTATTTCACCAAAAGCCCGAATACAAGGTTGATTTTTCGGAAGTTAAAGGCCAGCTTCTCGGTAAAAGGGCAATCGAGATAGCTGTGGCCGGATGGCACAACATCCTATTGATAGGCCAGCCGGGCAGCGGAAAAACCATGTTGGCTAAAAGAATACCCACGATTATGCCAGATTTAACATTGGAAGAAAGACTGGAAATAACCAAAATACATTCTGCCGCGGGAAAATTATCCGGCAACGCGCCATTCTTTATTAACCGCCCTTTTAGAGCGCCTCATCACAGCATCTCTTATGCCGCCTTAGCCGGAGGAGGCTCAATACCGCAGCCAGGAGAAATAAGCCTGGCTAACCATGGAGTATTATTTATGGATGAATTTCCGGAATTCAGGCGCGATGTTTTGGAAGTGTTAAGGCAGCCTATGGAAGACGGCTTAATCTGGATAAGCCGCGCAAACCGTTCGAGTATTTTCCCGGCCTCTTTTATGCTGGTTGCAGCTATGAACCCCTGCCCGTGCGGACATTATGGAGATAGAAATAAACAGTGTACTTGCAATACAATCAAAATCCAAAACTATATAAATAAAATTTCCGGTCCGTTATTAGACCGCATTGACATACATATCGAAATACCGGCAATTAAATACGCGGAATTAACCGAAACAAAAGAAGCCGAAAACTCCAGATCAATAAAAGAAAGAATAGAGCTGGCGCGGGCAATTCAAAAGCAGCGTTTTATTTCTGAGGGAATATTCTGTAATGCGAAAATGAATCAAAAACTGATCAAAAAACATTGCTTACTAAGCACCGAGGCTAGGGAGCTACTTAAAGCGGCGATGGAAAAGCTGGGGTTATCGGCAAGGGCATACGATAAGATATTACGCGTCTCAAGGACCATAGCAGACTTAAACCAATCAAACATTATTCATGCCGAGTATATCTCAGAGGCAATACAATACAGAAATTTAGACCGAAAGTATTAAAAATCTATTTTCCAAAGACTTCTTTAGTTATAACATTGGCGATATTTTCGGCTAACAGCCTGTTGCCTTTAGGCGTACAATGCCCAAAATCTCCGGCGAAATTATCTGAGAAATATTCTCGATAACCGTTTTTCTTAACAGCATCATAAAATATTTTTTCATTATCCACAAAAGTTACTCTTTGTTGCCCGATAAAGATATTTTCCAAAGAACTCAAGCTTCGCATAGGATATTGCACACATACAAGTTTAATATTTCTTTTATCCAGGATTTCTTTAAGTTCAAGATAGTTGCTGTACGTAGCAGGATTACGGGATGCCACTCTTAGTTCTTTCGCCCTCTTAGAATATATCCCCGCGATTTTATACTTACCGGTTTCCGTATATAAATTACCCAAAGATGCATAGGCTTTGGCATTACCCGGATTTAACTTAATCGCTTTAATAAATGCCTCTTCGGCTTGAGAGTATTCTTTTTCGTTGAAATAACACCATCCTTCTCCGGAATATGCGTAGCTATTATTAGGGTTAAGCTTTATGGCTTTTTGGAACATTTTCTTAGCTTCATCAAATCTATTCTGGTACATATAGAAACTGCCGAGATCAATATATGGCACATCTACTTCATGGCCTAATTCTATAGCTTTTAGAAACGATTCCTCTGCCTGAATAAATTTATTATTCCTTTTATAGAACCATGCCAAAATATCGTAACCTTTGTAGTCATCCGGATTAAATTTTATATATTTCTTTACCAATATTTCAATTTCGTTTTGCTTATCTTGAAGCGTATAGACTTGGCCTAATTTAATATAAGATCCGAAGTCGGATGGATTTTTAGTTATATTATTCTTAAAAAGCTCCTCATTTTCCGGGAAAGCCCCGGTATCAACATCTCTTATTCCAAGGTTATACATTTTTGTTTTATTAATTCGAGCCGAGATGCAATCCTTTAACAGCTTGGTTAGCTTATAAACCCTAAATCTTTTTAGGAAATTATTTACCTTTAGGCTAAAGGCCTTCCCTGCGGGAGAACAAAGATTCCAATCATTTATACCCATCATTACCACCACCATATGAGGATTATATTTATCTATATTTCGGGATAGTTCTTGCAATATAAGCTCTGAATTAGCACCAGTGACTCCTCTATTAATAACAGCAAACTTAACACCTATATTAGAGCCATTTAAAACACTTTCCAGCTGAACCGGATATGCCGAATTACCGCCGACAGCTGTTGTGGATTCCCCCAAACACATAATCCGGTATTGAGCTGACGATTTAATAGAATTCTCATTCCTATAATCCTGAGAATAACAAAATATAAAACCGCCTATTCGTAAACCCAGCTCAAGGGTCAGAAAGAATATAAACAACCCTAATAATATTAACGTGAATTTTTGATTAAGAGATGTTTGCGCTTTTTTTGAACACATATAATTAGTTTTTGTTTATTGCGGACAATACTCCATAGGAAATATTCTCTGCCAACAACTTATTGCCTTTAGGCGTACAATGCCCAAAATCTCCGGCGAACATATCAAAGAAATATGCCAAATATCCGTCTTTTTCTACCGCATCCTTGAATATCTTTTCATTATCTACGAATGTCATCCCGGCTGAGGAAGAAAAAATATTCTTTAATGGTTCCAAACTGCGCATGGGGTATTGAACACAAATTAATTTAATGCCTTCTTTACCCAGAATTTCCTTTAATCTTAAATAGTTAGAAATTGTTTCTGAATAATCCTGCTTATCCCTGATCTCTTTTGATTTAAAACGGTACTTTTTTGCCAATTCATGATTCCCTGCATCTTCATATAATTTCGCCAATGATAAATATGGCCTTTCGCTAGTAGGATTCAATTCTACGGCCTTTAAAAAAGATTCTTCGGCCTGCGAGTATTGTTTTGTATTCAGATAATACCAGCCCAATGTTAAGTATACGCCAAAATTGCTTCTAGACATGCGCTTTAAGCCTTTTTCAACAATCGCTATCGCTCCTTTTACATCGCCATGTTGCAGATAAATCCAACCCAAACCATTATACCCAAACTCGCTCTTAGGATTAAGCATGATGGCTGTTTTTAAAAAACCTTCGGCCTTAAAAAGTTCTGCGCGATTTATATAGCACCAGCCCAGCCCGGCGTAAGCACTATCATTTCTTGGGTTCAACCTTATAGCTTTCCTAAACACCGCCTCGGCTCTATCGGAATCAAATTGGATCCTATAGCACCAGCCTAATCCGGCGTAAGCATTGTCATTTCCAGGGTTAATTCTAGAGGCTCGCAAGAAATATTCTTGTGCTTGTATAATATTATTTTGGTTAAGATAATACCACCCTAACCCCAAACAAGCAGCATCACTCTTTGGGTTTATCTCCAGCGCCTTATTAAATAATTCTACGGATAAATCCGCGTTCTTTTTTATTAATAAATTTCCCAAATCAGCACACAACTTATCATCTTTCGGATTGAGTTCTAACGTTTTTTTACAAGCCGCCATGGCCCCGGGTAAATTACCTTGGCTGGCTGAAAAAAGCGATAAAACCTTATAACCTTTATGGTCTTTTGGGTTAAAACCTATATACTCTTTAATAAGCGCCTCTACTTTCTCAGGCATACCCTTACTCATATAAAGTTGGCCTAATTCAAAATATGAATTAAAATCAACCGGGTTATTTCGTATCAAATTTCTTAGTTTTTCTTCATAATCAGCAACCTCTTTATTGTCGATAGGCGTTTCTTTATGAAGAACGCTATCCGGGAGATAGGCATCTCCGGATTTATTTGCCAAGATTTCACTAAGCTTTGCTTCGATATGCGCCCGGGTTAAGTAAAAAAGTTTATATACCCTTAACTCACCAAACAATCGTTTAAGTTTTGAATTTGGCATTCGGCCATAAATTATATACCCGTCATTATCATTTATACCCATCATAGTAATAACCATGTCCGGTTTATACTTATTCAAGTTATATTCTAAATCTTTGACTATAATCTTAGTCTTCGTACCGATCACCCCTTTATTAATAACAGCAAACCTGAATTTTTTATTGTGATCATTTAGAATATTCTCTAGTTGGGCAGGGTATGACGTAGCCCCTCCTATAGCAGTGGTAGATTCTCCCAAACATAAAATTTTATACTGCGGTTTTTGGCTTAGGCCCCGGTTGTTCCTCCACGCCTGCACAGAAGATATTACAAACCCGCCGAAACGCAAACCCAATTCTAAAACAACAAAAAATAAACAAATACCCAGAATTAACAGTTTTATTTTTTGTCTAAGCGTAGTTTTTACGGATGATCTCCGGATCATTTCACATAGATTAGTTGCTTACTCTTTTATAAATTATCACAGCGCAATCAGAATAGACATTTTCTTCGGCTATTGCTCTAAACTTCGGCTTTTGAGATTTAAATTCGCTTTTTAGGAATTCAGACATTTGATCTACATTAAGATTGCTGCAGTTATTATCAATGATATAATCGGATTCTAAAATAACTTTGCGCCAGTTGATCTGCTCATAACCTAATAAAGGCATATCCACGTTATCTATCCCCATGGGACAAAATATAATAAAAGGCAGCCCATTATATAAGAAATTATACTGTAGCTGGTCCCTTATCAAAGAATCATAAAATAAAAGAAGCACTTTATTTACGCTATCAGGCACCTCTATAGGTAAATTATAAATAAAAACCCTGTCTTTAAGCCGGACATATTTATCCGGCCTGCGAAATAACGGGATTGCCTTATCCGCAATATTATTTGCGGATTCTTGCTGGAAAACCTTATATAATGATTTTGTGGTTTTAAGCCTATTGTCAATTTTCCCTTTTATAATCCCGGCTTCTAAATCTGAATCATTAAAATTACCCATCAGGCCGGTATTCATAAAGACAAACTGCAATAAAGCTGATAAAACAAAAATATAGATATACGGTTTCTTTATAAATCTGGCCAATTTAACAGATAAAGCCTCCTTTGCGATAATTAATCCAAGGGCCGGTAAAACTGGGAGTATAAAACGGTAGGTTTTATTAGCGGATAAACTAAAAAGAATAAACGGAATAACCAACCAAAAAGAAATAAATTTATCCCTATTGCGTATATTTACCAAATAATTAAGAAAAACGGGCAAAGATAATATTAAAACTACTATCCCGATAAGGTGGCCCACCCCCTTTACGTAAAACAAATAGCCCGGGTGGTTAGGTATGTGAAATGTCTTGCCAAAATAAATCTGGAATGCATAAAAATTTGACGGCTTCAAATAAACCATGCCGGATACAACTATAAAAAATAACAGCATTATACAAAAGTTACGCATGACTATATATTTCTTGGCGCCTTCACGGTAAGAAATATAAAAATAATAAAATACCGGGGCAAAAATAAATATTATGGCGGTTTCTTTGGTTATTTGTGCAAGGCCAAAGGCGATCCCGGCTAAAATACTATACAACAATGAATTGAATTTATTGGTTTTTAAGAATACCAGGAGCGTTAAAGTAACCATTGACGCCAAGGGAAAATCCAGCATAGCTACCCGTTGATGGCTAAATATATACGGGAATAACGATACCAGGAATGCAGATAATAAACCGGTTTTGGGATCATAAGTGATTCTCCCGATACCATAAACACTAAACAACAAAATAAACAAAAATAGAGAATTGGACAGCAATATCGCCAGATTATCGCTTTTTAAATGCAGGGCATCGGACGCCCCAAAAGAAAGCGAAAGTATAAACTCATAAAAATGAGGGTGAGATTGAATATGGAAAAGGCTAGTAAAGAAGTTAAAAGCTTCCGGTATATTAAAATCAGGGTTACGGAAAAGCATCTCATACCCGTATAAACCGGTCATTATCCGTAGATGTTCGTCGTTTATTCTTCCAACCCTGCTATTGCTTAAAACCTGGTAATTTACAAAAACATGAACCAAGAAGATAATTAAGAGTAAGGCTGGATAGATACTTTTTTTCATCTTTTATTGCTGTACCGGTCTATTTAGAGAATACATTAAACTTGATATTTAGGCGGGCGGCCGGACTCAGCCAATAACTTGTTCACTTCTCTTTTTACTTCTATAATTTTTGTTTCCCTGCCGATCATAATAGCATTTATCCTGTTTAATTCCTCTACTCTTTCATTCAGTTTATCCCGCTCTTCTAACAACAGCCTTTCCGCTTCTTCTTTTTCTTGAGTTATATCTAAAACCAGGTGTAACCCGCCTACAATTTTACCGTCACCTAAAACAGGAGATGTCCCCACGCTCAGCCATCTCTTTGCCTGCGGATCAAATATAATCTTGCTCTGAGGCATTTGGCTTTGTAATGTTTTTTGATACGGGCATTCGCCAAGCGGGCCAGTCATTGCATGCATTAATTCATAACACTTCCTGCCGATAATATCTTTTTTTTCTTTTTTAATAAGAACAGCAAAAGGCTGGTTGCAATTGATAATATTACACTCAAGATCCAATAAAAAGATAGGATGGATTAAAAGGTCAAATAAGTTTGACCAAAACTTACCATAATCTATGTTCATTTTTGTTTCGGCTTGTTTTTTTTGATTATTTTAAGGAAAACATTAACTACTCTGGGGTCAAATTGCGAGCCTGAGCCTTCTTTGATTATCTTTAGGGCCTCTTCTTTGCCATAGGCTTTACGATAAGGACGATTGGATGTAAGGGCATGGAAGACATCCGCCACAGAAATAATGCGTGCTCCCATCGGTATCTCTTCACCCTTTAAACCGCTCGGATAACCCTTGCCGTCCCATCTCTCGTGATGGTAAAGAATAAAAGGTATAATGCCATGCAGAAACTGAATGGGCCGGATAATATCCACTCCGATTTGCGGGTGTTTCTTGATTTCATCAAATTCCTGCTGAGTAAGTTTAGCCTTCTTACGCAGAATAGTTTCGCTTATCCCGACTTTACCTAAATCATGCAAAATCGCGGCTTGTTTTATATTTTCTATTTCGGGCTTAGGCAAATTAAGCTCTCTGGCCATTTCAGTCGCGTAATAAACAATATGTTCGCCATGTTCGCCGGTATAATGGTCCTTAACTTCTATAGTTTTAGCAAAAGCAAATACGGCTTCAATTAAATTCTGATTTGAACGCTTGGTAAGTTTATCTATCCTCTTTTTTAATAAAGAGATATCTTCTTTTGTTTCGGCTTTAGATAATTTTACCGGGGCCTTTTTATTTTTAATATCTAAGGATGAGTAAACGTTATTGCCTCCGTACTCTTTGACTTCATTCAATATGTGCTCGGTCTTTTCAATCAGATCCATGCCCTTGACGACTTTATCTTCCGGGCAAGATGCAACAGCAATACTTACTTTAAGCTTGACGGATTGTTTCTTATCCCCGAAATTATATAAATTAATAGCATCAAGAATACGGCGTGATAAAAATAGGGCTTCGCTTCTGTCCATTCCGGCAGAAATAATAATAAACTCTTCTCCTCCAAAACGCACCACGATATCATACCGCCTGACCATCCTTTTTAATTGTTTAGCAAATTGTTTTAATACTAAATCGCCGAATTTAAACCCGTAAACATCATTTATGGATTTAAAATAGTCTATATCTAACATAATCGCCGAAAGCGAGTTACCATGCCTTCTAGCCCGGCAAAATTCTGCCTCGATAATATCGGCAAGATATAAATGATTATACAAACCGGTCTGATAATCTTTGAGTGTCAGTTCTTTTAACCTCTTATGAGATTTAACTAATTCTTTATTCGTCTTAAGGAGCTGCTCTTGAGTATTGCGGAAGTTAGTAATATTCTGGGTAGTCTCTACAATCCCTATAACATTTCCGCTATCATCTTTTATAGGCTGGCCATGTATAATCCATCTGGTATCATCTTTAAAAATCATCTCTTTAACCTGTGGCTTACCTGTATCGCGTGCTTTTACTATCGGGCAATCCACACACGGTTTCTTACTTTTATGCCACAGTTCATAACAATGTTTACCTATTAAATCCTCTGGAGCCATTTTTACGGAATCGGCGGCGGCCTTATTCGCCCAGATAATCCTCAGCTGCGGGTCCTGGTATGTAACTAATTCGGAAAGATTGGAAAGTATTAAATCTTTCTCCTTTTGTGAAATAATTAACGCCTCTTCGGTTTTTTTACGGTCACTAATATCAAAAGATACCTGCATAATTGACTTTAAGTTGCCCTTAGAATCAAAAAGCGGGTCGCCGTTAGTCAATAGATATAAATAGTTACCGTCTTTTTTCCTGAATCTATACTCGCAATTATATATCGGCTTCTTGGTCTCTTGGACTGAGTGGCAATGCGACATGATGGTTTCTATATCATCCGGATGCAGGAATGAAAAGAAATTCTTTCCGATAACATCCTTATTTTCATAACCTGTGGCTTTAAGAAAAGACTGGTTGACGTATTGATAGTTACCTTTTAAGTCGATTTCTGCCACAAAATCATGCATAGTTTTTATCAGCTCGCAATACCTCTTCTCAAGATCCAAAATAACCTCGTCAGTATGCTGGGTATCGGTTATATCCTGCCCGAAACTGATAGTGGCCTCGATATTTCCGCTTTCATTTCTTATAACATTATTATGCCAACGGATGAGCCTCTCTTCTTTATTCTTATTTAATATAATATTCTCATAATATTCGTCTAAGTCGTTTTCTCCGGAGATTATTCTTGAGAAAACAGCCTTAATTTCCTGGCGGGAATTTTCCGGGATAAAATTATCGAACCAGTTCTTACCGATAATTTCTTCTTCTTTATATCCCAGAATGTTACAGGTTTTTTGATTAACAAACTCGACTTTTTGATCTTTGTTGAGGATAATAAATAATTCTGAAGAAAGGTTTAAATAATGCAGGATATCTTTCATATGGGTTTAATATACCATAAACTATGCGTTTAAAGAAGAAAATACTTAAGA
>ORJL010299422.1_pt1 | contig 25569 bp, 27 predicted proteins | sample 1779941 | NCBI WGS metagenome assembly ORJL01 (sample SAMEA104232317, study PRJEB22302) | groundwater metagenome | biome: forest; feature: aquifer; material: groundwater | place: USA | collected 2011-08-07 | depth 5.8 m
AAATCTCCCAAAATAGCATCTGTAACTATTACTGAGTATGTTCCAGTTTCGGTAGCACTAAAATGTCGTACTTTAAGGTAATAAGTTTGACCTGCGGTTAGATACTGAGTTATGTTAAAATTTGTACTATAGTTATAGTCATCATTTTCTAATATTGCTCCATAAGAATCGCTTAAATATCCATAAGTATCTGTAGTACCCGTACTCTTAAAAACATATGATTTACTGGATGTAGGGGTAAATATGAAGAAATCGACATCGCCAGCATAATTAATATTTCCGGATTGTGGGGTATTATAATCAATTGTAGTAGCTGTTTCCGTTGTATTTCCATGATCATCTGTTATCACCGGTGCCGGTGCAGTTACTAATAAGCCATAGGCTCCTGTACCAGAGCTACTAAAATGCCTAACTTGAATATAATATGTTTGATAAGCAGTTAGACTATAAGTTATTGAAAAATTCGTTGTACCATTGCTATCATCATTATAGGCAAGTTGAGTCCCGATTCCATTATACAAATACCCGTAGGCGTCTGTACTCCCGGAACTTGCAATTACATGGTTTCCACTTACCGATGGGGTAAATGTAAAGAAGTCAACATCACCAGCATAATTGATATTTCCTGTATAAGATGTTCCAACTCCAATTAGTCTTGCAGTACTAAACGTATTTCCATAATCGTCCGGCGGTGTCCCCGCTATATATTCAATTTGATCAATCCTGAATCCGTTTTTTGTCACCGAGCCGTCTGTAGTCAAAAATACATCGATGTAGGAACCTCCCGACCATTTACTCCATGCTCCTGAAGGATACGATCCATTCCAACTGTCACCCGCACTTGTACTAACATAATCATACCCTGATTCCGTATCAATGTATTGAAAATGTACTCGAATGTTAGTAGCATTGTTAGCTGCAGGGAATATTCTCCAATTATAACTAATGTTATTTGGATAAGGGTGAGGAGTATCAAGGTAGTATGCTTCGACAGTTCCCGAAGCTGCTGGAATATATTCAATTTGATCGATTATGAACCCATATTTTGTAACTGAAGAGTCAGTAGTCAGAAACACATCAATATAGGATCCACCAGACCAATTACTCCATGCTCCTGAAGAATGCAAACCATTCCAACTGTCACCTGCACTTGTAGTAACATAGTCATAATTTGCTTCCGTTTCAATGTATTGAAAATGTACTCGAATGTTCGTTGCATTGTTAGCAGCCGGGAATATTCTCCAATTATAACTGATGCTGTTTGGATAGGGGTGAGGTGTGTCAAGGGAGTATGCTTCGATAGTTCCCAAAGCTGTAACACTCGGATCAACCGGCTTTTTCACATCATTAGATTTTGGAAATTTTTGCTTTCCATTTTTATTTTTTGGAATTTTACCCTTTTTCCCATTTTTAGCAAAATCATTGTAAGAATCCATAGCATAACTAGCGTTAACTAAACCGTTCCCGTATAAGTTTTTGTCACCTAAGCCTACTGCTGATTGATCTAACAAATCTCTTATTGTTTGATTTGTCAAGTTAATATCTTTACTCCAAAGAAGTGCAGCAACGCCAGCGGCGTGTGGGGCGGCCATTGAAGTACCACTTTTATTACCGTATAAACCATCGCTTAATGTACTTTCAATATCGACTCCAGGTGCAACGAGTTCCAAATCTGGACCAATGCTGGAAAATTCTGCTCGCTCTTCATTTTTGTCTATGGCACCAACTGCAACAACTTGTTTGTATTTTGCTGGATATAAAATTGTATCGTTGCTTGTCTTCCCACCATTACCAGCTGCGGCGAAAATCAAAATATTATTATCATAAGCCATTTGAAGAGCATCTTCAAGAATTTTAGATTTCTCTGATCCACCAAAACTCATATTGATAATATTGATTTTATTATCAATTGCCCATTCTACAGCTTGAATAATTGAACTGTATCTTCCATTACCTGAAGAATCTAATACTTTGACGGAATATAATTCAACTGAAGGGGCTACTCCGATAATTCCCTGATTATTTATTAGGGAGGCCATGATCCCCGCTACATGAGTACCATGTCCATTATCGTCTTTAAATGAATCCAATCCATCAACGAATGATACTCCACCATTAATGTTTAAGTCTGGGTGTTGATTAATACCAGTATCAAAGACAGCAACCTTAACTCCTTTGCCAGTAATACCCTCGTGATGAGCTACTGTTGAGGAAACCTCGTCCACTCCCCAAGGAATTGTCTCTCCCTCAAAGTCACCCAAGCTTTCAACAGCATAATCTGGTTCAATGGTTTCTACATTTGGGTCATTTTTTAAAGAAGTTAATATGTCAACTGTTATACTAGCATGGATCGCTTTAATGTTTTTAAACTCTTTGTTTATTTTACCGCCTTTTTCTTCAATATTTTTTTTGACTTTCTTTTTTCCATCGTCATCTTTAAACTTTATGAGATAATTATAATCATTGGGTATTTCATTGAACTTTTGATCTACCTTTATCTTCTCATTTTTAGTACCGTCTGTTTGACTTGCAAGGACGGGGCTAGTCCCAATTGTTTGGAAAATAAACGATAGAATCAATGTCAGCGTAAAAATCTTTCTTAACGTGAACTTTTTCATTAAATATTATCAAACCTCTCTTTTTTATTAGTGTTGTCGACAACCTAAGTAGGATTATAACGAAAGCCGACTGATATTTATACTATATATTTCCGACGTTTCCATATAAATTTCGACATTACTTTATATTATATAGCCATTTGGGTCTAGTATAAAGGATTTAAATAGTCCATTTAGTAAAATTTATCATTTTATGTAGAAATAAAAATATATGATACCCCCACACCTGATAATGAGTTCACGTATAATACATACCAATAACCAAAGGATGTTTCAAGAAATGCACCAAGTTAATATTTTATACTCACTAATTTGACTTAAAGCTTATAAATATACTTATGGCACTGACGCAAAGGACGTCAATTTACCACCTCGATCTAGCTGAAGCTTTTTAACCATTTACCATCACTGAACAATTTCGTCAGAAATTTTCAGGGAAAATACTATAGATACGGTATGAACATTTAGCGTTGAATTAATACCAATTGCTTTGCTAATATTAAAAGAGCACCACTCTTGTGATGCCCCCAAAACCAACTAACAATTACTCTTCAAATTCCTCCACCCTCATTCCACCCTTCAACTCAAAAACAAAATGCGTTGGTGTGAGAACTTCAATCTTCTCAACCAGCGCATTAAATATTTCTTCATCAAATTCCTCAAGCAGCGAATCCCTACTGTTTATTGCTTGGACAATTTCTTCAACTCTTTGTTTCAGTTCATCCTTCAGTTCGTTTACCTTATCATGCTCAAGCCTTTTCTTTCGGACTTCCTCCAGTTCTAAAGATATGCTTTTGTACTCCTCATTATAGACCTCGGAATCGATACTATTATTCACCTGAAATCGGATGAGCCGCTTCAACTTATTCTTCAATTCTTCAATCCGATTGTCCAAGGCTTCAGTCTCTCTAATATTCGGCCTTTGCAAAATAATCATTTCAATATTCTCAGTTAAGGTCTTGATAAAGCTCTGCCTGTTTTCATATATTTTGTTGAACATCCTCACAAAGGCATCCATCAAAACATTATCATCGACCGCTTTGGCTCCACAGGCATCTTTACCATCCTCTATGTAAGTTTTACACTGCCAGACAATTTTCTTTGAACTGTTAGTGCTATTCCAATGCCTTCTTTTAAATATATTGCCGCATTGTCCGCAGAAAATCTTGCCGCTAAAAGAGTATTTATTGCTATATTTATACCTATCCCCTACCAAATTCCCGTTCAGTAAAGCCCTTCGTTCCTTTTCATCCTGTACCATGTTAAATATTTCTTTGGATATGATCGCTTGGTGATTATCTTCAATATAGTATTTGGGCACCTGACCTTTATTATCTACTCGCTTATGTCTTAGAAAATCAACAGTATATGTCTTTTGAAGAAGAACATCACCATGATACTTCTCATTTCCTAATATCCCGCTTATGGTGGAATCCCACCATTTTATATTACCAGTAATGGTTTTTATACCATCCTTCATTAACCCTTTGGCAATCGCATTACAACTTTTTCCCTCAAGGTATTCCCTGAATATCCTGCGAACCAGTTCTGCTTCTTCTTCATTAATAACAAGTTCACGCTCTTTGTTTTTATCGTAGCCAAGAAACCTTGTGGTATTGACGAGCACTCTGCCACTTTCAAACTTTCTTAGAATTCCCCATTTCGTAACATCAGATTGGTTTCTACTACTATCCTGTGCCAGCCCGCTAAGAATAGTAAGTAAAAGTTCACCTCCAACTCCAAGGGTATCGATGTTTTCCGTTTCAAAAAATACAGGTATCCCTTTATCTTTGAGCTTCCTTACAAAGTGTAAGCAATCCTCTGTATTTCGTGCAAACCTAGAGATTGATTTGCAGATGATCATGTCTATTTTTCCCACCATACAATCATCAATCATTCTCAGAAATTCAGTTCTCTTCTTTGTGCTAGTTCCAGATATTCCGTCATCTGCATAAATATCGACCAGAACCCAGTCCGTTTTTTTAGTAATGTAATCAGTGTAATATTCGATCTGCGATTCAAAACTCGTTTCCTGTTCTTTCAAATCGGTACTGACCCTACAATAAGCTGATACCCTTTTCTTATTATCTTGTGGTGATCCTTTAACCACTTCGAGTTGCTTAGCGGGGATGAGTGATACCTTTTTAGCAGTTGAATTACTTGCCATAAAAACCCTCTCTTTCTTTCCTTTATATTCCTTTTACGGTGTCATGATATAATTGCTTGGGACACTAATCAAGTCAAAAAGGACTTCCTATTCTCATTATCTATGGCAGTAAACTCCTGCTCTGTGATTAAGTTTTCGCGCTTAAGCATCATTAATATATGTAAACTCATTTGATAATTAATTTTCTTCTCGTTGATCAATTTATTTCTCCTCTCAAATATAAAAAGGGCTTACCTCTTTGGCAAGCCCATAATAAACCTCAATATTTAAACATCGCCACTCCAAAATTAGATACTCATAAATACATCAAGTGTGGCATTTAAGTCAGCACTGGCTTCTTGAAGTTGTATCCATAATGCGGGTATTCCTGAAATATCAAGAATTCCTCCATCAAATCTTGACCATGTATTTGAGTGCACGTCGCTTATGTACAGTAAATTATCCAAGTCAGGTGCTAACGGATTAGTCGTCATGTCTGGCCCATATATTGCGATTCTTACTGTATCGGAAAGCCCTGCAACAGTAATCTTCCAGTTAAGTTTAGAATAGCCGATACTATTATCAATTTTTACTCGCTCTGAACTTGCTCCACTCAAAATTGCGGCGTCGTTAAATATTGTTTCTGCATACGTTAATCTTTCGCTTATGGAAGCATCCACCTTGAGTCGACCATTCACAGCCTGAAGATCCACGATTTGCTCGTTTCCATCTGCATCCAAGATTGCTTCACCGTTTGTGTCGACTAATAGAGCGTAAACCTGTGATTTGCCTACCATTTGACCTGCACTGGTCGATAAAAAATTTGCTCGTGTTTTTGACATTTCTTACCCCTTTCTTTACAAAAAAAATAACGCCCTATGGCGTTTGTTGTACAAGAATTTAAATCTCTCGAATACCAATGGTTAAACAAAGCTCGGTTGGATTTGCAGTTGGCTCTGGTTGCTTAATAACTAGCGATAGAACTTTTTTACCATTCATAACCACAGGATGTTCTTCATCACGATCAACTTGCTCCAAAACTTTCTCTGTCGTTTCATTGTCTGGGGAGGATACCGAGTACACCCCTTGAGATACCTCCATAATAGTCAATGTTTCTACAACTAGTCCTCCGTCTATCAAATATCTTGTTAGATTGTCTATACTAAACACGTTTATCCTCTCCTTACATCGGTTTATCTGTTAAAAACAGACTGCTTTGACCTGTGATGACCCAATTGTAAGTTCCGTCTGAATAAACAGACCAAGTAGCCAAACCAGTCATGTATGCCGAGTACAATGCTATAGGCACGTACTGTTGAATCTGGCTACCCATAACATACTTACACTGAATGGGGAAATAATTACCTAGAGTATCGTAACCTGACATAGTTGTAGTTAAGAGGGTCATGTTTACGCCCCCACCAGCCGTGTCATTAGAATTTGTATAAAGGCTAAAATCGTAACAACTAGACCAAGCAAACCATGAACCATCAGAATTTTTAGTGTACATAGGCAAGTCCTTATAAGAGCCAAAGACACTCTTGTAATTGTCACCCCACATAACAAATACGCTGTCTGTATGAAGTATGAAGAAATTGTAATTTTGTAGCGGTGAAGATGGGTACTGCCTGTTTGCGTTCACTTGCGAAAATAGACCATTAGCAGCAGTTGAAGTATGAGCTATATTATCCAATTCCCAGGACATATTGGCGGTGGTATAGGCCCACAGGATATAATAATGTTGAGAGGTACCTACTTGGAACTTGATTAACCTTTGGCTAGTAGCGGCAGGGTTGTTATCGGATATAATCGTGATTATAGGTAAAGTTTGTAACAGAGCTTTGATTTGACCGATCAAATCATTGATCATCGCATAATTACCGCTGCCCTGTGAAGAATTAAGTGTTTGTACTATCAATGCCATTTCTGGTTTCATCCTCCTTTGGTTAGTAAATTTTTGTTGGTTTAAATACAAGGGGTGTAACAGCAGACATCCCTTGATTTAATATTTGCCACGGAAAGGGATTCACAGGCAAAAATTTATAAGGAGTGACGATATTACTGCCGCTTGCTTGTGTCCACCCTTGTACTAAGTCCTTGTTCCAAAACAATCCTGGAAACCACATATATGGGGAAACATTTCCAAAGTTACATACTAACGATGCTATGATCGGAACTATAGGTATCCTAACTGGCGGAGAGGGTATGCTTCTCATAGCCACAGGTTGTATATTCTTTGGAACAGAGTTTACTCCTACCATATAACCCAAGAGAAAATTATTAGCCATATTACTATTGCCTCCTAATACGCTAGAGTGACGGTGCGTCCTGTGTCGCTAGTCATAGATTGTATTCTCCCACTTGCATCCTTAACTAGAGTCCAAACCTCTGCTACACCATCAGCGGTAGTTGTTAAACCTAAACCATTTGAAGAGTATGCTATATTTGTATTAATTGCGGGTGTTGAACCTTCTCCTCCTGCGCCAAGAGGAACCCCATTTGCGGTTATATCCCCAGATTCCCCGATAGACACCACGGTTTGACTTATCCCATCTATTAGAGTAACGACATCAAGAATTGATCCACCAGGAACAGGAGGATTAACTCGAATATAATTCTCTCCTGCTGCCATACGTAGTTGACCGCCATAAGGATTTATCTCGCAAAGACCACCGCCAGCTGGAGGATTAAAATACATCGTTCCTCCCATGTCCACTCCCCAAGGTGCATTCGCTAAACTAGCACCGTTGCCCACTTGAATTGTCCCATGTACGATAAAATCAACTAAACCCCCATCACCATTAGCATTTTTACCACTTACATATACTCCACCACGATAAGCCTCAGCAGAACCATCTATGTCATTACTGTTTACATTCCAAAATAGGGTATCTGCTTCCATACCTGTCGAGCCAGGATTTGTAGGAACATCACAAATCGAAGAAACTCCATCGGAATCTGCACATTGCCATATCAGTTTGGGATTAATCCCATTATTTGCATGACCGCGAATTGCAAGTTCGTTAAGCGCAGTTATGGTTACACCTTGAATTAATATTGCATTGACTTGCTCGGCTGTGAGAGTTCCAGTGTAGACGTAATTATTACCTATCTTTGTGAAGCCATTGCCTACTATTTGAGTCTCAGTATTGTCTGCGTTTGATGGTGCAAAATCGGGCTTATCGGTAACACTCCCCCAAGAAAAAACCACACTAGAATCAAATGAAACTTGTCCTGTTGCGCCATCATATGTTATTTTCCCGCCGATATTAAGTACTTCATCATCAAGTCCAATGCTGATCTTTCCTGTTTTACTGGTTAGTGCCCCAGTCTTAACAATCGAGGCCGTAAGTTCTCCTGTGTCCACAAAATCAGCAACAATATGTCCATCTGCTGTAATCGCTGTCCGAAACGAGCCATTATATCCAGTCCCCGAATAACCAAGGCCACCTTGATTCCAACGCCACACTTTGGTTGCTGTGTTGATGTCTTCAGTGTCCATGATCAAGAGTTCACCATTTCGTTTGACTACATAGCCACCAAGAGCTGAATTTATTTGAGAAGTTGCATTATCAATGGCAGTTTGCAAATCTGATTTATTTTGTGCTTGCTGAGTCATTATTGTAGCAATTGAACTGTTGATACTTGTTGCGAGATTAGGTTTAAAGCTTCCCAACTCAACCACTTCAATCCGATTTGTAAGTTCATTTTTCTTAATACGAATGACCTTACATTTCAGATCAATACCAAGCTTGGAATGCCGAACAGTCACTGTATCGCCAATATAAACGGTTTCAAGTATGGCATAGTCAGCATATTCTACTGTTTTGCTAAGTTCAATAAAGTCCACTTTATAATTTACAAGTGGCTTATCATTCTGACTCAGATAAGTTTGCCCTATTGACCTGAGGTCATCAGCCGTTTCACAATCCATAAACTCAATGGCTTTTACAATGGGATGAGGATAATTACTTATGAGCGAACTATCAAGATACTTCTCAGAAAGAAGTAATCCATTATTTCCAATAGGCATGAGTCGTGTCACTACACTACCCATATCTAAGCTTTCCTCTATCCCTATGATATTTTTGCCATATGAAACGAGCACTTCTCTGTCCATTCCCCTTGATTGGTAAAGGCGAATAGTAAAGTTATCCCTTACCAACTCACCACCATACTTCGAAATGACACCACTATTACCCATTATTGCCTCTACTGGATTTTGCTTATCTATGGCATATGTATTTGAGACTTCGATATCGGACAAGGATGAAAAATCATGAACGTACTGAGTGTTTGAAAGAATAGCGTTCAATGCACCAGCACCATTCAAATTTCCAATGTTGCAACTCTCCACGAAATTGTCCAATAAATCATAAAAGATATGTCTGGCACTCACTTTAATGCCAGACAATGTTTTTTCTTTATAGTAGATTCTGAACAACTGTCCATCCACTTTTATTATGTTTCCTTCTATTAGATACTGCCATTTACCACGCTTATCTATGGGGTATTCAAGCTCTAGTTCAAACTTATCATTAAGCATTTCTTCAACAAAAACGGCCTTGCAATCATTCAAGACTACAAGACCATTATATGAGAAATCTGTTTCTGTTGATTCATAAAGATTAATCATTATAACCACCGCCAATTCGGGGTAATTTGAATTGATGTGACAGACCCACTCCCACTCCAAGAAATAATATTATCGCCAGTTTGAAGGACAGGAAAATCTCCAAGCATCTTACTATTCTGTAGAGTTGTGTCCTTGTAAGCGTCCTTTAAGACACTATCAATTGTAATATAACCATCTATGGCAGTTAAAAGTATATCGACTTCATTTATTGTTAAGGTTATATTTCCACTGCCTGTTACAACGATAATCGGTTCACTTGTCATCGTTCCGATATTTGTCACTGTTCCCGACTCAGTTAAAATAATAACGTCATTGACTACCGCATATTTAAATGGCTGGCATCTAAAGTTGACTAAGAATTTTCCAAACACCTTAAATTCTTGACTAATATCTACTTGATCTGAAACGTGAGCTAGATAATATTTGTCTGTCTGATTACTGAGTATTAACTCACCCTCTCCTCCATCAAGCCAAGCCTTAATTTCATCCGCTTTATCCGCGACATTATCATCTTTAAACCCACATTGAATCGGGATGACAATATCCTTATAAGTTGCATCATCTATTTTAAGGCTTCCACTTCTCCCAGGCACTTCGATGTATTGAATCGTTCTCTGTGGTTTAGGAATGATAGGTCTTTTTTCTACGACAATTCCGTAATCATTGTAACTGTCCTTTCCTCGAAATTGAAAACTGAACATCTTAATTACTCCCCTTTGCTTTAGCCATCTGCTCTCTATAAAATTCAAGCTTATTGGCAAGTGATTGGACATCCATATCATTAGCAATGACAATCTTATCTGTGCGCAATAATGCTCCATAAGAATACGAATTGTTGACAGTCGATCCTTTTCCTGCAGTTGCTCCAGCCATACTGGGAACCAAATTAGCACTGACATTGAACTTCATATCATTTGACAGATTGCTTATGGCGTTTTTAACTAAACTTTTATTGCGTTCAATTCCCTGTGCTAGTCCACCCATAAAATCCGGCATCCATGTTTCGTAATCTGCTAACGGCCCCTGATCGGGAGTGCTAAAATGAAGATATGAGCGGATGGTACTACCAACATTGCTTATAGCATTTGTCACAGATGACATCATGCTTTTTATGCCGTTGATGAATCCTTGAATCATATCCTTACCCCATTGAAGTGCTTCCCCTGGCAATCCTTTAATCCAACTGATAGCAGTCGATATCCCAGTAACTATGGCATCTTTGACACGGGTTACTGTGTTTACAACACCATTTTTCATATATGTAAACATTGTTACAGCCAGATCATAAAGCTTCTGTGGAAGTTCTTTAAACCAGTTGATTAGCCCATTTAAAGCAGTCGATGTTACATTGACGATACCATCCCATAAGTTTTTAAAGAATGCTTTGATAGGTTCCCAGTTTTTGATAATTAAATAAGCTGCTCCTGCCAGTAATACAATAGCAGCAATGGCAATACCGATAGGACTGGTTAATACCGCTATGATTCCACCTGCTGCCGCAATAGCACCTGATGCAGCAGAAAATGCTCCTGTGATGATACTGATCGCTGTGAAAAGTTTACCAATAATAAGTACCACTGGGCCGATCACTACTGCAATCGCCGCAAACTTAACAATAGTTTCCTTTTGCGTATCGCTTAATCCACTAAACCAAGTTATCATTTCTTGCACTTTTCCGATGAGTTCATTGACTGTTGGAGCCAGTATTTGTCCCATACTGATGGCTAGATTCTTCAGTGAATTAAGCATTCCATCGATACCGTCATTTACCCCTTGATTCATAGTTTCAAATGCTTTCTCGGTCGCTCCTCCAGTCTGACCCATTGCCTGCAATGCCCCTGCAAAGTCTTTTGAGCCAGTCGTAGCTAAAACGGTTACTGTATTTAAGGCTTCAACAGAACCAAATAACTTAGCCATCGTTTCTGTATTGCCTTTTGTTTTTGCTCCGATTTCAGACAGAAAATTAGCCCATCCCACACTTTTGAGATGAGCTGCATTAAACTCGATTCCTAGTTGACTTGAAATATCAACCGCTTCACCTGAAGGTTTGATGATGTTCGATAACGCCGCCTTTAAACCTGTGATGCCCGCACTGGTGGCTATTCCATTTTTCGTAAGTACAGCAATGCTTGCAAATAATTCTTGAGTTTTTACATTTAGACTCGCTGCTATCGGGATTACATTACCAATTCCAGAAGAAATCTCAGCAAAGGTGGTTTTACCATAATTCTGTGCCACCAACATCTGATCAGATAGAGTTTGCATGGCTTCCTTCCCTTTCAAGCCATACGCATTCATGACCGATGTTAACCCATCGATGGCTGTTGTAGTATCTGTAAAACCTCCAATGGCTGCTTTGCTGGCAATTTCGACATAACTTAGTGCGTTTGAAGTATCCCCTGTGGCTGAAATCACTTGGTACAAAGCATTGTTCAGTTCAGTTGCTCCAATATTGACTGTATTGGAAAGTTCTAAGACACCTTTTTTGATCTCCTCCATCGACATAGCCTGAGTATCGGCAATGGTGGCTACTTTATTAGCTGATTCCTCGAAATCTCCTGCAAATTTAACGGCAGCTGCGCCAGCACCCAAAATTGGCGCTGAAATGGTCTTGGATAAAGTTTCACCCACAGTCGATAACTTTTCTCCGACCCCTTTAAATTTTCCACTGACATTATTCAGTGAGTCTCCAAGTTTTGTCCACCCACTCTCTTGCAGCCTAATTTGCTCATTGGTGTCTCGGAGATCATTCTCCATATTAGAAAGTGCTGCACGAGCAAGGTTAAGTTTAATTTCTAAATTTTGAGTTGCTTTCGCATCTGCACCTTTCATTTCCACTGACTTATTAAAGGCAGAGGTAAGAGAGTCAACTTTCTGCTGTTGCAATACCATTTGTTGATTTAGACTGTCAGCCTTCAGTTTTATTTGGTCTGTGCTACTTCCAAAACTTCCAAGTTGGGCACTAGCTGCCTTGAAGGATGATTGGACAACTTTCAATTGAGTATTAATGCCAGATATTCCGTTCTGAAAACCTGTACTATCCATTGATACCTTAACTGCTAAATTGCCAACCTCTTGATTTGCCATCGTTTATCACCTCCCTTGAAATAAATAAAAACACCCTTCATGAGTGTTAATTGCAAAAAGCCTTTTCTGGTGACCAATGATAATAGCAAATTCTACTAAACAACTTTTGGTAATTTATTTCTAATTCTTCACTCCATTGATGCAAGGTTAGGGTTCTTCCGTTAAACGTTATTCTGTGATTATTTGTTCTGTTATTTTGTTGCTCTTTTAAACTAACCCATCTACAGTTCAAAGGTTCATAATTACCGTTAACTTCGATCCTGTCGATTGTTAACATATCATTGTATCCATTGTGCATAGCCCATTCATGGAAAGTTTGAAAGCTGTTTAACCATTCTTCACAAACGCTTATTCCACGCCCACCATAATTCTTGTACGCACTATCATTTTTATTCAAACACCGACGTTTCATATTTGCCCATATCCTATGTATCCTTGTTTTTGTAAGACCATGGGTTGTTTTACTTTCTTTCACACGTTCAGCATGGTAGCAACCACAACTTTTTGTAAGACCTCCTCTCAAATTTTGACCAAGCACTATTCTTTCATTTCCACAGTCACACCTACATAACCACATTGACTGGCCGGATTTATTGTTCTTTTCTCTATTGGTAACTGTTAATCTCTCAAACTTTTGACCAATTAAGTCAATACATTTTTCCATAAGACTACCTCCGCTGTGTTATTTTCGATAATTAACGGGAAACATGTTTCCACGTTTCCCGTTAATCAATTTAGAAAATCTGATCGATAAAATCTTGTCTTTTGCTTTCTTCTTTTTTAGCTTTGAAAATCAATAAGTCGAACCAGTAGAAAAAATCCATGTCATCGATGTCATTGAGAGTCCAACCCTCTTCAAACAAGGTGAGATAAACTTCTTTTATAAAATCAGAGAGGGATATAGTTTCGTTACTTACATCCCTGTTTGAGCGTTTTTTGGGATTTGTTCCACCTTGGCTCCCATTGTTCCGACCACATTATTGATGCAATCCATTAACGTCGGAAGAAACTTGTCAGCATCCAATCCATCATAAACATCATCAATGGAAAACTGCTTATCAAAAAGATCTACAACATAACTGACGAGGTTATCAAGATCACTGGCTTTCATATTGTTAAAGTTTGTTATTTCCGTCATCTCAATGGCCTTTCGAACCATTCTTGCTTTAGGTGACGGAGCGACATAGGTACTCATATTTAAGATAATCTGCATAGGTTATATATTCCTCCAATCAAAATAAGAGGGACGATTCAGTCCCTCTTGATCATTAAGTAATCGGGTTTGGTGTTGGGATGGTCACAGCAGCAAACCAAGTTGTGTCAATATTAATCGGACAGTCTGAATCTGTGGTATCTACATGGTATTCCCACATACCGTTATAAATTGTCGGCTGAAATGTTGCCCCAATACTAGGCGATTGATATACGACCTTACCTTCCTGTCCTTTGGCTGTGTCTTGTGGGAGGGTGAATTGACCTTTATACAAAATGCCATACCTATAACCACCTCCTGAGAGATTGGCTTTATAAAGCAATGCTACATAAGGAGCTAAATCTGTATCTGAGGCAAATACCCCACCTTCATTAGCAATGGTTTGTCCGAGAATTTTTGCTCGTTGAGTACTGGTTAAATCCGTTAGGTTAATGGTTACATCGACACTATCCAGCGTAGTGGCCTGATCCCAGAGCTTATTCTCAGCATATAATTTTTCAGTATTTTGTTTTGGTTTAATGTCTATCTCCTGAACACCTTGAAAATACTCTGGTGTGTCATAGGTCAGTCCAGTAATGGTATTATCATCCTTTGTCTGAAGAGATACATATAACTTTTCTACTCCGATGATGGGCATATTATCAGTCCTTTCTTTTCTAATTTATAATGGAAAATCGTATAGCCTTGTGGAAGAGTTTCGTATCATACTCCGGAAGATCCTGTGCTGTTGTGCGAGTAAACCCAGCCTCTTTCATGGCTAAATCCACCATAGCTACTAAGGATGTATAATCAGTTTTCGACCATATATCAATTTGTACATAATAACCTGTCGCGATTACTTCATTTTCTGCCCAAGCTTCTCCCTGCTCGTTGTAACAAAAATAGGTTATATAGGGTACATCCGACCCAAAATATCTGAGATAGGCTACAGGTAAATTGAGAGAGACTAGGGACGAAGTTATTAGATTATTAATCACATCCCCAACTCCTCTCTAATTTTCTGGGTAATAATTTGAATAACCTCACTTTTATTGTGCTCGTAAGAAAGTTGAACAAAGGGTTTTGCAGGCATTTTGGATGTACCAAACTCCAGAAATTTCGCTCTCCAGTTGGTATCTTTCCCTGGCCCAATTTCAACGTATTTAACTCCATCTTTGGATTTAACTCCTGAAACATGGATGTCCTCACGAATATGTTTATGATCAATACTACTTACAGGAACCAAGCTCTTCATTTCTTCTGCTACTGGCTGAGCACCCGCCTTGAGAGCTTGATTTTCAATTCGACTCACGTTTTTCCCTATCGATTGAAGATGGCTTAGTAATTCATCCATCCCTTGAAGTTCCATATCATTGCCCATTTTGCAACACCTGCCTTGTATGGATCTCCAACCACATTCTTCGACCATCAGGATCAACAGGTGGTAAATTAATCTCAAAGGTTTCTGTTCCATCAATCAATCTCATCAAGGCTTTAATGTCTTGACGATAGCGAATCGTGAACATCACATCACTTTCTGCTTGAGCCGCTGCAGCCTGATAGAATAATCGCCCTTTAAGACCTGTTCTTTTGGCATACACAGTCACAAGCGGTTGCCAATCCTCTAAAGGAAAACCCGAATCATTTTGTCCTGTAGCCACATTATTTTGGATAATAATTTTATGAGTCATTTCGCCAACGTTCATGCAGTCACCATCTCAAGTGCTTTACCATGAAGTTGTCCAACTAAACTTTTAACTCCGATGTCATTATCTCGCATGTTTCCCATCTGCCCAGGATCATCAAACCAACGTGCCAGCAAAGCAGATGCAAGCATTTTTGCTGTTGGGTCAGTCGGATTATCCTCAGCCCAATCATGACCTGTTGCTGTTTTGATAAAATCATCAACGAAGGGAAGTAAAATATCTAGTTGTGGATAGTCATCAGGATTTACTAGACGCAAGACATTAGCTGCTTCCTGTGGTGTCAATATCACCTAATCACCGCCTTAAATATAAACATCTGCCGCCCTCATTGAGAACGGCAGATGCAAATGTTGAACTTATTAGCTAGTTTACTTAAGAAGCTTTTGTGAGTTTAATGAATGTTTCCGAGAGTGCTGGTTTGCCATCCGCTATCAATATACCCCTATAAATTGTGGATGCGGAAGTAAATCCAGCTTCTTTGGATGCTTCGATAATTGGATTCTGTGAGAAGTTCATGTAGTAATAATTAAGTGCTCCAAACAGAATTGAATCATCAGGCATATAATCATCCACAATATATGGATGGTTCAAAATGCGGGGTTCAAATCCATTTTGAGGAGCTTGGGTGAAAATTGGCCTGTTTTGAGAATCCTTAATCTTAAATAGAGCAGCTTCCATGTTGCTGTTTAAGATCCATTTTCCAAAAGGTCGATATGGAGTCTTGAGTAGAGCACGAACACTAACTAGATCGTCATATCCAACACTTGTAGTAAAGGTCGTTGAATTGCTTACTCCCCAAGTGACTCCTGTTAAAATTCCTGTGGGTTGAGGTTTATTGCTTCCCCCAGGTGTTGGCCCCAGTCCATTAAGGATAGCATTCTCAACAGCGATGGATAGTTGGTTGCCGATTTGATTAACGATATATGTTTCAAAAGCGTCAATCGTCATAACCAGTGCTGCAGCAGAAATCTTTGCATATTTGGCTAAAGTATAACCCGAAAGACTTACTCCAGAAACAGTATCGTCACCAAATGTGGCATCTTCAACTTCATCAGACCATATTGCAGCCGTTTGTGCATTCGCGACTGGCAAAACCACATTGCCTGGGATGTAGGTTGTCGAAACCAGTGGGAACAGAACACTTGTCTGTTGAAGCTTTTCGATGATCTTGTTATAAGTTGTGGTAGGAACTGCTGCACCACCACTATTGGCAGCAGTGGTAATCGCTCTTTTCTCAACTTCAGATAATTGCTTACCTTGCAATGACTTTAGATAGGCAGAACGATATTCAGGCAACTTAAACAGTTCTCCACGCATTTCCTCTTGAGGTAAACTGATGACTTCATCCAAACTTCTTTGTTCAGATCTTGTTGATGGTGCTGAAGGAATTCCTGCAACTCCATATGTGCCTAATACATTCAGTTGACCTTGAGGAACAATAATTTGCCTTTGTTCATTAGACATTTGGCCTTGAATAGAATTTGAATCTCCAGCAGTTTCAGTCGTTGAATCAATCATACTTCTTAGCTCAGAAATCTCTCCATTAAGGTTTTCCATTTCAGTGTTGATGCTGCGAAGTTCATTGACCTCATTGGACGACTGTGATTTATCGAGTAGTTCCTTTTTCCTTGCCTCTTTTTTAGCAAGCATATCTGTTAATTTCTTTTTCATTTAAAAATCACCCTTTCATTAATATTTGTGTTTTGAGTTTGAGTAAATTAAGATCCCTGTTTCTTTGCTCGTCTTCTACGCTATCCAGCGTTGCCCTAACACTCTCCAGTGTCATTTCTGCACTATCCAATGCAGACTGGCTTCGAGCATCTATATTAGTTCCTGCATAAGCAGGAAAAGAAACCGCACTGACTTCGATGACTTTGGCTATATCGGTAATTGTTCTGGAAGGCATATCTGTATCCAGTCCAGTCCAAACATCCCCAGTCCCTTTACGGACAGAAAAAATAAAAGACATCCCATTGATGTCTCCTCTGCTTATCGCGCTATATAATGCCTGCGCATCAGTGTTATTTTCGAGATCCAGTGTTGCTCTTGTGTTTAATCCTTGGTCATCTACTTGTAATCGCAAGGTTGAATTGGCATTATTATTTCTACTTCGGGCAAGTGGTATTTTGGTTAGATCGTGATTGATGCTGAATAAGACATCGGTAAAATCTGTTTTATCAAATGCCCCACGCTCTATTGTTTCATTCCACATTCCATAGATGTTTGCCGTTTCACCAAAGACAGCCGCATGACCTTGTATAACATTTCCTTCGGGTTCAGCTTGTAGGTCAGGCATACTGAACGATCTCATTTCTAAACCTTCTTTTAAAGGTTTGCTTTGTTTTATCTCTTTTTGCATCGTTAACCATTCCCTCCTGTTTCTTGATTTGTTCTAGGATCATTGCCTTTTACTTTCATCATCTGATAGCTATTTGCGAGTTTTGAGTCAATGTAGTTCAGGCTCATATGCCTTACATCTCCACCTTCAAATGGAGCCATGCCAAATAATGCTAGGATTTGGTTGTCTGTTAAAATGCCTCGATCACCCAATGCTTGAACGAAGGCCATCTTATTTTTGGTATCCATCAATTCCAAATTCATCTGATAAAATTTGATCTCATGACCAACATCTTGTTCTCGCTGTGAGAAGATAGCAGTTGAAAAGGCTTGTCCCATGGCAATAACGATTGGTTCTATTGTCTTGTTATAAAATGCCTGATATTGTACGTCATTGTATTCACCGTTTAATATGGGTAATGACACACCGAACCATCTGAGCACTTTATTTTCAAGAAACTCTAATGTTGTACTATCTAAAAGTGTAGGATTGACTTCTAAAGGAGTGTATTCTCCTTTTAAGTCCATTGGTAATATGCCAGTGACACCATCCTCAATTGCCTTCTCGAACCTGAGTCGCTCAGCTTTTTGCTTTTCTTCATCCATCAAGGTATTGATTTTGAGTATGCCTCTGACTGACAGTGTTGTTTTGATGGCCTTACCAAGACCCTGAAGAACAATATCATTGGTTTCAAGTACCTTTAAAAGTGCTGCATTATCAGTTTGACCTCCTAACCCTCCACCCATTACATCATTTAAGGAATACTTTTTTCGCAAATGGATTATATCGGCATAAGGCAAAGTATAATTACTGCCATTTGAAAAATAGAACCGAACAAAAAGCGTGTTCGATTCATCCTGTAAGAATTCAACTTGTATCGGATTCAATGGGTAGAATGCAGTGTAGTTTCTGCTTACTCCTCCTCGACTGTCAACAACTAGGTTATATGCAGGAAAAATGAAGGCATTGTAATTCAAATAAAGTAACCAAATGACTTTCTCCAAGAAATCCCGAGTGGTCATTAAACTGTTTGGCGAAAACTTGAATAATCGGTTGAAGGGATCTCCTTTAAGTGAAGTAGGTAAGCCGCTATCATTAATTACCACATGCTGAGGAGTTAACTTACTGCATTCTGTCGCGATGCAATCAATGCACATCTGAACAATATCCGAGGCATAAATACTCCTGCCAAACTGAGAAAATATTGGTGAACTGCCATCAAGGAACTTGGCAGTTTGCATACTCCCCGATCTAATGTTGTTTTTAAATAGTCTCTGAATGAGCATTAACCACCACCTCCCTTAACCTCTCTCGATTTAGCAAAAATAAAGGAATAGGCCATTAAGCATATCCCTAAAATAAAAAAACCCATCGGAAGGAATAGAATAAATCCTCCGATGGTTAGTAAGATTACAGCAACTATAAATAGGATATCATCTATGTATTTCTCCAATTGTTTTATCAAAGCATCACCCCACTAGATTCATAAATTCTGATCTGAATTGCATTAACACTGCATAGCTGATAATAATGGTTACAGCACCATCAATGCGTTTAATTTGTGTTCCCTGTACTTTAACAGGCATGATCTGTCCAAGTTTATCTATGTCTAAGGCAGTATTCTGTAAACACCAGCGATCAATTTCATTCGAGTTATAATTTATCAACTTACTTCTTAAGTCTGCTTCAACTAGCTTCATCGGACTAGATAATACACGCCTTTCCTGTGGAATTCGAATCATATCAAATCCTGTTTCCTCCATATCTTTGACCCAATACTTAGCGAGAGCATTGTCGTAGCCGATCTTATAAGGCTTGATACCGAGTTGCTTGACCACATGAACAAACCAATTGGTTATATAACTGAAATCATTGTCATTGCCTGGGCAGATTTCTATTAACCCCTTCCTTGCCCATTCTAGATAATCAACTCCATCGGGACTTTTCTCAAGCTTAATTTCAGGAATAAAATATTTCTGGAGCATATATTTTGTGTTATCTTTCGGTCGCATCACCATCATTCTTGCTGATACTAAATCTGTGGTTTCAGCCAAATCCACTGCTCCAATCCCTACACAACCACGCAACATTTCATAATCGAATGTGGCATCATTAACAAGTTCTGCTTCCGTCAGCCAAGCGGCAGCATTATTTTGTTTGATATTAAAATCCTTAGCCAAAACAAAAGCGCGGGTTGATTTGCTTGTTTTTGCTTCATCAACCATGCGCCTTAAAAAACTCCACTTTTTAATTGTCTGAAGACCTGGATTACTTTTGACCCAACTACTTTCGTTTTGCCAAATCTCTGCTTCATTGTCCTGAGTGTAAATCCATATGAGCCAGCGAGATCTTTCTAACTGACCACATAAAACTTGCCTTGCTTCAGATAGTCTATGATCTAGATATCCGTCATTAGTAAATCCTTCAGTTGTGAGTTCAAAATATAGCGGCTCATCTTGGGTCGATAAGGCTTGTCTTATCGGCATAATTGAAGTGTCATCTTTGAGTTCATGAACTTCATCGAAAGAGCCAATTCCTATGTTTCTGCCTTCCTTTGCTCCAGTTTTAGAGGATATTTTGCGGATGTTCCCTTTGTTCTTAAAGGAAAACTTACCATTATGTTTTGGCTTTTGCGGATTGCCAAAGAAGATGCCTTTGATGTTCTTTCGAGTCACTTTGCTTAACGCAGGACTTTCCTCTCTCATGGCATTTATGGCTTGAAACATTAAATCTGCTTGTTCATAGTCATTACTTGAACATAATATTTTAATTCCCAAGGGGCCACAAAAGAACTCTGCAATATCGATGGCGGCAACAAGAGGGGTTTTGCCGTTCTTCCGACTGATCAAAAGTAATATATCTTGGTACAGTCTTACCCAACGACCGACCTCTTCATCGTAAATCTTGAAGGAATAAACTGCTTCAACAAATGCTTTCTGAAATAACATCAGAATAAATGGCTTACCCGCAAATGGAGCCTCATAATGTTTGCATTGGTTTTCAATAAACCGAATACGCCTATGAGCATCCTCAAATTCAACTTTAAGATCTGGATTGTCAAAGTGAGTTAGCAAAATATCTAGCATCTGCATTAGTTCATGACCGATTAATATTTCCCCACTTTTACATTTGCTGATATATTCGAGTAACCAAGAGTGGTTTCCATTATGCTCTAAAATCATTCAAACTCACTTAATTCATCATCAAGATCAATGATATTTTTAGAAAGAACTCCGTTAAGCGTCTTAATAACCACGGCATAACTATTGATGTTTCTGAGGTATTGTTTTCCTGTCTCAATAGGCTTCTGGATATCTGGTGTTGTGGGTGAGTCTTAACCATGCCTGTCTGAGATATTGCATCTTTTAAAATATGATTTTCCGCAAATAAAAAAGCGGCATCTTGTATTAATCCTTCTACAAGACACCGCTTAGGTTCCTCAACGTCTTTAAATATCTCTTCAAGTTTTGCCAGTTCTTTTTCGTATATATCTTGTTTTATCATGTTTCTAAAAACCTCCAATGAAATTCAAAATTCTCGGTGTGTATGAAAGAGACCCCCTTTCCCCGAACCCCTAAACGATATTGATAAAATCATGACGGGGGGGACTAAGCTACATATTCACAGTACCATTTTTCTATGTACCTCTTCCATTCATCTTTTCTGTAACGCCTCTCCTCATCCTGATCTAACCTTCTCAGGCATTCTTCTTTGCTTACATTACAAAAGATAAGTTCTGCTCCCAAGTCCTCAGCCAACTTCTCCCGCTTATATTTATCTTGAAAACCTCCGATCACCCAAGCATTATTCCACTTGCCATGCCTCGTCTTGATGTTATCAATAAGCAGATTATGAATGCCAATCACATTGCCAAAGAGATTATCAGGCTTGTCATAAACCGAAAGCAAAGACACAGCAGAGTATAACCTATCCATATCAACTATCAGATCCCCTCGATGCATATTCTCTCTGACATAAGATTTCTTTCCAGATAAAGGTGATCCGAATATAATGTAAACTTTATGTTCAGGTTGATATCCAAACCGAATGTGAACTTTATCATGACAATCATGACAGACAATTAAGATGTTCTCAGGGTTAAGACTGATATTATAATCAATCACGTTTTCGGGAGATAGTTCCTTGGTGTGATGTAGTATGCAATCAAATGAATTTGCAATTACCTTTTTGCATTTCTGACAGACTGGCCCACGCTCTGCAATAATAGCAGTTCGGAATTGCTGCCAGGATTCGGATGAATAAAAGCTCTTTAGCACACTATATTTAGCTATGCTGATAACCTCCTCCAACAAAAAAAGAGCCTTGTAATCGGCTCCTAGTTAACAGGAATAATATTTTTCGTATAACCATCTTCTTTCAATTTGTATCTTTATGGCATTATTTACACAACATTCCCATAGGGTGCGTCACAGTATAAGAATAATGCGACATACTCATCAATTCAACAACGTGTTAAACACATAACGAAGGTTCATCAAAATAATAATCTATTTAGGGTTTTTGAATTTCTTCCATACATTTTCAAAGAATCCTGCGAAATCTATACCAACAAGATTTATTACATTCATAAGAATCTTTATAATCACTACAGTTATAAATATAACGAATGCGAGTTTTAAAGTGTAATTCATATTCATGTGTCTCCCTTTTAAGTATAGTTGCACAACATTCTACGAATGCGTCACAATATAAGAAGATTACGACATAACAACAGTATAAATTTAAGCTAAACGTATTACCTCTACAAATTGGAATTTATCGAACTGTTTAGACTATATGCTTATTATTTTCCTCTACTGCTTTCATCAACTTTGCAGGTGAATCGGATAACTTCCATAAAGTTAGACTGTTTTCTAATTGTTTTCTAACATTGTTATTTCTCATAAATTTAATAATGTCTATATTCTTGTAGCCTTGGCTCTGGAGATGGGTTCTTAGCACCCTCATCGGACTTTCAACAGTTTTTTCGACTTGAAGAGCCTCTGTTGCTTGAGATTTATCTATTTTCCAATGGTCATGCAATAGTTGGATAATGACTTTCTCTTCTACTTTTGCTTCGTAAAGTGCTGCAGTGGCACGTGCGATTTCGTTTATTCTTTCATCAACCAAGGCCGCCTCAACTTCATCATTAATAACAGAATGGAGTGCCTCATGCCCTGCGTCTCCAAAAAATACCTTTATATTCTTCCAAATTTCTTCTTTTGATGTTGACATATTGTCCCTCCGCTTATTCCTAATTATCGGTTTTTATATAATTAATTCGTATGTCGCTTTTTCCTACAAATACGCAATATCCACTCCATTATACAACTATATCCAAATCTTATCTACGAAAATGCGCCTCTTTTGATCTCCTCTTTGCCAATTTACCAAACCGATAAATAATACCGCCACACGCGCCAACGTGAAGCGGCATATCTTGCTTATATTGTCTCTTCCTCACCCGCCAATTGCAGAGTATTGTTCCTTTATCCCTTCTAGCAAGCCATGGAAATCATCAGTATTTGAATCAAACTCAGAAAAGCTATTCCAAAACAAATTCAGATCCTCGATCAGATCGATTATTTTGAGCACATCCTCTTTTGCATCAGCTTTGCCAAAGACGACCTCTTTTTCAATGATGGTGACAAGAAGTCCACTCATCATCGCTTGGTAAATTTCCTTATTCATTTTTTGCACCCACCTTCCTGAAGGCTCCATTGCCCTCAAGTTTGGCGAGTAGCGTCTTCCTTGTCGCTTTATACTCATCACCAATCATTCCAAGTCTCGTCAGCCAAGTTCTGAAGGCAAATTTAGGATTATCCTCTTGGGATGGCTTGAAGGATGCATGTTTGAGTATTTTGGCATTTTTGTTAATGTGTACAGTTAGGTCAACAAAGGCGGCTATCCTTTCTTGATTTAACTCTACAGCATGAAGCTTGAAAGTGAGTATTGCTTTTTCAAAGTTAAAAATTAGACCTTTGCATCTCTCTATCCCTACCTCATGGATTGAAATCTCAAAATTCCCTAAGTTGCTGGTATCCTTTTCTGCTAAGTCTTTTGCAAAATTCTCATCGAGCAAAGGTTCTTTCAGGTCAAAGGCTTTGGCAATCAGCTTCTGTTTGCTGGAGAGCATGTTGACTAAGTTCCGTAAGGTTATCGCGGTATGTCTTCAAAGGGAATCGCTAGTTCGAAACCGTCTATGGGAAGTATTTCAGGGTTTTCAATAACTTCAGTTTCAATCTCTGGCTCAAGCAATTCTGGGTTTAGAATTGATTCAAGGGTTAGTTCTTCTCCTTTTGAATTCTTGATGGAGCCTTCCCGTTCGATAATGTAGGTTTCGTCCCCAGTTTCAATCTGATAAGCAAAACTCGGCACTCCCATGTACTTTGGCTCTACTCCGAAAAACTCACCTAATGCTTTGACAATTTCTTTTCTTTCGATAAAAAATACCCTCCATTTCTTGATTTGAACACACACCATTAATCACTCTGTGTGCACATTAAATCAAGTTAAATAGAGGGTTTTTTACAAGATTCTTAAAGACTTTGATACAACCCAAATCAGTATTCACCCATTCAATCTCCTGGCAAACACTATTAATTAAACTCCCTTTACTTCACTAATCCAATCTTTAAATCAAATTCATCAAGCAAATCATCATCTAAATTCCAAAACTCTACCAATTCGATGTAGATATCTCTCAGTGGATCAAGTTCCTCTTTAGCACCATCCAATCCTAAAACACATATTTTTTCAATTGCTGTTGCAACTAATCCTTTCAGTGTTGCCATAATCAATTTCTCATTTGACAAGTCACAATCTTTTGGATCGTTAATGTTAATCATCACTTCGGTATCTGCGCTGGTAATCTTAATTTGCATAAGTAAAACCCTCCATTTTTAATTTGTTCTAACATTCATCACTCTGGAAGGATGCAAAATCAAGTTATATATAGTGTTTTGTCGTTATAAATTTAAACCACAACCTGCTCAACCATTATGTCCGAGTACATCATATTTTTACTATCCCTTAAAACAAAAACATCGGCATCACTGCCGACTTTATCGATATATCGTTTCACTATGACATCTACGTATTTTGGATCAAGCTCCATCATCCGGCAATACCTTTCTGTATCAACGCACGCAATGAGTGTGGTTCCGCTACCGCCAAATAAATCGAGGACAATATTTTTTATATTGCTTGAGTTCTTAATTGCCTTTACAACCAGTTCTATACTTTTTTGAGTTGGATGAAGTTCGGATTTTTTCGGCCTTTTTATTTCCCAAACATTATTCTGAGTTCTATCATCTAATGGATGTAATCGTGGAGCACTTGCATCCCAACCATAAAAAATTTGCTCCATTCTTTGATGATAGTCAGATCTTGAAAGTACAGCAGTATCTTTTGACCAGATAATTGTAGTTGACCAATGATATCCATTGTCCTCAAGAATATTTTTCATATTCCCAAATTCTTTAGCTGACATACAAATATAAAGCATACAACCTGGCAATAAGTATGGATGCATCGCTTTGAACGTTGAATCCATAAACTTCCTAAATTCTTCATCGCTCATATTATCGTTCATAATACTTCTCTTTTTATAATTTGGATGTTCAGCAGCACCATAAGCTACATTATAAGGCAAATCCTCAAATACCATATGTACTTTGTCCTCTCCTGTTTGTTGTAAGATAAGAATACCGAAAGTTGCAAGTTAAAATTCCATAGTATTGCAATTGGAAATTCCATAGTATTGCAAAAATCCATTGCAGGCATAACCCATAATTTATATCCTTGTATCTGATCAAAGAATGCAAGGAGGAAAGGAGCATGCTTA
>ORJL010178060.1_pt1 | contig 25549 bp, 27 predicted proteins | sample 1779941 | NCBI WGS metagenome assembly ORJL01 (sample SAMEA104232317, study PRJEB22302) | groundwater metagenome | biome: forest; feature: aquifer; material: groundwater | place: USA | collected 2011-08-07 | depth 5.8 m
AGAAGGTGCGCGACAAGCAGATCGAGGCCCTGCGGACCAGCTACGAACGCATGGCCGCGCAGGCCGCTCAAGGTGAAACCCAATGATTCTGGAACAAATCAAGCAAGGATTCATCCGCGAACTGGCGGAAAAAGGCCAGCGCGAAGACGGCCGCGGACTTCTGGATTACCGCGCCATCAAGGTGACCAAGGGATTCGCACCCAACGCGGAAGGCTCGGCTCTGGCTGAAATCGGCCGCAGCAAAGTCCTCTGCGGCATCAAGTTCGACGTCATGACGCCGTTTGCCGACCGCCCGACGGAAGGAGTCGTCATGGTCAACTCGGAATTCTCGCCCATTGCGCACCCCGAGTTCCGCGCCGGCCCTCCCGATGAGAACAGCATCGAATTGGCCCGCGTCGTGGACCGCGGCATCCGCTCGGCGAAAGTCGTCAACGTGGACAACATGCTGGTCGCCGAAGGCAAAGTGCAGGGCATCTTCATCGACTTGTACATCCTGGACCACGACGGCAACCTCATCGACACGGCCGCGCTCGCTGCAATGGCCGCACTCAAGGACGCGAAAGTGCCGAAATTCGAGGAGGGTAAGATCGTCCGCGGCTCCAACGCCGGGTCCATCCCGTTGCAGGACATCGTGCTTTCCACGTCGTTCGAGAAGATCGGCAAGTCCATCATGGTCGACGCCACGGACGCCGAGGAAATCGCAAGCGCCGGACGCCTGTCGTTGAGCACGGCGAACGACGAGAAGATCTGTTCCAGCCAGAAAAGCGGCGCGGTCGGTTTCTCCAAGGACGAGTACCTCCAGATGGTGGATTGGGCCATGGAAAAACGCAAAGACCTCATCGCGAAAATCTAAGGTGACATGACATGCACGGATACGGAGTCCGCATTCGAAAACGCCTCAACGCCGTCCTGAAGCAGACGCGCGCCAAGCACCCCTGCCCCTACTGCGGCAAGACCAACGTCCGCCGCAAGGAAGCCGGCATCTGGGAGTGCAAGGCATGCCATGCCGAGTTCGCCGGCGGCGCGTACACGCCGACGACGGAAGTCGGCAACACGGCCAAGAAGTTCATCGAATCGGTCAAGAACAAGTAAGGACGCGCAACGGCCCGCAAGGGCGCCTTTTTCTTTTATTTTCAACGAGGCAGCGCTAGCCTGATAAAAAAAATTGGATTTGTGTCCCACAAAAGGCTTAAAGCCCGACAAACGAAAAGACATGACAACGTAGAAAATACAAAAGGGATACGATGGGTTTCGTCTGGTTCGCTGCAGGTTTTGACGACTACACCTACGAGCGGCGCGAAGAAAATCGCGATGCCGTGGCCGGCCTGCTTTCCGACGCCGCCGCTATCCTCGACAAGCGCCACCTGTCCTTCGCTCCGCTTGAGTTGGACAAGATAAAGTCCGCCGCGCCTTCTTTTGGCTCTGCCGACGCCTTCATCGAACACGTTTCAAAACTCAAATACGGCGAGTTGGCCAAGAAACTGCACGCCTTCGTGACGTACGTCATGCCGACGGATGAAGCCGTGCTCAAGAAAATCGGCGATCCGGACGAGTTGGCCGTCTGCACCTACTTCCACTACGCCTTCCGCTCGGTCTTTTCCTCCGCGTTGCCGGCCCCAAAGCCGTTTGCCAAGAAGGAAGTGCGCTTGGCGGCGGATTTGGATGGCTGGGTGGCTGTCAAGAAAGTCAACTTGGAAGCCGCGGAACAAAAGGAAGTCTTTTCCGCCCTATGCAGCATGCGCACCGTGGTGCAGCGAAAAGCCATGGAGTTCACGGCCGAGTTCGACGGATTCAGCGGCGGCTTGGAAGCGTCCTTGGCGCCGTTTCCGGAACGAAAGTCGTTCGGCAAGCTTTCCGCCGCACTGAACGCCGTCAAAGGGCTTTCCGACGACGCGGGCTTGCAAGCGTTCGCATACAGCCAAGCCATGCTCCGCGTCGGCTTTCCGCCGTATTTGACCAACGACCACGTCGCGTCCTTGTACCCAGAATTGAAGGTCCCAAAACCGAAGGGAAACTTTGGTGGAAAGAAGAAAAAGAAATAGGAAGGAAAAGTTCGGAATCGTCGGCGGGAAAGAAAAAAAACGACGGCAAGCGGCCAAAATACATTGGCCTTAAGAGCGCTGTTTTTCTCATTCATTTCATGGTGGACCATCCGGAAGACCACGACCCATGGGGCGGAAAAGCGCTTCGGGACGTCGTGCTGGGGGCGAATGACGGCTTCGTTTCCATCCTCGGATTGGTCAGCGGAGTCGCCGGCGGCACGTCCGACGGCCGATTCGTCGTGTTAGCCGGCGTCGCCGGAGCGCTTGCGGCTACAAGCTCCATGGCGTTGGGCAACTACATTTCCGTCAAGAGCCAGGTTGAAGTCGCCAAAGCCCAGATCGAGCGTGAGACGCGCGAATTGGAGGAGATGCCGGACATCGAGCGGGATGAAGTCCGGCGCATCTACTACAAAAAGGGTTTTCGCGGCCGGCAGTTGGACGCCGTGGTGCGCAAGTTGACGTCAGACAAGGAGCGTTGGCTGCGCGTCATGCTGGAAGAGGAAGTCGGCATCCGACCGGACGACTTAGGCAACCCCGTGCGCAGCGCCATGCTGACCGGCGGCGCGTTCGCCATCGCGGCCATCTTCCCCATTGCGCCATTCGTTTTTTTTGTGGTCAACGAGGCGCTGCCGGTGTCGGTGGCATGCACGTTCGCCGCAGTGTTCGCCCTAGGGGCCGCCAAGACCATCTTCACAAACCGACCCTGGCTCAAAAGCGGCCTGGAAATGGTGCTCATCGCCGCGGCAAGCTCGGCCTTGGCCTTCTTGGCCGGCCGCATGTTGGGCCAATTCCTCGGATGAACCGGATTCAGTCACCAACACGGACCACCACAACCCTTAATAAGTTCTATGCATAGAACATTTCAAGTCAAATCCAATCAACCAATCGAGGCAATCCATCCAAAAACCATTTGCGAGGCTCCGCCATCTGTGACACTCAACTTCCAAGACTATGTCCGCGGCGTATACTACCTCCAGCAGAGCCAAGGCGCGGCCAAGGCCTCGGAGTTGGCCAAACGGCTGAGCGTGTCCAAGAACACCGTTTCACTCATGGTCCAGAAACTGGCCGACAAAGGCCTCTTGCGCCACGAACCCTACGCCGACATCGAACTGACGGCCACGGGTCAAAAACTGGCCAAAAAACTGACGTACCGGCACCGCCTCATCGAGCTGTTCCTCACGCAAGTGCTGCACGTCCCGTCGGACCAGGTCCACGCAGAAGCCTGCCGTCTCGAACACGATTTTTCCGAGAAAAGCATCGCGTCCATCGAGAAGATGCTCAACTTTCCGGAAACCGACCCGCATGGCAAACCTCTGCGAGAATGACATAAACCCACTGCGTGATTCCGACCATGAAAATCGAACCCATATTCATCAGCGCAAGTCTAGCCATCGTGTCCATCGCTTGGCTCTTGGCACCCCATGCCATCCATGACGCCATCCTGCCCGGCGCCCACGACGCGCACATCGGACTGGGCGTTGCTTTGCTCGTGGCCGCCACCGGCTTCATCCTTGCATCCCACGCCCGCGTGTTCCATCAACCCCTCCAAGCCGCGGCATCATCCGCCGTATTGGGCCTCGTGGCATTCGCATTGCTCAGCGCACCGGTGCAATCCCACGGCGAAGGTCACAAAATGACGATCGAAGCCGCGCACATCGGAACCGTGGGTGAAATCAACTTCTCAAAATTCGACCCGTCCGTTTACTTGACCACGTGGAATTTCAACAACCTGCCCGCGGACCAAAGAGCGAACTACTACCAGGAAAAAGTACGGGCCGACGGCACGCTCTTGAGGGAATACTGGATTTACGCCCAAGACGACACCGTGGAAGTCGCACCCGGCGTCTTCTACGCGGCTTGGAGCTACAACGGCCAAGTACCGGGCCCCACCATCCGCGCCACGGAAGGCGACACCGTCCGCATCCATTTCATCAACGGCGGCACCCGTCCGCACACCGCGCATTTCCACGGATTCCACCCCGCCGCCATGGACGGCGCCGAGCCAATGCAATTCGTGAATCCCGGTGAATCGTTCACGTACGAATTCGTGGCCGAGCCGGCCGGCACGCACGTCTACCACTGCCACTCGACGCCCTTGAAGAAACACATCGAAAAAGGGCTGTACGGCATGTTCATCGTCGATCCCAAAGGCGGCCTGCAACCGGCAGACCAAGAATTCATCATGCTGATGAATGCGTTCGACACCGATTTTGACGGCGAGAACGACGTGTACGCCGTCAACACCGTGGCATTCGCCTATGCGCAACACCCCATCCGGGTCAAAACCGGCGAAAAAGTGCGGATTTTTCTTGCCAACATGGTCGAGAACGACCCCATCAATTCGTTGCACATCCACGGCAACTTCTTCCACGTCTTTCCAACCGGGACGCTGAACCAATCCACGCACTACACGGACATCGTGGAACTGGCGCAAGCCGAGCGCACCCGCATTGAAGTCGAATTCAAGTTTCCCGGCCGGTACATGTTCCACGCCCACCAGACCGAATTTTCGGAATTGGGCTGGATGGGTTTTTTCGAGGTCGAACCCACAGCGGACGATACCCAAGACGCTGCCGCGACGGAGCCGGTGAACCCCTAGATGAACATTAAAACAGTGGCCTTAGGCGTCGTCCCGCTTTTGTTGTTGGCCGGCCTCATCGGCTTTTTCTTCACGCAAGGCCCACTCGGCGTGATCAAGACCACGTTTCCGCCGGTCGAGCACGTGGCGTTCGAACGGGTCGAAATCAAGGAAAAACTCGTCGTGGCTTACGTCATCAACGACGGGCCCGACCCCACGCGCATCGCGCAAGTCTTGGTCAACGACGCCTACGTCCAATTCGAATCGACGCAGTACGACTTGCAGCCTCGCGACAAAGCGACGCTGAGCATCCCCTACGACTGGACCGATGCCGAACCCCTCCACGTCGCCGTGTTGACCTCATCAGGAATCCGCTTCAGTCACGAAATCGCGGTGGCCACTTTGAGTCCGCAACCGTCGACGGACTTGTTCATCGCATTTGCCTTGATCGGCCTCTACGTCGGCGTCATACCCGTCTTTCTGGGACTGTTGTGGATTCCGTTCCTCCGTCGGTTGGGAAAACAGGCCTCCGACTTCCTGTTGGCCCTCACCATCGGTTTGCTTTTGTTCCTGGGCGTGGATGCCTTGAGTGAAGCCATGGAGGCGTCGGCCAACGTACCCCAAATCTTCCAAGGCCCGGCATTGGTATTGATCGGATTCATTTCCATCATCCTCATACTGCTTGCGTTGAGCCACCACGGCCGAAACAAGGCGTCGACGGAAGAATCCCGACTCTTGGGATTGGCGTACCTGGTCGCCATCGGCATTGGACTACACAACTTCGGCGAAGGCCTGGCTATCGGCAGCGCCTACGCCATCGGCGAAATCAGCCTGGGCACGGCACTGGTGCTCGGCTTCATGATCCACAACATCACGGAAGGCATCGCCATTGCCGCCCCCATCTCGCGCGAAGCGCACAACATCCCCCGCTTCCTGCGCCACGTCATCCAACTTGGCCTCATCGCCGGAGCCCCCATCATCGTGGGCACGTGGATCGGCGGATTCAACTACTCCGCCACGCTCTCGACGCTTTTCCTTGCGGTCGGCGCCGGCGCGGCGTTCCAAGTCGTCATCTCCATCGTCGAGCACTTCCTGGCCCAAAAACGCGAATTGTTCACGCCCGTCAACGTGGCAGGCGTCCTTGCCGGCATGGCCATCATGTTCGTCACCGGCATGCTGGTCGCCTAGCCCTAAACGAGGTCCGCATGAACCTTACAAACGTCATTCAGACGTTTCGCGACCACGCCCAGGTGCTAACGCAACGAAGTTTTTGGGCTTTTTTTGGAACCGGCCTCATCGTCAGCGTGGCGTACATGGACCCCGGCAACTGGGGCACGTCCATCTCCGCCGGCGCCGAATTCAACTACGACTTACTTTGGATCGTCTGGATGTCCAGCGCCATGGCCATGCTGTTCCAATATTTGTCGGGCAAAATGGGAATCGCCGGCTACAGTTTGGCCGAAGTCGTCCGACTTAAATGGAAAGACAAGCGCTTGGTCCTTGGGTACTGGTTGCTGGCCGAAATCGCCATCTTGGCCACGGATTTGGCTGAATTCCTCGGCATCGCCGTCGCCCTTACGTTGTTGTTCGGCATCCCACTGGCCCACGCCGCCCTCATCGCCATGCTGGACGTCGTGCTGCTTTTGGTGTTGACGCGCAAGTCGTTCAGGCCTCTTGAGTACGCCTTCGTCCTATTCGTGTCCGTCATCGGACTTGGATACGTGTACGAACTATTCATCACCAAACCCGACCTGGCGTTGATTGCCACGCATTCGTTCACGCCGCTGCTCAACGGCCAGACCATCCTGTACGCCGTAGGCATCATCGGCGCCACAGTCATGCCCCACGCGTTGTTCGTGCATTCCTGGCTGCTAAAAAACAAGTCGAAAGAACACGGCCACCTGGACCGGAAGACCTTGATGAAGTTCCACGTCGTGGACAACGTCGGCTCGCTTTTGGTCGCCGGCTTCATCAACGCCGCCATCCTCATAATGGCCGCCGCGGCGTTCTACCAATCCGGCGTTCCCGTCGCTACGATCGACGACGCCTACCGGACGCTGACGCCCCTGTTCGGGTCCTTGGCGTCACTGGTGTTCGCCGTCGCCCTGCTCTCCGCCGGCATCGCCTCTTCCATCACCGGGACGCTGGCGGGCCAATCCATCATGGAAAGCCTCACTGACTTCCGGCTCAGCGTGACGCTGCGGCGCATCATCACGCGCGTCATCAACGCCATTCCCCTGCTAGTGGCCGTGGCGTTGAGCATCGAGCCATTGCAAATACTCGTCTACAGCCAAGTGGTGTTGAGCCTCATGATCCCGCTGCCGCTTCTCCCACTCATCTACTATTCCGCCGACAAAAGCATTATGGGAAAACTCGCCAACAGCAAAACCACCACGGCCGTGGCCGCGCTGTTCACCCTCGTCATCCTGATGTTCAACGCCTACCTGTTGGCGCAGACGTTCGGACTGCTTTCCAGCTGAGTACCGACCCGCCGGCCGACTCCGAAAAACGGCGCCAAAAATCAGGCTTTAAAGCCTTGACATGCAAACTATTTTCCGCTCGTTTTTGAACACCTTGGGGGATTGGGGTAGCCTGGCCATCCTACCAGCTTCGGGACGCTGAGCGAAACCGCCGGTCTTCGACCGTCGGCTGCCTCCGTGCGAAAAAGTTGGTGACCTGAGTTCGAATCTCAGATCCCCCATCGTCCTTTTTTCCGGACGCGGGACAAGAAAGAGCGAAAAGCGGCCGTGGTCTAAAGCGCCCTTCCATTGTTGGAATCGCGCGGATTTTGGTATGATTCCAGCCTTCCAAGCTGGTTGCCCGGGTTCGATTCCCGGCGGCCGCATCCAGAACAAGTCTCAGAGTGCGGCGACCGCATATAGTTCTAGTCTGTGTGCGCAATGGGTCGGATTGTGCCGGATTGCGCAAGAATATGTAGAATGACGCAGGTTTTAACCTCTGGCCCGTTTTGGCCCTTGACGAGGGCTATTTCGGCCATTGCCTGAGACTATTTAAACGGTTTTTCAAATCCCTTCTTTTTCAAAATTCGCGCGGGTTTCCGCTTGAACATAGTATGCATGATCATTGTCGCTAGGCCTGCTGGACCAGCTCCAATGACCCAACGGTTGGCGTAGCCGAATCACCGTTTGAAATCTTGGCCACATAGACTTTGCCGTCGGAAGCCAAGTCAGACTGCCGAACTTGAAGCGCCCGGTATACACTTTCGCTCTCGCTCGGAGTAACGTGTTCGCTGTAAAACCACATTGGCACACGGTGGCCCGGAGTATACTCGTAGTCCACTACATTCGATATCGTTGAAGCGTCAACGGCGTACGAAAGCGGGTCGGCATAGGCAACGAAATTGGACGTCTGAGGATCACGGTAGAAAATCATGCCTTTTTTGCCTTGGCCGGCAGGTTTAGAGTCGGTTATGAAATAAAATTCGCGAATCTGAACTTTTCCTTTTCCCGGGGGGGCCAACAAAAAGGGCATTCCTTGCGCGGCCTGTACTCGGACATACGAAAGCCCCACGGCCTGCGTGTCAATGGCCGAAGTGGGAAAACTGCCTTCTCCGGAAGTGATCGTTAACTTGCTGGGGTCAAGCGGCGGACTTACATTAGGGTAACTATCATCGCAGAAATTATTCCGCCCCGTACATGGGACAAACGATTCATCATAGTTGCCATTCGTGGGAACCCCATCATTATCTTCATCATTATGTACGCTTATGATGACATCCGCTCTTGACGCATATTCAGGATTTGAGGTATCGGATGATACGGAAATGCGATTGGCGCCCTTGGAAACAACGATATTATCGCCAGGTATTTTTCCAAACGATATGAGCTCGTAATTTGGACTATATGCATTATACTCCCGCGTATAGCCGTTGTATTCGATCAGATGTGGGCCGCTTCCCATAGCCGAAATATTGACCGGGAAGGTAATCGTCCTTCCGTTTACCTCTAGGACCGGAGTAACCAGCTTGCTTTGGCCTTTTTCTTGCAAAGCCTTGAGGGAGTGAAGCTGAACGGAATAAACGGTTTTTTGTTCCCGCGGATTTCTTGGCTTTACAAAGACATACAATTCAATCTGGTCAAGCGAGGTATACTCGAAACCCCAGTGCCGCAGAGGAGAATCCAAGTCCCCGCCGACGTCGGAAATAACAATCAGTGGATCGCCAAGAACAACATTTTTCTGACCATTGAAGTCGACCTTAGCGCCAAAATCCCTTTTCCCGAATTGTCCGCTGGCAAGGCGAAGAACCACTTCTTCATCGTTACCATCTCCGGTGACGGAGATTCCGATTCCCCGTTTCCCACCCAAGTTGAAACTTCCCGGAATCCGTATTTTGCAATAGCCCTTGGTATCCAGACCCGTCGAAATGGATAAAACTCCATCCTGGTTGATTGAACAGGTCACCTGCGGATGGCTTGACGAAATAAGCGAAGCAGCATCAGAAAAATCGACGAGTTTCAGGTGCCGTGCATCATCATACGGATGATAATCAAATCGTGGCCTTATTTCAACTTTCAGCTTTTGGTCTCCGAACGGATTGTCGAGAGTATAGCCGTAGTTTGACGTGTTGTTCCACACTGCATACTGGTTGTCGAGCTTTTTCTCAATGAGATTCCACCCAGAAACATTGCTGATTTCGGCCTCTTTTTCCGGGCGTTTTAAATGGTCCTTTATTTTTTGTGGAACGAATCCGGTGTTGAAATCTTCATTGATCAGAGACTGGTATTTTCCGAAAAGATCAAAAATAGTGTGTTTGAACGCATGCTTCTCAAAACTTTCATCAACAAGGAGTCCCAATGGTGCTTCCATGGTCAACGCCTTCGTCATGACATAATGAACTTCATCATACGTGATTGCAGCATTATCGTCCGTTGTTTCTCCGATTAGGCCCGAGCCAAAAACGTTCCACCAACCGAATTCTTTTTGCCCCAAAGCATAGGGATTATTGGGTGCAACAAGTTTGGTCTTGAATTTCTTCGTGAACTCTTTGTTCTTGAAATTAACGCCATCCCAGGAAGCTTCCCTTCCAGAATAATGCCAGGCAAAGCCCGAAAGATCTTCACCATTTTGAACAAGAGGAAACGTTTTGAAGGAATTGAGGTAAGGCAGCAGACCCATTTTGATTGCATAGGATGACTTGACGTCATCTTTCATTCCAGGTTCTCCTGGGAACGCCGTGCCATCCGAATAGATCAGGTTAACCTTCAAGTCGTTCGCAAGCCGTGCATACGAATCAATTGAACTTTGTTTTATCCGTTCATTGTCGGGGTTAATGAAGAAACCCACATGATTCGGAACAAGATAGACCTCCGCACCCGAAACATGAGGAACTTTTGTCGTATGCAGTCCTCTGGAGCATCCCAAAAACTGGTTGTTTGCATACGAATTGCACTGGATCAACTCATTATCAATGATGAGATGATACGCCCAGCCTGAAAAATAGCCTGGTGATGATAATAATTCACGGTTGGCATTCGTAAGTGTGAATGCGCCCGCAGTATCAGAAATGCCTGCGCCAAGTTTTCCAATTCCTTTTTTGAAAAGACTCTGATTAACGGGATGGAACAAAGAATCTCGTTCGTCTATTCGGTTGAAGTGTCCGTGTATCCCGACCTTTATCCCATTGTCAACAAACGATTGCAGGGCATTTTTGAAATCCGACATACTACCTCCAAAGGCGGAAGGCGTACCGTAACTCCCAGGTATCAATGGTTTAAATACCAACAACTGCTTGAAATTGCCTCTTTTTCCATAGTCAAGTAATTGCCGATAATTATTCTCGGTTATCGTTACAAACAGATAGGATTCCCTCATCTTTCCGGATTCCCGGAACCACTTGCCGTCACCTAGAACAACATTCGGAAGATGATAATCAGCAATCAGTTGTTTGAAAGCGTCCCAATAATTAGCCTTGGTCGCGGTCAGCAATGCGCCCCGCCTATTCTCAAAGCCCATCCACTTCGATGCTTTGCATCCATAATACGCGCCCTCAAGAAGTCCACACACCGTCTCTACTTCCAAAGGTAAAAAGTTCAAAAACAGCTCATCGGAGCCAGAATTCAATGCAAAATCCCGATTGGTGAACGGCACGTTGCTTGGGTTCATTGCAAAGATATCGATTTCATTTATCCGGGCATCGGGATTAATGACTTTAAGAATCTCGAAGGTAATGTAGTCTTTCTTCGTTGCGTTTATTCCCAAAATGACTTCGGTTTCGATGCCAGCATACCGAATCTTATATTCGCCGGCCTTTAGAGGGGCTATCGACAGTGGATTTTTGACTGTGCCGTCACTCAGATAAATCCGGCTCAAGGGCACCGCAGAACTGAGTTTTTCTTTACCATTATGCTTTAATGATTTCACCTCTCCAGAAACGCAGCTTACATTCAATTCAACCATTCCGTTGGTGATCGTAAACGCATCATCACAGGTTACAGGCGGGCGTGGGGTCGGATTCAGGGTGGGAGTCGGACTTGGCGTCGGCGTAGCCGTAATACTAGGCGTCGGAATAGCCGTAATCATAGGACGGGTACTGGCCGCTGGTGTTGCAGTCGGACTTGGAGTGGGCGTAAGAACCGGCACTTGTCGCAACGAAGGCGTGGCCCCAGGAATAACCGTCGGTGCAGTTGACACGGGCTGACAGCTAGAATCAAAAGAGCGGCAGACCAATCCCGCGCAGCACGGACCTTGGCTTTTTCCACAGGCCTGTCCGAGAGACATGCAAGATGGAGGCTCGAACGTGGGCTTGACGATCTTTGCCTTGGATTCGGGCAATGCCTGCAAGACCAGCAACGATACAAAGACAATGGCCAGGACACCTCCGGCCGCTAAAATGAAATTCAACAAACCCTGCCCACGGGTATGCGAAATCCTCATCATCTTCATGAAAGGATAAAAGTCGGCCGCAAATAAAGCAACCACCAATGAGGGCCCTGATGAAAGTCTACTGCGAAGACCGGAAAGGGAACCAAACCGGAGGCAACCTTCACGACAGCGCGCTTTCCTTTTTGGTTTTTCATCGGGTTTTTGAAGCCCTTTTTGACGTTCTCAACAACGCCCCACACCACGACTATTTCAAAACTCGTGCTGAATTCAACACGAATCTACCAAACAAGTGACGCACTCAGCCCAGGTCAGAGAATGCGGCGGCCGCACTCTTTCTTCTTTTCTTCAAGCTAAAAGCCAAGCCTTTGGCTTGCGCTGGGTCGGGATAAAAAAAAGAGCCTGAATCGGGTTTAGCGTTTCGGGCGGCGTTTGTGTTCGAATTCGGTGGGTTTGCCCCACTGGCAGTTCGGGTTTTGCGGCTTCTTGAACTTGGTGGGTTTGTGCATTTCATCATTATGGCGCTCTTAGGTAATAACCCTTGGCAATATACCCGCGACCGCGCCGTGGAGTCCGGATGCCAAAAATGTGTCGAAAAACAATGGTAAGACCGGCTCTTTTAGTGGCAGCGCAGCGAATCGCGATGCCTTATTTATGGTCCTCAAAGCCAACGGAACCCATCTGAAAAAAATGCAGACCATCACCACTTAAGAGGCCTATTTGGGGCAAGCGGGGGTGGGAAAAGGATGGATGCCATCGAACTGCTGATCATCATAGTATTGTTGTTGTGGTTGACGGGAAACCTAAGTTCGTACACGTTCGGCGGATTGCTGCACTTGTTGTTGGTCATCGCTGTCATCCTGCTGGTGATCCGGTTGCTGCGCACGGCGGCATAGCATGCCGGGCGAGGGCCGTCAAATCCGGCGTTTGCCGCAGAGCTCTTCCAGCGCCTCGAACGCTTTGAGGGCATCCGAGCGGTTCAGCACGATGTTGGTGTCGGTGTAGCAGGACGAGCTTTCCAGGACGTTGATGCCACGGCGGGCCAGCGCGTCCAGCACCGCGGCGTACACGCCGGGCACGTCCTCGATTTCCTCGGATGAAGACAATTGCAGGAGGCACAAGCCGTCCAGGCGCTTGAGTATGTGGGCGCCGAGTTTTTGTTCGACCGCTGCAAGGCTCTGGGGCGGACCAATCAGCGTGATGCTCTTGGCGCTGATGACGATGGACAGGATGCGCTCGTCCTGCAACGCAAAGACGGCGCGGTGCGTCAGCCGATCGTTCTCCAACACCCGGACGCCGACGTCGTCCTGTAGGTGGAGCGTGGTGCGCGAGAGGATGCGGCGGGTGCGTTCCACCATCGAGACGCTTGAGGCCTGTTGCCGTTGGGCCCAGCGGGTGACGGCGACCTTGACGGCTTGCGCAGGCAGTTTCAGTTTTTTGGCCAATTGCGATGCGATGGCCGAACGGTTGGCGATGCAAAGTTCGATGGACTTGGCGTAATGCAGGTCGGCAGACAGCACAGCGGCCACGCGTGCGGCCACGGACAACGCCGGTGGTTTTTTGGCGTAAGGCAAACGATGTATCATTTGAATCATTTTTTGATTTTTTTGTTTTATTTGCGTCGGAATCTTAATAAAAGACGCGTTTCCTTGGTTTGTCTTCGCGGCGCATCCGATAGACGCAGCGCAACAACATCCGACCAACGATAGGGAGTGGAAAACGTTCATGGACCTACTGCAGAAGATTCCCAATAAGGCCGAATACCAATCATGCCAAAAAGTCGTACTGGCCTACAGCGGGGGGTTGGATACGTCCATCCTATTGACGTTGCTGCAGGACTTGGGCCTTCAGGTGGCCACCGTCACGGTCGATCTGGGCCAAAAAGAGTACCAAGAGCAAGGCATGGAGCAGGCCCGGCAAAAAGCGCTGACGCTGGGTGCGGTAACGGCTGACATCATCGATGGAAAAGATGAATTCGTAAAGGACTACGTCAGGCCAGCCGTTTTTGCCAACTGCTTGTACCAAGGCACGTACCCGTGTTCGACGGCGCTGGGAAGGCCCCTGATCGCCAAGTACCTCGTGCAGGCGGCCGAGACGTTGGGTGCGGATGCCGTCGTGCATGGCAGCACGGGCAAGGGTAACGATTACTTGCGTTTCGAAGTCTCGGTCAAAGCATTGAACCCGCAGCTCAAAGTCCTGGCACCGGTGCGGGACTGGCAGTTGAACCGCGAGGAAGAGCTGGAATACGCGGCAGAAAAAGGCATTCCGGTGCCCATCAAGAAGACGGGGTACAGCGTGGACGCCAACTTGTGGGGCCGATCGGTGTGCGGCGGGCCCATCGAGATCGAGGACCAGGAAGTGCCGCAAGACGCGTTGGACTGGGTCAAACCGTTGGACCAAACGCCGGATGGGCCGCAGATATTGACGCTGCACTTCGCACAAGGCGTACTTCAGCAAGCGGATCTGGACGGCCAAACCATGCCGCAACACGGCGCCGGATTGATCGAAGAATTGAACCGGTTGGCAGGCGCGCACGGCATCGGCATCATCGACCACATCGAAGACCGCGTCATCGGCCTCAAGAGCCGCGAGTACTACGAGTGCCCGGCGGCGTTGGTCATCATTGCGGCGCACGCGGACCTGGAAAAAGCGTGCCTGCCGCGCGAGTTGAACCAACTGAAAAGCACGATGGACCAGACGTTCGCCGAGTACGCGTATTCGGCGTTGTGGCATTCGCCGGCGATGGATGCGGTGAACGCGTTCATGGACGCGACGCAAACCCAGGTGAACGGATGGGTCAAGCTCAAGTTGTACAAGGGCGCGGCGCACGTCATCGCCCGCAAGGCACCGGACGGCCTCTACCAGCGGGTGCAGGCGACGTACGGCCGGAACAGTACGTTCGACCAGCGCCAAAGCGCCGGCTTCGGCGCGCTGTACGCGTTGAGCACGCAGACGGCACGGCACCCGCATTGGATGACGGCCAAGATCAAACAGGGATAGAATATGGCTTTGCGTCGACCACGCCACCTGTTGTCCGTGACGGACCTCACGCCGGCCGAGTTGGAAGCCTTGCTAAGGCAGGCGGACGTGCTCAAGAAGGACCGGACCACCCATGCCCAGGACTTGCAAGGAAAGGCGTTGGCGTTTTACACGGAGAAGGCCAGCACGCGCACGCGGCTGTCGTTCCAGGCCGCCATCGAACAGTTGGGCGGCCACTTCATGGACATGGCTGGCTCGCAGCTGGGCGCAGGCAAGGAAGACGCGCGGGACAGCGCGCAGATGGTGGGCCTTTACGCGGATTTCTTAGCTGCCCGCGTCTTTCGCCACGGTTTGCTGGAAGAGCTGGCGCAACACGCACGCATCCCGGTCATCAACGCGCTTTCCGATGTAGAGCATCCCTGCCAGGCGCTGGCGGACCTGCAGACCATCCTGGCGCACAAAGGACCGCAGGCGACCGTGGCGTACGTGGGGGACGGCAACAACGTCTGTGCTTCGCTGGCCCTGGCCTGCAGCATGCTGGGAATGCGCGTGCGCGTGGCCACGCCAAAAGGCTTTGAACTGGATGCCGGCATCGTGAAAAAATGCGGGGGTTTTGGCGATTTTGTCAAGGCCAGCCATGACCCGATGCAAGCCGTTGACGGAGCCGACGTGGTCTACACCGACGTGTGGGTCAGCATGGGCGACGAAAAAGAAAAAGACACACGACTCAGGGCATTCAACGGATTCCAAGTGGACGCGGCCTTGATGAAACACGCAAAAAAGGACGCCGTGTTCATGCATTGCCTGCCAGCGCACAAAGGCCTCGAGGTCAGCCGCGATGTGATCGAAGGCCGGCAAAGCGTCGTATTGGATCAGGCAGAGAACCGACTGCATGCTCAAAAAGCCTTGCTGCTGTCCTTACAAGGGGCATCAAAAACGAAACAGGCCTGAAAAGGCTTGAGGGGATTACGCATGAAGGACAACAAGCTGTGGGGCGGCGCATTTTCCAAGAAGCCGCGCAAAGACGTCATCGCGTATTGCGCGGGTTCCGACGCGCAGGCGTTTCCAGCGCTGGATGCGTACCTGTTGCCGTACGAGATCCAGACCAACCTGGCGCATGCCGAGATGCTGCAAGAGCAAGGCCTGTTGTCGATCGACGAGCTTTCGCAAGTCAGGCGGGCCCTCAAGGAAGCGGAAAAAATGCCGCCGTCGCTGCACGGGTTCGAGGACGTGCATTCCGCGGTCGAGGCATTCGTCACCGCCCGCACGCCGGCGGGGCAGAAACTGCATTCGGGCCGCAGCCGCAACGACTTGGTGGCTACCGACACGCGGCTTTTGATGCGCGACAAGGCCCGTTTGTGGCATAAAAACTTAGAACAGCTGGCCCACCAGTTGGAAAAAACGTCCGCAAAACACGCCCACGTACCCATGCCGGGATTCTCGCACCACCAAACCGCCGTGCCGTACACCTACGGCAAATGGTTGCAGTCCTATGCCATGGCCTTCCGGAGGGATGCGACGGCGTTTGACCATTGGTTGGACTTGTACGACGAATGCCCGCTTGGGGCGTGCGCCGGATTCGGCACGCAGTTCAACGTGGCGCCGGAGAAAACAGCCCAAAAACTGGGTTTTTCCAAACCGTTTTCCAACAGTTTGGACGCGGTGCAGCAGCGTTGGGAAAGCGAGGCCAGTTTGGTGTTTTGCATTGCCAAGTCCATGAACCATCTGAGCCAACTTTCCCAGACGTTCATGGTCCTGGGCATGCCGGGCCAGGAGTTGTTCCAGCTACCGGAAGAATTCTGCACCGGTTCCAGCGTGATGCCGCACAAGAAGAATCCGGATTTTTTGGAAGTGACCAAAGCCAAGGCATCCGTCGCCCTTTCCGGTCTAAACCAACTGTGCGACGCGGGTAAGAGCGTCTTCACGGGGTACAACCGCGACTCGCAGTGGACAAAGAAAGCCTTGCTGCATGTCCTAGTCGAATGCGAGCAAACCCCCATCCTGATGGCGGATTTCGTGGCCGGCGTCAAGCCCAACATGGAAAAGATGAAGAGCCTGTGCGACCCCCTGACCCAGACGGCGAAAGCCGAACGCCTCGCCATCGAAAAAGGCATACCTTTCCGGCAGGCAAAGGAAATGGTGGAAAAACAAATCCGGAAAAATGCCAAAACGAAATGAAGAAAACATAAAGAAGAAGGGAGCAAAGCAAAAGAAAAAACACAAGTCATTGAACTTCCGAAACAAAAAAAAACCAAACTAAAAGAGAAACATCGCATGGGCCTGGAAGAACTCATCGCCATCGACACGCAGAACCCCGGAGCGGATTACCGACGCATCAGGCGCTACCTCACGGCGGCCCTGGAGGACCGCTTCGCCCACGTCCGCGTCGTGGCCGGCAATGTGTTAGGCACGTGGGGCGAACCCAGAATGCTGTTCAACGCGCACATGGACACCGTCCGGGCGGACGGCTGGAAGCGCAACCCGCTGAAGGCATGGAACCAAGGCGGACGCATCTTTGGCTTGGGTGCCTGCGACACGAAAGGCAGCATCCAGGCCATATTGGAGGCCACGAAAAACGGGGCACAGGATTTGGCGGTCTTGTTTTCCACGGACGAGGAGTGCGGGCCGAAGACGGGCGCGGCGCGTTTTTTCAAGACCGTAGTCGGAACGAACTTGGCCAAAACGCTTCAAGGCGCCGTGGTGATGGAACCGACAGAAAACCGGGTGTTCACGCGTCATCCGGGGTACGTCCAAGCGGAATTGACGTTCAAAGACAGCACGGGCCATTCTTCCAGCCGGAGGCTCAGCGCGGCGGGCGTGGCCATCGAGACGTTGCATCGACTCCAGCACCAGGCGGGTTGGAACGTCAACGTCTCAAGCATAAAAGCCGATGCGGCCGGCGCCAACATCCGTCCGGCCCGTTGCCAGGCCACGGTCTCCATCCGGAGTTACCGAAAACCGCTGGACGTGATCCAAAAAATTAAGGCAACCGTGCCATCCAAGACACGCCTGCGCATCATACAGGCCGAAGGACCGCTCGACAACCGCCATCCATTCGTGGGTCAACCTGCCGAAGTGCATTTCTGGACCGATGCCGCGACGCTGTCAACCGCCGGCATCAACGCGGTCGTCTACGGCCCGGGCAGCATCCGGCAGGCGCACCAGCCCGACGAATACGTCTTGAAGACAAGCGTGGAAAAGGCCGCGGCGTTTTTGAAAAGAACCGCGGAGATGCGACCATGAAGGACGTCGTGCTCAACACGCTGCGCATGTTCGGCCTGGACCGCGAAGTCGCGCTGTTCCACCGCACATTCACCCAGCTGCCGCCACACCGCTTCGCCGTGATCAAGATCAGCGGCAAGACGTTGGAACAGACGCCGGCATCCATCGCGCAGGACCTGGCATTTCTGTCCAGCCTAGGCCTCTCGCCTATCGTAGTGCACGGCGCCGGCTCGCAGATTGATCATGAACTGCAGAAGAAAGGCATCGCCGTGCAGAAAATAAGCGGCTTGCGGGTGACGGACGGCCACACCATGAAGGTGGTGCAACGCGTGTTGGACCAGGTGGCGACCAAGCTGGTGTCGGCCATCAATAAGAAGGGGGGACGGGCTATCAACGCCAACGGCATGCACATCCTGCATGCGTCCAAGATGCCGGCCGTGGATGGGACCGACTTGCAACGCGTGGGCAAGGTGGACCGCGTCGACATCGCTCAATTGCGCTCGTTATGCCAATCCGGATTCATCCCCGTCCTTTCGTCCATGGCCCGCGGGCCGGACGGATGGTATAACGTCAACGCCGATTCGCTGGCACGCCAAGTGGTGCGCAAAGTCCGACCGCAGAAATTCATCCTCATCACGTCCACCGGCGGGATCCTCGACGCCGGTGGCAAGATCATTTCCACCATCGACGTCGAACAAGAACTGCCTGAACTGATCCGGCAAGGCACCATCACCGAGGGCATGCGCGTCAAGGCCGAAGAAATCCAACGGCTCTTGCGGGAAGTACCGCAGACGGTGGTCGAAATCTGCGCGCCGCAGAGCCTATTGCAAGAGTTATTCACCATCAAAGGTTCCGGTACGCTGTTGCGCAGCGGGGCCAACCTCAAGTCCGCCCGGACATTCCGTGCGTTAAGCAAACCCGCGATCCAACAGTTATTGGAAGAAAGCTTTGGCAAGAAACTGGTTGCGGATTACTTCCGCCAACCCGTCCAGCGGATCATCGTCGAGAAGAATTACGCCGGCATCGCCATCGTCAAGAAACTTAACGGCCGTCACTACCTGGACAAGTTCGCCATCGCCAAAAAAGCACAGGCCACGGGATTAGCCAAAATCATCTGGCAGGAAGTCAGGAAAGAATACGCCGGCTTGGTCTGGCGCTCGTCGGTGCACAACCCCGTCAATCCGTGGTACCTCAAGCAGGCGGACGGCGCTCACAAAGACGGGGATTGGATCGCGTTCTGGTACGGTCAAAAACCCGATGCGGCCACCTTGCGCAAAGTCCTCCACTTACCCAAAACCATGGTGAACGCATGAAGCACGGACCCAAGGACCCGACGGCACCCGCCTCGGCTCAAGAGCAGGAATTCATCATGAACACGTATGCCCGCTATCCGGTGCACCTGGTTTCCGGAGCCGGTTGCCGTCTCACGGACGCGTCCGGCAGGACGTACCTGGACATGTTGTCCGGCATAGCGTCCTGCCCGCTGGGACATGCGCATCCGAAATTCGTCGAATCGGTCCGGCGGCATGCCGAAGGCCTCAGCAACGCGTCCAACCTCTACTACACCGACAACCAAGCCCGCTTCGCCGCGGAATTGTGCCGGGTCTCTTCGATGGAAAAATGCTTCTTCAGCAACAGCGGTTCGGAATCCAACGAAGCGGCGCTCAAACTGGCCATGGCCGCCACGGGCAAGAAGCACTTCATCGCGTGCGTTGGGGCGTTTCACGGCCGGACCCTCGGCAGCCTCAGCGCGACGTACGAGCCGAAGTACCGCTCGGCGTTCGAGCCTCTGATGCCCGCCATGGACTTCGTGGCCTACGGTTCGGCCGACGCCGTGAAAAAAGCCATCACGGCCCAGACGGCGGCCGTCATCGTCGAGTCCATCCAAGGCGAAGCCGGCGTCATCGTCCCGCCCGAATCCTACTTGGCCGAACTGTTGGAACTGTGCGAATCTAAGGACGTCCTGTTGGTCGTGGACGAAGTGCAGACCGGCAACGGCCGCACCGGAACGTACTTCGAATGGCAGTCGCACGGCATCCGGCCGCACATCACTACAACTGCAAAAGGCCTTGCCAACGGCTTGCCCATGGGCGCTACGTTGGCGCGGGGTTTGGACTTCAAGCCCGGCCAGCACGGCACCACGTTTGGCGGCAACACGTTCGTGGCCGGCGTAGGCTTCGACGTACTGCGCGCCATCCACGACGAAAAACTCATGCCCAACGCCGAACGCCAAGGCCGCCACATCATGGACGCGGTGCGTGACATGGGCAAGAAAACCGTACGCGGCGTGCGCGGCAAAGGACTGATGATGGGCATCCAGTTGGACGACCGGGCCAAACCCACGTTGGAGGCATTGCGCCAAGGCGGCGTTTTGGCCAACGTGGCCCACGAAAACACGCTGCGCCTGTTGCCACCACTCATCCTCAAGCAAAGCGACGCGGACGAATTCCTGCAGACGTTCAACGAGGTCGTGCAATGAAAGGAAAAGGAATCGCGAGGCAAATCCGATGACCACGGCCGTCGTCTTTGGTGCGTCCGGGTACGCCGGCAACGAATTGGTCCGGCTGCTGGCGTTCCATCCTGGCGTGGACGGCGTCGTGGCTGTAAGCCGCGAGCATGCCGGAAAGTCGGTGCATGCCCTCTATCCGGAAACGCCTGCCGATTTGCACGTCATCTACGACCAGGTCTCGCTGGAGCAGGCCAATGATGCCGACGTCGTTTTCCTCGCCATTCCGGGGCCCGACGCGCAAGCCGCCGCCACCCAACTATCCACGCGGGTCATCGACTTGAGCCCGGCCCACCGCTTCCACGCCGATTTCGTTTACGGATTGCCGGAAGCCAACCGCGACGCCATCAAGACCGCGAAAAAAATAGCCAACCCCGGCTGCTACGCCACGGCGTGCATCCTAGCCGCCTTGCCGTTGAAAGACCATTTTGCGGCAATGGCGTTTGACTGCAAGAGCGGCTATTCCGGCGGCGGAAAGACCAAGAAATACGACTACGAGGAAAACGTGGTGCCGTACGGCCTGCAGAACCATTACCAGCTTCCGGAAATTTCAAAGTTCGTCAAGCGGCCATTCACGTTTGCGCCCCACGTGGTCAACGCCTTTCGGGGATTGGAAGTCACGGCGCACGTCGTGGGCCTGGATGCATCTGCCCTGCCGGCCGGCGGCTTGATGGATTTGTTCCAAGCGTTTTACAAAGACGAGCCATTGGTCAGCGTGCAAGCCGACGTGCCCACGCTGAAAGGCGCCGCCAAGTCCAACGGCGCGACCATCGGCGGTTTTGCATTCGACGGCCAGAATGCCGTCTTTGTTGCTGCAATCGATAACCTGCTGAAAGGCGCCGCATCCCAGGCCGTGCAGAACATGAACCTCATGATGGGCTTCAAGGAAACCGACGGCCTGCTGTGAAAGAAAAAGAAGAATAAAATAACCGCGAGGATCACGGCTTATTCATGAAGTCCGAATCTGCAACCCAAGCCATCCGCATCGGCCACGTCCATTTGACCGTCGCCGACCTCGAAAAATCCGTCGCGTTCTACCGCGACCAGCTGGGCTTTGACGTCACGCAGCGGTTGGGCACGCAGGCCGCCTTCATGTCGTCCGGCGACTACCACCATACCATCGGACTGAACACGTGGAGCCGGCCCGGTGCACCGAAGCCCCAAAGCGGGCAAATCGGTTTGTACCACGTCGCCATCTTGTACCCGGACCGCAAAAGCCTGGCCCGCGCCCTCAAACGTCTGTTCCAAGAAAAATGGCCGCTGGACGGAGCAGCGGACCACGGCGTGTCCGAATCCATCTACCTCAAGGACCCCGACGGCAACGGGTTGGAGTTGTACGCCGACCGGCCGGAAGACCAATGGCCGCGCGACGCGCAAGGCCAACTCAAGATGGTGACCGAGGCATTGGACCTTCAAGCACTGCTGCAGGAAGCAGACTGAAACCAGGTCCTAAGGCGCTCAACGAAGTAGCCGGAAATCCAAAAAGCCGAACAATTCCGGCACAAACGCTAAAAGCTTGGCCGGCCACACGCCACCATCATGAACCAGTCAAATCCAATCCGAAAGCCAACCGCGACGTGGCAAGACTTCGAAAAAATCGACATGCGCATCGGCCGCATCGTCAAGGCGGAAGTCTTCCACGAAGCGAAAGTACCGGCGTACAAGTTAGACGTCGACTTGGGCGCATTGGGAATCAAGAAATCCAGCGCGCAAATCACCGCCGTTTACAAGCCGGAAGAACTCGTCGGCCGCCAAGTCGTCTGCGTCGTGAACTTCGCCCCGAAACGGATTGGGCCGTTCATGTCGGAAGTATTGGTCATGGGCTCGTATTCCGCGCAAGGCGTCGTGCTTTTAAGGCCGGATTTCGTTGTACAATCCGGTGATCCCATTGGTTGATTCCTCAAATCCATTGCCGTCCGACGCCGAGCACACGGAAGCTGCACCCCTGCCGTCTGAAACGCACGGCTCCAACCCACTGCCCCGCGATGCCGAACACGTGCCGGCCCCCGAGGCTGCGACGCATTCAGATTCCAACCCATTGCCCGGGTCGATCACCAAAGCCGAATCCAAGCCCGCGTCGAACGACTTGTTGATTCCCGCCGTGGGCTACGTCTTCGGGCTATTGGCCCTCATCTCCTTAATGGGACAGAACGCGAAAGCCAAGTTTCACGGCGCGCAGGCGATATTGTATTCGATCATACTGGTGGCGCTTTACATGCCAGTGCTCATCGTGACGGGTATTCTGGGATTCATGGGAGGAATCGTCGCTTTGTTGGGACTGGCCGTGTTGCTTGCGTACGGATTGCTGTTCCTAGTACCGCTGTACATGGCGTACAAGACGTTCACAGGCGCGGACGTCATGCTGCCGGTCATCGGCCGCTTTGCGGCCGACAAAGTCGGCTACAAGCCATAACGAACCGTAACCGTCCGGCTTGACGGCCCCTTTTTTTATTTTTGGTTGATTCCGCATCAACCACAGGTTTTTATCTAGCCCAAGCGGCACAAAGACCATGGACGACATGAAATACAAAGTCATCATTTCGCAAGACGAAGACGGCGTTTTTGTGGCCGAATGCCTCGATTTGCCGGGATGCATCAGCCAAGGACAAACGAAAGCTGAAGCATTGAAGAACATCAAGGACGCCATCCAAGGCTACTTGGAAAGCCTCAAAAAACACGGAGAAAAAGTTTCAGTGAGGAAGGCAGAAGTCATTGCCGTGAGCGCATGAAACTGCCCGTCGTTTCCGGAATTCAGGTTGTTAAGGCCTTCGCCAAAATCGGCTTCCAAGTGGACCATCAGACCGGAAGCCATATCATTTTAAGGAAAAACGCCGAACCTTTTACGCGACTGACGGTTCCTAAGCACCGCGAAGTGGCCAAAGGCACGCTGCGGGCCATCATCCGGCAAGCCGGAATCACGATTGAAGAATTTTCCGAGTTGATTTGATGCCTTCCAACGAATCCAAGATCCAGAACGTCATCAGCCTGTGCCAGCGGCGCGGCATCGTATTTGCCGCCGGCGACCTCTACGGAGCACAAGGCGGCTTCTTCGACTACGGCCCCGTCGGCGTCGAACTCAAGAACAACGTCAAGCATAGCTGGTGGCGCCGGTTCGTCCAACAACGCGAGGACATGCTGGGCCTGGACGGCGCCGTTTTGACGCACCCGCGCATCTGGAAGGCCTCGGGCCATGTCGACGCGTTCAACGACCCGTTGGTGCAGTGCGAAAAATGCAAGCACCGCTTCCGCGCCGACCACCTCATTGAGCAGGAACTGCATGAAAACGTGGACGGCATCTCCGAGGACAAACTCAACGCGCTTCTCAAGGCGCACAAATTGACGTGCCCGGATTGCAAAGGCCCGTTGTCGGAAGCCCGCAACTTCAACCTCATGTTCCGCACCTACGTGGGCGCGACCGAGGACAACCACGCGTACCTGCGGCCGGAAACGGCGCAAGTCATCTTCGCCAACTTCAAGTACTTCCAGCAAATCGGCCGAAAAGCGCTGCCGTTCGGCATCGCGCAGACGGGCCGCAGTTTCCGGAACGAGATCTCGCCGCGCAACTTCGTCTTCCGCGGCCGCGAGTTCGAACAGATGGAAATCGAGTTCTTCGTGCATCCCGACAAGCTGAATGATTGCCCGGATTTTGACTCCATCGCCTCGCACAAGGCGTTGTTCTGCACCGAAAAACACCAATTGGAAGGCCAAGTGGGCGAACGCATGACGTTTGCCGACGCCATCCGCCACAAAGTCATCCTGACGAAGTGGCACGCCTACTGGCTGGCCGAAGCGTTGGACTGGTTTGCAAGCTTGGGCCTTACGAAGCTCCGCCTCCGCCAGCACCGCTCGGACGAACTATCGCACTACGCCAAAGAGACATGGGATGTGGAGTACGATTATCCGGAATGGGGCTGGAAGGAATTGGCCGGTTTTGCCAACCGCACCGATTTTGACCTCAAGGCGCACGCCAAAGAGTCTGGAAAAGAGATGACCGTGTTCGACGAAGCCACGAAAGCAAAAGTCGTGCCGCACGTCATCGAGCCGTCATTTGGTCTTGACCGCCTCGTCTTCACCCTTCTGGTGGATGCGTACCACGAACAGAAGGAAAAGGATGCGTCACCGTCTGGAAAAGAAAAGGAAACAATGAAGAAAGATGCGCAAAAACCGGAAGACGGCGACAAGAAACAAAAAACCGGCTCCGCAGAATCCCAGAAGCCTGGGGCCGCTGCACCAACCGAAGACGTCAAAGTCATGCTCAAACTCGCGCCGGCCATCGCACCCATTCCCCTAGCCGTGTTTCCGTTGATGAAAAAAGACGGTTTGGCGGAAAAAGCGTGGGAAATCTACCAAAAGCTGAAGAAAAACAACCCGGCGTGTGCGTACGACGAATCGGGTTCCATCGGCAAGCGCTACGCCCGCCACGACGAAATCGGCACGCCATGGTGCGTCACGGTGGACCACCAGACGCTGGAAGACGACACCGTGACGTTACGCGAGCGCAATTCGGGGGAGCAGAAGCGCATCAAAATCGAAAAACTGGCCGAGACGATCTCATAGCAAAAAGCGTCGGAAAAATCCGGAGTTCAACGGGATGGGAAAAGCGAACTGACGCCATCCAACGCGCGCGCATCGGCGGCATAAGCGTGGAATCCTTCGGCCGCCGCTTTTTCGAGGAAGTCCGACGCCGCATCCGACTGCGACGGGTCAAAATAGTCGACGACCAACACGGTTTTTTCAGCGGCTTTGATTTTTCGCAAAGAATCCAGCTCATACGTTAGGCGTTCCGCATCGGATGCAACCGCTTTGCTTCCGAATGCGTTGCGATCGTCATACCCGACGTACCACGTGTCTTCGCGGCCCACGCCGTCGATGGCATCCAAGTAATCCGGATAATCGACGAGCTGTTGCGCGTTCTGGGGAAAGATCTTGAAGCCGGGATTGACTTGGCGACCTTCCTCGCGTATGGTGGCCAGAAACGCAATCATGCGGGTGGCTGCCTCCTCTCGACTCAGGTAATTCCGCCGGCCGTCAAACGATGCATCAAAAAACGTCGCTTCCCCGTTGTCATCATCCGACCAATACTCGTACGCGTCGACGATGTCCAAATACGCGCCGTCGAACCCCTGCTCCGCCACGGTCCGGACGTAGGCCAAGACGATGGCTTGCCACTGCGGATCCCAATACTTGGCTTTGACGTTGCCGGACCACTGCGGGTTGACGCGGCCCATCCACGCCGGCGGTTGCGACACCCACTCCGCTTGCCAATAGTGCCGATAGTCCTCGGCCTCGCCGATGCTGACGTAGGCCAAAACCACGCCGTGATTCCGCTTGAATGCCGCCACATCCTCTTTCGAAAACCACGCGTCGGGGGTCTGCCGGAAT
>ORJL011510544.1_pt1 | contig 25547 bp, 12 predicted proteins | sample 1779941 | NCBI WGS metagenome assembly ORJL01 (sample SAMEA104232317, study PRJEB22302) | groundwater metagenome | biome: forest; feature: aquifer; material: groundwater | place: USA | collected 2011-08-07 | depth 5.8 m
AGATCCCGAACGAACAGATCCGACCCGCCAAAACGATGCCGATGTGCTTGTTCGGGACGGCACTCGGTCAAAAAAACACGCGTTTTCTGCCAGGCACTAGCTATCGAATCGTGGTGACCAATCCGGGGGTCACCGCGCAGAACTATTATGATGCCGCGCCCTTGCCCCCGGGATTGACAATCGATAGAGCGGTAGGCGGAAACGGTTACATCACGGGCACGCCAACGGCCGCTGGCACCTTTCCGGTCACGCTCACCGCGGGAAACCTGAATTCCCCGATCATCGTTCAACTCGCCGTCAGGATCGCCATCGTAGGCAGCGCTTCACTGCCCAGCATCACCGCCCCCCCGACCGACCAGATTGCCATGGCGGGAGCGGATGTCAGTTTCAGCGTCACCGCCACCGGCAGCGGCATGGCCTACCAGTGGCGCTTCAATGGCATTAATCTGCCTCATGCCAATGCTGCCACGCTCACCCTCACCAAGGTTACCCCCGCCCAATCGGGAGCCTATTCGGTCGCCGTCAGCAACAGCGCCGGCATCATCGTGAGCGGCAACGCCCAACTGCTCGTGGTGCCGCCTCCCGGACCCAGTCTCGCCCTTGCCTTCCGTCTGGCTTCTGTGAGTGCCAACCACCTCGCGCTGTCGTTCACTGCCGTTTCTGGCTACGGGTACGTTGCGCAATACAGCGACTCGCTCAGCGCGAGCAACTGGATCACTCTCACGAACCTGCCACCCGCCTTCACGAGCGCCACGGTCATCCTCGATCAGAGCGTGACAGCCGCCCAACAACGTTTCTACCGCGTCCAAGTGAAGGGGCCTTGACCCACGCGGTTGATTCCCTCCCCCTCGGTTCCTCGCGTAGCGAGGTGATGATGCTAGCCGTGAATTTCAATCCACGGGACGACGGCGGGGTGCGGTTTCGTCGCGTAGCGACGACTGACTCCCGGGCATGTCGTGGCGTTCGAGCACGAAACCGTGGGTTGAAACCCACGGCTACCCTCGGTCCGTCGCTCCGCGACTGGGATTTGGAAACGGTGGGACGGTTGCGTGACGACAATCGCCGAACACCCGCGCCTCGCGTAGCGAGGACGTGATGGTAGCCGTGGGTTTTAACCCACGGTACGGTGGCGGTGTTCGATTGCGTCGCGTAGCGACGGTTGATGCGCGGGCATATCGTGGCGTTCGAGCGTCGCGACGCGACGCATCCCCCGAAGGGGCGCATGAAACCGTGGGTTAAAACCCACGGCTACCATCGGTGCGTCGCTACGCGACGGGGAACGCGCCATAACGGTTTGCGCTCAATCCCAAAGATAGCGTTCGTCATAATGGATTTCGTGTTTAACCAGGAACGCCCGATATTCCTCCTGGAAGGTCTTGATTCTATGATGCTCGCGCTGGTTACGGATGTAGGCATCGATTTCGGGAATCTGTGATCTGCTGACGGTGAACGCACCGTAGCCGTCCTGCCATGCGAAGCCCCGGCAATGGGGAAAACTCTCCTTCATCCACCCGGAGGAGCCACCCTTGATACGTTTGAGCGTCTCGCTCACGGTGATCACAGGCGGGATGCCCAGTAGGAGGTGAACGTGGTCTTCTGCCCCGCCAATGATCAGGGGCCGAAGATTGTTCTGCCGCGCGATGCCGCCCAGATAGGTCCAGACACGCTCCTCGATTTCCGGTGTGATCCAGCGTTCCCGTTGTCTGGTTGAGAAAACGAGGTGGTAATGCAGGGACGTGTAGGTGTTGGGCATGGTCTAGGTCGGTTTCCCTCGCGTAGCGAGGTGATGATGGTAGCCGTGGGTTTCAACCCACGGTACAGTGGCGGTGTGTCATTTCGTCGCGTCGCGACGATTGATGCCGGGCATGATATGGCGTTCAGGCGTCGCGACGCGACGCGTGCACCGGGGGCGCCTGAAACCGTGGGTTGAAACCCACGGCTACCGTCGGTCCGTCGCTATGCGACGAGGATGATTTCGGAGCTCCGCCTATCGGATCACCGAAGACGTTATTATTGAGCCAACCCACGCTCCGCTATATCAGACCCTTGAGATGTTTGACGGATCGTTCCGCCTGGTCGATGGTGCCGCACTCGACGGACAGCACGATGCCGCGTTTGGCTTGGCGACAGAGCCGGATGACTTTGGCCCAATCGATCACACCCTCCCCACACGCACAGCCTACCGGGGTGCCGGTAACCTTGCCGCGTTCGCTGCCGGACTGTTCCACCGAAATATCCTTGGCGTGCAAGTGAACAAGGCGCTTCACCACGCGCCGGAGCCATTGGTAAGGATCGTGGCCGCAGAGATAGCTGTTGCCCGTGTCGAAATTGATGCCGATAGCCGGGCTCTTCACCAGGCCGTGGATCCGGTCGAGACCGTCGGGGTGTTTGCTGTACTGCTGGTGCGGTTCCAACCCGATAAGGATGCCTCGCGGCTCCGCCACCTTGGCTGCCTCCATCAGGGTGTAGCGCATGAGCGTAAAGTCCTCTTCTTCGGTGGTCCAGGCGGGTTTCGGACCCTCGTCGGTGTTCACGACGGGAGCGCCGCATTCGGCCGCGAAGCGGATGGCCTGCTTCAGGTATTCCACGCTGATCTCCGGTTTGCACAAGGGGGTGTGCGTGGACAGCCCGGAGAGTCGGATCCCAGCTTTCTCGCAAGCCCGCTTGATCCGGCAAGGGTCGTCCAGCATGGAGACGCTGTGGAAGTAGCCCGCCTCGCTGAGGAGTTCGCGCCCCCAGTGGACCATAGGTTCCACATAGTCGAAGCCGAGTTGCGCGGCTTTTTCGACGCCCCATTCGAAGGATTTATCCGCGTGGCGGACGAACTCCATGTTGATGCCAATGGATATCTTGTTCATGTCTTTGACTTCGTGATCGGTTTAGTAATCAAGGTAGAGTGGACCCGAATTGCTTTGCGGCCTGACGCAGTGTCTCCTGACTCCACCGCCCCGGGTGTACTACCAGCCGATAGCGCAGGTTCAGGCTCTGCCCCGGTTTGAGCGTGTGCGGATGATAACAGAGCACGGCAGGGCTGAAGTAGCGCATAGTGTCGTCGTTAATGGCATACCAAGGCGAAGGGCTGTTCAGGTTGCCGGGATGGTCGAGGATGGCAATGCCGGCTTCGCTCTGCTCGAACAACCCCGAGTAATCCATCGCCCCCGCCTTGCCACGATAGCGTCCCTGGGCAAATTCCACCAAGCCCTCTGCGGTAACCGCTCGCGCGTCCTTGATTCTCTGCGCAAATCGGACTGACAACCCGGCGTAGCCGCCCCAAGGCTGTCCCCCAGGCTCGCCGGGCAACGGCGTTCGGTCGAACACCACGTCTTGGCCGGCCGCAGTGAAGGTCATTGTCCAATCCTGTCGATAGAGGCCCTGCCGGTCAGGCGGCGAAATCTCGATGACGCGGTGTTCGGTCAGCACTGGATTCCCGCCCGCCGGCCGGTAGGTGAGGTCCATCACGACGCGAGCGGAAAAGTCGGGATGTGTCTCGACCTGCGCGTCCCGCCATTCGGTGCGGCCCGGGCTCAAGCCGGTCTCGGCATCCTCTTCCCAGTAGTTCACACCATTGAGAAATTTCCAGGAGAACCACAGCGCGTGATGCCATCGGTGGTCCGCGGGATGATCCCACGTCAACGCGGGTCCGCCAGGCGGGGCCACCGGATGAAAGAAGGGCTTGGCCTGGTTGGTGTGGAAGTTGAACTGCCAGACGACTCGCCCGTTTTCCAGTAACGCGACCGAGCCTGTTTGCCGCTGCCAGACGCGGGGGCCGGGTTCGGCGCCGCTAACCGTCCGATGTGCCGATAAGGGGCCGAGGGCGAGGAGCAGGTAAACGGCGGCACGCGTCAACACACAGACCTGCCGAGCGGCAATTCTCATTTTGCCCGCGAGTTGTGCCAAGCGATGGCTCATGGCTGCGCCTTTGACCATAACTGACCGCGCTGGGTGATGTCCTCGGGCGACTTCAGCCTGGGGTAAAGCGCGACCAGATAGTTCAACTGAAAACGATCCTGCCCCCGGTAAACGAGGGGTTCTTTGTACAATTCCTGCGTTGCTGACAGGTAGGCAAAGGGTGTTCTCATGCTGAAGTAGGCCGCATCACCGCGCGCGTTGGCCGGGTGCCCGAACAACACGACAGTCGCCGGCTTGCCCGGACGGTCGAACGTCACGGCCTCCCAGGGATGCTTGCTCACATCCTGCCGGTTCTCACTGAGATCCGGTTTGCCTCCGGCGAACACGTGAACCGCAACCGGATCAAGCTCCTGCTGGAACCGCATCCCCAAGCCAAAGTAGTTGGCGCCGGCGAGCGTCACCTCGTTGGTCTTGCCCCCAAGGACGAAGTCGGATTTCCACTGCAAGGCGACTTCCTTGGACTCGGGGTTTACGGTGAGGGTGAGGGTGCGCTCTTCAACCAGCAGCGCCAGCTTGCCGGTGTCGGGCAGGAAAGCATCCTGCGCGGCGATCCAGTGCACGGTCTGTCTGATGCGAGCCTGTGGGGAACCGTCCTGGGCTGTGGAGATCTCCGGCTTGCCGGTCACCACCGGCTTCTGCACGCCGGATCCGGGTGTTTCCTCCCAGAAGTTGATGCCGTTGACGCGGATGGCATACATCAGGGCGTGATGATGCAGGTGGTCGTGCGGAGCGTCGCGGAGCAGGTTCTCACCGTCGAAGGTGCACAGTTCCTTCACGTAAGGTTTGAACTTGTCCGGCGCAAACGAATAGACCATGAGCTTGCGACCCTGGTATTTGACCGTCCACTCCGTGGCTCGGCTGGTGTCCTCGACCGTCATTTGGGCCGCGGCAACGGTGGCGGCACAGGTTGCGGCCGCAAGCAGACAGGCGATGAATCGTTGAGGCTTCATAGGCGCAATACAAACCGATTCCCTCGTTTCAGGGAAGAACTTTGCGTCGGTTAGAGTAGCACGATGTCTTGCTTCGCGAAGTCGAACGTTGCGACCTTCTTTTTCAGGAAGGAGAGCATGGCCATGTTCAGGGCGGCCTGGACATGGTACCCGAACTCGACGTCGCTCACCGGCGTCTCCCGTGTCCGCACGCAGTGCAGCAGATTCTGCCAATGCGGGTAGGTCGCATCCATTTTCCCGGCCGGGATGACCTCCTTCTGGTCCTTTCCCACGCGGACGGTGATGCTGTCAAAACCGACATTCCATTCCCCGGGGTTGTCCAGAGTGATGGTGCCCTTGTCGCCACGGATGGCCGGTTCAGTAATGTAATTGTTCGCCAAAGTGCAGGGGATCACAATGGACAGCTTCTCGGGATAATCCAGGCACATGTTGAAGGTGTCCGGCACCTCGCGGTCATAGGTGTCGTATTTGAAAATGCCACCGGAGGAGACCACCAGCGAGGGGATCTTGAGACCGAGCGCACTGACGAAGGGGGTGAAGACGTGCGGGAACAGGTCTGTGCAAGGCCCACCGGCATAGTCCAGGTATTTACGCCAGGAAAAGAACCGATCCACGGTGAACGGAACCTTGGGCGCATCCCCAAGGAACCCCTCCCAATCCAAGTCCGGACCCGGTTTGGCATCCTTGTCAGGAATCGGCATCCGCTCCCCCCAGTCGCCGAGACGATAGAATCCCGCCTGAACGAGCTGCACTTTTCCGATGGCCCCGGAGCGAACGACCTCGGCCACCTTCTTCCATGCCGGGCTCGAGTTGCCCTGGTTGCCGATCTGGACGACGCGTTTGAGTTGCCTGGTTTCCAAGTAGAACTGCTTGCTCAGCGCGAATTGGGACCAGTGGCCCATCGGCTTCTCGCAATAGACATCCTTGCCCGCCCTGATGGCATCGATGGCCTGCGGCACATGCAACCGGTCGGGTGTGGCGATGCAGACGACGTCCACGTTTTTGTCGGCCAGGAGTTCATGGTGTTTGGCGTACGCCTTGGCGCCGGTCTGCTTGGCGGCCTCCTCGCGCCGGAACGCCCAGGCGTCGTTGACCGCGACAATTTGGGCTGACTCGCCCGCATCGATGAGTTTCTTGACGGTGGCCACGTGGCTCATGCCGCGCCCGCCGACACCGATAAAGCCGATGCCGAGGCGGTCGTTTGCGCCGAGGACACTGTGGTTGGCGACGAACGGGGAGGCGACACCAGCCAAAACGGTTGCCGTTCCCGTGTTTTTCAGGAATTGTCGCCGATTCATGCCTGATGCGGGTAAGTCTTCCATGGAAGGATTACGGTTCATCTCAGTTCAAGTTGATGGTGACTACAGTGACTTGGGTATTATTTCTTTTCAAGATATTACCGGGATCGTCGGCATCCTGCCGGCTCAGAGGTTCTAGCGTGAAGCTTCATCCGGCTTGAGCCAGGGTGTCCCCGCCCAGTACCACTTCTGTGGCTTTAAGGACTCGACGTGCCCGTCGGCAAAGGCCACGGCACTGCCCGCGTTATGGCGCGGATGCGGCCCGCCCCAATTCGGATCATCATTGGTGACGCCGCCCGTATTGGGAGCGTCATTGCCCGGGTCGTGGATGATCCAGCAGCCAGGCTTCTCCGGTCTGGAAACCGTCACGCACTTGAGAGGATCCTTCGTGTTCAGCGGTTTGGACCCGGAGTCTGAAAGAAACACCGTTGCCGACGGACTCGCCACAGTCGCATCGGTCCGTGAAGGCCACTTGCTCACGTCCCAGACGTCTGGCCAGTCACATCCACCCAACTGGAAGTTCATTCCATAGTTGGACACCGTCATGTCCTGGGCATCACTCGGGTAGTCCTGCATCAACTCCTTGAACTTCTTTGTGCGCACGGGGCAGAGGAGAATGTTGGTGGTGGGCGCGTACGGTTTCAGGAAATTGAACCACGCCTTCCGAAACACGTTGTTACCGCGCACCTGGAAGGTATGGGGGTACCGGCCCGCGGAATCGTCGGCGTAGATCTTGGTGGCGATGCAGATCTGCCGTAGATTGCTGATGCAGGCGGCGGCCTGGCCCTTCTGCTTGGCCTTTGCCAGGGCTGGCAAGAGCATGCCCGCCAGGATGGCGATGATGGCGATGACCACCAGGAGTTCGATCAGAGTGAACCCCGTTGGGCCCAAACGATTTCCACGTGATGAGGAAATTCTATGCGTTAGTTTCATAAATGGTTCTCTCTTATCTATACGCCTGGTGCGTGGCTAACTCAAGGGGATCGGGCTTCCGCCCGATCCCCTCGCACATCGCCCGCGGATCTAAGGTTTGCGCAGTCTGAAGAACCGCATGCCGTCCATAGGCTGGACGGTCACACTATTACCGACAACTCCGTTCACCGCCGACCAAGTGGAACTGGGGACCTTGGGACCGGACTCGAGGATGAAGCCGCTCGGCGATGCGGGCCAGGTGAGGGTGATGCCGGCGGCGGAGACCGTGTAGGCCAGCCGAACATCCGGGCTGCTCTGCACGGCCTGAGTCAGGTCTTTGCCCGCCTGGCCTGCCTGGTAGATGCCGTAAATCTCTCCGGGCGTGAGCGCTCGACCCCAGATCCCCAGGTCATCCATCTTGCCATGCCAGTAACCTGCCGGACTTCCGGGTGCTTCGCCCGCGTCATCGAGCTTGACGCCAATGCCGAGGGAGGCCATCGAAGGCGCGACCAGAGTTCCATCGTAGGCGGATGATCCAACCTCGGCCCCGTTGTGGTAGAGCCGCATGGCAACTCCATCGCAGACGAAGGCCACATGTTCCCAGGAACCAAGCGGCATAGGCACGGTCTCCCGCGCGGAGGCGCTGCCGCCGCCGCTCATGGTCAGGTAGTCGCTCAGTTGCCCAGACTCAGCGTCGAGGCCAAAGTGGAACTGTCCGCTCTGACTCCCGCCCCAGTTCTTGACGATACTAGCCCAGGTCGACCGGGAGTCCGCCCAAACCCACACCGACAGGCTCATCGTGGACACCGGTTTGGGGTAGTCCGCAACCCGCGCGTACTGGGAAACCGCCGGCCCGCCGAAACGGAGGGCGCCGCCGATCTTTCCCGTGATCCATTGGGAATCATCCCCAGCGTAGCCACTCAGGACCGCCGGGCCGCATTTGCCAGTTCCATCGGCCGCGGCGTCCCCGCTGGTCTCATCGAATTTCCAGTGACCGATCAACCGGTCCCCGATGCTGGCTGCCACCACCAGGGCAGCGCTGTTCACCGCGGTTCCCACGGCATTCGACGCTGTCAAACGGTATGCCCCCTCGTCGTCCAGAGCCACCGAGGTGATCTTCAACACCGCGGTCCGCGCCCCGCTAATCTTGGCGCTCTCAGTCAGATCCACGCCGTTTTTCTGCCATTGGTAGGACAACGGGGCGGTGCCCTCCACCTTGGCTTCGAACGAAACGGTCGAACCCGGGCTTGCGAGCACCGACACCAGCGGTTGGACGAACACGGGCGGATCCAGGAGTTGGATATCCACACCCGTCTTATCCGACGCCAGGTTGAAAGGGTTGCCAGAGTAGGCGCCCAAGGGTTCCCCGGCGTCTTGCCGCCGGTTGCCATCCAGATCCATGAAAGCTGTGATCTGGTATCCGTTCCCGCTCGGAATGGTGGGGATGGTGTAGGCGCCGGGTCCTGCAAAGGACTCGGTGTAGCTGGTTCCCATCCCTGGGATATCATCCGCCTGAATCACCGCATCCCCCGCAAGTTCCGCGTTGTTAGCGGCAGGGCTCAGATCCGCGCCCACGCCGTCGTCGAAGTTCCAATAACCCGCCAACCCGTCCTCGTTGCCGGTGAGACTGGCTCGCCAGTTTAGGCCAATTTCCGACACAGACAGCGACTTCCGCCAGATGCGAATCTCGTCCAGGCTGCCCTTGGCGTACTCGCCCGCGCCGTTGAACGCGCCAAAATAGACCTGCGCGTTATGGTTCGGGATCGGCACATCAGCGCTGTCCCGGCTGGCCACCAGCTTGCCGTCCAGGTAACTGGCAAATCCGCCCTTGGTTCCTTGCTTCCAGGTCACTGTGACCTGGTGCCAATTGCCGTCATTCACCGTCTTGCCCGCGTCGATTCCGTCCACGCTGCGGTCATTGGAGAGGATGTGCAGCCCATTCCACGTCGAGACGATGAATCCCCCGCTCTGTTGGCGCACGGCGGATTGCGAAACGCTTCCCTTGAACCAATACTGGATGGAGAGTTCAGACCCGGAGAGATCAGTCAGCGTGGTGATGGCATAGTCTCCCTGGCCATCCAGTGCCAGCACCTTGTTTCCGGAACGCTTCTGCGCCGCCGTGACATAAACCTTGCCCGTCTTGCCGCCCGAGTACGCGAGTCTCCCGGAGATCGCCGCCCCCCCCGAAATCACATCGAGCGCGGCCGGGTCGCTGCTGATGGCGCCGACCGGGTTGGCGACCACCACGGTATAGACTCCCGAGTCCCCCGCCTGGGCCGAAGCGATCGTGATCTCGGAGGTCTTGGAACCGGTGATCCGGGCTCCGTCGGAAACACCGACTCCGTCCTTCCTCCATTGGTAGCTCAAGGGAGCGCTGCCGATCGCCTGTGCCCGGAGGCTTGCCGCGCCACCCACCTTGGTACGGGCGGGCTCCGGTTGGAGCGTGAAACGTGGAGGTTCCGTGAGCGTGACATCGACCCCGGTCTTGTCAGCCGTGAGGTCGAAGGAATTGCCCGCGTAAGATCCGGCCGGCTCGCCGGCATCCGCCACGCCATTGGTGTTCGAGTCGCGGAAGGCGAAGACGGCATAGCCCGCCCCGGATGGCAGGCCCGTGAGGGTAAAAGCGCCCGGCTGCGGAAGCCCAACCTCGGCCAGGCCCGCCCCAAGTCCAGGCACGCCCGCATCGACAATTGCCGCATTGCCCCCTAATTCCCCGTTGCGAGCATTGGCTGAAAGATCATTGGCGGTGCTGTCGTCAAACGGCCAGTACCCCACCAACCCGGTCTCCTTGCCCGTCAGCTTCTTGTTCCATCCGGCCCGGACTTCTTCCGCCGTGAAGGACTTGCGCCAGATGGCGATCTCATCCAGAAGTCCCACGGCGAATTCCCCCGCGCCGTTGAAAGCACCGAAGTTAACCGGCGCGTCGATATTCGGTATCGGCGTGTTGGCGCTGTCGCGTTGATCGACCAACTTCCCATCCAGGTAGCTGGCGAATCCGCCCTTCGTCCCCTGCTTCCACGTCATGATCACGTGATGCCACTTGCCATCCGTAATCGCGTTACCCGCACTGATGCCGGCTGTTCCGCCGTCGCTGGAGAGGATGTGGAGCTTGTTCCAGCCCACGACAAGATATCCCGCGTTCTGCTGTCGCACGGCGGATTGCACGGAATTCCCCTTGAACCAATACTGAACGGTCAGCTCAGATCCGGAGAGATCGGTCAGAGAACTCACCGACACAAAGGAGCTGCCGTCGAGTTGGAGAGCCTTATTGCCGGGGAGGGTCTGTGCCGCCAGAACGTGCACAGGACCGCTCTGAATCCCCTCATAGAGGATCGTGCCGGAGATGGATGCGCTGTGGCCGGGTAAGGCCGTCGCCGCGAGCATCACGGCGCCAAAGAGCAGTTGTTGGCGTTCATAATAGTTAGTGTTGATACGGCCTTGATTATTTCCCCGAAGCTGCGACTTTGCTTCCAGAATCTCACATTGGTAAAAATTGAACACAAGCCTCCTGGCCATCCGCAACCTGCATGAGTGCCCAGCCGACAGAGAGAACCCATCCCAGAGACCGGAGCGCGGTTTTTCTCAGCTCTGATGCCACGTACCACGCCGACCGTTGCGAACCTCTGGTCCAAGCCATTGAACGAGGCGAGGTACGGCTCACCGCCTGGGCACGCCGCGGATACCCAGGGAAGGCCCTGCCAGGCGGTCTCCTTCCCGAAATCTCGACCGTTGGAGTCTGGGACGCCGCAGGAACCCAAACCTGGGGCCTGGACTGGCATCGCAACGAGGGCATCGAGATCACCTACCTGTCGCGCGGCCGCACCGCCTTCCTCGTCGAGGGCGAACGATTCCAACTCGAGAGTGGCCAGGTTACAATCACCCGTCCCTGGCAAAAACATCGACTCGGGGATCCGCTCATCGGCGCCACCCGGCTGCACTGGCTGATCCTGGATCTGAAGGTCCGCCGCCCCGACCAACCCTGGTGCTGGCCGCCGTGGCTGGTGTTGTCACCACAGGACCTGCAACGCCTTACCACCCTCCTCAGCCACAATGAGCACCCCGTCTGGGCGGCCACCCCTGAAACGGCCTCCGCATTCGAGAGGATTGCTGACCTCGTACATAACTCGAACCCGGTCCAAGCCCAAAGCCGTTTGCGCCTCTGCATCAATGAACTCCTGGTCGCCTTGCTGGACCTGCTCGTCGGCGAAGACGTGACGTTGAACCCTCACTTGGTCTCCACCCGGCGATCCGTGGAGCTCTTTCTCAAGGAACTCGACGATCATCTCGAAGACCGATGGAGCCTGGACACGATGGCGGAGCGATGCGGCCTGGGAAGAACCCGGTTTGCCGACTACTGCCGCAAGATCTCCAACATGACTCCGACGGCGTACCTGACGCACCGCAGGGTGGAGGCGGCCAAAAAACTGCTGCGCACACATCCCCGCTTGAGCGTCACAGATGTCGCTTTGGCCTGTGGCTTCCAGACCAGCCAGTACTTCGCCACGGTCTTTGGCCAGTCCGCCGGCGTCTCCCCCCGCGAGTACCGGGACAAAGCCTGAGACACGGAGAACGATCTGCCGCGCCACGAGTGATCTTCGGGCGCAGTCGTGGTCGGCGTCCAAGTGAGCTCAGAAGCGCGGTGGGGTGCCGACTGGGAGCGCCGGCATCTTGCCGGCGAGGGGGCGTTCCGTTTGACCCGCCGGCAGGGATGCCGGCGCTCCCGGTGACGGGCCGCGTCGTTCCTCGCATAGCGAGGCAGTGATGGTAGCCGCGGGTTTCAACCCACGGTACCGTGGCGGTGTGCGGTTTCGTCGCGTAGCGACGATTGATTGCCGGGTATATCGCCACGCTCTGGCGTCGCTCCCCGACGAGGATAGGGGCGGCCCACCTTCAACGCCTGTGCGGCCCGCTGAGGACAGCGAGCCTTCTCTCTCGGGTTGCGTGCCATGTTCCGGAGACTGCCGAGAGTCGTGAGTTGCGGTCTGGACATCACCACCGCTTGCGTGACTGTGCCTGAGTCGGCGACTTATTTCGCTGGTGCAGCCGCGCTGGCCTCTATGCTGGGCGCCCCGAGCCGATCGCGCATCACGACTGTTTAGGCCGCGATCGAGCGGTCATAGGGGCCGATGTAGGCATTGTAGCAGCGCGGGCTGAGCATTTTCATCTTGCTTCCCGCTCGGGATAATCTAAATGTGTGAACATTCAGATGTTTTGCCGCTGGGCCTGGTCGCCGCCCGGGCTGCACACACGATGCACTCATTGCTCTTGAACCCGCATAGCCCGATGCCGTCTTACCTCCAGGCGGACAGGGTCTTGCGTGACCTAGACGGCCATGGCGATCCCCACGAGGGCGGCCTGCTGCCTGCAAAAGCCACACCCTGAACGAACCATGAACAGACCTGTCGATCGTATTTGGCCACTCTGCTGGCTGCTCGCCGCAACACTCTCCTGGCAGGCGGCTACCGCCGCGGACGCAGGAGGAGAGAAGGCCTTCTCCCGTCTTACACCGGTGCGCTCGGTGAAAATCGTGGCGGCGGCGGAGGCATTTCCAGGCGGCTACGACGTCGAGAACATCCTCAAGGAGCCGTTGCCCACGGGCAATCGGGCTGACTATGCATCCCACGGCCTGGGCGTGCGGACCTTCATTGACTTTGACCTTGCGAGCCCCGTCAGCGTGGCCGGGTTCCGGCACGTCCAGCGGAACACTCCCGACACCGTCGCCGAGGCCAACCTGGTGTTCAGCGACGCGCCCGACTTCAGCCACGTCCTGGCCACCGTGAAGATCATCCACCAGGACAAACCGGGCGCGACGTCCTTCGCGGCGTTCCCCCCGGTCGCGGCTCGCTACGTTCGGTGGCAGGTAACGGTGGTCATGCCCGGACGCTCACCGAACGTGGGAGGCCATTATATTGAGTTTTTCGCCGCCGGCGACCCGGAGAAGCTACCGCGTGGCATGGCGATCGATGCGAAGGCGGTGCAGACTATTGATCGCACCGCCCGGCAACCGCTGCGGGTAACGATCGAGTATCCCTACGCCGCGCCAGCCGACGCGATCCTGCGCGTCGAGGGCCAGGAGCCGAGACCTCTGAGTCTCACGTTCGGCAAACAGTCGCTCGAATACACAATGCCGGTGGTCACCGCCGACAGGGTGCTGCAAATCGCGGTGAACTTCGCGGGACAAACGGTAGTCGAGCGCAACGTCCCGCTCAAAGCGGCGCGACACACCACCATTTACATCCTGCCTCATTCGCACACGGACATCGGCTACACCGAGCTGCAAACCGAGATCGAAGACAAACAGGTGAACAACCTCCTGCTCGGCATGAAATACGCCCGGGAGACGGCGGCGAATCCGCCTGGCGCCCGGTTTGTATGGAACGTGGAAGTGCTCTGGGCCGCGGACCTTTTCCTTCGCCGACTTGGCCCCGCGGAGCAAGCGGCGTTTTTCGACGCGGTCAAGAGTGGCCAGGTCGCGCTCTGCGGCATGTATCTCAACGAACTGACCGGCCTCTGCCGCCCGGAGGAACTGGTGCGCCTCTTCCAGTTCGCCACGCAATTGCGCGAGCGGACCGGCGTTGCCCTTGACGCAGCGATGATCAGCGACGTGCCCGGCTATACGTGGGGCACGGTGCCGGCGATGGCGCAGGCGGGCATTAGGTATTTCTCCGTGGCCCCAAACTACTTCGATCGCATTGGCGACATCCTGGTCCAATGGGAGAACAAGCCGTTCTGGTGGGTCGGCCCGGACGGCAAATCGAAGGTCCTGGTTTGGATTCCCTACAAAGGCTACGGGATGTCGCACATCTACCGCACATTGACGCCGGAGTTTGTCGCGCTTTTCCAAGGGCAACTCGAGAAGACGGACTATCCGTATGACATCGCTTACATGCGCTGGGCTGGCCAGGGCGACAACGCCACACCCGACCCGGCTATCTGCGACTTCGTCAAGGGATGGGCGGCGAAGTATGAGTGGCCCAAGTTCATCATCAGCTCGGTCAGCGAGGCGTTCCGGGCCTTTGACCGGCGGTACGGCAGCCAATTGCCGCAGGTGCGTGGTGACTGGACGCCCTATTGGGAGGACGGCGCCGGCTCCTCCGCGCTGGAGACAGCGCTCAACCGCGCCAGTTCCGATCGGCTCGCTCAGGCCGAGGCCCTCTGGGCGATGCAGCGGCTCGCAGCCTATCCGGTCAACGCGTTTCGCGACGCCTGGAACGACCTCCTGCTCTACTCCGAGCACACCTGGGGCGCCTGGTGCAGCATCAGCGAACCCGCCCGCCGCGAGACGCGCGAGCAGTGGACCATCAAGCAGTCCTACGCGGTCTCCGCCGACCGGCAGTCGCGGGACCTGCTCTCCCGCGCGCTGGGCCGCGACCAGCAACAGGCCGACGGCTCGGCCATGGATCTGTTCAACACGACGTCCTGGCCGCGAACAGAAGTGGTGACCGTGCCGAAGTATCTTTCAGAAAACCGGGAATGTGTCCTGGACGCCGACCGCCAGGCGATGTCCTCTCAGCGGTTGCGCAGCGGTGAATTGATCTTCCTGGCAAAAGACCTCGCCCCCCTCGCCGCGCGGCGGTACACGCTCTGCGAGCAACCCAAAGGGATGTCTGACACGGAAGCAATTCCGGCTCCTGACGCGGCGAAAGCCAGCGGGGCAATTCTGGAGAACGCCCATCTCCGCGTCCGCCTCGACGAGAAGACCGGCGGCATCGTCGAGCTCCGCGCGACCGGCATCGACGCCAACCTTGCCGATACGGATACCGGCCATGCGCTCAACGACTACCTCTATCTCGTGGGCGATAACCTCGCCGACCTCCAGCGCAACGGACCCGTGACCATCCGTGTGGGCGAGCGTGGACCCCTCGTCGCCTCGCTCGTGATCGAATCCGACGCGCCCGGGTGTTACAAGTTGACGCGGGAACTGCGCCTGACCGCCAACGCCGATTTTGTGGAGGTCATCAACATCGTGGACAAGAAGCGATTGGACGCACCGAGTTATCAGGCGAAGGAGGGCAAGGAGAGTGTCAATTTTGCCTTCCCGTTCCGCGTGCCCGGCGGCGAAGTGCGGCTCGACGTGCCCTTCGGCGTCGTCCGCCCCGACACCGACCAGATTCCAAGTGCCTGCAAGAACTGGTTCACTGTGGGGCGCTGGGCGGACGTCGCCAACGCCAACTACGGCGTGACGTGGGTGACGCTCGACGCGCCTCTGGTCCAGGTTGGGGGCATCACCGCGACACTGCTGGGCTCGCAGACCAACCCCGATGTTTGGCGCAAGAAAGTCGGCCCGACACAGCGGATCTACTCGTGGGCGATGAACAACCACTGGGGGACCAACTACCGCGCCTATCAGGAGGGTCCCACGGTTTTCCGCTTTATCCTCCGCCCGCATCGGGGCCCAACCGATCCAGCCGAGGCGACGCGCTTCGCCACCGGGTTCAGCCAACCGCTCCTCGTCACCGGCGCACGCGGTCAGAAGCCTCTGACCGCGCCCCTGCTGCGCGTGACGCCCGCGGACGGGGTCGTCGTTGGACTCAAACCCACCGCAGACGGTCGCGCCGTGATCGTGCGTCTCTTCAACGCCTCGCAACGCGAGCAGTCCTTCACCCTGGATTGGGGCGCCCGCAAACCGCGCTCGGTTCGCTTCACGGACACCAGCGAGCGGGCTGGCGAACCCATGCCCGCGCGAATCACGATGCCCGGCTGCGGATTGGTGGCGCTACGCGCGGAGTTCCGGTGAGAGCACCGCGCGGAGCCGCACGGGCGAGAGGAAACCGAGTGCGAGAGTCCATGCAGGGATAAGGCGTTTCACCATGTGGACTCCCTGCACGGAATCCCAACGGGATTCGGTCCTCCAGCCCAGGGTCGCGAGGAACGAGCCACCCTGGGTAAATGGCGAGAGAGGAGAATTACCCCAACGGGGTTGAGTTCCGCCGTCCGTCAGGAGCCAAATCGCTTCAAGAAATCGTTGTAGGCCAGGCGAACGCCGGCCTCCAGATCAATCCGGGGCCGCCAGCCCAGGGCGAAAAGACGGCTGCTATCCAGCAGCTTTCGCGGCGTTCCATCGGGCTTGGACGTATCCCAGACAATCTCTCCCTGAAAACCGACAATGCGCCCAATGGTCTCGGTGAGTTCCTTGATGGTGAGATCGCTCCCGTACCCCACGTTAATGAACTGCTCGTCGTTGTAGGAATCCATTAAGAAGACGCACGCGTTAGCCAAATCGTCGGCGTAGAGGAACTCCCGCCTGGGCGTCCCGGTGCCCCAACAGGTGACCGTGGCGGCGCGGTTCTTTTTGGCCTCGTGAAACTTCCGGATGAGGGCGGGCAGGACGTGCGAACTCTGCGGATCGTAGTTGTCGTTCGGACCGTACATGTTCGTGGGCATGGCGCTGATGAAGTTGCAGCCATGCTGTCGGCGATAGGCCTGGCAGAGCTTGAGTCCGGCGATCTTGGCGATGGCGTACCACTCGTTGGTGGTTTCGAGCGGCCCGGTGAGGAGAGACTCCTCTGTGAGCGGTTGCGGCGCGAGCCTCGGATAGATGCAGGAACTGCCCAGGAAGAGCAGCTTCTTGACCCTCGCTCTCCAGGCCTCGTGGATGAGGTTGTTCTGGATCTGGAGATTCTGATAGAGGAACTCCGCAGGTTGTTGGCTGTTGGCCTGGATGCCGCCCACCTTCGCGGCGGCCACATAGACATACTCCGGCCGTTCAGCCGCAAAAAACTCCCACACCGCCGCGGGGTCCAGCAGGTTCAGCTCGGTCCGGGTGCGGCCCATCAGTTGGGTAAAGCCGCGCCGTTGCAGTTCGCGCCAAATGGCGCTGCCCACCAACCCGCGGTGGCCGGCCACGTAAATCCGAGCGTCCAATGGAATCGTCATTGCAGAGCGAGAGTATCCCAGTACCCAACGCTAGAGCAAGTCCGCACCTGGCGTCCGGGGCAAGCCCGCCACAACCGATGGGTCCGGGCCGGTTCCCGAATGGACCCGACACCCCGTGAAACAGCTCATGGTTGCGCGGGGGTAATGATGCGGCAGAACCTGCTCAGCCCCACGACCGGGAAATTCGTCACCCCGTAGTCCCCCGTGGACGGTTGCGCGGGCACATCAACCCACTTTGACCAACTCAGCGTGTCGAGCGAGTCTTTGTACTGCACCGCGTACGTCTTCCCGGCCTCGGCGATGAAATGCAGGGTAAAGTTGGCTCCCAGGACGCTCTCGGCACTGATCTTCAGTTCGCTCCGAGTCGTCACCGTCCAGGTTCGCGACCGTGTCACCACGGCGTCCGGGCCGAACAGGGGGTCGTCCTGGTAGGAACCCGAGTCGCGTTTGCCAATGACTTCGACGTAGTGTGGGCCGTCGGCCAGGCCGCTGAGCAATATCGGGGTGGTGATGGGAGTTTCAAGGCTCCACGAACCTGAATCCAGACGCCATTTGTAAAGCGTGTAGCCCGAGCCGCTGGGCCAACCGCTCGCGGGAATGCCGCTGCCACTTCGGTTCACGCCGACGGCAAGCGTGGCGGTGGTCTGGCTGGTGGTGCCAAGTGGTTCGCCTGAGATTGACGCTCCCGGCGGGATGACGCCTCCCTGATCGAGGCCGTTCGGTCCGGTGCCCAGGGCGGGCGATCCGGGCAGGAGACTGAACCAGTCCCGCATGATCTGAGCGTCGGCCCAGTTGGTGAAATGAGTTTCCGCGAACTGCGGAACGTGCTTGAGCAAAGGGTTGGCAATGACGTTGCCGCTGCCGGCACCACCCCAGGCGAAAGGGAGGATGTTATTGCTGAAGGTGACCGTGGTCTGACCGGCGACGTAGTTTCGCACCAGTTGCTCGGCATCCACGATGATGTTGCCCTCCAGGTAAAACCCCCGGCCAAACGTCGTCGGCGAGGGGTCAAGATCTCGCACGTTCACGACCCCGGAGGCCGTGTCAAGGCCGCCCGTCTTGGTGGTATGGACGATCGTGTTATTGATGAACGTGAAGAAATTCCCCTGTTTGGCCGTGGCAGCGTTGTCGCAGTCAAAGAACAGATTGCCGATGATCGTGACCTCGGAGGTCAGCACGCCTCCACCGCTCGATCCAAAATCGTAATTGCCGCCCGACACGGCGGCGGAACTGTCTGGCGTGTTGCCGTTCTTGTGAGAGTGCAGGAAGATGTTTCCCTCGATCCAGGCGTCGGTGCCGTCGAGGTCCAGGATGTCGTCGCTGGCCCCGGAGAAAACGTTGTTGTAGTACTGAACAATCGGCTGCCCCGGTCGGTTGCCACCCGTGAAATCCATGATGTCGTTGTAGCCGCTCGTGGTGCCGAAGAAACAGTCGCGTACGATGCCATGCCCGCCCGACTTGATTCCGCCAGTGCCGTGCAACAACTCGAACGGCGCGGTGCTGGAGGGGAAATGGCAGTGGCTGATCAGGAACGAGCTGTCGTCGAGCGAGACGTATTGATGTGTGGTCGTGCCAAAGGTGGTGTGATCGAGGAACAGTGTGCCGCCCGCCACCTCGATGCCGGTGTTGCCGTTGCCCTCGATGTAGGCGTACGCGATGCGCGTTTCGGGCGAGCCGGCGCTGCCATTGATAGTGATACCGCCCCACGCCGGGGTGGTCCCTGGGACACGGGTGAAGCGAATCGGAGCCTCCGCGCTGCCTTCGGCAACCAAGCGTCCCCCATCAGCGACCGTGAGGCTCACGCCGGGGTCGAGATACACGCTCACGCCCGGTTCGATGGTTAGCGTCGCGCCGCGGGCCACGCTGAGAGCGCCGACGAGCGTGTAAACGTTGCTCCGCGCAAACCAGGTGGTGTCGGCTGTAATCACACCGCTGACGGCGTTGGTCGCAGCGGGAGGCGGGGGGCCGAAGGCCAGGTCAGCAATCTGAACGAAGTCGCTGCTGCCGGAGCTTTGATTTAACCCGACGATTGCGAGGATATGCGGGCCGACGGCGAGCCGGGAGCCGATTGCCCCCAGGTCATAGGTCATTGGTGGATTCGGGCTGCTGTTACCTCGCGAAGACTCGTGAGTGTTGCTGGCTGTGGCCGTGTACGCGGGCTCCGCAGGCGCTCCAGGGGAGTTGGCGCTGGTAAGGTAAACCCCGTCCAGCCAAGCGATGAATCCGTCGTCCCAGTCCATCGTGAGCATCAGGTGCATTTCGGCGTCTCCCGCAGCCGCGACCTGGAACGTGCGCCGCATGAAGACGGTCGTGTACCCATTCAGCATGTCGGCGAGCGGGGTCTGCACAAGGGCGACCTCGGCGGAGTTGTCCGCGTAGCCCAAGCCGCCTTTGCCGGTGAGCCAACTGGCATTAAGACTAGAGTCCGGTGCCGTCCTCCAATCGGCCTGGACCGCGCTGGTGCCTTTGTGGTAGCGCCAGGAATCGCCATGATTAACCAGCGGCGCATCGGCCGAGGATCGAAAGGGGAGCGCAACTAGCACGGCCACTGATAGCCATGCGGACAGACTTCTGGCATTTCTCACGATTGAGCTTTCTGGATGTGGAAGGGGCAACGCTGGCATGGATTACTTCGCTCGGACCAAGAGGCCCAACGCGAGCGGAGTGCAAACCAGGAATCTTGATTTCATAGTGTTCAGCTTTTGGGGACAGATTCGTTCCACAAGTCCGGCACACCATGCCAGAATCAACGTTCTTTGAAAGAACAAACGGGCCGGTTGCCTGTTGGTCCGAAAACTGCTATTGTGCAGCCTTGCAAAGTAACAAAATGACGTTTTTCCCTCTGATGCGCATGTGGATGCGGATTTCGGGCGCGGGTGCGGCGCACCAGCGGCCATGGTGGGTGATTAAGGCAAGTAAGTGGCTGAATGGGAATCACTTGCTGAGCTGGGGAACCTGCTTTACCGCTGTCTGGCTCTGGTGCGCCCCGGCCCAAGCCCAGGTGGTCATCAGCGAGTTCCTAGCCAGCAACAAATCAGGGCTGATGGATGAAGACGGTGACACCTCGGATTGGATCGAACTTTATAACACGGGTACCAACACGGTGAACCTGAGCGGTTGGGCGCTCAGCAACGATCCGACGGGACGCAACCGTTGGTCCTTCCCCAGCACGAACATCCTGGCCCATGGTTTCATGGTCGTCTTTGCCTCGGGCAAGGATCGAGCCGTGCCCGGAGCCCCTCTGCACACGAGCTTCAGCCTGAGAGCCACCGGTGAGTACCTCGCCCTGCTTCAACCAGGGGGTGCCAAGGCTACCGAGTTCGGACCAGCCTTCCCCGAGCAGTTTTCGGACATCTCGTATGGGATCGCGCAGGAGGTCAGCACCAACACGCTGGTAGCCGCGGGCATGACGGCACAGATCTTGATCCCAACCGACGGCTCCCTGGGAGCGGACTGGACACTCCCCGGCTTTGACGCATCAACCTGGCCGAAGGGGACGACTGGAATTGGGTACGAGGCCGCGCTTCCGGGGTTCGCTGTGCACAATTACCTGGCCAATGTAGGCGTCTGCAGCCTGGCGGCAGCGGAAGGGGTCATCAGCCAACCGGCGCAACAACGGGACGTGTTTGCGGAAAACCCGGCGGTCATCAATTATGAGAACACGGGCGGTGGCGCTCATTACGGCAATGATCGCACCATGCCCGGCTTGGTCATCGGCGTGGATGCCGACAATTATGTGTTGGAAGCCAGGGCCCGGATCACGATCCCTAACCCGGGCAACTGGACGTTCGGCGTAAACAGCGACGATGGGTTCAGCCTGGTGATCGGAGGTTTCAAAATGTCCTATCCGGACCCACGCGGGCCGGGCGACACCCTGGCGACCTTCAACTTCCCGGCGGCTGGGGACTATGACCTGCGATTGGTGTTTTATGAATGCGGGGGCGGTTCCGAGGTTGAATTGTATGCCGCGCCAGGCAGCTACGCGGGCTGGGATGCGACCCACTTCCGGCTGGTGGGCGACACTGCCAACGGCGGGCTGGCCGTTTACGCTCCGCCGGTCTCGGGTGGCGTTTCCAGCGGCTACAAATCCGTCATCCAGACTGATGTGCAATCGATCATGAAGGGCATCAACTCGACCGCCTATCTGCGCGTTCCCTTTAGCGTGGCTGATCCGGCGGCGTTGAACTCCTTGACCCTGCGGATGATGTACGATGACGGCTTTGTGGCCTACTTGAATGGCGAAGAGGTGGCCCGGCGCAACGCCCCGTCGGCGCCGCAATGGAATTCGGCGGCGACGGCCGCTCAATCGTCCGACCGAGCTCTGAACTCCGAGGAAATCAATATTTCTGACCACCTTCAGACCCTGAAGGCCGGGGAAAACGTGCTGGCGATCCAGGGCCTCAACCACGGCATCGATGACGGTGGGTTCCTGATCGTACCCGAGATGGTCGAATACCGCATCCTTGGACAGGAAGAAGAGTACTTCTCCAAGCCGACCCCGGGAGCACCCAACGGTACGGGCTTCTATGCGTTTGTGGCCGGCCTCCAGTTTGACCCGCCACGAGGGTTTTACAGCACCAATGTGAACCTCGCGATCACTTCGGCAACGGCGGACGCCACTATCCGGTACACCACCAACGGCACGGTGCCTTCGATGACCAACGGCTTCACGTACACAGGCCCGTTGCCCTTGAGCGGCACCACCGTTGTCCGGGCCGCCGGCTTCAAAGAGCGTTACGCCCCGTCCGGCGCGGAAGCCCATACGTACCTCTTTCTCACGGACGTGATCCGCCAATCGCCCAACGGGGCAAGGCCCCCAGGGTGGCCGGCCAGTTGGGGGGCGAACGTGGTTGATTACGGGATGGACCCGAACGTGGTCAATAATACCAACTATAGCGGCACCATCATCCGGGATCTGCAGACCATCCCCTCGTATTGCCTGACGATGGACTTGAAAGATCTGTTCGACCCCGCCATCGGCATTTATGCCAACGCGTACAACGACGGGCGCGATTGGGAACGCCCTGGATCGGTGGAACTGATCTATCCTGACGGACGGGCAGGCTTCCAGATCAACGCGGGCATCCGGATGCGCGGCGGTTACAGCCGCAGCCCCTCGAACCCCAAACACGCGTTTCGTTTCTTTTTCCGCGACGAATACGGCCAGTCCACCCTGCATTACCCCGTATTTGCGAGCCAGAATGGCGTGGATAGCTTCAACAAGTTCGATCTCCGCACCTTCGAGAATTACTCGTGGAGCTTTGAGGGAGACAGCCGGGGCATCTTCCTCCGCGACCAGTTTTCCCGTGATACGCAGATCGACATGGGCCAGGCGGGCGAGCGCGGCGATTTTTATCATCTCTACATTAACGGCCAATACTGGGGCCTCTACAACACGGCCGAGAGACCGGAGGCCGCCTACGCCGCATCCTATTTCGGCGGCAGTAAGGACGAGTACGACACCATCAAAGTGGACCCAGCCAACGGCTATACGATCTTCGCGACCGACGGGAACATGGAGGCGTGGACCAGGTTGTGGAAAATGGCGACCAACGGGTTCTCAACCGACGCCGCATACCAGAAGGTGCAGGGCCGAAACCCGGACGGGACTCGGAACCCGGCCTACGAGGTGCTGCTCGAGATTGATCCCCTCATCGATTACATGTTGGTGATCTATTACGGCGGAAACCTTGACGCGCCGATTTCCAATTTCCTGGGCAACCAGGCTCCCAACAACTGGTTTGGGTTCCGGCATACCAACGGCCACTCCGGCTTCCGGTTCATCGCACATGATTCCGAGCACACCTTGCTGGATCTCAGCGAGAATCGCACCGGGCCCTTCCCCGCGGGGAATCCCGCGGGTGGCGGCGGCCTCCGCTACAGCAACCCCCAGTATGTTTTCCAGCAACTCTGGACCAATGTTGAGTTTCGCATGCGCTGCGCCGACCGCATCCAAAAGCACTTTTTCAACGGTGGCTTGCTCACGCCCGAGGCCTGCACCGCCCGCTTCATGAGGCGGAAGAACGAGATCGATCGAGCTGTGGTGGGTGAATCGGCACGGTGGGGTGATTCCAAGGTTGAACCGCCTCGGACGCGAAATAAGGAGTGGATCGCCGAGGTAAACCGTATCTTGAAGAGTTACTTTCCGCAGCGGACCACCGTCGTGCTGGGGCAACTGCGAAACAAGAAGCTTTACCCAACTGTGGCCGCCCCTGTTTTCAGCCAATTCGGTGGCGAAGTGACCAATGGGTTCCAACTCACCATCACCTCCGCCACGGGCACCATTTACTACACCCGCGACGGCGGCGACCCTCGGCTTCCCGGTGGCGCGCTGTCACCCACAGCTCTGATCTACAATGGACCGCTGAGCATCAGCAGGACCGGGCCGATCCGGGCGAGGGTGTTCAATGGGACCACCTGGAGCGCCATGAACCAGGCGGACTTTGTGGCTCCGCTCAGTCTGGACTCAATCACGGTTTCCCAGGGCACCCCACCTGCGGCGCACTTGACGTTTAAAGCGGAGGCGGGCAAGACCTACACCGTGCAGTACATGGATTCGCTAAGCACTCGAACATGGCTCAAACTGACAGATGTTCCCAGCCCGGCAGTCACCCAAAGTGTGGAAGTGACAGACGCGGGGATTTCACTGCCCTCAGACCGCTACTACCGTCTCGTCACCCCTGCCCAACCTTAGTAAATACCTATTGGTTAATCCCTGCGTCATGCCTGTCCCATGCGCTTGAGTCATCTTGCCTCAGTTCTGGTGCTTGCCTCTAGCCTGGGGTGCCAGATCGCCCTTGCGGTCGAGGGCGGGAAACTGGTCTGGAACCAGAGTCCGGGATACCGGTGGGCTGTCCCTTCGGCAACCGGCTCTGGAAAAACCGGGTTCACCTCCCTGCCGGCCCGGGAACTGGGAATCACCTTCACCAACCTCCTGGCTTCGTCGCGCTCGTTAACCAACCAGATCTACCTCAACGGATCAGGCGTCGCAGCAGGGGACATCGATGGGGACGGCTGGTGCGACCTCTATTTTTGCGGCCTGGATTCGCCCAACGCGCTGTATCGAAACCTGGGGGGATGGAAGTTCCAGGATATCACGGCTGAGGCTGGTGTGGCCTGTGCGAACCAAGCCTCCACCGGAGCGGTGTTCGCCGATGTTGATGGTGATGGAGACCTCGACTTGCTTGTCAGCGCGATCGGACCCGGGGTCAGGCTCTTCCTGAACGACGGCAAAGGCCACTTCCAGGAGGCCACTGACGCGGCGGGACTCCGAAGCCCGATCTGGGTGGGCAGCATGTCCATGGCCCTGGCCGATATTGATGGGGATGGCGACCTGGACCTGTTCGTGTGCAACTACCGGCCTAACACGCTCCGGGATGAACCGGACACGAGATTTCGGTTCTCGAGCGCAAACGGCCAATATGAACTGCTGGCGGTGGATGGGCGCCGGATGACCGAGCCCGACCTGGTGGGTCGGTTTGCCGCCGACCGTGCGTTCGGGATCTTGGAAAACGGGCAAGCACCCTTCCTCTATCGCAACGACGGACACGGTCACTTTACTGCCGTGAGTTGGACGGATGGCACGTTCCTTGATGAAGATGGCAAACCGATCCCGGTCCCGTACGACTGGGGGCTATCGGCCATGTTTCGGGATGTGAACGGGGATGGAGCCCCGGATCTTTATGTCTGCAATGACTTCCATTCGCCGGACCGGTTCTGGATCAATGACGGGAAGGGACATTTCCGTGCCCTGTTGCGCGTCGGGCTTCGGCATACGAGCCTCTTCTCCATGGGAGTCGATTTCGCGGATCTGGACCGCGATGGAAAGGACGACTTCTTTGTGGCCGACATGCTGAGCCGTTCCCACGCCCTGCGCCAACTACAGTTGGGTTACTTCAATCCTTTTCTGCTATCGATGAGCCGGGTGGATAGCCGCCCGCAATATTCCCGCAACACCCTCTTCTGGAATCGGGGGGACGGTACCTACAGCGAGATTGCCCAACTAGCCGGTCTCGAGGCCTCGGACTGGTCCTGGTGCCCTGTCTTCCTGGATGTCGATCTCGATGGCCTCGAGGATCTCCTTTTGGTCACCGGACACGCGCGCGACGCCCAGAACGTGGACGTGGCCCGCCGGATTGAGGCCATGGTTCGCGGCAAGCAAATGTCCCGGCGGGAGCAGCTCGAACTCCGGAACCTGTTTCCGCCTCTAAGCACGCCCAACTTTGCTTTCCGGAACTGCGGATCATTCCAATTCCGAGAGATGGGCAGGCAATGGGGATTCGATTCGACGAACATCTCGCAAGGGATTTGTCTGGCCGATCTCGACAACGATGGGGACCAGGACGTGATCATCAACTGCCTGAACGCCGCTCCCCTTATCTGCTGTAACGACACCGCCGCCCCACGCCTTGCAGTGCGGCTGCGTGGCCAGTCGCCCAACACGCGGGGCATCGGCGCTCGGGTGGAAGTAAGCGGCGGCCTCTCCTTGCCGCAAAGCCAGGAGATCATCTGCGGAGGACGATACCTTTCCTCGGACGACCCCGCGCGCACGTTCGCTGCCGGCTCCAGCAATGCCAACCTGCGGATCGAAATGGCCTGGCCA
>ORJL010597606.1_pt1 | contig 25545 bp, 24 predicted proteins | sample 1779941 | NCBI WGS metagenome assembly ORJL01 (sample SAMEA104232317, study PRJEB22302) | groundwater metagenome | biome: forest; feature: aquifer; material: groundwater | place: USA | collected 2011-08-07 | depth 5.8 m
AGTTCATACCATTCGTCGATCCGAGGATTGCTCATCCCGCCCGAGCGGCGTTTCTTGTGTTCCCAATGTTCGTGCATCAACCCCCCGAAGAGCGACGCCTTACCTTCCTCCAGCGCTTTCTGGCTGCGAAGACCGAGTTCCTTGACGAAGTGCAGGTTCTGCAACATATCGTCATCGCTCTGCTTGGTGCGGTTGTTCTGATCTTTCAGGATGCTGCCGGCGATACGCGAAAAACCGGTAAAGAAAAGCAACAGGTTATCCTCCAGGTCAAACAGCGTATCCATGCTGACGGCCAGGGGCTTGGCCTCGACCGAATCGTCCTTGCGAAAAGTAAAGCACGTGATGCCGCCGTAAGCGGCAATGTACTGATCCTGCTTGCCGATCGGCTCGCGTAGACGATCAATTTCGATATGACACGCCAGCTCGGCAAGCTCTTCCGGAAGGAGCAACCGCCTGCGATGGGCATACAGGGCTTTCAGCAAGGCCGTTGTAAAGCTGCCCGACGAACCCAGACCGGTGCCGGCAGGAATATCGGCCAGCGTGGTGATTTCGATCTGGGGAGTGTTGAATTCGAGAAGCTGGATCGCCTCCCGGATGATCGGATGGTGCACATCCTCCACGTGGTCAACATGCTCGAGTTGTGAATACTTGAGGTAGATACCCGGCGTGAACGGACGCATTACCGTGACGTACACGTATTTGTCGATCGCCGCAGCTATCAGGAACCCCCCATGCTCGCGATAGTACGAAGGCAGATCGGTACCGCCTCCTCCGAAAGTTATCCGCAGTGGGCTACGCGCGATGATCATATCCAGACATCCTGTAAATCCTGTCAACGATTTCCAGCGCTGCAATGGCATCGGCAAGTCCTGGCGAAGAATCCTTTCCCTGCCTGATGTCCTCCAGGAATTCCGCCATCTCAACTTCCCACGAGTTATCCGCCATCGGATACTCCCAAACGGTCGTCTCAGGAGGACCCATTTCAGCGGACATCTTGTAATACGTAAGCCGCTCCACGCCGTAACTGCCGCCCAATCCATCAACCTGAAGTTTGCCGCTGCGCCCATACAGCTCGAACGAAAGCGTATTTTTCCATTCCGTACAGCTGGCATGAAGAAATGCCACTTGCTTTCCTGCGGTTTTCAAAAGTAAGAACGCGTTGTCATCCACCGGCATATTCCAGAAATAGGTATGCGCAAACCCCTCGACGTCGGTGAAGTCGCCCAGAAACCAGCGCGCCAAGTCGATGATGTGAACGCCCTGGTCGATCAGCTCCCCGCCCCCGGACAGCTCCGGTCTCGCCCGCCATTCCCGTTCGTATCCAACCCGTCCGCCGTGCCCGTACCGAGCCCGCAAGAACATCAACGGTCCGAGTGCGCCGGAATCGACAAGGCTCCTGGCGTGCCGAAAAGTGCGATGGTAGCGGTGGTTGAACCCCACCCGAACGCGCACCTTTTTATCCTGCACCATGGCAACCAGAGGTCTGAGCTCATCCACGTGGCGGGCAGCCGGCTTCTCGACCAGAACGTGTTTACCGCGTTCAATGGCCCCGCGACTGATTTCGGCCAACGCATCGTGAGGCGTCGCTACCACGACGACGTCAATATCGTCACGCGCAACGACGGAGCGCCAGTCTACAAGGGGCACGCATCCGGGAAAGCCGCGAGCAAGCTGGCTCGCACGCGCCAGATCGGTATCGGCGCAGGCGGCCAGTGAGGCGCCAACCAAGGATTGGGCCCGTTTTTGCCCGATGAGACCGCAGCCGACGATCCCCACCTTCACAGATCGTTTCCCCAATCCATGCCGCGATCCTTCGGCACAATGCGGCGCAGCGTATAAACATCCGTCTTGTCCAGATCCCGGCGATGCGCACCAAGCGACTCCCAAGGATCCCACATCGCGGCGATCAGCTTGCCCGTAATCCCGTCGCTCAAAGAAGAACCGAGGAAAACCGCCAACGATGCCCCCCTCTCAAGGGGAACGCCTCCATTCTTTCCTTGCTTCAAGGCGCGCTCGTAGAACGCTTGACCGACCTTCTCGGGGCCTGCGCTCAACACCTCATCCAGCATCCTTGTATTCAGCGAACCTGGAGCAATCGCGTTCACATCGATACCATACTCCCGCGCTTCTTCAGCCAACGTTTCCACAAACCGAATGATGGCCGCCTTCGAAACCGCGTAGGCGCTAAGACGCGGCAACGGGTTGGTTGCACCCCCACCCGACAACTGAACAATCTTGCCGCGACGGCGCTCCTTGAAATGGGGCAGCAGTGCGCGACACATCAACACCGATCCCATCAAGTTGATCTCCATGGTGCGTACCCATTCTCGCCAATCCACCTCCTCAATAACGCCCTTCGGCCCATAGACACCTGCGTTGTTGACCAGAATATCGACATACCCGAAAGTCTCCAGGGCCAGCTTCACCACACGGGATACATCTTCCTCCCTGGAGACATCCGCAACAGCAGATACGACGCGCTTTGCCAACTGCTCACTATTGCACAAGGCTGCGCAGGCGAATTTTAGCTTTTCGCCATCGCGGGCGCACAGCACCACCTTCGCGCCGGCGGCCAAATAGTGCCGGGTGATTTCGAGGCCCAAGCCCTGATTGGCGCCGGTGATGACGGCGACGCAGTCCTTCAGCAACTCGTTTTTCGCACTCATTGCACCGCTCTTGAAATGTCTGGATCCGGTGTACCGACAGCCAAATATTTGATCCCCGGTGTCGCGGCAAGCTCCACGAGAAATCTATTCGCATCGATGACAGTTAAACCCAGAGCAGCCTTGGCCACCTGCTGCCCCGGTATATCCCGGTACAAGGGCCACTCGGTGCAGATCACCAGGGCCCGCGCGCCTTCCAGCGCCTGCATCGGCTCATCGAATCGCCGAACGGACTCTGCGAAAGATGCGGGCAACGCCTTTACCGCCGGATCATGAACCCGCACCTCGGCTCCCTCGGTTATCAGCCAGTCACATAACTCGACTGCCATCGAACGCCTGAGAGTGTCGGTGCCGGGCTTATAGGTCAGCCCCCATATCGCGATTCGAACCCCGAACAAGGAACCCAGCGCGCTGCGCAATCGGCGTCTTGTCCACCCTTTGTGCTCGTCGTTGCCTGCCTTTACGGAGGACAGCAAACGCGAGGTCAATCCATGCCTTTGCGCAATCCCGTTAAGGAACGCGATGTCCCGCGCTAGCGTGCCACCGGCAAAAGCCCCACCCGGCGCGAGATAAGCCTTGGGACCAATGCGGCTTTCCGATTTCAACCCCCGCTCGACCTCCTTCGCGTCGGCCCCCACGAACTCGCAGATCGAAGCAATCTCGTTGGTGAACACCACGGAGGTGGCGAGAAACGCATTGATCGCATGCTTGGTCATTTCGGCAGACTCGATCGACATCCATTCAATCCGGTCCGTGATACCGCCCAACAGCAACGCCAGCCGCGCCCTGTCCTTCTTGCGTCGCACGCCCGCGACGATTCGATCGGGTTTCATGAAAACATCTATTGCCTTGCCCAGTCTCAAATTCTCGGGCGAGCAAGCGAACCCCAAGTCTCTATCAGGATATTTGGTCGCAGCCAATGTCTCCAGTCGCCGGGTCGAACCAACAGGGAGCTGGGAAGACAGTAGGACCGTCATTCCCTGTGGCAGGAAAGGCAGAACTCGAGCGACGCAGTCAATCACAAAATCCACGTCCGCCCGGTCATCCTCATCGACCGGCGTATCGTACGCTACCCACAACAGCTCCGCTTTTTCCAGGGCCGATCCCGGATCCGAGGAAAAACTCAGATTGCCCGCAGCAAGTCCCCTGCCCACCAGCTCTTCTAAACCGGGCTCAAAGAGTGGTGGGTGTCCTTCCCGCAAGCCGGCGACAGCCGCCATGTCGAAATCGAAGCCGACGACACGATGCCCAAGGGATGCGACGCAAGCCGCTGTCACCGATCCCAGGTGCCACAGTCCCATCACGCACACGTTCACGCTCTCGACTCCAGCACCCATTCATTGGCGCGGAGATATTCAACGGTCCTGACAACACCTTCGCGGATCGACAGTTTGGGTGCCCAACCCAGCGATCTGATTTTTTTCGTATCCAAAAAGATAAATGGGTTGTCGCCGATCCAGCCACGATCGCCACCGGTATATTCCAAAACCGGTTTCACGCCCAAGGCCTCGCTGATCCAGTCGATGGAATCATTAAGCTCGCAATAATTGTCCACCCCCAGGTTGAAGATGTTCACCTTGTCAGGCGCGCGCTCTATCGCAACCAGCATGGCATCGATGCAGTCCTGGACGTACAGATACGACTTGCGCTGCTTGCCGTTCCCCAGTACCCGCAGGCGTCCCGGATCCTGTTTCAACTGTTTATAGAAATCGAAGACGTGGCCGTGAGTATACCGCTCCCCAAGGATAGAAACGAACCGGAAAATGCGTGCCTCGAAGCCAAAACCTTCGCAGTATGCCGCGATCAAGCCTTCGCCCGCCAACTTCGAGGCACCATAAAGAGACGTTTGGACGGGAAACGGCGCATCTTCAGGTGTCGGGACGACAGTCGCTTCGCCGTAGACGGATCCCGTGGACGAGAAAGCCAGCCGTTTAATACCCTTGGCCCGCATCGCCTCCAACACGTTATAGGTCGCGATGGTATTTTGTTCTAGGTCGTTTCGCGTATGCTCCACGCCAAAGCGCACGTCGGCATTGGCGGCCAGATGAAATACAAAGTCGCAACCCGTCATGGCGTGCGTCAGCGCTGGTAGATCCAGGGTGTCGCCATGGACCAGTTTGAAATTCGGAGACTGATGAGCCTTTTCCAGGAACGCTTCTTGGCCGGTGGAGAAATTGTCGTAGCCAATCACCTCGTGGCCGTCCGACGATAATCGGTCAACCAGATTGCTGCCGATGAAGCCCGCGCTGCCGGTCACGAAAAAACGCAAATTATTCCCCCATGTTCCCGTGCGCCTTCACTACATCAGGCGACCCTGCACAGCGATTGATAAGCGCGCTCCATTCTTTCCGCCATGCGATCTATGCTGAAACGTTCATGGACGAGTTTCCTGCCGCGGCCACCCAGGATTGCGCGCCATTCCGGCTCATAGACGAGCCTGTCGATGGCGTCCGAAATCTTGTCCGGATCGCAGGGCGTTACCATGCCGGCTTCGGCCTCGGCAATTTCTGGCCAGATGCCGACCTTGTCGGAGATTAGCACCGGCAACCCGCAGGCCATGGCCTCCACGACAGCCAATCCGAAATTCTCCCCGAACGACGGCAACACGAACAGATCCGCATCGGCCAAGGCGGCAAATTTGTCTTCCTCGCTCAACTGACCCGTGATCGTCGTGCAGCCGGATAATCCCGCGTCGCGCACCTTCTGCGAAACCCGTTTGACGTAGTCGCTATCGCCGCTTCCGGCCAATACGAGGTGGGCGTCCGTGCCGCGGCTCTTCGCCCGAGCAAAGGCGTCAATCAGCAATTCGATTCCTTTTTTTTGGTGAAAGCGGCTCAAGAAGAGAATCAGAACTTTGCCCGCTGTTTCGGGATATCTCGCGCGAAACATTCCGCGCGGGGGAAGCTTCGCGAAGTTTTCCAAATCGATTCCCTCGGGAATGACGAGGCTGGGCGAAGTCACCGTCACGAATTGACGGGTCATCTCCTCCTCGATCCGGCTGGAGTATTGGATAGCGGCAGCGGAATTGAAATTCCGCTTTTCAAACAGATTGATATAGGCCCATTTCAAAAACCAACGCCGGCGATATACGAGGAACGGATCGAGAGTACCGTGCGGCCGCAGGATATAGGGCACTTTGAACTTTCGGCAATAATGGGCAGCGACGGTGGAAGTGAATCTGTACAAACTATGGATAAGAACCAAATCTGCTTGAACTACACCGTGCTTTAGGGCCCTCATCATAGGAAGCGAAAGCTCATAACCCCAAATAACCGTTTGTGCGGGATAGAAATGAACCTCGACGCCTTCTTCAAGGGTGGGGACTCCCGGAGGGACATCCCGCGTTTTGCTTCCATCCGTATTGGTGGCGTACAGGATAACCTGGTGACCACGTTGGACCAATCCCTTGCAAATTCCAAGTATTCCCGCTCTGCCGCCACCTGTGCTCGGCGCAATATCTTCCGCAGTTACCAATATGCGCAATTCCGCCTCCGAATATGCGAACCCGAGAACACTACAGCCTGAACCGGGCGAAAGGCGACGCGGGAGATGCGATGACTTTGATTCTGTTCGGAGTTGGCTACGTCCTGAGCAAGGTCCTCGCATGGACAATCACTTGAAAAATGCGCAGCATTATTCAGCGACTCATCAGCAGCGACACGGTACAACTAAATCACCCGCTTCAAATAGCCATCTGGAGCAACGGTGATAAGCAACTTATTCTCTATCGTCTTGTCGATCTCGAACCTGAGCGGACCACCATCTGCCGCCTCACGCCCTTCTTCCGTCAGACGGCGCAGATATTCCCATACTGCGGTTTTTGGATTGTTGCCTTTGGCCCAGGGACGGTCGACGAAAACTTCGTCAGGCAAGTCTTCAATCACAGTATCGAATACGATGCAGTAGCTTTCTCTACTTGTGAGTGGCGCGTAGGCTTCGAGTTCCTGCAGAACGTGATCGAGAGTGTGGTTCGAATCGAGGCAGACGAGAATTCGCTCATGGCCTTTGGCGATCGCATGCACTTGCGCAACGATTTCCGGCGCAATCGAGGAGCCCTCGATCATGTCGATTCGATGCGCCATCGCGTGTGCCTCGATGGCCGCGCGGTTGTGCGGGCGGATATCGATATCGATCCCCAACACACGCCGGCGTGTCGCGCGCGGATCCAACGTCTGCCCGGCTTCAACCGCATCGCAGTAATCCAGCATTGCCAGCATGGAGGCACTCATGATCAGCGAGCCGCCGTGGGCAATACCGGTTTCGATGATGAGATCAGGCTTCACCTGCCAGATCAGTTCCTGCATCGCTACCATATCCTGGGGATACTGGATGATGGGGCGGGAAAGCCAGGAAAAGTTATATGAATAAAGATGTTTTAGGCTGTCGCGCAGCCATGTGCGCGTCAGTTCGTGTATATCACGATCTTTAGCAAGCCCAGCTATATTCCTGCGCACTTGCTCGCTAAATTGATTGGCGTTGCTCACAACTACAATCTCCAAATTGAAAAATAGGTACTTACTTCCTATTCACAAGTATCGCCGCCGGATTCCCAACCACAGTAATACCCGGTAGCACATCATGTAGCACGACAGCGCCAGCACCCACAATTGCATCTTCACCGATGCGCACACGTGGCAAGACTATCGCACCTGTGCCAATGAAGGCCCGCGCGCCCACGGTCACCTCCCCGGCCAGCCGAACCCCGGGCGCCAAATGCACTCCATCTCCGATCTCGCTATCGTGATCCACCGAAGCTGCGGTATTCACAAGAACACCGCGCCCAAGTCGAGCATATGCACACACTGCGGCTTGAGCTAGGATTTGGCAGCCATCACCAAGCACAGCATTGTCGGCCACAAAAGCAGTTCTATGCACAACAGTGAGCGCAATTAACCCACGGCTTTGTAAAATGTCCATCAGCATAAGGCGGTCTCGACTACGTCCACCGCCTACGGCGACGGCATAGTAGAGATCGGTTGCGTTGTTGCGCCGCGCGAGCCAGGCATCGAGGCCAGCTTCACCATGTAGCACCCGTACTCCAAGCACGTTCGATTGCATCTCGCGATTGTCAACCAGCGCTACCAACTTTGTGTCAGTACCCTGAAGTGCTTCGTGCAGCACCTTTGCTTGTCCGGTAGCACCCCAAAACAATACCTCTCGCAAGCGTTTCACCTAGGCCAGATGTGCGCGAACAAGGCGAACCACACGCTCCATTTCCTCGTCCGTCAAGTCGTGATACGTGGGTAGATTGATAGCGCGATCGTACAGGCTATAACTTACATCATTTTCCGGCTTCGCCTCAAACATTGGCAGCATGCTCAATGGCCAAAAGAACACGCGTCCATCAATATCGTCCGCCTTAAATGCAGCAAGCAGCGCCTTGCGATCAAACGCCACATCCTCCTCCGCCACGATTGTGGGCATCCAATAACCGTTTATCGTACCCAGAGGTTCTGGATTCATCTTCAATGGCAGATCACGAAGGTGCTCAGCGTAATAAGTAAATATGCGTCGCTTACACGCGATGAGATCATCAATACGTTCAATCTGCGCGCAGCCAATGGCCGCTTGCAGATTGGACATTTTGTACTTGAAGCCCACCATGTCAGCCCAGAATTGTTTCGACTGACCGCGCGCACGACCATGGTTGCTAAGAGTAAGCACTGTTTCGTACAGCGTGTCGTCCTGGGTGACAAACATGCCGCCCTCGCCGGTCGTCACTGGCTTGGTACCATGAAACGAGAACGTGCCAAACATACCCATTGAACCGGCTCGGCGCCCATGCCACTGCGAGCCAATCGCCTCGGCGGCGTCCTCGACCACCGCGATACTGTGCTTCGCGCCGATTGCCAGCAGCGCGTCCATGTCGCAGAGGTTACCGTAGAGATGTACAGCGATAATGGCCTTGGTGCGCGGAGTGATCGCCGCCTCTACCTTTCCCGGGTCCAGGCACCAGGTATCGGGCAGGACATCCACGAAGACAGGCTTCGCGCCAAGATAGGTGGCGGGCGCCGCCGAGGCAATCCAGTTGGTGTCCCCTAAAATGACCTCATCGCCCGCGCCAACCCCGAGCGCGGCAAGGCCCATGTGCATGGCGCCGGTGCAACTAGAGGTGGCAATGGCATGCTTGACGCCCAGATGCTCGCAAAACAACCCCTCAAAACGGCCGATGTACTCGTAGCATCGTTCACCCCATCCGTTCGCAGCAGCATCGGTGGCATAACGAATTTCGAGTTCCGTGATCGAGGGTTTGGTGTAATGGATCCGGGACATTGAAATATTCTATGATCAATAAATATTCAGCCTCGGAATCGCGGTTGCGAATCGGCCGCCCCATTCCCGCACACAACCCTGCTGTCCGATCACCCGGTCGGCAATGTTCCAGGGCAAGATGAGCACGATACCCGGCCGCCGCTCCCGCAGTGCATCGGGCCGCAGGATCGGAATATGGGAACCTGGGAGAAATTTTCCTTGTTTGAACGGCGCGGCGTCGCAAACGTAAGGCAAAAGGTCGCGTTTGATGCCGGCGTAGTTGAGCAGCGTATTGCCCTTGGCTGCCGCACCGTAGGCGGCAACGGTTTTACCGGCCCGCTTTTGCTCGATGAGGAAGACGACAAGGTCGTCCTTGACCCGGTCGGCATGCGCCTGAAAATCGCGATAGATAGCAAGTTGGCGCAGGCCGCGCCGCTCTTCCTCAGCGAGCAGGGAGGCAACTGCCGGAGTTTCCCTGCGCGTATCGTCGCTATGGCAGCCGTAGACGCGCAAGCTGCCGCCCTGGGTGGGCAGCTCTTCCACATCCCACACGCGCAGGCCGGCGCTAGCGAAAATGCGGCTGACAGCGTGCAGGGAGAAATAGGAGAAATGTTCATGATATACGGTATCGAACAGCGTGTGCTCGATCAGGCGCATGAGGTGCGTGAATTCGAGCGTGATGGTACCACCGGATTTCAGCACCGCTTTGAGGCCTGCGGTGAAATCGTTGAGGTCCGGCACGTGCGCGTAGACGTTGTTGGCAGCGATGAGGTCGGCCTGTTTACCCTCGGCGGCGAGGCGCTCTCCCAGGACTTTCCGAAAGAACTCGCGTTGGATGGGGATGCCGAGGCGCTCTGCCACGGCGGCCGTGCTCGCAGTGGGTTCAATGCCTAGACAGGGAATACCGGCCGACACGAAATTCTTCAGCAGGTAGCCATCGTTAGCAGCCACCTCGATGACGAAGCTCTTTTTTCCCAGCTCAAAACGCGCGATGGTCGTCCTCGCGTAACGGGCGGCATGATCCAACCAGCTTTGCGACACCGAGGAGAAGTAGGGGTAGTCGTGCCCGAAAAGTTCGCTGACCTGGGCGTAGTCCTCGGTCTGCACCAGCCAGCAGTTCTCACAGACATAAAGCTTGAGTGGATAGTAATGCTCCGGCGCCTCAAGATCAGCGGCGGTGAGAAAAGCGTTGGACGGCGGGGCAGAGCCGAGATCGATGAAAACGTGTTCGAGCGGCGTGTGACAGTGGCGGCAGTTCATACGGAGATTCCGGGAAAGCCGGGCGCAATCGGAGGGTAGCTGCTGTCGCGTCGGGAAAGGTCGGCGATTATCAGCGGCCAAGCGATACCCAGGCGAGGGTCGTTGCAGCCCACTCCCCCTTCGAAATCGGGCGCATAGAAAGCGGTGTGCAGATACAACAGTTCGCTTTCGGCCTCCAGGACCTGAAACCCGTGGGCGCAGCCTTCGGGAATGACCAGCGTTCGGGCATTGTCTGGCGCGAGCTCCTCGGCGTGCCATTGTAAAAAGGTGGGCGATCCGGCGCGCAAATCTACCGCTACGTCCCACACCCGGCCTTTAAGGCAATGCACCAGCTTCATCTCCGCATGTGGCGGGCGTTGAAAGTGCATTCCACGCACGGCGCCAATCACGGCGGTACGGGAATCATTGATTTGCACGATTCGGCGTCCGTTCATGACTGAGGCCAGTTCGCGCTCACAATAGAGTCGAGTGAATGCGCCACGATGATCGGAAAAGGGTGCTAATTCGACAACGAACACCCCAGCGAGACCCGTGCACGTTACTTTCATATCCCTTATGAGTTAAAGAAGCTGGCGCCACTTGCGGGCATTCGAAATGTTGATTGATGGTGCACAAAATATCTTAAATTAGTCTGCGCCAGGTTACCCCGTCAGTTTCCTTCGAACCCCGTGGGGCAACTACTGCCCACTGAGATCAGAGGCGCAAATCGGTCCCTGCGTTAATCTTCTGTGTAATCACGCCCGTCCCTCGCGCCACGATTTCACGGGTGCAATAAATCGTCGAACCACTGCTCTCACAAATGAACTCACCCAGGAGCAAACAATGGTAATAATCAGAACCACTTTATCATTGGCATCCAAGTTCGACCTATTAACGATCACGAGAAGCTTCCTTACCACATCCAGGCTAATCAACAGATGATCGAGTTTGGTCTTAGTTTTGAGTTCTTTGCGGTAGTTTGAGTCAGCATGCACCCTGTAGGATTTCAGCGCATGCGGAATAGCACAAATTGCCCCCATAGTAGCAAGCTCTGCAAGAATGGGAGTTTCGCCGCTTTCAAGGAATCCCCTCCCGTTCAGTGTGGGGGCTTCACACCGCTTCAAGTATTCCGTTCGGTACAAACCATAAATCGCATGCAACACTTCGGATGTTGGATACTGGAAGAACAGCTTTCTTGCGCGCGTCCAACTGATATCAATATCTATGCGATGCAGGCTTTCAACTTTAAGAGAGTGTCCGTTTGCATCGATGAATTTTACATCGGAAGCACACAAAATGAATTCTGGATTTTGTTCCAGGCAGAAGACAAGTTTACTTATGCAATCGGGTTCCCATAAGTCGTCATGCGCCGCCCACATAAAATACTTGCCGGTAGACAGATCAAGCACACGACCGAAATTCTTAACCGACCCAAGATTCGACTCGTTCTGGAAGTACCGAATACGCTTATCTTTGGCTTGATACGCACGGCAAATCTCTGCTGTGCCGTCGGTTGAAGCATTATCCGAAACGATCAGCTCAAAGCACTGATATTCCTGTGCCAGCAGCGAATCCAATGCTTCGCCCAAATAGCGCTCGCCGTTGTAAACCGGCAGTCCAATACTCACCAGTGGCCGCCCGTCAGGCCTCACTGGATCCTCGCCACACGACGTCCAAACCGGTTGTTCACGCGTAGCCACCCTTGTTTTCCAAAAGATTTGAAAATGCCTCCAGATAGGCCGCGCTTACTTTGTGGTCCGTGTAGTATTGCATCGCAAATTGCCGCGCTTTCCTGCCGTATGTTTCGCGCTCGGATCTTGAGCTCAAGAGCGTTTCGAGCGCAACTGCAAGACTTTTTACATTACCTTCGTTGAATATTAGCCCACCAGGGCCGAGGACTTCGGGAATAGATCCTGAGGACGAGCCGATGCAAGCTACACCGGCCATCATCGCTTGAGCCAATGTCATGCCGAACTGCTCCTTCCAGGAATTGATTTCATAGGAAGGCAAGACAAAGATATCCAAGCACTTCAGATATTCTACAACCTCTGTACGCGGAACCGACCTCCTGAGGATGAGGCGGGGACCATAAAATGATTGCCAATCTTCCTGGATCTCTTTCTCCAACGGGCCGGCGCCACAAATGAGAAGTTTCCAGGGCAAATGTCTTAAACTTGCCAAAGCACTGAGCAGCAGAATCACTCCCTTCTCGGGAACCAGGCGTCCCAAAAAGCCAACTAAGACTCCCTCTTGATCAGCGATGAATTGCTCGCGCAATTCAGATCGTGCTGCCGTCACATACTCTTCCTGATTGAATCCCAACTGCGGCAAAGTTTGCTGCGGGCCATGGTATCCCTTCTTTGATAATAGCTGTCCTGCCTCCTTATTTCCGCATACGACCAAACTACAACACGAAAGGGAGAACTTGGTGAATGCTTTCTTCAACACATTCAGTGGAAAGAAAGGCCGTCTCCAGAGATTATCCCAGATGAAAAAACTGATCGTCGCTTTTCGACAAAAACTGCGTGCCAGCAAAACAGTTTCAACGCCGACCAAGGAGTGAGGATCCTCTTCAATATGAATGTGATCGGGGCTAAACTGCCTTAATAACCGGGTCAGGAACACTGGATCCAGAATATAGGTCATATGGGACTTGGAAAACATGTCTTTTATAGATACGACCTCCTCTTCACTCAGTGCTGGATGTATTTCTCGCGACCAATCCATCGACAAATAATTGCTTTTACGCCATGTCAACAGCCGTATTTCGAGGCTTTTATCCAACTGTTTCATTGTTACGAACTTGCCCTGCGCTCCCGCGATCGCGTAACTATGGCCTACTATAAGCAGTTTCATGGCGCAAAATACGGTTGTTACCCATTAGCAAAATGGCATGACTCTCTCAAGTTAGCTCTTATGCAGGGCTAAGCTGCGCCCCGGTACAGGGCCGGTTGATCCCGCTGTGATTCCAAATACGGGGTCAAATATTCTAGCTTAAATAAAACACCCGCGAAGAGCCAGAAGTATACATTAATCGGATCGAAGTCCATTTGCCAGCCCTTGAAACTGTTGAGCTCCATGGTAACGATGAAAGCGAGAATCGCCGCCGCACAACTCCGAAGTCCCTCATCCCGAATTCTGCGACTGGATTGATATCCATAAACAACAAGGGCGGAAAATAGCACAACCACCACAACAAGTCCTAGGATTCCCAATTCGTATACTGCCTTGGCATAGTAATTTTCAAAGGCCACAAACTCAAGGGGATCATCGAAAGCGTAACGCGCCGGCCCGGTGTTCATACCCGTGCCGACCCCAAATGGCGCTGATTGTATGGCATCAATCAATCCCTGATAGGCTATTTCGTCCGAGTACGTCGTAGTCAGTTCCAACATCATTTCAAACATCGCAACGAGATCGATATCCCCTATATAGAGCGCAATCAGCAGAAGGATCGGAAGAAAAACAACTGCCCCAATTACTCCTTTAGGCCTGCCGTCAATCAAGTAGCAAAGCCCCATAAGCAGAGGAACGAACAGATAGGCGGACCTTGCACCCGACAAGAACGAAGCGATGACGACCAAGGCTAACGTCGCAGTCGAAACCCTGCGCCACGCCATTGAACGATCCATTGTCGCAAGGGCATATGCGGGCACGACCATGGCCAATGTATATCCAAAATACTGGGTAACAAATACGAAAGTGGAGGGAATGCGGTAAAAATCGCTACCGACGTCGAACGAGGTAAATTCTTGTGTTGCCTGTGAGGCGGCATCGCCGTAAATTGTTTCCATGATAGCCTGGTGTCCGAAGGCCATGCTACCTATCCACTCTGCGATTCCAACAGTACACGGCACCCAGGCAACGAGAACCATCAGCCGCAATAACTTGATCAGATCATCCCGAGAATTGAGAAACGCATTGGCCAGGAAGAAAAGAGGCAAATAGAACAGCCAGACTTTTGCCCCAATAGCAGCCACCATCCAGTTGGCGACGCCCGGATTGAACATCTGGATGAAAACCAATGATGCCAACACAAGCATCGCGCCGATAATGAATTGGGGAATACGAACCGCCGGGTTGTTTTGTCGCCGGAGCACGAAGAACGAAAGGTAGACTGGGATAACAAAAAAGATATCTTTGAATAAAGTTGGCAAGGGCGAGGGATATAAGGACAACGTCACCACGCCGGCAAATGGCATGTAGACGAGTAACAGGTAAATTCCGCGTCGCCAGCGTTGAAGAATCGGTATCCAAAACGCTAGCCCGACCAGAAACGCAAGAATTACTAAGATCACGCCTGGTCCTTAACGAAATTTTTTAGAAGCGTCCCCAGTCTCCGACGATATTGCTCCCACGTAAACTGTTCCGCACGGGTTCTCGCGTTAAAACCCATGGTGCTTCTTAGTTCGTGGTCTCGGTATAGCGACAGTATTCTTTCCATCAAAGTTTCCACGTCACGTATCGGAACTATGAATCCTTCAACACTATCTCTCACTACGGAACCGGCATTGGGAGTAGTGATCACGGGGAGGCCGCTGGCCAATGCTTCATAAATGGCAAGCGCCGAGCCTTCAAAGAGGGATGGATACACGAAGATGTCGGCATTCTGGAACCAAACATGGACTTCACCATGTGGCACATGTGTTATATGCCTAAAATTTCCTGAATACGGTTTCAAGCCTTCTCCGCTACCTACGATGCCACCAACGAGAATTAGCTCGGAATTCGGCAAGCGAAGTCGTTTGAAAGCTTCAAGAAGGTATTTAACGCCCTTCCTTTGGCTGACGCCCCCCACAAACAGGATGCGAAACATTGCGTCATCGCGCCTTGTTGACGGATGAAAACGCGCGCTGTCTGCACCGTAGGGTAAAACGACGATTTTTGAAGGCGAAACGCCTTCAGCCACTAAGGTATCCCGGACGAACCCCGACGGCGCCAGCACCCAATCGGCGGCGAGCGCCTCGGCCGAATCATGTTCGATTAGCAAGTCGGGCGCATTCACGTTAAGACTATCGGCAAACTCAGGATGTAAACGCGCCTCCTCGCGAAGAATCTTGATTCCCGCCTTGACGTGGCCGATGGTCTGATCAAGAACGGTTGTCACCCCTAGTTCTTTGCCAGTCGTGAACGTATTTAGTGCGCAACTGTTGTAACAGATGACTGCATCAGGCCGTTCAAATGCCACCAAGCGGGCAACATGCGCATCAAAGCGTTCATTTCTCCAACGAAGTAATTGATCGGACCAACGTCCCAGACATTTTAGCCTTGCAGACGCAACGTACATCAACTCAGGTATCGGTAACGTACGAACCAGATTCTGGTCGAGCTCCTCTTTTCTTCTACGGTTAAGTTCACGCTCCAATCTTGAAGCAAATCTGGTTGGAAACAAATGGGCCGAAGTCGAAACAAAACTCGGCTTCTTATAGTAGAACCCGGTTAAATAGGCCTTTAGCATTCCAGCCTCTTGAAGCCCGAGTGCCGTCTGGTACGAATGTTGCGTGCCGGGGTGCGCGACGATGACTTTTCGTTTATCTTGGGATAGCGATTCTGTGGCAATCAATTTGTCATCTTCCTTGCATAAACCATTAATTCATCTCCACGCGGTTCGTGTGGAGTAATATTCTTTGAAACACACAACCCAATTTCCTTCGGGTCGTATGGCTCAGAAAATGTCTTCACGGCAAAACCGTGTTTGGGAAGTGCGGTTTCAAAGAAATTCCGGTCGAGGGCTTGTGGATGTTTTTCGCAAACCATCGGTCCCCACTTTACTCCAAGCCGAGTGGCATTCCCTCCACCGCAATTGGGCACAAACAGCAATAGGATGCCTTCCGGTTTCAGCAATGCACCAAACCGTTCAAAAACACCCTTGAAATTCGGCAGATGTTCAAGCACATGGGATGAAAATATGACGTCAAATGAGTTCCGGAATCTATCCAGCGAATCATATTCGTCCAAGATATTAGCTCTTAGATAATTGCGGCCAAATGCAGCCCTTGGCTTGGAAATTTCAAAGCCAATTACGTCATAGCCGGCTTGCTGCAGTTGAAAGCTTGCATAGCCCCATGAGCAGCCAAAATCCAACGCTCTCCCTTCGGGCACCAACTCTTTTAGAACTGCAATCTGTTCAGAAAAATCCTTTTCCGTCCCGCGAAAATTCGATGTGACAAGCTTTTCGAGCGACTCAAGACTAGGGAGCTCTGTTGTTAGCCCCACTTGTTGATACGTATCTTGATAGAAGCTCTTATTGAATTCTGGCGTATCCTTGGGCCAACGAAACATCAAATTGCAAACGGGACATTTTCTTAGCTGCAGAATCAGATATTTTCTGCCGGTAACGCGAGTGTCGCCGTTATCACAATATGGACACGTCTTATCTTGTCTCTCAAGGTAGGCTCTAAGAACTCGAAACAGGAAGCTGGTTTTACTCATTTTGTGCTGGCCCTTTTCGGGACAATACCTCAGCACTGCGCCTCCGAAGGTATTCCCATAAGTCTGAGGTTTCGCGAATTCCCAAGAGCCGCGAGAGATAGTAGCTTATCGATATTGAAATCATGGCAATCACAACAAGCTCGAACAGAGTCATGATTGCCGGTACCGTCGTATAAGTCGATTCGAACAGGAATCGAATGGCGATAGCGGGAACCGCAATTCCCAGGCACAACAACGTCAGCAAACCGCTGTAAATCCATAAGTCCCAGAAACGCATGACACGATAGCGCCAGATGTGATATGCGAATAATCCCAAGACACTTACCCAGGTAATCGCGTTGTAAGCCCACGCCACACCGGTTGCTCCCGCGACGCTGGCGCCATAAGGAACTAGCCATGTGATTGCGAGCGCCGAGACGAACGCAGCAATCGCCGGACTCTTTGTATCTTGCACCGAAAAAAAGGCTTTATACAAAATACCCATCAGTGCGCCTGCCGTTGCCCCAATCAGGAGTAGGCCGAGAAACTCGATCGTGTCCATCACGGCGGCTTTGTTCATCGCTCCCCTTTCAAGTAACAAACTGACAATCGGAGTGCGCATGACGTAAAGAAACGCGGCAAAGGGGACAGTTAACAAAAGCGTCATACGGACAGCTCGCGTTATCAATCTTGAAAGCTCAGTTGCGTCTCTACGCGCGCGCGCGGCTGAAAACGCCGGAAAGATTACGGTTGCCAAGCTTGTCGGCAATATCCCAACGAGCGCAAGCAGTTTCCAGGCATAACCAAAGTTGGCCAGCGTCCCCGGCGGCATCTCACTGAGAACCCGGTTGATTATAATGATGCTCCATTGCCCTATGAAGATCATTCCCAGGAGGGGCGCGGACAAACGCACCGCCCTCGCTACTCCGTCCCACGGACCCAGCCTTAGCAACGCGGGTAAATCAATGTTCGAAGTTCTCGCGACACGCAATAGGTAATAGAGATGTAATACGAACATCGCCAAAGAACCCAGCAGGATGCCGATCACGAGTGATGCACTACCCCACTCCCTTCCGACTGCGATTATTGCGGCGATGGCAAAGAGGTTGGTCAATACCTGGGCAGCAACAGGGGGCCAGAAAACCTGGTGACAATAAAGAACACCGCTTACGACCCCAGACAAAGCCATCAATACGAACGCCAAGCTGAAGTACCGAACGAACAGGAAGGCATCCGCCCTACCGGAACCGGACAATCCCGGTCCTAGCAGATCAACCAACGTCGCAGGGTAAAACCACACCCAAATTGCAAAGACCAGCGAAATCAATCCGAATATTCCGAACAAGGAAGCAACTAGCCTCCAAGCATCTTGTTCGAGTTTTTTGGCAGAGTATTCTGAAAACAAAGGGACTACGACGTGGGGAAGCACTTGGCCCAAAAATACCTGATTGCCAAAAACCAGCACTAACGACGCAATGCGAAACGAATCCACCGTTTCTGTCGCGCCGAAGCGCCATGCCAGCACCATCTCCAAAGCGAGACCGGCTATGGGGCTTAGGATGGCTAAAACCGTAAGAACGACAGCGTTGTCAACTATGGAGTACTTACGCGGCTGAAGGGGTTGCGTAAATCTCATCGCTAGTCAACTCGCCGACAGCAGTTTGGCCATCAAGGAGATGAATCTCGTATCCTGACGATCTAAGAAATTCGGCGCACTTCCGCTGCTGATCATCGCTGTGTAGCGCAATAAAAAGGGTCGTTTTCTTCCTGCTAAAAAGCTCCTTGGCGCCACTCAACACCAGCGACTCAGCCCCTTCCACATCCATTTTGATCAAATCCGGAATAGGGATGACGCCGTCGGCAATCAGCCTATCTAGAGCGATCGTCGGAATTTTATACAGGGCATTCGCCTGACTGATGGATCCTATGGAATTGCTCTCACCAATGTTAAATCCGACGATACCATTTCGATCCGAGACCGCAGCTTGCAGGAACGTAACGTTGTCAAGCTTATTGAGATTTACATGTCGTAGAATATTGCTTGCATTCTCGGCAAGCGGCTCGAACGCCCACACGTGGCCTTCTTCTCCAACGAGCCGTGAAAAAGCCAGCGTGTAGAACCCGACATTTGCTCCGATATCAAATACTGTCATCCCGGGCCTAACAAAGCGTTTTATGATGGACTGTTTTTCTAACTCGTACGTACCCAGCCAGCACCCGTGGATACTAGACCCTACGATCCATTTCATCCCGCGGTTAATGCCGGATCGCACCGTTACTGTCGTTCCTTTTGGGATTGCGCGTAAGGGCAACCTTAGTAGCGCTCCCCAAAACGTGCTCGTTGGAATTCGGGACCAGTCACGTTGCATCATTTTGCATATTTGCGTTTTGATTAACTTTCTTAAAATACGCAATAGCCTTTCTTAGCCCCTCCTCCAATGGCACAGCGGGCCGCCACCCCAATTTTTTCCCGGCTACACTGATATCTGGCTGCCGCTGCATTGGGTCGTCGCTGGGCAGGGGCTTGAAGACAATCTCCGATTTCGAACCGGTCAATTCCATGACCTTTTGCGCCAATTCAAGGATCGTGAATTCATTCGGATTGCCAATGTTGATCGGCCCGACAAAATCGTCCGCTGTGGCCATACATCTGACGAGGGCCTCGATCAGGTCGTCTACGTAACAAAATGACCGCGTCTGTTTTCCGTCCCCATAGACACTAATTGGCTCATCCCTCAACGCCTGCATGATGAAGTTGGAAACCACCCTGCCGTCGTTCGGGTGCATCCTCGGACCATATGTATTGAAAATCCGCGCCACTTTGATGCGCAGCTTGTGCTGGCGGTAATAATCAAAGAACAGCGTTTCCGCACAACGCTTTCCTTCGTCATAGCAGGAACGCGTCCCTATCGGATTGACGTGCCCCCAATAGTCTTCCGTTTGCGGATGTACTTTCGGATCGCCGTACACTTCGCTGGTCGATGCCTGCAGAATTTTCGCTTTCACGCGTTTGGCGAGCCCCAGCATATTGATAGCCCCATGTACGCTGGTCTTGGTGGTCTGCACGGGGTCGAATTGATAGTGAATCGGGGACGCAGGACAGGCAAGATTGTATATTTCGTCCGCCTCCACATAAAGCGGAAAGGTGACGTCGTGACGCATCAACTCGAAACGCGGATCCGAGAGCAGATGCGCAATGTTGTCTTTGGTTCCGGTGAAAAAGTTATCGACACAGAGCACGTCGTGCCCATCCTTGAGGAGCCGCTCGCAAAGATGTGAGCCGACAAATCCCGCGCCTCCGGTCACTAAAACGCGCTTTTTCAATCCGTAGTTTCTCACGTATTCTTCCGAGAGTTTCGATTCAAATCATTAACAAAAGTGCACACCGGACAATCGCCGCCTCAGTCATTATTATCGAGCTATGTACTCACTCAATATTTGTTCCTTCAATAAGTCGTACCTTTTTTCAATGCTCTCCAGGCTGACTCCGTTATCAAGTTCCCACAGTCTGGATTCGATACTGAATTTGTAATTCGCGATCTGCAGGCTGATAAAAAAACCCGGCCAACCACCGCGAAAGCCGCCGAGCCCGATGTAAGTACCGAAGAAATAGAACAGCAATTTGAACAGGGCTCTTGCTCCGGAAAACTTCTGCCCAAGCAGTTCGTGGCGTTGCTGCGCTTCGAGGTTGGCATAGCGATTATGCGTCAACTCGAGCCTGTCGGTATTGAAGGAACTGAAATGCCATATCGAAGTATTTGCATGTGTCGGAATTCGTAAGACCCTGTCGGAGCCTACCTTATATTGACCGCGCTTGTGAACGATATTCCCTCTGAAATCGACAGAATCCTTTACGAACATTCGAATATGATGTTTTCCATAGTTGAACACTTTCTGTCCATACATAAAATTCTGTCGATAAATTTCCACGATATCGTAACGATCTTCGGCGGCGACCTTTTCCAGCAATTCCATGAGACGCCTGGGTATCAGTTCATCGACGAAGGCCAGATAAGCCCATCGGGTTTTGATCTTGCCCAGTGCGAAGTCCATTGTTGGTTGGTTTTCCACATACCCGATATTCTTGTGCTGATATATTTCATTCGTGTATTTCCTTGCGATTTCAATCGTATTATCGGAACTGTAATTGTCGATCACGATGATTGTCCCGTGTCCTTGCAGACATTTCAGCATCGGCTCGATGCGCCTTTTCTCGTTATAGGCAAAAACGAGGAAAGTTATATTCGTGGACGCCATATTCCCTCCAGAACGCGGGCTCATTGCCAGCAAGATCGCTTAGTAGCGCGCGCTCGTTCCGCCGAAGTACTTGCGGTACCACTCGACGGTGGACCGCAATCCTTCCCGGATGTCCACGCGGCTAGTCCATCCCAGAAGATCGCGTTCGCGCGCCGTCGAGCGCTTCTGGTTGACGCGTTCGCCAGTGGATTGGTTGAGGATGACCGGTTTTAGGTCGGGCCGCCCCGCCAGTTCGCACAGGTGCGTGATGATCGCCAGCACCGATGTGCCGATACCTGTCGCAAAGTGGAATACTTCGCCGCGGATCCCTGGATCCGCGGCCCGGGCCGCCAGGCTCAAGTACGCGTTCACCATGTCGTCAACATAGACGTAGTCACGTGTCAGCGTCCCGTCGCTGCGCAGCATCGGGGCCTCGCCGTTGAGGAGTAGGCGAACCGTTCCGGGGATCAGGCGGTTCCAGTTCAGGTCGCGCCCGCCGTAGATATTGTCGGACCGGGAAATGGCGACGGGCATGTCATAGGTATCGCTATATGCGTGGGCGACCAGCTCCGCCGACATCTTAGACACCTGGTACGGGTGGCGCTTGCGGCGGGGCGCCTGGGGCGCTTCGGACGGTTGGGTTTCCCGCGATTCCTCCGCTTCCCGGCTCGAGGCGATGACCACGCGCCCGACTCCGGGCGTCAGCCGGCACGCCTCCAGCACGCTCCAGGTTCCGCGGATGTTCGTTTCGAAAATCGCGAGTGGGGAGACGGAGGTCCCGACGTTGACGTTGATCGCCGCGAGGTGGAAGACGGTGTCGGCGTTCGCGTCGCGCAGGATACGCTCGATGCCCGCGGCATCCTCGACGTATCCCTTCACCACCTCGACGCCGTCGAAATCCAGGAACGGCCGCCAACGGGCTTCCTCGTCACCCGGCCAGACGAGGGCGGTAATACGGGCGCCCTGACCGGCGAGTTTCTCGGATAACCAACTGCCGACAAACCCGGCGGCCCCCGTAATGAATATGCTCCGGCCTTTCCAGGAAAAGGCGGGAATGCTGCGGACGGCGTCGGGCCAGGTCACAGCGAATAGGCTAGATCTTCGAAATTCGTCTCCAGGTAGCGCCGGTAGTTGTCTTTGTCCACCACGTGCAGGCGTGGAAGATCGAAGACGAGCCTGCCGCCGCGCATGATGTACTCGCTTTCATCCTGGATGACCTCTTTCCGGAAGTGCCAGATCAGGACGAAGAGGTAATCGGCCTGCTCCTTGCGCAGCGCGGCGTGGGAAATGATGGGAATACGCGTGCCGGGCGTGGTCAACCCGTCTTTCTCGGGATTGCGGTCGCCGATGGCGATCAGGTCTTTTTTCGTCACGCCGCAGTAATTCATCACGATGTTGCCCTTCGTAGATGCACCGTAGCCGTAGACGCGCTTGCCCGCGGCCCGCGCCAGTTCGAAGAAATGGCGGATCTCTTCGCGGTGGGCGAGCACGCGGTTGCGCAGGCGCTTGTAAGGGGCCTCGGTGTCGAGCGGTTCTTCGGAGTCGAGAATTTGTTTTATCTTGGCGCTATCGGGCTGATGGGGGCCGTCATCGCGGCCGGCGTAGATGTAGAAGCTGCCACCGTTTATGTCGTTGAACGACACGTCGAGGATCTTCATGCCCGTCATTTTCATCATCCAATCCAAATGAGACAGGCTGAAATAGGTGACGTGCTCGTGGCAGACCTGGTCGTAGGTCAGTTGCGTGCAGAGGAGGGGAAGGTAGGACAATTCCAGCGCCCACACGCCGTCGGGAGCGAGCAGGGCGCGGATCTGGCGCATGAAGTCGACGGGATCGTCCAGGTCGTAGAACATCGCAATCGAGGTGATGATGCGGCATTGTCGGTCGCCGATCATCGAGCGCACACCTTTCTCTGAGAAGAAATCGTTGACGACCTGGATGCCCGGTTGAAAGTGGGCAGCGAATTTCTTGCTGGATGGGTCCATGCCCAAGCGCACGAGGCCGCTGTCGGCGCCGTAGGCGTTAAGCAACGTGCCGTCGTTACAGCCGATGTCGAGCACGACATCGTCCTTGACGGGCTTGGCGAACGCCTTCAGATGGCGGACTTTTTCTTCGAGGTGCGACACCATGGTCGGGCTGATGGAGGAAAAATACCCGTAGGTCGTGCCATACATCTCCGACAGTTCGGCCTGGTGCCGGAGCTGGACGAGACCGCAGGCGTCGGGTTTGGACTCCTTGTTGCAGCGGATCAGTTCCAGCGGCGAAACCGAGGGATCGGGGGCTTCCGGCCGAGGAAAGACCCCACTGAGCGGCTGTTCCCCAAGCTTGAGGATAAGTTTGAGGTCGGGGTTTCCGCAAAGGCGGCATTTTGTGGTTACTTTGATCGGCATGTGATGTGATCTCTCAGTTGCTGGCAATGCAAATTTTGGGATGGGACGACAGGACAGTCAGGATCGGCGTTTTGCGTGAAGGTACAAATGGCTTCGGCGCAAGGCTGCGAGCGGCATAGTCTGCAACCAATCGCTTTATCTGTGCGCCCGAGTCAGCATGCGAGGATTCGACGGCGGCCTGGCCTCTTATGGAAAGCATTCTATTTTCCCTGGTATTCCGCGATTTGGCGAAGCATCATGGGCGCAACTTCCTTGCCGCCTTGGTACGCCCGGTACCATTCGCTCGTGGCGTCGAGCGCGCGATCCAAGGACCATCGCGGTCGCCAGCCAAGTTTTTCCTTTGCCTTGGAGCAGTCGAGCGCCAGATAGGTGGCCTCGTGGGGATGAGCACCCTTGTCCGGTGCCCACGCCCCGGGGCGCCCCCACGCCTCGGCGATTCTTTCGACGATCCATTGCACCGGTTTCGCGTCGGATTCGTCCGGACCGAAGTTCCACGCTTCCGCGAATTTTCCGCCCTCGCTCCACAACTTTTCCGCGAGCAGAAGATATCCGCTGGAGGGCTCGAGCACGTGCTGCCATGGACGAACGGCGTTGGGGTTGCGAATCGCCACCGGTTTGCCCGCGAGAAAGGCGCGCATGATGTCGGGGATCAAACGGTCTTCTGCCCAGTCTCCCCCGCCTATGACGTTTCCCGCACGAGCCGAGGCCAGCGCAAGACCGTGCCCGGCATGATCGCCAGTATTGAAGAACGAATTGCGGTACGCGGCTGTGACGAGTTCCGCGCAAGCCTTGCTGCTCGAGTACGGGTCGTATCCCCCCAACGGCTCATCCTCCCGATATCCCTTCGATCTTTCCCTGTTTTCATAACACTTGTCGCTGGTGACGTTTACGATTGCTTTCACGCCGCCCGTCTGCCGAACCGCCTCCAGAAGATTGACAGTGCCCATGACGTTGGTGGAATAGGTCTCGATCGGATTTGCATACGAGTAACGGACCAGCGCCTGTGCCGCCAGATGAAAAACGATTTCGGGCCGAAACTCCGCCACAATCGTCTTCAAACTGGCGAAATCTCTGACGTCGGCGATGACCGATTTCATGTCTTGGGACAGGTTTGCGATCTGAAACAGGCTCGGGTTCGTTGACGGAGCCAGAGCGTAGCCGGCGATGTCGGCACCGAGAGATTTCAGCCAAAACGAAAGCCATCCACCTTTGAATCCGGTGTGGCCGGTAATCAGAACGCGTTTCCCCCGCCAGAACTTCGCGTCCACTACCAAACCTTCCAAGGCGCCTTACCCGACGCCCAGAGTTCTTCGAGCTGGTTCTTGTCCCGCAGCGTATCCATGGGCTGCCAGAAGTCTTCGTGGCGAAAGGCGGACAATTGTCCTTCCCGGGCAAGTGACTCCATCGGCTCGCGCTCCCAAACAGTCATGTCGCCCTCGATGTATTCGAGAACTCTTGGCGACAGAACGAAAAAACCACCGTTGACCCAGCCACCGTCACCTTCCGGTTTTTCGACAAACGTGGTAATGCGATTGCCATCGAGTTGGAGCGAACCAAAGCGGCCGGGCGGCTGGGTGGCGGTCAGCGTTGCCAGCTTGCCGTGTTCCTTGTGGAAGGCTATCGCGCGGGTCACGTCCACATCGCCAATACCGTCGCCGTAGGTGAAACAGAATGCGTCCTCGCCCTTGACGTAATCAGCCACCCGCTTCAGGCGCCCGCCGGTCTTAGTGTCTTCGCCGGTATCCACCAGGGTGACGCGCCACGGCTCGGCGTGCCGCTGATGCACCTGCATTTCGTTCTTTGCCATGTCGAAGGTCACGTCCGACATATGCAGGAAGGAGTTGGCGAAGTACTCCTTGATCAGGTAACCCTTGTAGCCGCAGCAGATCACGAAATCATGGATTCCGTGCGCGGAATAGATCTTCATCACATGCCACAGGATCGGCTTACCGCCGATCTCGATCATCGGCTTGGGTTTGAGGTGGGTTTCCTCGGAAATGCGTGTGCCGAGGCCGCCGGCGAGGATTACGGCTTTCATTGGGATGTGCCCAGTGGTTTTGGCGAGCTTGGCTTGGGAGGTGAGGATTTTAGCATTGTCGCGTTGTCCACAAAGACGACAAGACTTTCCATTTGAGCGGTATCTGGCAGATGCTACCTCCCATTAGCACATCAGCGAGAGGACGAATATTTCTTACCATTTAATCACCTGATGATTTCTCATTAGCTCTAATGTCATTTGCATACATACCTCCAAATCAGCCTCGCCTGTCTTCACCGTTAACTCGGCGCGGCTCGGAGCTTCATAGGGCGATGAGATGCCGGTAAATTCGGGGGTCAGTCCGGCACGTGCTTTC
>ORJL010256839.1_pt1 | contig 25543 bp, 30 predicted proteins | sample 1779941 | NCBI WGS metagenome assembly ORJL01 (sample SAMEA104232317, study PRJEB22302) | groundwater metagenome | biome: forest; feature: aquifer; material: groundwater | place: USA | collected 2011-08-07 | depth 5.8 m
ATAAGAAATTTTAGGGTAAGGAACGATGATTGGCGTTACATTATTCTGTTATTTGTTATGGGCTATTGGTTATTGGTGAGAAGTAATAGGTGGATGGTTAAACTTCTTGCTAATTTAAAATGAGAACTCCGACTTCTTTAATCTATAAACAGTAAAAATTCCTTATGAAACTTTTCATGGTTTAATTGGTATAGAAGTCGGAGTTCTTAGGGATGCTCACTCAATCATATACGTTCCACCGAGGGAAATGATGGTTTGATGATAATCATAAGGTATTGGAAAAGCATGGGTATCAAGAACACTCAAAGTTAGATCCAATGAAGGTGTTTTCACATCTATTCCGAAAGTTAAAAAGCATTGACTATACATTTCCATGTTAAGACGTGTAAAAAAACCGCCGCGTACATTGAGATTTTTAGAAAGATAAATGATTGAACCTGTATGCACTTGAAACAAAAAACGATTGAAATCATATACGGTAGAATAATTTTGGTATTCAACACTTGCTAATACTCTAATACGTGGACTAATCAATGAACTGAAACCGGATTCAATGATAAACGGAAATCTGGTTGAATAATCAGATTTACCATAAAGAGTGTCAAGTGTAAAATCGATTGGAGAAGAATATCTAATAGAAGTACCAAAATCTAATCTATCACCTACTTTCAGAAGAATCCCTGAAGAGACTAATACTCCCAAACCCCTACCCGTTCTCGTGGGTTCAGATGTTTCAGATTCATCATCAGTAAGGTGATTAAGCCCAAGCGTAATTCCATAAGTGATAGGACCGGACGAATAATTTGCAGAAGTCGTAAACGAATTGATCACAATATCTCTACTTAGTTCATTGACGGTTGTTACCCAATGGCTGTAGGGAAAGCCGACTATTTTATGATGCCCATTATTTGATTGACGATAATAATTGAAATACCCTGCGGCTAAAGTCCAATTATCCTTACTATAACCAACAGTAACAAGTGAAGGCAGAGAAACAATGCCATCGTAATAAAAGTCACGACTTGAAAGGTTCATTGGCATCCTCCCATTCATTTCTACTGTAATGGTAAATGCTTGGTAGTTGAGACACGCCGGATTATACAAGACCGCGCTCGAAAGTCCCCGTTCTGCAACACCTGTCGCTCCGCTTGCTGAAGAAGAAGCTCCTATATTAGATAAAGCCCCATATTTACCAATTGAAATCACATGTTGAGCATGAACATTGATAGAAAAAGAAACAAGAATCAAACATAGAAGTTTATGTTTGGTAATCATACGTCCCTCGATTATAGAATTTGAATACTCACGTTACCTTCTTACCTGCGCGAAGATAACACTTACTCAATCATATACGTTCCACCGAGGGAAATAATGGTTTGATGGAATTGAGATTTTTTATTACTAAAGAATGACTGGAATTCTTCTCCATTGAACAGGTGACTATCTAAGATTGTGAGAGATATTTTAAAGTTTTCATTCCCTGTTTGGAATCCCCCGGTAACAAAATTTTGTCCAAGAAAGGTGACGAAGTCATTCTGTGTAAAAAATCCGAATCGGATATTGCTATATGGAAAGACGTCTATCACAACGCCTACGTGTACATTCAATAAGTTCTTTACGTCCGGCGAACGTTCTTTCCAGTTTTGAAAATCAATACTTGTAAAAAGTTTCATATTTGGCAATACTTCTCCGCTTAATCCTAATTGAAAACCCCAAGGGAAGACTGCTCTGTCCTCAATTGGTTCAAGGATCGCATAAATAGTATCATTATTGGGGTTGTCTATGAGGACGAGTAAATCACTTCTTGATTCCGTAAACTCAATAGGCGAAGCATAATTGAAGGATAAACCGACTTGAAATTTATCAGACGGTGCAACAAGTAATCCAGCAACTGCTAAAAGACCATACCCATCATTCGTTCTATTAAATTTACCAAAAACTGAGTTATACGTTACATTGTTTAATGCCAACGTAAGTCCATAAGAAAATTTTTCGGATACATGATTCGCTGATGCAAAATAACTGTGAACCTTAGTATTGTCTTCTCTGGTGATAGATGGGTCTGAATCCATACTCACTGAAATGCTTGTATGATAATTGAGATAATTGAAATACCCGGCTGAAAGATTCCATTGATCTATCTTCATCCCTGCATAAACGGATGTCGGAAAAAACATACCATCATAATCCCAATCGCCATATATTTTTGTAGCTAAACGCCCACTTAGCTCACCTGTAACTGTCAACGATTGGAAATCCAGACATGCCGGATTAGAAAACATTGCACCCGAAGCACCTTGATCAACCACTCCTGTACCCCCTGATGCCCATGATTCAACGCCGACTTTAGTAAAGGCGCTTTCAGCGCCCAAGGAAATAATATCTTGTTGAGCATTTGAAAAGAACGTGCATGAAATGAATAATACCCCAACGATAAATATATTGTGTTTCACTGTACCTCGTTTATTATTTTTTTTGTTCTAATACGATAAATTGCATTTATTGCCGTTGCATATATTCAACGGATTACTTCATTCAAACATATACGTTCCGCCGAGGGAAATAATGGATTGGTGGAACTGAACTTTTTTATTCTCGCTTGATGACCAGAATTCTTCACCGTTGAACAAATGGCTATCTAAAATGGAGAGTGTTAGCGAAATATTCTTATCACCAATTTGGAATCCTCCTGTGAGAAAATTTTGATTAAAATATTTGCCGATATATTGTGAAGGGTCATTTTGAGTAAAGAAGCCGAGACGGAAATTGTTATACTCTGATAATTTTAAAATCGCTCCAAGATGATATTGCAATACATTTTTATTGATTTCTGATACCTCTCTCCAGTTTTGAAAATCCACGCTTGTGAGAAGATGAAAATTTTGAGTTACGTTACAACCTAACCCGAATTCAATCTGCCATGGAAATGAGGCATGGTAGATTGAATTCTCATCTCTGACACTCGCGCTATAATCAGTTGGGGCTACATATTTAAATGAAAGACCAAGATTGATTTCTTCATTTGGTTTTACTAATAACCCGGCAACAGCCATTAATCCGAAAGTGTGTCCGGAGGCATATAGAAGCGTGTATTCTGTATTTAGATAATTTAGTCCCATCGTTAATCCATAAGAGAAGTGTTTGGAAGTATGATTAGCTGAACCGAATAGTGTATGCACGGAGGTATTTTGTTCATGATTTAAATAATTACCGGTTCCTTCCGGGTAAGTGGGAGTAGCCTCCCCAAGACTAACATTAGTCCTAAAAGTATAGTATTTGAAATACCCGGCTGAGATATTCCATTGCTCCTTACTTGTTCCTATGGAAACAAAGGAAGGATAAAATTGGTTATCGTAATCATAATCATAGTCATATATTGATTTTGTTTTTAATCGTGCACTTACGTCTGCGGAAATTGTGAGAGAATGGAAATCCATACATGCAGGATTTGTAAACACCGCCCCTGACCCGCCTTGTTCAACTACACCTGTACCACCGGAAGCCCAGGAATCGGCGCCGACCTTACCCATAGCATGTTGAGGACCATAATTTGTCATATATACATCATAGCCAGTTCTTGATGCGAAAACCGATTGATGTTCTGGTTGTGTTCTTGTGGGGAGAAATTCTGTTTGGCAAAAAAGAACAAAAGGGAACAATACTGTGAATAGAAACTGTACGATTATTTTTGTAGAACACTTCATGTTATTTATCCTCGCTTATAAATGTTAATTAATTATTTAAACGTATACCCAAACACGATATATTTGACCGCTGCCACAGAAACATTATATCCACCCTCAATTTCAATGGATGACGATTCATCTATTTTAATTGAAAAACCCATTCCAGCACCAATGAAAGGATAAAATAACGAACCCGGAATATACATAACACCCCCATGAACATCTGCATATATATTTTTGGACAAATGCAATTCTGGACCAATCTTAACATATGGAAGTACGACTTCATTGATACCGATCTCACTCACTAAATCAAGAGGATGAAACGAATGGGATGTATCAGCATGTGTCATCATAAATCGATAATTGAAATTAAGTAAGGGAAGTATGCCTCTATTATTCTCGCCGGGTTGATATGAAATTCCTACAAACCCCAGTTGTATTCTATATCGACTTTGAAATAAATCACTATATACATAAGGAGTGTTTGTAGTATCCTGTGCAATTAATGAAGATGAAGAAATTAAAAAGAATACAAAGGCGACTATTAAATTCCTCACGCCTTCTCTCCCCCTTCCGGTCCATAAAACATTACCCATGTCATAAAGTCATCAGTGAACTCTATGAAACGGTGCTCTATTCCTGCGGGAACAAACAGAACATCACCAATGCCGAAAGGATGGCGTACCTCTCCGTTGATGAAGGTCCCTGATCCGGAAATAACAACATAAATTTCGTCACGTGTATGCGGAGTTTGTAAATCCACTTTATAAGGCTTGTACATTTCAACCACAAGCGAACCATGCTCCAACACTGTGGCAAATAGTTTACCTTCCGATGTAGGTATTTTTTGAAGGCTTTCCTCTATCGTTATTCTTTTGTTCATACTTACGTTACCTCAATTGTAATAAATCATTAAACTTTTTTGTATTGATCCTCGTTCTACAAAATGTAAATGTGCTATTTTAAATAATAGCGTACAATCGGTCTCGACTCTGACCAACGCTCTTCTTCAACAAATCCCGCTTTAAGAAACGATGAGAGTATTCCTGTCCATGCGAATGCTGCCGGCATATTTTCTGAATACGGCATAATTGGGTATGCCTCAAGGATTTTTACTTTTTTCTTTTTGCAATATGCGATAACACCTTTTAATATCTCTGTTGATAGCCCTTGACGGCGATAATTCTTTGCCAAAAAGAAACAAGGAATAGACCATACTTTTTTGTCATCGATAGGTTTGAGTACACGCGATGTGGTGAGTTTGATATACTGTTCTCTGGGGGCGACGGCACACCATCCTATAGGTTTTTTACCGGCATAGGCAATGATACCAATTTGTTCCTCTCCCGTAACTAATTTTTTCATGAGCTTCTTATTGCCATCACCCTTGTTTACCTCAAACTCTGATTTTGTTAATCGCCACGACATGCACCAGCATCCTCCACACGCGCCCCGATCTCCGAAGAGTTCTACAAAATCATCCCAATTGGATTGGTTAAGGGGTTTGAAGGTAAGTTGGTTGGTTCGAGACATTTCGAAACTATGCTTTTCTTAGATTCTGAATTATGGATTCAATTATCAGACTCAACGATTGATCTTTCAATTGACCGATGGTAGAGATTATTAAACTTTCACTTGCAGTAAAAAGTTTGCAGGGGCGAGCATAGCTTACTCTTTTCAGTGATCCTACCCTAAAAGAATGATCATTCAATTCTATTGCATCCGGATCAGTATACGATTTGCTTGTTATCTGACAAAGAATAAGATCGCTTTTTCCTGCATGAGCAAGAACTAATGCAGGTCTTAGCTTCGCTTCGCTCAAATCAGAAAACGGAAAAGGAATTAGAACTACTGTGCCTTTTGTAAATGCGCCCATGCTTCGTTTTCTTCAGGTGAATTCCAATCTTCTGCAAGGGAGGTCTCACTTAGAACAGATAATGCTAACGTATCTTCCTCCAAATCCACATCTTGAAGAATAGTAATTAATGCTTGATGCGGCTTTTCTAATGTAACTTTCTGTAAAAGTTTAACCGTTCCATTTTCATCAATTGTACCTTTTATTGTTGTCAACATACCATTTTCCTTTTCTTCATTCAAAGTAACTAAATCTCAATTAATTTTCAACTTGCGGCTTTACTTACTTCTTCCATTTCCTCGTGGATATGTTCCCACATGGCATACGAATACTCAAGTTTAAGTTTCAGTTCACCATACTCATGCGATACTAGTTTTGCTTCATCTCCGTTTTTATAGAATTCGGGATCAGCCATTAATAATTCTATTTCAGCCTTTCGTTTCTCATATCGTTCGATGTCCTTCTCATTCTTCTCAAGTTTCTCCTTATACGGTTTGAGAATTTTGAATAATCGTTGGCGCTCCTCCGCCTCTAAACGTTTCTTCTCTTTATCACTGATTTGTGGTGCTGATGGTGTCGCCTGCTGAGAATCTCCTCCTTTGTTCTTCGCTTTTTGTTCAGCGTTCCCACTCTTACGGGCATCGTTCTCTTCTTTTTTCTTATCAAGATATTCTGAAAGATTACCTAAGAATGTACGTACTCTGCCGGGAGAAAACTCGAGCACCTTATTGACTAAAGGATCAAGAAACGCGCGATCATGCGATACAATCATGTATGTACCATCATACTTTTGTAAAGCTTCCTGCAACACTTTCTTGGAACGCATATCAAGATGGTTCGTCGGTTCGTCCATGATTAAAAAATTTGCAGGTTGTAATAACATTTTTGCAAGAGCAAGTCTGCTCTTCTCTCCGCCAGAAAGAACTTTTACCGGTTTGAACACATCATCGGCTCGGAAAAGAAATGAACCCAGAATCGTACGGAGTTTTGTTCTGATTGCGCCTTCAGCAACTTCTTCAACGATTTGCAATACTTCTTTCGACATATCAAGTTCTTCTGCCTGATGCTGTGCAAAGTAAGAGAGTATCACGTTGTAACCAAGTTTTCGTTCTCCGGTATCAAATGGCTCGACACCTGAGACAATACGGGAGAATGTCGATTTTCCTGCGCCGTTCACACCAACGATTGCAATTCTATCGCCACGTTCGATTGTGTAATCCAAGCCTTCAAAGACATGTTTCTCGCCGTAGCTTTTGAAAATCTTTTTCAGTTCCATCACCACAACTCCGCTTGGTTGTGGCTGAGGAAATTGAAAATGAATCTCTTCTTCCTCATCTTCGATTTCAATGATTTCCACCTTCTCCAAAGCCTTAACACGACTTTGAACCTGACGCGCCTTTGTTGCTTTGTAGCGGAATCGTTCAATAAAGTCCTGTGTTTCCTTTATTTGCTTTTGCTGGTTTTTGAATTGACCAAGCGCTTGTTCTTTCCGGATGACGACTTCTTTTTCATAAAATGAATAGTTGCCTGAGTAGATTTCTACTTTTGCAAGGCGAAGCGCAACAGTTTTTGTTGTTAAACTATCAAGGAATGCTCTATCGTGCGAGACGAGAACAATGGCGCCGTTGTAATTATCGAGGTAATTTTCAAGCCATTGTAAGGATTCAAGATCAAGATGGTTCGTCGGTTCATCAAGCAATAGCACAGATGGCTCTTTGAGAAGTAATTTGGATAGTGCAATACGCATTTGCCACCCACCGCTAAACTCTTCCGTTTGGCGGTCAAAATCTGAAACTGAGAAACCGAGACCCATCAACACCTGTTCGATTTTTGATTTCATTCGGAACGCATCGAGGTCTTCCAGTTTATGTTGCAGTTCACCAAAAACTTCAAGTGTATCCATATACTCTTCGGTAGTCGCATCAAGGACACTCAATTGATGTTCTGCTTCCGCAAGTTCTTTTTGGACAAACATAATATCTTCAAATGCAGTTTCTACTTCATGGTAAAGTGTTTTACCCGAAGCGATAACTCCATCCTGAGGAAGATATCCCACTGTGACATAATTAGCTTTATCGACACTGCCTGAATCTGACTCGTTTAGTCCGGCAATAATTTTTAAGAGTGTAGATTTTCCTGCGCCATTTGGACCGACAAGTCCCATGCGATCATGGGGACCGATCATGAATGATACTTCATCGAACAAGTAACGCCCGCCGAATTGAATTGATATATTATTGAGTGATAGCAAAGATGATAATTTTTCGTTAGTGAGAATTCAGAATTATTATTTTGATAGTTTTGCTGTCTGATTTTTTAACCATTCAGCAAGTTGTTGTTTGGTACAATTTCCGGAGGCAAGGTTCATCATAATAGAATATGCATCCTCCTCAGTTGCTATTATTTCCCATCCATTTATTTGAAGGAACATATCCATAAGAACAATAGCTATCCGTTTATTTCCATCATTAAACGGATGATTTTTACAGACATGAAACCCGTATGCAGATGCTTTCTCAACTAATGATTTATGAATATCCTTTCCAAAGGCAGTCATTTGGGGTTGAGCGAGTGCGGATGAGAGGAGATTCTCATCACGAATACCCTGTTTCCCTCCGTAGCGTTTCATGAGATCATTGTGAATGGTCACAACGAGTTCACCGGGGATAAAACGGACTGCCATTACTTTGCAAGAGCCTTGAGTGTGTTCCTGTACTTTCCGTTCGTACGTTCGTAGGCTTCCACCCATTCAGCGAATTTAGGATTAAAAGGAGTTAACACAACACCTTCTCCTGTTTCAACTAAATGAAGCTCGTCCCCTTCATTGAGATGATAATTTTCTACAATCGTTTTCGGCAACGTAATGCCGAGGCTGTTGCCGACTCTTCTAACTGATGTTTTAAGCATGTGTTGTTATTTTTTTAATGTAGATGAAGAGAATTCCAAAAAAGTATTATTTTTGCGATGGATATAAAATCCATCGCTCCATGATAATGCTTATAAAAGTGGAATAATTATATCAATTATAACAAATGTATTACTGAATTACAATTATTGAAAAGGCGGATATTACAAGGAGCTACTTCCCTCCAACCCCCAGCCACGTAACTCCCGGCTGTAAATCTGTTAAGTCCGGGCGAGGGTTAGCATCCATTGCATCGTAACTGAAAAGACATTGATACCAGCGTTGCGTAATTTTTTTGGCTTCTTCCTGCCCAAATGCTTTTATGAGAAATGATTTCGGATTTCTGGCATCCGATATTTCTTCAATTGAATTTACATGGTAAATATAAATATTCGACCCGTTGCCATACGAGCTATGAAAAGCAACAAGCAACATCGGAGAATCGACTTTCTTTAGAGCTTGAATAAATAATGCCATAACAGAGTCATAGACTTGGTTCATTCTTGGAATTACCATATCAACTCGCATGTGACCTAATGTTAATTTTGCTGAATCAATTAATTTTGGTAGATAACAGAGAGATGTATCAATTGACCATATTTCGTTATGATGAAAACGGAGCATCTCGTGTAGTGTATCGCTATATGGATTTACTTTTTCCGCAATCAACTTTTTCACTTTATCGGAGAATTTTGGTGATTGGTCAAGCTCCGAATACGAGACTCTGGGGCGAAGAGTAATGTACTTCCCTCCGCTCGCAGTATATGAAAATGAAGGAGGAATATCAATTGAATATTCTTTGTAAATTTGATTCTTTGTTTTCATCTGTGTCGCATTTAACTCCTCAAACCTATCCTTAAATGCAGGTTCTATTTCATCTACGTGAACCGTAAAGAATTTAGAGGTGCTTGTGATACGAGGGGATTGCTGAGCGAAAGAAATTGATAGAAAAAGAATACTACAAAATAGTATTATTGTTTGGTATGGTTTGGGCATATTGGTTTTCATGGGTTAAGCTAACTGCTTTTTCTTCTTTGCAAACGAGACTATTTTCCTTCCCGATTTTTGCTCACGTTTTTTTATATCGTTGTACATCGCTTTAATATCATAATTAAATTTAGCCGCTAGTAATTCTCGGATTTTATCAATTTCTTCTACGATGGGGTCTTTGAACATTATGATCAACCACTACAATTAAGGTATTGTACATAATAACTCAAAATTTAACAGAATACTTGAATTGATCGATCTATGCTGCCATCTAGGCCGATCGATTTTATTGTTCTTGTATGCATCAAGAATTATAGTAAATTCTTCTTTCTGTTCAATTTCAAACATCAGTTTTATTTTCTCAAAATACTTTTTCGATTCACTTCTTGCAAATATTTCAAAGAGGCTGTCGCTATGGATTTTATACAACAAAGTTACTGGGAACCAATTTTGATAGCCTTTTCTTTTTATCGATTCCATACAATCTCGTATGTAAAGTACAAAATCTGCCTGCATTAATTGATCGAAAGTTATTATCAAAGCAACGTTCCGTTGCTTTAGTAAGTCAGAATGAAGTGACAATCTATTCAACCCTAATCTATTATTCCTTGATTCTAGTGATTCAATATACTCTCTAAATATCGAAAAATCATGCATTGTTTCTTTCCCATACTCAGCATACTTTGCAACATAGAACCTATTATTTACCATGTATGAAACTGCATTAAAACACTCGTTTTTTAACATGATACCAATACAATATAAAAAGAGCTCATGTATTACAAATTTGTAGTTATCAAAATCCCATCCCTTCCAATTATTAACTCCTTCGGGCCTTTCATAATAAGAAATTGTCTTTTCAAAAAACCTATGTAAAAGTTTATGGGTTTCAGCAGTATTACGATATTGACAAAGACAATTAAAAACTTCTAATAATTCATTTCGCAAAGGAATAAACTGTTCGATATTACGAATTACTTCATCATCAAATTCACCTTCATATTTTGTAATTCTAAATTTTTCTAAGCCTACTGCAATAGAATCAAAATATTCAGATAAAGCGCCATCAGTATAACTTTTTCCATTTTTAATTGCATCAATCAATCTTTTGAATTGCACGCTTGTACCAATGGATATACTGTTAGATTCTTCAAGAAACGAGGGTGTTTTTCAAATATCTGGTTTAACATATATCGGTTTGTTATAAATCCATCGAAGTAGTCTTTCGAAACTATCAGTATAAGTTGCATCATCGCTCATATCAATGAAAATTCTTGACCTATAGTAAACTGGACAATTAGGTTTTCCTTGTTCATCCTTTTCTCTTATAACAGCAACAAATTTTTCCTGATTTACTTTTTGATAAACTTCTGTTGAAATAATTTGTGTTTCCGTCCCTACCCCTCCACTACGGTCATCTGCTTTTTCAACATATTTTTTATCACATATTATTAGGACTTTATTAATTTCCGGATCAGATACCATTTTCTCCATAAATGCAAGAGCGTCATGTCCCTCTTTCAAATCCCATTTATCTAAAATTACATCAACACCTGATTCTCGTAATTCCGTAGCGAGTTGTAAAACCCAATCTTGGTGTTCAGGCGAACTCCAACTGTAGGAGATAAACAGTTTGGGATGCTCATTAATTTGTTTGTTGTCCATTTTTTCACCTCTTTTTTTGGTTTTAGATAGAAAACGATTCTTGATTTCCCCTCAACCCCTCCAACACTTCTTCCCTATTCTCCACTCTGCTCAAATTATAGGTATGAACTTTTCCGGCACGAGACTTTATTGTAAGCATTACACCCTTCAAATCAACACCAACAACATCCTCCCAATTCATCCGATCTCGTTTGAAAAGGTTAACACGCAAATCGAACCCTTTATCATGGATAATCAGGCGTCTTACCGCAGGTAATCTAGAATGGAATAAGCCTCTGATGATTGTTATAATTCCAATAATGTAATAAAACAATGCCGGCTGAAATATTCTGCCTGCATGATGTTTGTTTAATGCTTCCACACAAAGTACAAGACCTGCAATTACGTCAAACTTACTGATAAGTTTGTGCGCCGCTGCTTCTTTACTTCTTACCTCGAATAAAAAAGCAAGGATAACTGCAATACCCGCTAGGATATTCAGGTAGGCAAATTGACTATGTGCGTTCTCTTCACCAAGCGATTCAATACCAAGAAAAAAAAGTAGAACGCCGGGTAACACATCGTTCATCATCAACATTTTTTTTCGAAATGCTGTTGGTTTAAGGAGAATAGTTGTTGGGATCATAAATTAAAGAAATAATTGTATATGCTAAACTGAAAAAGATAAATCAAGTTCATTCTTCATCGATTTTCTTCTTCGTGATCTTCTTAGCCGTTGGATACTTGACTGTTCTCTTCTTGGGCTTGTGGTTTAGTTTATTATCACCCCTATCGAACAAACTAAGGTTAGTCGGACTTGTTTTATTTTGGTATGTGAAAACAGATTGCTCAATTCTCTCCTGGGATTGAGCAAGATATTCAGGATTAATTTCAAACCCGATAAACTGTCTTTTCAATCGTTTTGCCGCTATTGCAGCAGTACCACTACCCATAAATGGATCAAGGACGATTTGCCCTTCAATGGTCGTTAACTTAATGAGAAATTCAAACAACGAAACAGGCTTTTGCGCATCATGTATTCGTATCTCATTTTCTGAGAAGCCAAACTCTAGTAGATTTGTAGGACTCGAACCGTTAATCTTACAGCTTTCAATATTAATAGCTCCGACCTTGTTTTTTAAAATGTTATCGGTAATGGTGATCTTATATGGCTTAAAAAACCATGCAATCGGTTCATAGATAGGAGCAAGGTTTCCAAGCCGCCAGCCCTCCCACTGTTTTGCTTCTTCATCCATACCTCTTCGTTCTAAAACAATGGCAAACCTTTGTGCACGGTGATGAGCGCTCGGTTTTTTCCATGCTAATATATCCTTTAAGAGAAAACCGGAATCCTCAATAGCATTTATTGCTCGATGAAGCGTCCTTCGTGCACCGAATACAAACAGCGACGCGCCTTCCTTCATCACAGGGAATAAATGTTTCGTCCAATTATAACACCACTCCTGATATTCTTTACCAATATTTCTATCTGCGGAACTCCAACCGTTTATTGGCTTACCCCTGCGTTGAAAACCATTTTTGCCAATCTGCGCCGGTGATGTTCCAAGCAACGCTGAATTTGTGTTGTTATGAAGAACATCCCAATCATCCATAGCAATTCCATAAGGAATATCAGAAAGAAATAAATCGATGGATTCATTTTCAAGATTTGGAAGATGCTGTAAACAATCACCAAGAGTAATCTTATTTAAATATTCTTTGTTCATATTGGAAACTTTTGGCTGACAGCTTTTTTTATTGTGTCAATCTTTGCTTCAATTTTTTCTGCTTTAATAAGACGTTTCACTGCCTGTTCTTTGGAAAGCAATTTATACTCCATAATCTTGTTTTCCCAGAATGAGATACCTTCATACCCGATTTCTTTTGTCCTATCAATTTCAGTTTGCTTATATTCTTTCAAAATTGATTCCGGTTTTTTAAAGACAGAACAAAGTGTACTATCAATTGCATTCCAATACAGTTGGGAATCATAGTATTCATCCGGTTTCATTGAATCTTTTATTAATTTGCCTGTATTCCAAAGAGGTGATAAATCATGTTTTGAATAATGGTCAAGTAAAAAGCTTAAATGAGTATAAGAAAGTAATGTTACATTCTTTTCAACTGCTTGGAAGTAAATTTGACTTCTCCTATTTGGATATTGTGTCAGAGGAGAAACAAGGAGGGCGTAATCCTTCTCTCTTCTCCAATCATCTAATGCCTTAACTTTGAAATCTTTTTGATTCTTTGCTGTTCTGCTTAACCGAAATGTCTTTGCATCACCGACGACAGAATAGGTTTTGGTCTCTCCGTAAACATCAGCCGAATCACCTCTTGTTCTTAACACTTTTGATTTTATTCCTATAAAACAAAGTGAATGTGCAAGCATTATATCGGAATATTTCGCCCATAGCTTTTCTTCTGAAGAATCATGCCCAAACATTTCCGGTAAAATACCACATTCTATAATATTTTCGCTTAATTGTGTTCTGCTTGTATTTTTTAAATGTAGTTCAAGTCTATCAAAAGCGTTAGGCTCTTTTGAAATTTCGAAGATTAAATCGATTACCGCTTTTCTCATTTCTTATCTTTAGTCAATTGGCTCATTGTATTTATACATAACATAATAAAAATAAAATACTTAAATCACATTAGGGACATTATTCATGATATAATAAGATAATTCTCTTTACCGAATCAATCTCTTATACTTTATCCTGTGCGGTCTATCTGCATCAATGCCGAGAACTTTTTTACGGTGTTCTTCGTATTCGGAATAATTGCCATCAAACCAATTGACTGTGCTATCTCCTTCAAAGGCGAGGATATGCGTTGCAACTCTATCCAAAAACCAGCGATCGTGGGAGATGATAACGGCACAACCGGCAAATTCGTTTAATGCCTCTTCAAGAGCTCGTAGCGTATTTACGTCAAGATCATTCGTAGGTTCGTCGAGGAGGAGTACGTTAGCCCCGTCCTTCAAAATTTTTGCAAGATGAACACGATTTCGTTCTCCGCCTGAAAGCACACCGCATAATTTTTGCTGATCCGTTCCGCTGAAATTAAATCTACCCACATACGCACGCGAATTGACATCCTTATGCCCAAGATGGAGAATATCTTCACCATCGGAAATTTCCTGCCAGATTGTTTTATTCGGGTCAAGTGGGCGACTTTGATCAACATACGCGAGTTTAATTGTTTCACCCTCACGTATCATTCCTGAATCAGGCTTTTCCTGTCCAGTTATCATTTTAAATAGTGTTGTTTTACCCGCACCGTTGGGTCCAATGACACCTATGATTCCTCCGGGAGGAAGACTGAAGTTCATATCTTCATAGAGTACAATATCACCGAATGATTTTGCAACATGTTCCGCTTCAATAACAAGATTGCCAAGTCGAGGTCCGGGAGGTATAAAGATTTCCAACTCCTCATTACGGTTTTCCGCCTCTTCGGAAAGCATCTTCTCATAAGCAGAGATACGCGCCTTGCTTTTTGTATGTCGTCCCTTTGGGTTCAATCGGATCCAATCCAACTCGCGTTGTAACACTTTTTGACGTTTTGATTCCTGTTTTTCTTCTGTGGCGAGGCGCGCTTTCTTTTGTTGCAACCATGAAGAATAGTTTCCTTCAAACGGGATACCTTCACCACGATCTAATTCCAAGATCCAGCCTGCTACGTTATCAAGGAAATAGCGATCATGTGTTACAGCTATAACCGTCCCCTGATATTGTGCAAGATGATGTTCAAGCCACCCTACCGATTCCGCATCGAGATGGTTGGTAGGTTCATCAAGCAATAATACATCCGGTTCTTGCAATAATAAACGACAAAGTGCTACGCGTCTACGTTCACCGCCGGAGATAATTTTCACCGATGTATCGCCATCGGGACAGCGAAGTGCATCCATCGCCTGTTCAAGCTTGCTGTCTAAATCCCACGCATTAAGGTGATCGATTTTTTCTTGCAACTTTGCCTGCTTCTCAAGAAGCGCGTCAAAATCTGCATCGGGTTCTGAAAACTTAGCGCTGATGGCTTCGTATTCTTTTACAAGGGCAACTGTTTCTGCAACGCCTTCTTCAACTATTTCCTTGACAGTCTTTGTAGGATCAAGTTCAGGCTCTTGCGAAAGGTATCCGAACGTGATTCCCTTCTGAGCATTGATCTGACCGATATAATCTTTATCAACTCCTGCAATGATTTTGAGGAGCGAGCTTTTTCCGGCGCCGTTTAATCCAAGTACGCCAATCTTCGCACCGTAAAAAAATGATAAATAAATATCTTTAAGAACTTGTTTGTTGGGTTTGTGAACTTTCCCAACTCCGACCATTGAAAATATAATTTTGTTGTCGCTCATATGTTATGATGTATGTTTCTGTTGTTGTGATGAATAATTAAAATTTTCTATTACTTGCTATCTTTGCAAGGTATCGCTTAAGTTTTTTTAAACAGCTTAGTTCGCAAAGGGAACGCGAAGCATGCTAAAGGTTATATTAAAAGACATGACCATCGTTGCCATGAAAAAGACATACTTACTTTGTGCTTGATGCGTCTTCTTGGCGTTCTTTGTGGTTGACTATTTTATTATGGCGTTTTTATCTCCAAAAGGAATATTTAACTCATAAGCCGTTTCTAAGCCTGTGCAGTCTTTATTAACTTTTTGTATTTGGATTTCAAGCGCATCATGTCGCGGTAAAATACGTGCAAAATGGAAGAATCTGCGCACTTCTCCATGAAATTTATCTTCCCAACGTTGATTGTTACCAAGTAAGAGTGGCTGGAGTAACCCGCCGCCACCCCCTATTATAAGAAAATCTTTGCTATTTATTATAAAGTGCTCAAATGCGTGTGCATGACCGGTTATAAACAGCTTCGCCTTCTTCGATTTTATATATGCAGGAACAAACATTTTTTGCACATCAGTTGATGGTGTAACTATGGTACTATTCGTATAAGGCGAATGATGACAACCAATAATGATTGCTGAAACACTCGAATCCACTTCCAATTCTTTTACAGTTTTCTCATACCATATGGTTTGCGATGCAATTTCATCATCTGATAGTTCCGAGAAATTGGAATTAAGAAGTATAATTGCAACACTACCAATTCGTTTTGTGTACCATGATTGTTTCGCAAGAAAAGGAAATCGTTCAATCATGTTTTCTTTTCCTCTTCCACTGAATGGCATATACTCATGGTTGCCGAACGCCGGGTATATTGGAATTCCTGCGTTCCGAATCTCTTGAGAAAGTGTATCAAAATCTCCCCAATAAGATTGGGACGAACCTAACGCTGTAATATCACCTAAATGAAACAACGCCGTACAAGTTGCATCCTGCGCAATGGAGCGAAGAATATATTGGGTTGCCTTTTCGTTGTTATCGGCTTTGAGTTTTAATTTTTCTATCCAGAGAGGGGATTGCGTATCGCTTACAAAGATAATGGAGGAATGTTCTGTTACTCCCCTTGGCTGAGTTTGATTGGCAAAAGGAGCAACATCGTACGATGAAGAGCACCCCAATAAAAGTAAAATACTTATCAGGGATGCCAAGAAAAGAACAGAAAGTAATAGTTGTTTGGCGTTCATTCGGCTAAATATAAACATTAAAAGTGAATTCATTCTCATACATTGTGTTGCATTTTGAATTTCGGAGCATGAAGCGTATTATTGTATTATGCGCTTCCAAAAATATATTTTGCTTCCGATATTGTTATTAACACTGACTTTTTCGGTTGTGTTCCCGCAAAAGAAAATACACCATTTTGTATTTTTTGGCTTCGAGCGTGAACGGATACATGATTCATCGTTCGTTCATGCAAAGCATATAGTCGGTGCACAGTTAAAATACAGTTGGAAGGAACTTGAACCCAAAAAGAATACGTATAATTTTGAACATATTAAAAACGATTTAACCTACTTTTCTTCAATCAACAAGAAACTGTTCATTCAACTTCAGGATGTCTCGTTTGATACAATGAATAAGCTTGTGCCAAACTATTTACTTGAAGATAGCGTCTATCATGGCGGAGTGAACCTCCACTATGATTTTTTGAATGATGAAGAAACACAGTACAAAAAAGGCGGTTGGGTTGCACGCAGATGGGATGATGAAGTTGCAAAACGGTTTCACGCACTCATTGCTGAACTTGGTAAGGAATTTGACGGAAAAATTGAAGGTATTAATTTACCTGAAACTTCTGTTGATTTCGGGATGAAACCTACATTACATCCACATGGATTTACATTTCAAAAATATAGAGATGCAATTAAAGGTAACATGAAAGCATTAAAAACCGCCTTCCCCCACTCCGTTACTATGATATACGCAAACTTTATGCCCGGTGAGTTTCTCCCGTGGACTGACAGTTCATACCTGCGAGATATTTATTCTTATGCAAAAGAAATTAAAGTTGGTGTTGGCGCACCTGATTTGTTACCCTATAAGCGTGGACAAATGAACAATGGTTATAGCTTTATTAAAGATTGTGACGGAATCATTCCCTCCGGCGTTGCTGTACAGGATGGCAATTTTAATCACATCAACCCCAAAACAAAAAAGAAAATTACCGTAGATGAGATTCTTGATTTTGCACAAAACTACTTAAAACTTGATTACATTTTCTGGGGAGTACAGGAACCGTATTATACGAGGGATGTGTTACATTATTTGAAATAAACAATGAGGAATTTTACAAACAACTCACATAATTTCTTTGTAAGATATGGAAAACATTTTTAAGCAACTAAAGATTACTACAGGCACCTTAGCCTATTGGGCTGCCTTAATTCTTCTTTTTTTGGGTTGTATGGTAGAAATTAAAACAGACTACCTTCATTTAGGAATTCAGTTATTGTTCCTCGAAATCATGATACTCATAGCCACCTTTCTGGCAATTCCAGTTTCAATAATAATAGTTATTTTTTATCCCAAATCAACGATGCTTTTATTTACTATTATGAATTTCTTCGTAACGTTCCTGCTGTTTTATTTAATTCTCTTTAGTGGTGGATTATAAAAATTTAGATTTATTGAGTTACTTAACTCCAATATCTTGTTAACTATTTGAGATTGTGTTTTACCCCTACCCTTAAAGTTCTTAAATCTCTCTCCTAAATAACATCTCGTCCATTTTATCCTGCACGAAACCAATTTTCAGTAAATACTCCCTGTGTTCTTTTACTGTGGTTCGTGTTTCAAACATTGTGTATCCGCGAGCGTTAAGGAGTTTTTGCTTCTTCGTGTAGGTGAATGACGCGTTCTTAAAATCGCGGTAATCGGGTATAACATAATCTAATTTTATGTCAATGATTTTATCCGTCTTTGGTTCGTACACAAATAAACCAACAGGGACAAGATTTCGAAGGATAAAAAACGCATGAGGCTTATCGAGGTTATCCCATGAGAACTCAGGAAAATATTTTGCAATATCTTTTTGATAGAATTCAAGAAACTTTTCTAAATATGGTGTCTTGGATGGAAGTTGAGGTAGTAATGTAAAGTAATCCTTCCTCTTACGTATTTGTCGAAGGAAGAAAATATTTACCCCAACATTAAACATGTTCAGTATAATGACCGGGTAGGCATGTATCATCAAGCCGTACATTGCAAGTAGGCTCGCACCTGTCATGTTAAACAAGCGTAGCTTCCGTATGTTGCTCATCCAGAGTGAGACGGCAATAAATACGGAACCGAGATAGCCTATAAGTTCAGACCAGTGCATTTACGTTCTTTGTAATTCCAGCCAATGGCTGGTGCGCCTTTGGCGCTGGTTATTTGTCATTAGTTATTTGATAGCCTAAATATACAAATATTGAGACTAAATTCTCCAAGTTACATTAATATTTTGTAGATATGTGACTTTTGATATATTAGAAGAAATTATTGGAATATTATGCGTACTGTTGAATTAAATCTCCCGGACGATATTTTCGTCCCAGATAATGACATCCTTATGATCATTGCATCTAAACTCTATGAAAACGGGACTCTTTCTGCCGGTCAAGCCGCGAACTTAGCGGGTATCTCGAAAAATACTTTCCTTGAATTACTTGGGAAATACGGTGTATCTGTTTTTAGCACTTCTTTAGAAGATTTACATTCAGATATTGAGAATGCCTGATTTTGTTATCGCTGATACAAGTTGTATTTATTTCCATTCAATGAGGCTAAGACAATTTTAACTTACCCACATGACACCAACTAACCCTCCCCCTACACTTGCTCGCCGTCTCGGCGTTTTTGATGCAACCATGATTGTCATGGGTGGTATCATCGGCTCAGGGATATTTATGAATCCCCATGTGGTGGCGGAGTTTGTCCACACACCTTTTATGATTCTTCTTGCTTGGCTTATCGGCGGCGGACTTGCCATCGTAGGCGCATTCGTTTATGCAGAACTTGCCGCACGAAGGCCGGAAGCAGGCGGTGAATACGTTTACTTACGAGAAGCATACCATCCCGCATTAGGATTTATGTATGGCTGGACATTATTATTCGTGATTCAGTCCGGCGGTATGGCGGCGGTTGCACTCACCTTTGCCCGATATTTTATAGCATTCACGGGAATCGGTACTCCCGATTGGCTTGTTGCATCTATTACGCTTGTCGCACTTACCGGAATTAATTGCGTTGGAGTAAAAGAAGGAAGCAACGTCCAAAGTGTGTTGATGATTCTTAAAATTACTGCAATAGTAATGCTGGTTGCATGTGGTTTCTTTCTTATCAATGGTTCAAAGTTTACCTTGCAACCCTTACTTGATGCTCCCCCATCGTTTGATATGATAACGGTAATGGGCGCCGCGCTTGTTCCTGTATTGTTCGCATACGGTGGATGGCAAACATCAAACTTTATTGCGGGCGAAGTCGAAAATCCTACAAGAAATTTACCTCGCGGTTTGCTCTTTGGAACAGGCGGAGTTGTTCTTCTCTATATCGCTGTTAATTATGTATGTCTTCACGCTCTCGGCGCTGATGGATTGGCTCAGACTAAAACACCTGCCACCGCTGTGATGGAACTTGCCTTAGGTCCCATTGGTGCGACATTAATCGGCATCGGGATTGCAATTTCCACATTAGGATTTCTTAGTCAATCGATACTTACAGGACCGAGAGTATATTATGCAATGGCAAGCGACGGATTATTTTTCAAAGGGATTGCAAAGGTGCATCCTAAAACACAGGTACCGCTGAATGCAATCGTACTTCAAGGAGTCTTGGCAATCGGTATTGCATTGGTCGGGAAATATGAGGGCATATTAAACTATGTCGTTGTTGCCGATTGGATTTGGTTCGGCTTAGGCGGAACTTGTATTTTTATGCTACGAAAACAAGATTTGGCACGCGGCAATTCTGATATAACCTATAAAATACCGGGACATCCCTATACTACACTCGCATTTATTGCAGTCAGTTGGGCGATTGTTCTCAATACAATCTATAAATTTCCAACGAACACGCTTTTAGGTATTGCAATCATTCTTTCGGGTATTCCTATCTATTATTTCTGGAAATGGAAAAACAAACTCAGCCGTCCAAATACAGGGCGATAAAAAACACAACTTTAACAGCCAAATGGTGGAGAGTTAGACCCTCATCCGCCTCTGGCGGAAACAAACTAACATGACCTCGTCTCCACACCAATTAGAATCTGAGTACATGCACTGGGCTAAATCACACGGCTCAGTGAAATATACACTTGCAAATAGCGGAGTCCCAGATTTCCCGCTATCGGAAATACCATATTCACCCGAAGATATAGTGCTTACAGGAGCTGGTTCGTATGGCTATCCCCCGCTTCTTCAAGCTATTGCATCGCGCTATAATGTCAGCACGGAAAATGTTGTAACAACATTGGGCGGCTCGATGTCAAATTTTCTTGTCCTTGCTCTGCATCTTCAACCCGGTGATGAAGTTGTGATTGAATCACCTACGTATGAATTACTCATTGCCGCCGCAAATTTTTTAGGTGCAACTGTAAAACGATTCCAAAGAAGATTTGAGGATGGATTTCAAGTAACAATTAAGGAGTTGGAGAAGGCAATCACACCGAACACAAAACTTATCGTTCTTACAAATCTGCATAATCCTACAAGCGTCTATACCGACGAGAACACAATGATGCAGGTTGCTGAACTTGCAAAAAGTGTGAATGCGAAAGTTCTTGTAGGCGAAATTTATTTGCCAACATTGTTTGATAGAAATCCATTTTCCGCACTACATCTTGGAGATGAATTCATCACGACAAACAGTCTTACTAAAACATTCGGACTCTCCGGCTTACGCCTCGGTTGGATTCTTGCCGAACCGCAGATTGCTAAAAACATTTGGAGACTGATTGATTTATTTTATGTCAACCATGTAACATTAAGCGAACGGTTGGCGGTCCGTGCATTTCAACATATAGATATCATGGCATCGCGCTCTAAGCAAATGCTTGACCATAATCGCTCACTGCTTTATAAATTTCTTGATGAAAGAAAAGATTTGGAATGTGTTCGACCTGAAGACGGAACAATCGTTTTCCCTCGCCTAAAAACAGGTAACGTAGATGAATTATTTTCCATCCTTCAAACCAAATATGAAACAAGTATCGCCCCCGGTAATTTTTTTGAAATGCCCAACCATTTCCGTCTGGGCATTTGCAGTAAACCCGAAATATTCGAAGAAGGATTAAAACGGTTAGGGTTGGCGTTGGATGAAATCTCGTAGGGGTGACCCTTGCGGACTTCCTTAATGCTACTTTAATTTTCTGAAAGACTCAATCGCCTCATCTCTCTAATACCTGAAAACCCAACCTTACGGTTTCAGTCTATCCGTCGATAACACTATTTCAGTGCCGGGCAGGGTTACTGTTGGCTCGTCTTCCGCTGTAATAATGATACGAAAATAGTGAAATGCTGTTGTGCCCGTTAAACTGCCTTCCAGATCATCGTTAACGATCAGCTGACCTAAATTCATGGCTTTGCCGTCAGAAGATTCAGCCCAAACAACATACACCGATTTCGCGGGGGATAGTTTTTCAGGATGCGCCAAATGCTTCACACTTATTGAGACAATTGTGTTACTATTATCATCAGTCTTCAGTTTCACTTCGCCGGTCGCACCGGGCACGGTAATAGCATTTGTCAATGGAAATACTGTTTGGCAACCTGCCAGTACAACAGCACATACAACAACGATAATCAAAACAGTAAATTTCATTCTCATAATATTTCCTTTCTATATAGTGTATTCAATAATTGACCCAATATATGAAAATTCTTTTCATGATACATAGATTTATCTCACGAATTTCATTTCTTAATCCACTGCTCTGTTTGAAATCAAACATATCATCCTTGAACAATCACAAGTTTCTGATAAACTGCAAACGATACATGCAGCTTGTCTTATTTATTTGTATCTTATTCAACTACACTATCAAAATGGTCACACACTAAGCAATGATAACCCGTAACACTGTCCTCAAAACAATACACCGGATACTCTTTCTATCGAGTATCGCCGTTATTTTTTATTTTCAAATTGTACTCAAACTCGATTCCGTGCAGATGCTCCTCGATTATCTGATGAGCGATAACGGGTCGATTGCAGTCCTGGCATATTTTTTCACAGGCACATATTCACTTTATGCATTCATATTTTGTCTTGTTGATATGTTTAAAAATAAACGCAGAAATAAAGTATTTTGGATAATAGGTATTTTATTGTTTGCAGTTCTTGTCAGTACGATATATTTCGAGGTTTATATTTACGGCAATTATTTCCAATCTATTGAAGAGGAAGATTATCGTTCATAGATACTCCTAATATAATACCCACCATCCGACATTTCAACTTCTCATGAAAAATTGACAATCGTTTTTCTCCTCGTGCAAAGGTTGCTTCCTACCCACTTTCCCCGTATCTTTAAATGTTTTATTACTATAAAACCCAATTCTATAACTTGAAAACGAGCATGTATGATACCGTCAGAATTACTTACTTCCATAAAAGAACAAGCAAAACAACTTAAACGCAGTATTGTCCTCCCCGATGCACTTGATGAGAGGGCAATCAAAGCTGCACGCATCCTTGCCGATGAAGGGATTGCTAATCCAATCCTCATCGGAACTGAAACAGAAATCCTTAAAAAAGCCGAATCTCTTGGCGTTGCCTTGGGTGGCGTTCGAGTAATCGATCCTCAAAAATCAGATAAACTAAGCGACTTCTCCCACATCTTCTACAATCTCCGAAAATCCAAAGGACTCGAATTCACCGAAGCACAAAAAATCATGACAAATCCATTATTCTTCGGTGCAATGATGATTCGTGAGAATATGGCTTCCGGTAGTGTTGCAGGCTCCATCTCAACCACCGGCGATGTCTTACGGGCGGCAATACAAGTCATTGGCATGAAAGAAGGAATTAGTATCGTTTCCAGTTTCTTTCTTATGGTATTTCCGCATAAAGTATTTTCGTTTGCCGATTGTGCAGTCGTCCCCGACCCCACACCTGAACAACTTGCAGATATAGCAATCACAACCGCGGAGAATCACAAAAAATTAACCGGCGAAGAACCGAAAGTCGCTATGCTTTCTTTCTCCACCAAAGGAAGCGCCAGCCATCCACTTGTAGAAAAAGTTCAACAGGCAACGGCTCTCGTAAAACAAAAAGCCCCCTCATTGTTAGTCGATGGTGAGATGCAACTTGATGCCGCTATTGTAACAAAAGTAGCTCAATCGAAAGCGCCCGGAAGTCCCGTTGCAGGCAGTGCAAATGTGTTGGTCTTCCCCGACCTTAATGCCGGTAATATCGGATACAAACTCGCACAACGCCTTGGCGGAGCGGAAGCAATCGGTCCCGTTGTACAAGGATTGAAGAAACCCGCATTCGATTTATCGCGCGGTTGTAGTGTCGAAGATATTGTTCATACGGTTGCAATTAACTGTGCAATGAGCGCTTAATAATTTTAGATTTTTGATTTTAGATTTTTGAATGCATTTACTTGAAACTAATCCTGTTGTTTGTTAGAATTTCGAAATTAGCTTTTAGGATTTCTTCAGTTGACTATATAAAACTTGACCATAAGATATGAACACAGTTAACCAAGATAAATTTTTAGCCTAAAAAAAGTAATGTCAGATCAAGTTCGTTCTTTGAAGCAACGCTTTGTTTTCATTGATATCTACCGCACTATCATTATTTTGCTGATGTTGGAAGGGCACGTCCTACGCGCCCTTCTGACTTCAGAGTATCAGCGTACAACGTGGTTCTCTTTTCATGAATTCTTTCATGGATTAAGCGCACCTGCTTTTCTCTTTGGCGCAGGATTAACATTTGTCATCTCAACGAGAAAACGATGGGAGGAATACCACCATTGGGGTTCTCCACTCGCCCGTAGAGTAGGTCGGTTTCTCATCATCATCGGGCTGGGACTTGCTATCCATCTCCCTTACTTCTCGTTCCGCAAACTTATGTTTGAAACATCATTCCGGGAATTTTCACAATTATTTCAGTGCGATGTTCTTGCATGTATCGGGATTGGTTTACTTTCATTACACGGAGTCTTATTCTTTTTCAAGAAAGAAGCATGGTTTTACAATCTTGTCATCGGCATAAGTCTTGCTTTGGGGATATTAACTCCCTATATGTGGCAAGTAAATTGGCTTGAGTATTTTCCTTTACCGATTGCTCAACTCTTCAACATGAATAACGGAACACAGTTCCCCATTTTTCCTTTCGTGGGATTTCTATATGCCGGTGTCATTACATCATGGGAATATTTAGTAGCTGTTGAAAAAGGAAAAGAGAAATCATTCATTAAAAAACTTGCGTATATCGGTCTTGCAATGCTGATTGTAGGATTAATTGTTGAAGAAATACCGGGGCACGAATACGGGGCGCATGATTTTTGGTACACCTGCCCGACCTATTTCTTTATTCGTATGGGAGCGTTGTTGGTGATAACTGCGGGAGTTTGGTTTATCTCAAGAAATGTTCAAGCCAAAACTCCTTGGTGGACTGTCATGGGGAGAGAATCGTTACTTGTGTACGTATTACACTTACCTATTTTGTATGGTTCGATTATTAATACAAAATTCCATCTTTCTAAACGTATCGGGATGGAACTCAATATGATCGAATCGCTTGCTGTATTCTTGCTGATTACACTTTTTCTTTTCGGTTTAGCATACTTTTGGAATCAACTTAAAACCAAGCAAATACGCTGGTATCGAGTCATTCAACTCGTTATGGCATTAACATTTTTAGGGTTCTTTTTTATGAAGGATTATTAGACACCAAAGATATAAAAGGGGCGAGGAAAGCTCGCCCCTACCTCTCTATTTCTCTTACTTCATTAATACTAACTTCTTCAAATCAGTGAAATCACCGGCCTGAATTTTATAGATATAAATCCCGCTCGGTAAATTATTTGCATTGAATTCAATCGATTTATACCCTGCATCTTGCA